>Ga0153982_1000006_pt1 | contig 319711 bp, 303 predicted proteins | sample TSGA066MetaG_FD_104743 | JGI IMG/M metagenome (GOLD analysis project Ga0153982, IMG submission 104743) | Attine ant fungus gardens microbial communities from Georgia, USA - TSGA066 MetaG | ecosystem: Host-associated > Fungi > Mycelium > Unclassified | place: USA: Georgia, Alexander Wildlife...
TGCTGTTTTTGCTGTTTCGGCATATGCCTTCGCTGATACACCGCAGCCGGTCAGCGTGGTGCCTGTTCCATATGAAAGTCTGCTGTAAATGGTGCTCATTCTGGTCATAGCCTCACCTCCGATTCTTCGGATGGCGCTGTGTGTGTATGAAAAGGGTCAGGCTTCACGGGCTGGATTTATCAACAAAGCACGTAGTAATTGATTCCCGTGAGCCTGATTTGGATCGGGTTCTGCGCAAAGTGCCTGTCGGATAGGGTTATGAGCCGTCCGTCAGCGAGCCCTGAATATGATGAAGCCCGGTGAATCCCGGGGAGATTTAAAATAGGTCAACGACAAATTAATAACAAATTTGCAATGCGCCTGATCAATAATGATTTAGAAAGAACCCTATTTAATCCATAACGATCGTTTTCACCGATCGATACGATAGATATCGATCTGCTATACCAATTTTAAATGTAGGGATATCACCCGTAGGCTCATGGTCAAACCTTATATATGGAATTAACTATGAGTATTTACATTTGCTCGTTGGTTGTGTACGTCGTGGGATTTGCCGTGATGTTTGCGTTATTAGTTCGCGGGGACAAAGCAAATGACATGGAATTTGATTTGGTCGAGACGTTAACGACTTCCTTTCTTTGGCCCTTTTATGCCGCCGCTATTGCCTGTATCGATATCTACGAGTTTCTCAAGCGACTGAAACAGTCTTAATATTCTCAGCCCTGTTGGGCTGAGCCATTCCATTTCCTTCATCTTATCGCTCGTCACATTTCCACATAACCGTCCCGTCGTTCTTAGCAGTCTGACATTGCATCTGATATTGTTAAATCGCCAAAAATAACCTTATCAAATACAGTGAGTGACAATGAAAGAGATCGACACCACCCTGGACAGAATCTTAATTACGGCAATTTTCGAAAGAATGAGCGATGAGGCCAAAAAAGAGGTCCTGGCATCAGTACATGAAATGATCGACCGCTCGACCTATGACGACAGGTCTACTCTGAGCTACTCGGAACAAATTGAGCGTGTTGGACTCCTGCGCGAGCGACTGAATCTGCGGTTACCAGAAAGCCTTTGCTGGTCCCGCGAGGATCTACTTCAGAACTACTAGAGGGCCATACCCAGCCAGGTGGCCGAGTATCGGCCTGACTGTACGCCTGATACAAAGCACCTACAATTCCGGCCATTAATTTGTTATTGGCTGGATCTTTCCACCAGTCGCCGCTGTAGTCATTACGTGCAGCGGCATCGAACTCCCAAACCATAGTCCCGTCGTTGTTGATCACCTGTACTTTCATCACAATCTCCGAAAACGAGAAAACCCGCCGAAGCGGGTTTGATTTGCACTGAGTAGACTTGTCGAGCATGTGGGGAAGATTAGACCATTTTTATTCACAGCTCAATACAGCTAAATGTCTTTTAGCTTGTTTTTCCGAACATATTCTCTGAATCGTTCTTCGTAATACTCGTTTCGTTCAATCAACCGGGATAAAAACTGATCGAGAAACGCATCGGACTCATCATCAGGTAGTGAGTTCAGCAGCGATAGCGCTTTGCTTAATCGATCATCATACCTTGCGGCACCATGTTCGGTATGCTGCGTCTCATCAGGCTTGTTTTTTTCTTCGCTTTCTTCACCGTTGTAGGGTTGGTCTAGGTAAAGAGCAGGCATCCCGTGATCATTTTCCAATCTACGGGCAGCTCTTTCACCGATAAATTTCCCCCCAATAACTTGCGATATGAAACTAGCGTCCTTAGGAGGCAGTTTTTTATCAGCAAACCATTCTTTGAGGCGCTTCTGTCTTATGTCTTTTAGTTCCATCGCTTAATTTTAATTAGTATCAAATAAAGATGTAAACCATTTACTTTTTCGCTGTAGCTAATTAAAATATTTATCTACAGATAAAAGGAGTAGTTATGAAGCTTAAGCAGTTTACCGATAGTCTTACACGCGGCGAGTTGAGCAAACTCGCTATTGGTCTAGGAATTAGCGCCTCTTTTCTTTCACAAATGGCATCAGGTGCGGCTAAAGTTCCTGTTTCAAGGGCTTTGGCTATCGAAAAAGCTACGGGAGGCTTGGTTACGCGTAAAGACCTCCTTCCTGATGATTGGGCCAAATACTGGCTGCCTGATGAGTTGGATTATACAGAGAGCCAACGTCAAGGGGTTGAACAATGAAAATCACCCCTCCACTACCACTGCTTTGCTCAGCGCTGAATGAATGGTCCCGAGGGATCACGCAGTTCGGAGCAACTCATCGCATCACCAAAGCGTATTACGAACTAGGGATGTCCTCTCCACCAGATTTGCACCAGATCGAATACTCAGACGGCACCGTCGACCATGAGGCATGGCGTAACAACAACCAGAACATATTCCACCGTTGGCGTAAATGTCGTACTGAGATCCAACGTGAGAAATTCCAGGCTCTTGCCCCGGCAATACTCCATGCAATGGATCCTGAAATTCGTGCAATGATCACTGCTGGCAACAGCATCGAATTCCTGACCTCACGACTCCTTAAAGAACATGCCGATGTAGTTAACGCTGCGCTACTCAACGCCCCTCTTCCTGATTTTGAGAAAGAGTGTGACGAACTGGACAAAGCGTTAAAAGACTTCCGGAACGCGTATCGTACGAAACAACAGAGACATGACCACTGACCATTTATTTAGACTGGAACGTTACTTTCATCAACTGCGTTCTGGAGTAATTCGATTAACTGAGGGAGATCATCCACATGGATACTTACCACGGCGTCCTCATCTGAAGATGAATCATATTGAGATATATGTACGTAACCGTTCTCAAGCAATTCAACGATTGTTTGTTCTCTTTTAGGGAGCATTACGCGAAAGGTTTCCATTGATTTTCCTCTAAATGTGAAAGGCAAGAACTATGGCAAACAGTATGCCAAACGCTAAGCCTAAGACCAAGGCAAACACTGAGCCTTATCGTAAGGTAAAGATAACAATGTGGGATGACCCAAAGTTCCGGGCGTTGTCCTCATTGCCACCAAGTGGACAGAGCTTGTTTATTTATCTGCTCACTGGACCATTCACAGGCATCATTCCCGGCCTTTTCAAGGCAGGGCGAGCGGCTATGGCAGAAGAGCTAGGTTGGGATGGCGATGCCTTCGACTTAGCCTTAGCTGAAGCCATAACCTTAGGACTCGTCAAGTTCGACCCAAAGGCTCGTATTTTTTGGCTTCCAAATGCGGCAAAACACAACCCACCAGGATCAATAAATGTCGTGAAGTCCTGGGGGAGAGCATTTGAATTACTACCCGATTGTGACCTAAAACTGGAAGCATGGGAGTCTCTGAAATCCGCATGCTACGGGGTTTCCGAGGCTATCGGTTTGGCTTTCGATAAGGCAATACCTTTGCCTAAGGCTATGCCATCACCTTTACCATCAGGTATCCAGAAAGCAGTAAGCAGTAAACAGATCTTAAAACAAGAGAGAGATCATATCGCGCGCGATGAGCCTGTGGATAACTTCCCCGACGATCCGCCTTCTGGTGAAGCGACCGATAAATTCCGCATGCACCGCGGATGGACACCTTTGCCCGGTTTCTGCGACCGGGCGGTCGACTGGGGTTACAAGCTGGACAGACTCACACCATACAGTCCGCCGCAACTGCGCCAATTTTGCGACTACTGGATCCCCGAGGATACCCAGCGTTTTCAGGAACAGTGGGAAATGGCTTTCGCCAAAAGTCTTGAGCACCAAGCTATCAAAAAATTCAACGAGACATGACCAATGAAGTATTTAATTCTGGTGAGTTTTTTGCGCCAATTCCATCAGACCTGGTGGACAACCTGATGGGACGTTACAAATTTGAGCGGGAGAAAATCGAATCTCTCGCAGCCATCATGGGCGATAGTGATTCGCAGGTGGCAATTGAGCATTTCCTGAACGGAAACCGTCGGGATGAACGTTACCGTGATTACACTCCAGTGCATGAATTATTTGCCAGAGACGGCGCAATAGCCCACCTCAACGCGACATATTGGCAAAAGGCGCTACTGATGACCGACGTGCGAGATTACATGCCTGCTAAACGGCGCGAGGAATGGGACGAAAAAATCAGGAATCCAATGGGAGTCAAAGCGCCCCGAATATCTGATTACGATCGCCGCGATGGAAAAACTCAGGCAATGTGGAGCCTGGAACCCCTTCCAGAATTCGCTGAGGAGACTGTCAGGGCGACTTTGATGGGTTTGTTGAACTCCCGGTCCAAATTTTTCGGTGAACGCGTTGACGGCATTTTTAGAGCCCTTTCCGGAGATCACGTAACAAACCGTCCCGAGGGCTTTGGAAAACGGATGATTTTAGCCAGCGTTTTTGATCAGTGGGGACACACAAACTACAAAATGGTTAACTACGTTCACGACTTACGCCAGATCATCGCAAAATTTATGGGCCGCCCTGAACCAGCTTACCAACTGACAGACCGGGCACTGAAATCGGCACGTGATATACCCGGCGAGTGGATGAACCTTGACGGCGGCGAGCTGCGCGTTCGCGCTTACCTGAAGGGAACTGCACATTTCGAAGTTCATCCGGAGATAGCCTGGCGGCTCAACTGCATTCTGGCCAGCCTGTACCCGATGGCGATTCCGCCGGAATTTCGCAGTAAACCAAAGAAAAAAATTAAAGATTTTGTACTGATGGAACGGGTTCTTCCTGCCGCGATCCGCGAAGATTTATGTGGCCTGGATATTGAGCGGCACACCCCATTCAGACGGCATAAGTGGGAAGATGAAATTCAGCCCGTTACCACCAATCAGTTTAACCGGGTATTCCGCGGCTATAACAATTTCGACAAGATCGTTCGCAATGAATCTGAACGGATCCTGGAATCAATTGGCGGTACTAAATTCTCTCAGAATAATTTCGTCTGGTGGGAGTTTGACTACAACCCAACGAAAGTGATCGCTGAAATAATCGCATCAGGGTGCGTTCCAGACGACAAAAGCCACCAGTTCTATCCTACCCCGCCAGACCTTGCCGAATACTGCGTGTCTCTGGCAGGCATCGAACCTGAACATACTTGCCTGGAGCCGAGCGCCGGCCACGGTGATCTTGCAGAATACATGCCTGTCGAACAAACAATCTGCGTCGAGGTTTCATCGCTGAAATTCCAGGTGCTCGATAGCAAAGGATTCAGGGTTTATGAGGCTGATTTCCTTAAATGGGCGGCAAACGGTGGGTGTTTTGATCGCATTGTCATGAACCCACCATTTAGTGAAGGTCGTGCTCTTACACACCTGCAGGCGGCAGCAGAGTTAACAAAAACAGGGTCACGGATTGTGGCGATCCTGCCATCAGGAATGCGAAACAAAGACATTTTATCAGCGGAATGGAACTGTACCTGGTCAGAGCCTCGTTCAGGAGATTTTACCGGAACCAGCGTGTCAGTTGTCATTCTGACCGCAGAACGCCAATGGAAAAAGTGATATGAGACTGAAATACGCCATAACTATCGGGGATCCTAAATCGGCGCAGATTGTCGCGTATCAAGCCAGATCGACAGGCAACAGCCATCTGACAAGGGAAGATATAGTAACCTCTCTCGGCGTGACTCAGTCCCGCGCACGCGCAGGTTTGGCGTTAATTTACGCCAAATATACGAAAGACCACCACGCAGCGGCTACAGCATTGAGAGAGTTGCAGGCTTATGCGACTGAAATTGCGACAGAATATCTTCCTCCTAATTCAAGTTGGGAATTCCACTACGCGGTTTCTATTATGGCTACTCTTGCACTGGAAGAGTATTGCCGTACAGCCGACACGCCAGGGGCTAAATGCCGCTGTGGTGGGAAAGGTGAAGTGCGAGACCTGAAAAAAGCTCGCATGAAAGGAATTTGTGCTCACAAGCAGTGTCCACGCTGCCACGGCACAGGCCTTAAACCACTAACGCGCACACGGTGCCACCATGCGATTTTGCCATACTTCCCCGTGTCTCAACCCACATTTTCGCGGCACTGGAACCCATTCTATGACGCCTTGCTAACTTGGTGTGATCGGCAAGAATCAATCGCCGAAGCAAAATACAATGCGTACGCAAATTTAAACCCTCTCGCCATGGAAACAGACAGTAGCGAGGTTTAGGCGTTTTTTCTCGCCTGTGATAGCCGCACTCTTAACCGAATGCACTATCTATGTCAATTGAGGGCATCACTTATGTTGAAGAAATTCATCGGAAAAATCGTTTTTGGTGAGGAATCTCAAGTTTACCCTTCTGCTAGTTTTGATGGAAAAATAGACGGATACTTACTCATTGCTTCCCCTGAGGATCTGATTGAGCTGGTTTCTCACCCTTCCGCCATCCCTTCTCCAGTTCTTAAAAAAATAATAATAAGTGCAATCAATAGGTTGGAAAAAGAGAGAGCACAAAATTTAGCTGACTAAAAATTCTTTTAATTATTTTAAGCTAATTATTTACCTGTAGCTAAAAACAAGTATACTAACCCTATAGCAACCAACTATAGGGTTAAAAAAATGGTCATCACCATCCTGGACGAGCAGTCCAACGAAGTTGAAATCATCCCAGCGCACTTCTCAGACGCAGAAGCGATTGCAGCAGCCAAAGAAGCTGTTCGCGAAGCAGCTCTTGCAGGTAAAACCTTCACTGCAGTAGACGAAGATGGCGAAAACGTTCTTCCCCCTTCGTTCTCAGCACCCGAACAAAATCCCGACGTTAAATTTGAAGGTTACGAGACTGACCAGCTCGGTGACAACCTTGCCACTTTTTCTGGCATTTTCGCCTTTTAAGCAGAGACATGACCAATGACTACGAGAGAGAAAGAACTGAAACATGTAATCGCGTTACTACTGGAAGATGCTAAACGCTTGCAAGAACTGGAACCAAATGCAGGCACCGAGAACCGCATTTTGCAAGCATGCAACGCCCTGAACACATCTGTACCCGTAAAAAGAATAGCTGACGCGATTACTGAGATCAGGGCATTGCAGTTGTACAACCCTGTTATTGAAGATCCGTTAAAAAAGCTAATCGCCGCTGTTGATGACCTTTTGGATGAACAATGAAAGTTGGTAATCAACCGTATAGAGATCACTTGCTGAAGCGTTTTTAATGGATGGATAACGGGTAATGATGGCCTCATTTAATTTTTCACGCTGTTCAGGGGGAAGGATGTTAATTAATTCATCCAGAATAAGCGCCATTGCTTCAAGACGAGCAGACATATATGCAGGTTTGTTTTTTTCGAGCAGTTCAGATAGCTGACTCATGAATTTCCCTTACTGGTTGTGTGAGAACGCCAGTATACCACCGAGCCTGCAGTGGATAAAAGACAGGCATAACAGAGTGAACTTTGTGGTGTGGTGAATGCGGCTATGCGCACGCGGCACAGTTAAACAACATGTCAGTCCTCAATTGGTATGGGTGGAAATAGTAGTCGGCGGTAATTAACTGGTTACCGTCACCGGGAGGCACCCGGCACCACGCCGACAAAGTTTGTTTAAAAAACGGAGACATGACCAATGACTAAAATTAGTTTTGAAGTAGTTGCATCCGACGCAACAATTAAACCAGATGATTACAGAAATATTCGCGTTGAAGTTGACGGCGTTGAATTATCTGAACTACTGGAATCGATTGAGGATAATGATTCTGTTATCGACACAATTGGCGCAGAAGCAATTGCGGACTTTTTTTCTACAGAGAGCCGCTTGTTCGATTTGCTGGAAAAATTCGACGCCAGTGAACTGGCTGATTTCCTCAGAGAACGGGGCTGGGAGGTTGCAAATGAATCCGACAATTAACAATCACTCAGACTGGAGCCGCCGCCCCGCCCGTCAGCAGGCTGTTCGCCTCCCGTTGCTCGCATCACTGGCCCGCAGTGTCTGTTACACGCTGGCACAAAAAGGAGACCCGACTATCGAAACGGTAAAATGTGCGTATCACCTGTGTAATAACGAGGTAAAAAAAGAGTGGGCTGTAAAATCGACTGTTCGTTTTTTACAGGGAAATGTATTTCGCGAGGAAAAACGAGAATATTGCAGTCAGCACTGTGCTGAATGTGACCGAATGGCAAACGAACCTTAATTAGATATCCGCAGCCAGCGGGCAATAATAACAGCGAGGAGAGACCGTATTACCCTCACGGTCGCGAACTTCCGGAGACCTGTTATTCATTGCAATACCGTAAAGCATCAATTATTGGTGATTTCCGATGTTGCAAAAAATGACTGCCAGTAATGGCATGAAATTATATTACCTGAAAGAAGGATTTAATTATGTCTAACCGTAATGAGACACACGTACATGTATTTCAATTATCAACTGCATTTCCGTTTGTTGATGTAGTTGAACTGAACAACGAAGTTATTGGGTATATCAGTGAAAACCGTGACTGGAATAAAAAAGAAAAACCCGTTTCTCTTATTTCCCCAGACGGTACCCATATCCGCGATTTTTGTTGTGTTACTCATGCAGCAAGTCATGTTGCCCAGAAAGTAACTGGAATTGAATTTGATGAATTTGAAGTTCTGAAAAACATCGAAGCTCGCGTATTCAAAGTCGAAAAATCATCAGATCTTTTTGATGCACTCATGTTTGCTTTTGCTTCGGAATTTAAAGGAAAAAGGCCGCACTAAGGCGGCCCCATTCCCGGCTTTACATCCCGGCGATGCTGAGGTCGGCGACCAAACCGACCAACAGAGACATGACCAATGACCACCGAGGCGACCACTGGACGCCTCAATTCTACACGAATTGAAGGAAAAGTGTAATGAGTGATATGCCGCAAGAAATTGCCCTGTTTCAGAAAGTGAAAAATGAGGCCGCCAGAAAACGCCTGAACATCAAGGCGGCGTTCTTCTGGTGTACCAGCAAAAAAGAAAGCCTGGCGCTTTCTCGCATGGCGCTGGCAATGGATGAAGCTGGCTTTGATGACGAAGATTTTGCCCGCCCTATCCGCGTTAATCTCCCGATCGTTGATGACTTACCGGAAGAAGGCGTTTTCGATACAGCGTTTTGTGACCGCTACCAGCTCGGCGACGATGGTATGACGTTCGGTTTAATCCCCGGCGCCGCGCCAATTACTCCTGCAGGTGAAAAAATTGTGGAAGGTACCGACACCACTATCGTTGACGGTGTGGATACCTCCACAGGCGAAATCGTTGATAAAACCACATTTGATAGCGTTGGTAATTCTGCAAATGATGACCTGGATATCGACGAAAACGACGATGAAGACACCCGGTACCCGATCGTTCAGATGCCCTTCCGTAAGCAACTATTGTCCCAGTTCACATCGAATGCGCTTCGTCATCATCTCACTCAGACAGAGCATAAAGAGATAGTCGGTCTGGAAATGGATACCGATAACGGATACGTCCAAAACCTGATCCTTGCAGCCGAAAGTGTTGAAGGTATCAAGAAACTCGATATGCCGTTCCTCTGGAAATATACGAAAGCAATGAAGGACGTATTTGATCCAGAAAAGCGTCACGAGCTTTCTCTTATGTTGCATTTTTCTAAAGCTTGGATTGAAACCACGCATATTGATCGCGGCACCTTAGTAAAAGAGTGGATTGCCGGGAACCGCATCAGCAAGGTGTTGCCGCCAAACACGACGGAGAAAGCATCGGAGAAAAAAGAAAAGCTACCGACATTGAAAGCAGAACGCTACAAACGTGCCGTCGCTCAGTCTATCTATAACCTGAATGTTGAATCCTGTATTGCCCGCATATATCCCGACGCGGAACCAGGTTCAATTACGGTAGAACAATTAAAATCAGCGAAAGAACTCATCGACTCTCGCGATGACATACAAGCCAAAGTAATTAAAGTCATTTCTCAAATTAATGACATCATGGATTACGACGCCCTCTCAATTTTTGGCGTCACTCGTGCTATTGACTGGAGTGACTGCCTGAATATCGGTCCAGTCGTTCTTCGTAATCAGGCCCGTAACTGGCTGGCTGAAAACGGTATCTATTCCAACGGTAAGAAATCGAACGGCTATAGCGAGTGGGATAATGACTCACGGGCATCACGTCAATCCACAGCACCATCAGAGGATGAAGTCGGTAAGCAACTGGCTGCACAGCGCGGTGAATTTGTAGAGGGTATCAGCGACCCGAACGATCCGAAATGGGTGAAGACTGACATTATCCCGCAGAAATCTGAACCAGAACAGGTGAAAAAAGTCGGCGACGGTATTTTCGACGTTTCTGCACTTATGCAGAACTCAGTAACTCACGGCACAAAAAAGGCAGCGGAGACCACCAGTAATGTGCAGGTTCAAGAAACTAACGGTGATGAAAAACAGACTGGTGATGCGCTGCATACAGGCAAAAGCAATCTGGAGACTGGTGAAGAGTCAAATACCGGACAGCAAGCCGATGTAAACCAGAATACGGATTCTGTTAGCCAAAACAGCGATTCTGTAAACCATATTGAACCAAAATCGCCGGAAGTGGTACCGGAACCGCAACCAGTTTGGCCCACCTACTTCGAGCCGGGCCGCTATGAAAACCTGCCGAACGAGGTGTATCACTCGGCGAACGGTATTAGCAGCACGCAGTTGAAAGATGTGCGAATCAGTCCGATGTACTACTACGGTCGCCATATCGCGAAAACTATCCCCCGCGAACAAAATGATGCGATGCTGCGCGGTACCATCATCCACAGTTACGTCCTCGAGCCAGAGAAATTCGAGAGCGAATTTGCAGTACCGGAAGAAGTACCTGCAGAAGTGGTATCAACCAGCGGCGATCTGGTTTCTATCATCAAAGAGTACAACGCTGGGTTGCCGTCGCTGGCTACGCCGGACGAGCTGAAAGCATATATCGAGGAATTAAATAAAAACCTCACGCCCCCTCTTTCACTCAGCGGCAGCGCCGACGAGACAGCGAATCTGTATATGTCCCTGCCCGTTGATTTCCAACGGATCCCGGATGGAACGAAACACACAGCATCTGCTCAGAAAGCCTGTATCAAGGAATACAACGCCAGCCTGCAGCCATTGCTGAAAGTGAGTGGTACCCGCGAGCAGTTGCTTGATCAGATTGCCACCATCGATCCGGAATACGCGGAGAAGGAACGTGCCAAGTTCATCCCGTACAACGTCAGCGGGACGAAGGAACAACTGACGGAAATTGTTCGCGCCATTCGCCCGGACGTGGTTACCGCCGACGACTGGCACCAGCAGCAGGAAGAAGCCAGCCAGGGCAAAACCATGATCAGCCTGGACATGTACGCGCAGGCCAAAAACATTAGCGCCGCGCTGCAGGCCCATCCGAGCGCCAGCCGCCTGCTTACCCATCCATCACGGCAATCAGAGGTTAGCTATTTCGGCTTCGATGAAGAAACCGGGCTGGAAATCCGTGTACGCCCGGATCTGGAAATCACCCTTCCTCACGCACGAATCGGTGGCGATTTGAAAACAACCAGCCTCGGTTACGTTAAACAGGATGATCTGAAAGCCCGCCTGCACCGCGAGATCATCAGCCGTGATTATCACCTGAGCGGGGCGATGTACTGCGACACCGCAGAACTGGACCAATTTTTCTGGATTTTCGTTAACCGTGACGAAGGCTATCACTGGATAGCCGTTGTCGAAGCCTCTCCGGACCTCCTGGAATTGGGACGCAAGGAATACCGCCGAGCACTTCGCACCATCAACGACTGCACCATGTCCGGTAACTGGCCTGCGCCAATCACCGAAGACTACACCGACGAACTTAACGATTTTGACCTGCGCCGCCTAGAAGCGCTGGGTTCCCTGTAAGGAGAAACCAGATGAACGAAATTATTCAACACGAAAACCTGAACTCTAACGCGGCGATCTTTAGTCCACAGTCTCTGATGTCTCTTCAAAGTTTCGCCCAGGCAATGTCATCAGGTGTTTCCACACTTCCTGTTCACTTACAGGGTAATCCGTCGGACTGTATGGCAATCGCAATGCAGGCTATCCAGTGGAATATGAACCCTTACGCGGTAGCGCAAAAGACTTTTGTGGTTGCTGGTGTTCTGGGTTACGAAGCTCAACTGGTCAATGCAGTGATAAGCACACGCGGACCACTAACCGGACGCATCGAATATGACTGGTTTGGCCCTTGGGAAAAAGTGATCGGAAAATTCGAAATTAAGAAAAACGACAAAAACAAGGAGTATCGAGTACCCGGGTGGCGTCTGGCAGACGAAGAAGGCATTGGAGTTAAAGTCTGGGCCACATTGCGCGGAGAGAGAGAGCCACGTGTGCTGACTCTTCTCCTTGCACAAGCACGTACCCGTAACTCAACACTATGGGCTGATGATCCACGCCAACAATTAGCCTACCTTGCCGTGAAACGTTGGGCTCGTCTGTACTGTCCAGAAGTTATTCTCGGCGTCTACACCCCTGACGAACTTGAGGATCGCCAGGAGAAAGAAATAAACCCAATGCCAAAAGCTGAGCGCGTGAATATCAATGATCTCAACACTCATGCAGAAGCTGTCGAGATCGTTACACATCAGCATCAGGATGATTCTGATAAATGGGTGACCGTATTCCGCCAGCGCCTTGAAGAAGCTAATACGACAGACGAGACAACAGCGTTACGCCAGGAAGTGGAGAACGTTAAGAACTCTCTTGGAATCGATCTCTACACCGAATTGAAGAACAAAGTCGTTGGCCGCCACCACCGCCTTAATGCCGTGACACGCATTGAGAAGATGATCAACGACCTGCCTGGCTCCGGTGATCCAGAAGCGGAAGCCAAATTTACCGCGCTGGAGAATGCCCTCAATGCTGCGAAAGTCCACCTGGGCGAGCTGTACGACGGGTACACCATCACTCTTAACGACATGAAACCGGAATACATCGGTGCATAACGGAGGCTGGCGGTCGTCACCGGCCGCCATGTGAAATATGTCAAAAGTAACGATGAAAGTAGCAGAACTATCAGGCTCGGCCCTCGATTACGCTGTAGACCGCGCAATTCACGGCGAACGATACAGCGAGCGTCTCTCCCTCATTCGTACAGCTGGCGATTCGTTCAGACCGTCTTCAAGTTGGAGTAAGTGCGGCCTGCTGCTGGAGAATTACCAGATTTTTCTCGAACCACCCCACGACGTCCATCGGCTGAATTACGGGGAAGACGGCAAGCCAAAAGGCTGCTGGGAAACGTTTGAATCATGGCACGCAACAATCAGCACTCGCGTAGCTAAGAAGCCACCAGTAAACGATATCTTCCCATTAGGTGGTGCATACCGCGGCGAAGGTGAAAACCCACAGCAGGCTATATGTCGTGCAATCGCCTCTATCGGCGGCGATGAAATCGAAATTCCCAAAGAACTCCTGAAGCAAGGTGGTGCGTCATGAAACAGTGGGTTATGGCAGAAATTATGATAATCCGCCAGTGTGCCGGCACGATGACGGCTGATCGCATCGGGCATCTGACAGGCAGGTCTGGCGCAGCGGTCCGGGCGAAAGCTCGTGAGTTTGGCATCAAATTGAACCTGAAAGGCGATCGCCACCAGTCCGCCAAATATCGTCAGGCAGATATTGAATTGGCGAGGGAGCTGCACTGCAAGGGCGTCAGTCGTCGGGATATTGCTGAAAAACTTGGTATGCCACTGAGCGCGGTTAACCAATACGTATATTTAGAACGGAGGGTGCTGGCATGACAGAACGCCCCATGATTTTCAACGGTGGAATGGTTCGGGCCATCCTCGATGGTCGCAAGACCCAGACGCGTCGCCCGATTAAGTTCCCATTCAAAGATCGTAATCTTGGCTGTGAATTATCCGGCAACGAACTCGCCGGGGAGCTGTCTTCTGGGAATTATTTGAACAGTCCGTTTGGTAAACCGTGTGATCGCATCTGGGTGCGGGAAACATGGCAAGCAATCCATGAAGAGCTCAACGACGATGGGTATGTCGATGAAACGACCTATTCCCCCGCGATTCCAAAGAAAGTGGACAATTACTGGCACCCTGTTTACGCGGCTGATAACTGGTGCGAAGACCGGGAACAACGAGGTTTCCCATGGCGTCCAGCGATTCACCAACCTCGCTGGGCATCCCGCATTCTGCTGGAAATAACCAATGTTGGAGTACAACGCCTGCAAGATATCAGTTCAGGCGATGCTGTCCGCGAGGGTATTTGCCAACTACCGGCTTCTGGTCGCTACTGCATAAACCATGGCGATCAATATTTTGGTGGTGTCAGCCACCGCGCTAAAGAAGTTTATTCCTGGTTATGGCAATCCATCTACGGCGCTGACAGTTGGCAGGCTAACCCGTGGGTGTGGGTTATCGAGTTCAAACGTATTGGGGAAAAATCATGAAAAACAACGACTGGAAATCAGCAGCAGAACTGCCAGAAATCGAACGCGGTGAACGGATGGAATGCTGGGTTGCAGTGTCCTTTGAAGAACTCAGCGGCGCTCGTAGCTGGGAGGAAAAGTACAACTTCCCACAGGAAATGGTCATCAAACTGTCCTGGCTAAATGCTGAGCTTACCGATGCAGAACTGGAGGTCTTCGAAGAAGAAGGCGAACTTCCAGACGAGGCACCCAGCGATCTTGATTACTGGCAGAACGAAGACGGCGAGCACGCCAATTATACCGGATGGATCGACTATATCGGCGGCGATGAAGGTCGCTACCGTTACTGTATCCAAGAAGCTGATGGCTATATCCCTCGAGGTAACTTCGCTGGCCGTTTCAAAATCCTCGCCTGGCAGCCTGTCATTACCCCTGAGTTCCCTGCTGAATTCAGTCTGACCAAATAATACGGAGACGCCCCATCAGGGGCGTAACTAGACATGACCATGTACAAAATAACCGCGACCGTAAATAAGGCGGGGAATGCCCCTGCTCTATGGACTCGTTTTTCTGAGAAAAAATTGAGTAAAACTGAGTGCGAAAAAATGCTCTCCGGCAAAACCGAAGCCGGAAAGTCTCGTGAAGAGAGAGTGACTCTCCATGATTTCAAATGCGTAAAAGCGAGGGCGTAATGGACGCAGCTCTCACCTACGCAATAAAGCGGATCACTGAATTGGAGGACATGCTGCTTCCTGTCGTGCCGGAAACCGTCTGGCCGGAAGAAGTGAAATCCGTTTTTGCCCAAATCGAACGCGCCGGAAAGTTACCGGCGCACCATCAACGGCGCCTGATGCACCACATTAACCGAATGTGGCTCGACCGCCTGCCCGTTCCGTCAATCGTCACCGCGGCTAGATCGCTGTGCGAAGCAATGGAGAAATACGCGTGAGCGAGATTATTGTCGATAACTTTGCCGGGGGCGGAGGTGCCAGCACCGGGATAGAAATGGCTACCGGCCGCAGCGTTGACATCGCAATCAACCACGACCAAAACGCTGTGGCGATGCACACGACGAATCACCCGGACACGCTGCACTATTGCGAATCCGTTTTTACCGTCAAGCCGAAGGTGGTAACTGCAGGGCGCAAAGTCGGCCTCGTCTGGCTTTCTCCTGATTGCCGACACTTCTCCAAAGCCAAAGGTGCGAAACCCGTAGAGCGTGAAATTCGTGGGTTGGCCTGGATTACCCTGCGTTGGGGACTGGACACCGATCCTCGCGTGATGATGCTGGAAAACGTTGGTGAGTTTAAGACATGGGGGCCGCTGCTGGCCCCTGAAATGCGCCCGGATCCAGAACGTATCGGCGAGACATTCCAGGCATTCGTCAGCATGCTGACTACAGGAATTTCCCCAGAACATCCAGCATTCGCCGAATGCTGCGAGTTTTTGCAGATAAGCACCGATAGCATGCAGGCCGGGCGTTTACTCAAAGGTCTGGGCTATAAGGTTGAATACCGGGAGCTTCGCGCCTGCGACTATGGAAGTCCCACTATCCGAAAACGCTTCTTCATGGTAATGCGCCGGGATGATAAGCCGATTAAATGGCCTGAGATTACCCACGGCGATCCAAAATCTGAGGCTGTAAAATCTGGTCTACTTAAGCCATGGCGCTCTGCGGCTGAGTGTATCGACTGGTCGCTCCCCTGCCCGTCAATTTTTGGCCGGAAAAAGCCACTGGCGACAAATACCATGCGGCGCATTGCTCGCGGTATCCAGCGCTACGTAAAAGACGCAGCTAAGCCGTTCATAGTTAAATGCAACCACACCAGCAGTAAGAATGAATACAACTGCTTTCGTGGTCAGGATTTACTGGAACCCTTGCAAACCATCACGAAGAAGCACGGTTATGCTGTGGTGGTTCCGCACCTTACTAAATTCCGCAGCGGCTCCGTCGGGCAGCCAGTCACCTACCCAGCACCGACGATTACGGCGGGTACCTCAGTTCGACCGGGAGGGAATGGTCACGCCCTCGGTATCGCCTCAGCAGTCCTGACCCCTTTCATTGCGGGAAACGGCGGCAGTGAGTATCAGGCAAAACCGCGCCCGGTGACTAAACCCGCACATACCATCCTCAAACAATCCCGCGCCTGCGTAGTCGCGCCAATTGTCGTTCGCCAGTTCGGTAAAAGCATCGCGCACCGCGCCGACGTTCCTCTCGGTACCGTCACTGCCGGGGGCGGCGGGAAAAGCCAGATTACCGCCGCCACACTTATTCAGATGGGATACGGCGAGAAACCTGGTCAACCGCCCCGAGTTCTCCAGATAGAAAAACCGCTCGGTACTGTCACTGCTGGCGGCGGCAAGTTCGCCGTTGTCGCAGCAAACCTGGTGAAACACTTCGGGGGAAATTATTCCGGCGCTGGCGTAGGACTGGATGAACCGGCCCACACGGTCACCGTCACGGATCATCACGCACTGGTTACCTCTCACCTCGTTAAGCTGCGCGGAACATGCCGCGATGGGCAACGAACCGATACGCCAGCGCCAACAGTTACCGCTGGCGGCCTGCATCTGGGCAACGTCGAAACCACGCTGGTGTCCGATGGTGACGATTACCCGCATGCAACTGCTGTGCGTGAATTTCTTCGCGAATACCTGGGCGAAGACGCAACTGAGTTCGTAGAAATCGACGGGGTGACATACCGAATCGTCGATATCGGTATGCGCATGCTGCAGCCACATGAGTTGTACCGATGCCAGGGCTTCCCTGAGTGGTACATCATCGACCGGGATTACCTCGGAAACCGCTACCCCAAAGACAAACAGGTTGCACGGTGCGGCAACGCGGTACCACCACAATTCGCTGAAGCACTGGTCAGGGCAAACCTGCCTGAAATGTGCGTACAGCGCGAGGAACAGGCCGCATGAAAAACGACGTGTGCATGTTCTGCGGCGAACCGGCCACGCTGCTATGCGATGGGAATATCGGCTTTCCTCCAAAAGATGACCAGGGCAGAGAATGCATTGACGCATTCCACCCATATACCTGTGATGCGCCCATGTGCGGAAAATGTGGCACGCAGATGATGCGCATGTTCGTGTCTGGTCGGAAACCTTATGCGGGAGTCCACACGGTGGATCACTGCCCTATTTGTCTGCGTGATTTGCCCACCTATCCAGCCCATGTACGAAGGATCATCTACTCGCAGGATCAGGCCAATGTAATCCGCGCAGCGCATTGGGCTAGCTACCAGAATGACCATAAGAAGCGGCTGGCAACCGAAAAAGGAGGTGGGCAGCAAACCTTTGATTTCTGAACTTGATTATTAATGTTCAACCCCGACCGCCGAGGGCTGCGTATAGTCTGCGGCGGTCATGTAGTGAAGAGACATGACCAAATGGCTAGAACCGTACTCATACAGGATTGGGCTAAAGGCCCAAATGGATTCGGGTACCCACAGAAACAGTCACGCCTGAATCACCTGGCAAAAACCGGGCAGATATATCCACCACCCAGGAAAGATGGGAAAAAATGGGTAGTCGATGAAGATGCTACTTTTATTGGTTGCGTCGGGAAAATAAACATTTCCCGGAATCTGCCGGAAAAAGCGAAATCACTGGTTGAGAGAACTATCAATGGGCGCACCGCGGAAACATAACATCGATATCGAAAACCTTTACGTAAAACTGGATAAGCGCAACAACAAGGTGTACTGGCAGTACAAGGATCCGCTCACCCAGAAGTGGCAGAGTTTTGGTACCGATGAAGCTGCAGCAAAAGCTGCAGCCATTGAGTTAAACCGACTCTTTGCTGCTCAGCAGGTAGAACAGAGCTACATCCTGATCGATATCGCCAAAAGAAAGCAGCAACCTCAGCAAACTGAAGAACTGCGATTCAAGGACTGGGTAAATAGATACATATCCATGCTGGAAAAAAGACAGGCCAAGGGTGTGATTTCAGCTTCCACACTGTATGAACGCCGGCATGCTGCGAATGTGCTTTGCGATCGCATTGCCAATACACCATTAGCAGCCGTTGGTTCTCGCGAAATGGCCGCAATTCTTGAAGAATACGTTGATGAAGGGAAAAACACGATGGCTAAGCATGTCCGTTCAAACTGGATCGATCTGTTTAAAGAGGCGCAATTCGCTGGCGAAGTTCCTCCTGGGTTCAACCCGGCCCTGTCAACCCGCAAACCAAAAGTTGAAGTCACCCGCGCCCGACTGCAGCACGATGACTGGCAAAAAATTGTCGAAGTGGCCCGGGAGCGATACTCGCCGTGGGCTGTGAACGCACTGCAGCTCGCCCTCGTCACTGGTCAGCGGCTTTCCGACATTCTGAGCATGAAGTTCAGGGATGTAAGAGATGGATATTTATGGGTAGTTCAGGGTAAAACAGGCAACAAAATTGCCCTTCCCTTGACGCTTCATTGCGATGCAGTCGGGCTTTCCCTTGAGGACGTCATCACTCAGTGCCGTGATCGTGCATTAAGTCCCTATCTGGTTCATCACTCCAGGACGACGGCGACAATTAAATCCGGCACCACAATAAACAAGGCTACCGCCAGCACCATGTTCGCCCGATGCCGGGATGCTGCAGGCATTACTCCGCCAGAAGGGAAAACGCCCGTTTCGTTTCACGAACAGCGCTCTCTGGCTGAACGTCTTTACTCCGCTCAGGGGATCAATACTCAGGAATTGCTGGGGCATAAATCGGCCAAAATGACCGAGAAATATCACGATGAAAGGGATGATGGTTGGGTAATTTTGGCGATTTAATTTTAACCAATATTGGGGAGGAGTTTTGGGGGGATTTTGGGGAAGGCCCATAACAGTCGGGTAACTGTTATGGGAAAAAAGACTGGTTCTGTTTCTGCAACCCAGATGTGGCGCGGCTTAGAATTGCGCCACATCAATTTTGCCTGCGGAGCTAAGCATGTTCGGTCTTGACGCGTTTCACCTGGCGAGGATCCAGTTCGCGTTTACGGTATCCTTTCACATCATCTTTCCAGCGATTACCATTGGCCTCGCCAGTTATCTGGCGGTGCTCGAAGGGTTATGGTTAAGAACGAAAAATCCGACCTGGCGCTCGCTATACCATTTCTGGTCGAAAATATTCGCCGTAAACTTTGGTATGGGCGTGGTTTCCGGGCTGGTGATGGCTTATCAGTTCGGCACGAACTGGAGTGGTTTTTCTGAGTTCGCCGGTAGCATCACCGGGCCGCTGCTGACCTATGAAGTATTAACCGCCTTCTTCCTCGAAGCAGGCTTCCTCGGGGTAATGCTGTTTGGCTGGAACCGGGTTGGCCCAGGGCTTCACTTCTTCGCGACCTGTATGGTTGCGCTGGGTACTATTATTTCTACCTTCTGGATCCTCGCCTCCAACAGCTGGATGCAAACGCCACAGGGCTATGAAATCGTTAACGGGCAAGTCGTTCCCGTCGACTGGTTCGCCGTGATTTTCAATCCTTCCTTCCCTTATCGTTTGCTGCATATGTCCGTTGCCGCCTTTCTGAGCAGCGCGCTGTTTGTCGCGGCATCAGCCGCATGGCATTTATTGCGCGGTAATAGCACGCCAGCAATTCGCGCTATGTTTTCAATGGCGCTGTGGATGACGTTAATCGTCGCCCCGCTGCAGGCCTTAATTGGCGATATGCACGGGTTGAATACGCTGAAGCACCAGCCTGCAAAAATTGCGGCGATTGAAGGACACTGGGAAAACCCGCCCGGAGAACCGACTCCGCTGCTGCTGTTCGGCTGGCCGGATATGGAGCAGGAGCGCACCCGCTATGGGCTGGAAATCCCGGCGCTGGGCAGCCTGATCCTGACTCATAGTCTGGAGAAACAGGTCCCGGCGTTAAAAGAATTTCCGAAGGAAGACAGGCCCAATTCCACCATCGTGTTCTGGTCGTTTCGCATTATGGCAGGGTTAGGCATGCTGATGATCCTGCTGGGCGCGTTTGCCCTGTGGCTGCGTTATAAGCAGCGGCTATACACCTCACGCCCTTTCCTGCGCTTTGCATTGTGGATGGGCCCCTCCGGTCTGATTGCCATCCTTGCTGGTTGGGTGACCACTGAAGTTGGCCGTCAGCCGTGGGTGGTTTACGGTTTGCAACGTACGGCGGATGCGGTTTCCGCACATGGTGATTTACATATGAGCATCAGCCTATTGTCTTTCTTTGTGGTGTATAGCTCGGTGTTTGGCGTGGGTTACAGCTACATGATCCGCCTGATCCGCAAAGGACCACAGGAAGATGAGCCGACCATTCCGCCAACAGGTACGCCGGCGCGGCCGCTTTCTGCTGCCGTTCTCGATTCTCAACCGGAGGCACACCGCTAATGGGTATCGATTTATCAGTTATCTGGTTTGTGATTATCGTGTTCGCCACGCTGATGTATATCGTGATGGACGGTTTTGATCTCGGGATCGGTATTTTATTCCCTGCGATTACGGATGCGGATGACCGCGATGTGATGGTCAACAGCGTCGCTCCAGTATGGGACGGTAATGAAACCTGGCTGGTGCTGGGTGGCGCCGGATTATTCGGCGCTTTTCCCCTGGCCTATGCGGTGATTGTCGATGCGCTAACGATCCCGTTGACCCTGATGCTCATCGGCCTGATATTTCGCGGCGTCGCCTTTGAGTTTCGCTTCAAAGCCACGCCAGCGCATCGACCATTCTGGGATAAAGCTTTTCTCGGTGGTTCAATCCTCGCGACATTCACTCAGGGGGTTGTGGTGGGGGCCGTACTTAACGGATTTTCCGTCACCGGGCGCAGTTACAGCGGCGGCCCTTTCGACTGGCTGACCCCGTTTACTCTGTTCTGCGGCGTGGGCCTGGTCGTCGCCTACGCCCTGTTAGGGGCAACATGGCTGGTGATGAAAAGCGAAAATCCGTTACAGGATAAAATGCGCTGCGTGGCAAGAAAACTGCTGCTGGCGATGCTGGTTGTCATTGCCATTATCAGTCTGTGGACGCCGCTGGCGCACAGTACGATTGCCGAGCGTTGGTTTAGCCTGCCTAACTTGTGGTTCCTGATGCCGGTTCCGCTCCTGGTTGCGCTGATTAGCCTCTGGCTGTGGCGCTCGCTGGGTCAGCAAAACAGCCATACGCTGCCTTTTGTATTGACGCTGGGGCTGATTTTTCTCGGGTTCAGCGGGCTGGGGATCAGTATCTGGCCTCACATCATTCCACCGTCTATTACGCTGTGGCAGGCGGCAGCTCCGGCGCAGAGTCAGGGCTTTATGTTGGTTGGCGCGCTGCTGATTATCCCGATAATCCTGGTGTACACCTTCTGGAGCTACTACGTTTTCCGCGGCAAAGTTCAACATGGTGAGGGGTATCATTGATGCAACAAACAATCTGGAAACGCCTGATGTGGCTGGTGATCCTCTGGGGCGGCAGCGTGCTGACCCTGGCCGCCGTTGGTATGTTCTTTCGTCTCCTGATGACGGCCGCCGGATTTAAGTCCTGATTCGCTCCCTGATAACAACCGGGCAGGGCTGCACTGCCCGGTTGTGACAAAACCCAACGTTGGCTAAACAAAAATGTAAAAAACATCGAAATGACAAAACAGAGATTGTCATTAACCCGATTAAAATATTGAATAGTCACCTGGCGAAATTATCGTCAATTCCGCAGCTAACGTACCAGAGGGTGCATGATGTTTAAGAAAGGGTTAACGGTGTTATTACTGGCCAGCGCGCTTTTTTCCGGTCAGCTTCTCGCTACTTATCAAGGACATGAATATCTTCAGATGCAGGATGCCGATCACTTATTACGACACACGGCCGACAGCGATGAACTGCGAGTGACGGCGGAAGAATCCGCCGCCGATCTTCGCGAACACCATTACTGGCAAAAATCACGCAAACCCGAAACCCATCAGAGCTAACCGTTAGCTTTTACGCTTTGGCAACGTTTTCAGCAGTTCTTCAGGGCTGACGGAAGCCACTACGCTGCCCGGCAACGGCATCTTCAGAATGTGATGTTTCATCTTGCCGATCACGTGCATTTCGCACGGTCGGCAATCAAATTTCAGCGTCAGGACTTCATCGCCGTTAACCAGCTGCATCGGCGTGGCTTTCCAGCTTTTGATATTCCCTTTCGCCTGTTTCGGACACAGGTTAAACGCAAAACGCAGGCAATGTTTGGTGATCATCACCGGCACATCGCCTTTTTCTTCATGCGCTTCATAGGCGGCATCAATCAACTGCACGCCATAACGGTGATAAAATTCTCGCGCTTTATGGTTGTAGACGTTAGCCAGAAAACTCAGATGCGTTTGCGGATAAACAGGTGCGGGCTGGACAACCGGTTTACGGCGACCGCGCTGATAGTTTTGTAAACGAGCCGCATCCAGCATGTCGACCGCTTCACGTCGCAGCTGATTCAGTTGACCGTTAGGCACGAACAATGCTCCCGGCAGATTCACCTGAATCTTACGGGCGTAATACAGCGTTTGTCCCAGTTTTGCCAGGCCATCCTGCAGGTTGCTGAACGCTTTTTCTGCATTGTTCGCTTCCTCAAACTGGCCGTCCAGCGTATGGGTGATACTCACCCCCTCCTCACTGGTGAGCGTCAGGATCAACTGTTCCTGCCAGCCGCCCAGCTCAATATCGACCGCGACGCGGCGTTCGCTGGAGGTTTTGGTCAACGCCTGCTGCCAGTTATGATCGAGATTGCGGTTCAGCGGATGGTTGGCGCGCACTTTGTGCAGATCGGCGGGCATTTCATTCGGCCACACCCGATAACGATTGTGCCCCGTTTTTTCCACAGTGTTGGCGCGAAATCCGACGACCTCACGCTTGATTAACACGTTCAGGCCATCCCCGTTGGCCAGCGGTTCTGTTACCTCAACGTCGAGATGATCTTTTGCCACCTTCAGGACTTCACCAACCGGCAGACCGATGAACTTTGGCGAGTCGAATGCGCCGATATCCCCCTTACGGGCATTCACAAAATAATCGGTGCTGCCGCGATGGAAGGTTTTTGCCGTGGAGGGGGTAAAGAAATGTTCGGTACGCCCGGCTGAAGAACGGGCAAGATCGCTGCGCTCTTCAATTATGGCGTCCAGCATCTGACGATAATGCGCAGTAATATTCTTCACATAGCTCATGTCTTTATAGCGCCCTTCAATTTTGAAGGAGCGCACACCTGCGTCAATCAACGCGCCGAGGTTAGCGGTCTGATCGTTATCTTTCATCGACAGCAGATGTTTTTCATAGGACACCACGCGCCCCTGATCGTCTTTCAGGGTATACGGCAGGCGACAAGCCTGAGAACAGTCACCGCGGTTAGCACTACGTCCGGTTTGCGCATGTGAAATATAACACTGGCCTGAATAGGCAACGCACAATGCACCGTGAATGAAAAATTCAATAGTCGCATCCGTAGCCTGATGGATAGCGTTTATCTGCTCAAGGCTCAGTTCACGCGCGAGGACAATTTGGGTGAATCCGACATCAGAAAGAAACTTCGCCTTCTCGACGCTACGAATATCACATTGGGTGCTGGCATGCAGCTCAATGGGAGGAATATCCAGCTCCAGAATCCCCATATCCTGCACAATCAGGGCGTCAACGCCGGTCTGATACAGATCGGTAATTAATCGCTGTGCAGGCTCCAGCTCATCATCATGCAAGATTGTATTTAGCGTCACAAAGATTTTCGCCCCGTAACGATGCGCAAACGGCACCAGTTCGGCGATATCTTTCAGGCTGTTACTGGCGTTATGACGCGCGCCGAAACCCGGTCCGCCAATGTAAACGGCGTCAGCGCCGTGCAAAATGGCTTCACGTGCAATGGCGGTATCCCGGGCCGGGCTTAACAATTCAAGGTGATGAGGCTGCTGGCGCATACAGTTGTTACCATCCACAAGTGGTAAAAATGGCGGCTATTGTAGTCACAAGCGCGGCTTTTCGGAATAGTTTTCCCGATTAACCGCGCGGGTAATGGATCAGGGAATGAAAGTGAACCGTTTGTTCGCTACTGTTACGGTAGCTATGCGCCCTGTCTCCCGCAAAACGCACCCCCTCGCCGGATTTCATGGTGCGCCACTGCCCCTCAATACACATATCCAGCAGCCCATTTATCACCACCACGTGCTCTATAACGCCGGTTTCATGCGGAGTCGATTCACTGAGCGCGCCGGGTGCCAACTGTATCGAAAAATGATCGAAACACAGCTGCGGATCCCACGGAAACAGCGGCGTGACGACCATCGCCTGCTGCTGGGGATCGAATGTTGGCGCGCCGTCTGACTCTGGCGGTGAAATAAACGTCGAGAACGGCACGTTCAGTCCGGTGGCAATTTTCCACAATGTCGCCACTGTTGGGCTGGATTCGTTGCGCTCAATCTGCCCCAACATGGCTTTTGACACGCCGGTTTCCTCCGCCAAACGTGACAGGCTCCATCCCCGCTGGTGACGTAGCGTGCGGAGCGTTGTGGCCAGATAGTGGGTTAAGTTTTCCATTTTTCTCCTTCCTGGCTCTCCTTTCTCAAGGCTACAGCTTAGCACTTGTACGCTATAACGCACAGTGCTACATTGATTGACCGTTATAACGCACACGGAGTGACTATGCGCGCATTTTCCATCCCACTGCCCACCGTATTATCGGGTTTTGTGGCTGTCCTGGTCGGTTACGCCAGCTCGGCTGCCATTATCTGGCAAGCGGCTCTGGCCGCAGGTGCGACCACCGAACAAATCGCGGGCTGGATGACCGCGCTGGGAATAGCAATGGGCGTCAGTACGCTGGCGCTGACGTTATGGTATCGCGCCCCTGTGCTCACGGCCTGGTCAACACCTGGTGCCGCGCTGCTGGTTACGGGTCTGCACGGGGTATCGATTCAGGATGCTATCGGCGTTTTTATCGTGGCTAATGCGTTGATTGTACTGTGCGGCATAACCGGAGTGTTTGCCCGTCTGATGAAAATAATCCCCCACTCACTGGCATCCGCCATGCTGGCCGGGATCCTGCTGCGCTTTGGTCTGCAGGCCTTTAATAGCCTCAATAGTGAGCTTGTTTTGTGCGGTAGTATGCTGGTGGCATGGCTGGTATTTAAAGTCACAGTCCCACGCTACGCGACGATCGCCGCGATGCTGGCGGGTATCGCTATCGCGTTAATAAAAGGTGACGTTGTCACTAGCGGAGTGAATTTGTCACCGGTCATGCCTACGTTGATTGCCCCACACTTTTCATTTGCCCACAGTATCAGCATTGCGCTACCGCTGTTTCTGGTTACCATGGCTTCGCAAAATGCCCCAGGTATTGCCACTATGAATGCGTCGGGCTATTCATTACCCGTTTCACCGCTCATTATCTTTACCGGTCTGCTGGCGCTGATTTTTTCGCCGTTTGGTGTTTACTCCATCTGCATTGCCGCCATAACCGCCGCAATTTGCCAAAGTCCCGAAGCGCACCCTGACGCCAATCGACGCTGGCTCGCTGCTGCCGCGGCTGGCGTCTTCTATCTTCTGGCTGGGGTGTTTGGCGGTTCGGTCACAGGACTAATGGCGGCACTGCCCGTAAGCTGGATCCAGATGCTGGCTGGTCTGGCCTTGCTCGGGACGATTAGCGGTAGTTTGTATCAGGCGTTGCATAATGAAGCGGAACGCGATGCAGCCATCGTTACGTTTCTGGTCACGGCCAGCGGCCTGACGTTATTGGGGGTTGGATCGGCATTCTGGGGGCTGGTCGTCGGCGGTATCTGCTACGCCGTGTTGACGTTATTTCGCCGCACGTAGCTGCGTTGGCGTTTTACCGGTTACCTGTTTAAATCGATTACTAAAATGGCTTGCCGAACTGAATCCGCAGGTCATCGCAATATCTGACAAACTGCGTGAAGAGTAACAGACCAGATGCTGCGCCAGCGCCATACGACGTTGCATCACGTACTGATGCGGTGCCATATTCATCGACTGGCGAAACATTCTGGCAAAATGGAATTCGCTAAGCGCCGCCTCGCTTGCCAGATCGTTCAGGGTGATCGGGTACGCCAGATGCGCGTCAATATAGGCCAGCACGTTACGCAAGGTGACGGGCGCGAGTCCCCCGGTGACGGTGGGCAGTCGCCATTGAACGTTGCTGTAATGCTGGATCAGATGCGTTAACAGTAGCGAAGATGCAGCGCTGAGCGTGAGGTGATTCGCCGGTTGCTGCCAGTCGTTATCAAGCAAAAACTGGCGGTAAACCGCCGTGATCCCCGGGTCACTGCCAAACGTGTGCTCGTCCAGCGTGAAGCTATAGGGGCTTTTGTCCCAGACTTTTTCACCCACTTCGCGCAGATGTGCGTCGGTACAATAGAGGTGAACAAAGGAAAGATCGTCGCGAATATCCCAACTTGACTCGCTCTCTTTCGGCATCAGGCAAAAACGGTCCGGTCCGCCGCCATTCTTCCATCCCCCCGCCGTTTTGTGGTAACTCTCGTAGCCATCCGCGATATATAAACTGAGCGTATGGTGATCGCAATACTGGGTGATGGTATCGCGCTTGTTTGACCAGGCCGCCAGTTGGATCCCTGAATGTAACGCAACGGATTCATGCAGTATGGCATTATGTTTGCGTAAGTTTTCAAAGGCATCGTAGGGCTGAGGCATACCATCACATTCAAAATAAGTTAGCAGGCTTTCAGTCTATAACAGCCACATATTGTTAACAGCTTCCTTTTCGCTTTTACGCTAAAAAAGCGCAAGATTTTGCAAGTCCGCCGCAAACCGATGAAAGCCTCCTGCCGCCAGACATGACACAGTGTCAACCTGAATCCAAAAAAGAGAGAGTTGTATGAACGCACTGTTGTACTGCCTGGTGGTGGTCATTTGGGGAACGACATGGATTGCGATTTATTTGCAGCAGGGCCCGGTTTCTGCGCCGGTTTCTATCTTTTGGCGCTTTGCCGTTGCCAGTTCGCTGATGATAGTGATCCTGCTGGTTAGCGGTAAATTACGCAAACTGTCTGGTCGCGATCATCTGTTTTGTCTGTTACAGGGTGGATGCGTTTTTTGTTTCAACTTCTGGTGTTTTTATACGGCTGCGGCATGGATTAATACCGGCCTGGAGTCGGTGATTTTCTCAATGGCCGTCCTGTTCAATGCGGTCAATAGTTTCATCTTTTTTGGGCAAAAACCCCCGCTACGTTTCTACATAGCAGCCGGTCTCGGACTGACGGGCATTGTTACTCTGTTCTGGCAGGATTTGCTCAACAGCGGATTCAATCATTCCTTGCTGCTGGGTATCGGCTTAAGCGCTCTGGGAACGTTCGGCTTCTCATTGGGTAATATGATCAGTCTGCGTAACCAGAAAAAAGGGCTGGAAGTGTTAACGACCAACAGTTGGGCCATGCTGTACGGCACGCTGTTGATCGCTGCCATTGCGCTGATGCGTGGGGACAACTTTACGCCACAGTGGACATTCAGCTATCTTAGCGCGCTGTTATATCTGGCTATTTTTGGCTCAGTGATTGCCTTCGGCGCTTATTTCACACTGGTAGGTCGCATTGGCCCCAGTAGGGCGGCATACAGTACCCTGCTTTTCCCGCTGGTTGCGTTAACGCTTTCAACATTGTATGAAGGATACGTCTGGCAGGTTAATGCTATTGCCGGATTAGTGTTGATTTTACTGGGGAATCTGGTGATGTTTGCCCGACCCGAAGTGCTGATGGGTAAACTGTTATATCGACGCCGGGTGGCATAAAAAAACGCACCCTCCTAAGAGGGTGCGTTGAACACGATTACTGGGGTTTCTTGTTCACATCAAACATGGTGACATCCGTTGCCATGTCATCAATAACTTTCTTCAACGTTTCGAACGCCATCGGCGTGCTTTCGTTGCTCAGATCTTTACCTTCACCCTTACGTACAACTTTAATTACCGGTTTATTCGTCGCCGCATCAATCAACTCCCCCTCGAAATAGAGGTTGGTATCCATGGTACGATGCCCCGTCGCCATTTGCGTTCCCGCAACGAGCAGTGCAACCGGGATGACTTCATAGAACTGCAGCCCTTCTTTGCTTGTCGCAACGCCGGTAATCGCTCCGCGGAAAATCAGGCTACGTGGCCCAGGGGTAGTAACCAGGGGCTTACGCTTACTGATGGCGGATTTCAACTGTTTATTGGTGTAGGTCAGCAGTTGATCAAGAACCTGCTGCCCGACCTGCGTAGTAGGTTTAGGAACCGGATAATACGTTACCGGGTTATATACAATGTTGTCATATTTGGATTCGTTGTAGCTCGGATCAACCCAACGGAGTACCGTTTGTCCCGATGCTGATTGTGTTTCCTTCAGATCAGAGTAATTTTTTAAAAACCCAGAATATTTATCCGGCGCGGTCACTTTTGACGCACAGCCAGATAATGCCAACAAGCCGGTAAGCACTGCAACTTTAAATAAAGTTTGAGTACGCATGAAACGTTCCCTTTAGTTTTCGCAATGATGCATAAAAAAGGATAGCAAAACAGTTTCACTTTGGATGTACTAAAAATGGTAAACACCGCACAATTTTCTCTCTGCGCTCGGTATAAAAATGCCGAACGCAGAAAGAGTTAATCCAGGCGAGAGATTCAGGCCGTTTTGCGTGCCAGCATGGTGGCAAAGCGCAGTTTAATTCGATTACCGTTTTCATCCGTACGATGAAGTTCACCCACGTCTTCGTTATATTTCAGCAGATCCCATCCGCTGTAATAGTTGCGCAATTCTCCGGTTTTAAACGCGAACGGGAAACCCACGGTGCAAGGGAAATCATCGGTATCCATCGCCGCGACGATTAAGTTATATCCGCCCGGTTTAGTACAACGCTGCATATTTTCAATAAGGCCAGGGATCGTTTTGGCTTCAAGGAACATCAGCACAACGGTAGAAAGAATAAAATCATATTCGCCATCAAAGCGTAATGCGTTGAGATCCGCGACGTTCGCGTGCAGATTGGTCAGCCCTTCCGCCGCTTTGATACGCTCAAGGTTAGCGATGCTCATGGGATTTTTATCCCATGCTGTCACGTCATAACCGTTTGCCGCAAGGTACAAGCTGTTACGACCATTACCGCAGCCCAGGTCTAACGTTTTACCTGGCTTAACAATTTTTGCCGCTTCAACGACATCGGAATGCGTGCGGGTTAAATCGTATTTTTCAGTAAAGTAGTTTTCGTCGCAAAGGGTCATTATTTATCCTCAGATTTCAGTAATGCAGCACGCTCCGTGCGGATGAGCAGTTTCCCCTGCATCAGCAATGCAAACGTACGTAGCAGTAATAATGCAATGATAAAATTGGTAAAAATAAACAGTGGGATCGATAGCGTATGAAAAAATCCTGACTCGCTGCCGTGTCCCAGATGCAGCCCTGTTGTCGCCAGAGCCGACACGCCAAACGAGAAGCTCCAGAAAGACGCATTAAATGGCTGTGACAAATACCACGGCATGAGGCGCAGCATGAACAGAAGTTGCAGCAGACCATAGCCGAACAGCATTTTGGCTAACGTATCGCCCTCGCCACCGTTGACGCTAAGCCAGGCGCTGCAGGCGACCAGCGCAGGCGCCAGCTGAATGCCAAGTGAAGTACGTAAAACCGCAGGCAACTCGCCGCAGCTACGTAAACGTTGCAGAATCACCGGCTCCAGGCTGAGCCAGGAAAAAACTCCAGCGCCTAAAAACACCAATCCTGCGTCGTTGAAACCCAGTGCGCCACAGGCCATTGCACTGATAAAGTTATTAGCGACGGTCGGCAGATACAGCCCCGGCGTGGTGGCTTCCTCTGGATGCGATCCACGCCACAACCCTGCCGTTTGCCAGGCGGCGTAGGCCAACTGTATCACCACGCCAATGCTGAACAACCCAATCGCCAGCGGTCGATACCACGGGACAAAACCAATCGCGACCAGCATCGTTGTGGCCGGAAACAGACTGACAAAGCTACTCATCACCGGGTGACGAATTTCCGCCAATACGCTATGCGGAAAACGCACTAAGCGGCTAAGAAAGGCCAGCGTCAGCAGCCCCCAAATGACCATTGCGAGGATCACTAAACTGTCGCCAATCAAGTGACTCACTGGCCACACCTGACTGGCATAACGCCACGCAAATCCCATCCCAATGATGCCCAGTACCATGCCAAAATAACCGGCCGGAAGATTGAGGACTTGCTCACTCTGTGTGTTCTTACTCATTTTGTTTATTTTTTAAAGTATATTTGATATGCATTTTATGGAATTTCCGCTGATTTAGCCAGTGCGGAAAACTTTGCTACGTTTAACTAAGGTGCGCAACATGGAAATAAGCTATGACCAAATATCGTCTGGGTGATGAGTCTCGATCCTTTAGTTACCAGGATAATGGCAATAAAAAAAGCGTATTACTACGCCAAATATTTGCGCTCACTGATTTTAATGATGTCCAGGCCGGTACACCCGGAGGCTGGATCGATAATGAAAGCGTGCTGTCTCAAAGCGGTGATTGCTGGATTTACGATGAAAACGCGCTCGCATTTTCCGGCGCGAGGATTTCAGGAAACGCCCGCATTACACAGGCAAGCGTGATCAGAGATGGCGCGCAGATTGGCGATGACGTGTGGATTGACCGGGCTGAAATCAGTCATAATGCGCAAATACGTGACAACGTCACCGTTCAGGATTCTGTGGTTCGCGGCGAATGCCTTCTCTTTGGTGATGCGTGCGTGGTGTGTGGCTCTGAAATCATCGCCGCCAGGGGGCTAACCCGTGAAAGCGACCAGCTCCTGCAAATTTATGATCGGGCTTTCATCAGCCACTCACGCGTGGTGCATCAGGTGCAGATCTATGGCGATGCGAAAATCAACTCTGCCTTTATTGAACATCGGGCGGAGGTTTTTGATTTCGCACAGGTGGAAGGTAACGAAGAGAACAATGTCTGGATTTGCGATTGTGCCAAAGTTTATGGACATGCGCGCGTCATCGCCGGAACCGAAGAAGATGCGATACCTACCCTGCGCTACAGCTCGCAGGTGGCGGAACACGCGGTGGTTGAAGGTAACTGCGTGCTGAAACACCACGTGCTGGTCGGCGGTCATGCGCAATTACGCGGTGGACCGCTCCAGTTAGACGACCACATCCTGATTGAAGGCCACACCTGCGTGCTGGGCGAAGTGCTGATCGAGCATCACATTGAGATAACCGGCCAGGCGCATATCCAGGCGTTTGATGGCGATACCATTCACCTACGCGGACCGAAAGTAATTAACGGTGAACAGCGCATTACGCGCACGCCTATCGCAGGTTTATTCTGAAGAGCCATCAATGATGCGGGCGTAGAGATTCACATCACAGTAATCACCATTAAGGAATTCCGCCTGTTGCATACGCCCTTCCAGTTGGAAGCCATTACGCAGCGCCACCTGGTTGCTCTCAACGTTTTCTACGCGACATTTAATCACGAAGCGCCGAATCTCCTGACGCCGCGCATAATGATGAATCAATGCCTGTAGCGCCTGGGACATGATGCCGTTGCCCTGATGTTCCTCATCCAGCCAGTAGCCAATATAAGCCGCTTTGTTCAGCGGTTCTATCTGGTTAAACGAGATAACCCCGACCACATTTCCTTGTGCAAAAATGAGGAACATTTTGGCGTAACCGCGTTGGTGCAGCATCATATTGCCCTGTACGTTCTTGCGGGTGTCCTCCTCAGAGGTAACAAACTGTGGCCAGTTCAGCGACTGCTGGAGCCAGGTTTTATTTTTAAGCACCAACTGATGCAGAGGCGTGACGTGTTGCTCTTCTACGGCACGCAGTTCCAGCGTGTCATTGATGGTAATCACTTCTGACATTTTCATTCCGTTATGATGGTTAAGCAGGCCACCCTGCTCATCAAATAAAAACAGGAAGGGCTCCCTTTTGGAAGCCCTTTTACACAGCAAGTGCCGTTTTACTTAGCTCTCACTGACACTCTCTTTTTGCAATATTTTGAGCAGATCTTCCTTCAGGTGGAGTTTCTGTTTCTTAAGACGAACAATGTCCAAACTATACCCCCGACCATCCGAACCTTCCAGTCTGGAGATCTCATGATCAAGGCTGTTGTGTTTTTCGAATAAGGACAGAAAGCGAGGGTTCTCGGATTTCAGTCGGGAAATAAGGTCTCTGTATTCTGGAAACATACTTTCTCCCTTTGAGTGGAAAAGAACGTGTATAAGAAATACACACCTTCAGAGTACCCATTTGACTTACAGAAAAATGCGAACGGGATCGAGTAAATAGTGAACAGAATGCGTGTGGGGAGGATTACAGATACGGCTCCCCATCCGGAGAGCCGTAAAGGGAGTGATTAACGCATCTCGCGGTCGTCAACGTACTGACGTTTATCCGGCGCTGGCGGGAAATACTGATACAGCCAGGTTTCACTGATGGCGTCACCCTGACAACGCAGGAACATACGCATATCTACCGGATCGGTTGAGTCAGAGGTCGGATACCAGTCAAACTGAATGCGATAACCGTCGATAGGTTCCACGTAAAGGATCTCAATCTGTTTCGCTTCACCGCTCGAGAGCGTAATCACCGGTTCAATACCCTTCGGCGCTGCGGCTTTAAGATCGCCACCGACGAAATCAACAGCAAAACGTCGCGCCCATTTTTCCGGGTAGTGCTCGCCCGGTGCCCATCCTTCCGGGAAGCCGCCCATGCCTGTTCGGGTCGCCATCACGCGCGCCAGCGGCGAACGCACCGGCGGCTGAGCGCTCCAGTACAGGCGATATTTGAATTCCAGCTCATCGCCCGCTTTGATCGACCTTTCAGGCTGCCAGAAGCAGACGACGTTATCCAGCGTTTCGCCGGTCGTCGGGATCTCCATCAGGCCGATAGTCCCCTTGCCCCACTGGTTACGCGGTTCGACCCATAGGCTTGGACGCTTGTTGTACCAGCCCATGATATCCTGGTAATGGGAGAAGTCGCGATCGAGCTGCAGCAAGCCAAACCCTTTTGGGTTGTTATCGGTATAGGCGTTGAACTGCAGTTTTTGCGGGTTATTCAGCGGGCGGCAGATCCATTCGCCATTGCCCCGCCACATCGCCAGACGGTCGGAATCATGAATTTGCGGGTGAATGGTGTCGCACATCCGACGTTCGTTGTTGCCGCAGCTAAACATGCTGGTCATCGGCGCAATACCAAGCTGCTTGATGTCTTTGCGCGCATAGATGTGGTTTTGTACATCCATGATCACCTGCGTTTTCTCGCAGTGGATCACGAACTTAAATGCGCCGGTTACGCTTGGACTGTCGAGAAGCGCATACACGGTAAAGGAGGTTGCGCCCGGTTTGACCGTTTCGAACCAGAAAGAGGTGAAATCAGGAAACTCTTCTTTGCCGTCGGTGTAGGTATCTACCGCCAGACCGCGGGCCGATAAACCGTACTGATAGGTGTCATCCACGGCGCGGAAATAGCTGGCGCCCAGGAAAGAAACGATATCGCGACGGGCTAATTCTGGCGCTTTAAATACACGGAACCCGGCGAACCCGAGGTCAGTCTGCCCTTCCAGCTGTTTGGTATCCACGCCCGCATCATTGTATTTAAACAGTTCCGGGCGGAAGTGGATTTCGCGCGCCATATGCGTGCTGCCATCAACCGAGAACATGCGTACACGGCGACGGAAGCCCATTCCTACGTGGAAGAACTGCGCATCAAGCTGACGATTTTCAACATTGTTCCACAGAGACTGCTCTGCGTCATATTGAATGCTGTTGTAGGCCTGCGGCGTCAGTTTCGCCAGCGTATCAGGTAACGCGCGCGGTGCGCCGCCCCAGGGCTTCTGTGCTAAGTCATGGGCCATCGATTGCAGAACGGAAAAATCAAAACGTACGGTTTTTCCGTCTGCAATGTCAGACTCTGCCGCAAAGGCGGCGCTGGAAAAGAGTGATGCAATACCACTGGTTCCGCACACGGCGGCCATTGCCATTGAACCTTTAATAAATCGTCTGCGATTCATGCCTGAAAGTGAGTCCTTCTGGTCGTGTAAATGGTCCCGCGCCGGCCATAATCAGCGGCAAGAGAGTGCACATTTCTGACCGCTCACTCTAGACAAAATTCATTAATAATCCAATTGTTGGTCGCCGATTATCTGTACAAAATCGAAAATATTTTATGTCGATGGGAACAGACCGAATCCCATGTAAATTCAATTAAAGTAAACCACACCGACGTTTACTTCGATCTTGCGCTTCCTGATACAACGCAAACTCATCATAAACCGCACAACCCAGCGCCTGTTCAAACGCGTCGCGGCTGGAATTACCGTGGCTACGGGCCTGAGTTTCATTCCCCAGATTAGACTGGAAAATCCCCGCGGCGCTCACCGGTAAAAAATCTTCGTAGGTAATGGGTTGAGCAACCAGCCAGCCCCGCTCAATGAGCGGCTGCGGGTCGTCATCCGGGCGAATCGCCTGTCGATGCGCCTCGCCCGACGGCGTCAGCCGGTAGCGGAACCAGGCCAGCCCCTGCTGGCGCAGCAGAAATTCGCTGTCCGGGAAGGCTTTGAACACCTCCTGCAAATGCAGCTGATGTGTCAGGTTGTCTTTTCCCGTTCCCGCTTTATTCAGCAATTCGTCGTACAACGCTCTGCCTTTCGGCGTCAGAGCCACACCGCGCTGTTCGATTTCACCAAAACGCGCCGTGTGAGTGCCACGCATTTCACCGGCAAATAACACCGGCTCTTCCAGCGCTTTAAAACTGGTCTGGCGCAATAAAATGGGCACTTCGCGGCGCGGCGGCCCTTCTATCAGAATTTTGGGTTCAATGCCGCACTCCGGCATCATCGACTGAACACGGTCGATGTCCAGCGTACGCGGCGTCAGATGGTTGATATGACACCCGGGGAAACACACCACATCAGCAATCAGCCGGTGCTCATTGTGCAATGCGTGATAGGTCGCCTCATCGACCGTGGCATGCTGATGCCAGCGGAAAGTTTCCAGCGCTTCCTGGACAAACTCCTGCGCCTGCTCAGGCGTAAAACTGCCCTGCACATCAAACTCATCCAGCAGTTCGTGACAACGACGGGTGAAAATATCGCGTTTCGCGAGGATCGCCGCGGCTTTTTGCCTTAGCGCGGCGTTTTCGATTAATTCGAGCCGCAATAACGAGGTGAATACCCGAAACGGGTTGCGCGAAAGCGACGCATCGTCAATAGGACGAAAGGCGGTGGAATGCACGGGAACACCGGCCTGGGAGAGATCGTAATAACTCACCGGATACATGCCCATAATGGCAAACATCCGGCGTAGCGTAGAAAGCTCCTGCGCAGTGCCCACCCGAATGGCACCATGGCGCTCAACGTTTAGCCGGGCCAGCTCATCTGCATTCGCCAGTTTTTCATGCAGCGTAGGATTATTTTCCAGTACCGCCAGATTCACATCAGCGACAAGTTCCAACAACGTGCCATATTGCGGGACTTCCTGCTGGTACATTGCTGACATTGCCTGCGAAAATTGTTCCCGAATCTCATCTGCCGTGATGGTGTTCGCCATAATGTCATGCCTCCAGTGAATATTACCTGGAGTGTAGAAAACGCCGCTGACTCCGGTGGGAAGAATTTACAAAGTGTGACCTCGCGTAAATTTCCTCCCCCTAGAGGCGGTGAACAGAACCTACTGACGTGGTTTTAAATGACTCTCCAGCCAGGGCAACATCTGTTTTTTACGGCTCAGCATCCCCTCCACCTTACAGGGCTGCGGGATGTCTGAGAGCGCTGGACCAGCAAACCACAGGCTGGTGTCGCCCAGATTGATGTCGGTGAGCATCAGTACAACCAGCGCGGCATTCTTTTCGTCTGCATAGCGCGCCATTTCCAGACGGAGATCGTCCAGCACCGCATCCACCTGTTGCAGCGCATACAGTTCAAGCTGCGCCACACAGACCGAATGCCCATGAATGGTAAAGGTTTTAATGTCTTTCTGCAGAAGCTCGCGGGCGCTCATGCCTTCCACGCTTGTTTTGGCAGACAGCAGGTCGCGACTAAACGCCTCGAGATCCACGCCGGTTTTTTGGGTCAGGGCCTCCACCGCCTGGCGATCGTCAGAGGTGGTCGTTGGCGAACGAAGCGTGACAGTGTCACTCAATACAGCACCCAGTAATAAAACGGCCTCAGCGGCAGACAACTGGCTGCGCTCCTCTTCTGTCATAAGTTGCCATAACAGCGTCGCGCTGCTGCCAACTGGCTTCACCCACACTTCAGGTGGCAGACGAGTGACTAATCCACCGAGCCGGTGATGATCGATAATTCCCACGACGTTACTTTCTGCCAGCGATGCCGGCCCCTGGGCAGGCTCGGTGAAATCGACCAGCCAGACATCACGATCGGTCAGTTCAAACGTCAGCCGTTCAGGCATCGTCAGCCCCGCATACTCAAAGATAAATTGCGTTTCGCGGTTAGGTTCGCCCAGACGCCATGCCGTCGCCTGCTGGCCACGTAAAGTAAGCCAACGCGCCGTCATTGCAGCGCTACAAATGGCATCGCTATCGGGGTTAAGGTGCCCTATTACATCAATCATTAATCAGTGCCTTGTGAAGAGAATGGTTCAAAAGCAAACAATAACGAAAGTATATCGACTGGACGCATTCTCTTCCATGATCCCACCCCCCCACAGCGCTGTACAAAACATAAGCAAAATAAATTAGTTGTAAGTAAAATAGGATAAATGTTAATAATATTTTGCTATCAAGTTATCAAAATCAAACAACTTCACTTGTCACCGATACGACTCTGTTTTTAACATCGCTTATGGAAAAAAATGTTCTGTTCAATCAGCGCATTCGCTTGCGCCACCTTCACACTTTCGTCGCCGTTGCACAGCAGGGAACGTTGGGCCGCGCGGCTGAGACCCTTAACCTGAGCCAACCGGCCCTCTCCAAAACGCTGAATGAACTGGAGCAACTGACCGGTACCCGGCTCTTTGAGCGTGGTCGCCTTGGCGCACAATTAACGCTGCCCGGAGAACAGTTTCTTACCCACGCAGTCAGAGTGCTGGATGCACTCAACACCGCCGGGCAAGCCTTAAACCAGCGCGAAGAGTCACAGACGGATGTCGTACGGATCGGCGCCTTACCTACCGCGGCCCTGGGCATTCTGCCGGCGGTCATTGGCCCGTTCCATAAGCAGCAAATGGAGACCACGCTGCAGGTTGCCACCATGAGTAATCCCATGATCCTGGCGGGCTTAAAGTCAGGGGAAATTGACCTCGGCATTGGCCGTATGGCCGATCCGGAATTGATGGTTGGTCTGAACTACGAGCTGTTATTTCTGGAATCGCTCAAACTGGTCGTGCGCCCTAACCACCCGTTGTTGCAGGAAACCATCACGCTGAGCCGGGTGATGGAGTGGCCGGTGGTGGTTTCACCAAAAGGAACCGCCCCTCGCCAGCACGCAGAGGCGTTGTTGCAAAGTCAGGGCTGTAAAATGCCGCCAGGCTGTATTGAAACGCTGTCAGCATCGCTCTCCCGCCAACTGACGGTTGATTATGACTATGTGTGGTTTGTCCCTTCAGGCGCGGTTAGAGAAGATTTACGCCAGGCGACGCTGGTGTCGTTGCCGATTCCCACCCACGGTGCGGGTGAACCCATCGGTATTCTTACCCGTGTCGATGTGCAGCTCTCTCAGGCCGCGCAGATCCTGATCGCCGCAATACGCAAAACCGTACCGTTTTGATGCCAAAAATTAAGGGACCATCAGGCCCCTTAATTTAGTTTATTGTTAGAACGTTTCCCAATTATCACCACTGGCAGTTGCCGCCTTCGGGCGTGAATGGTCAGGCATTGTCGTCACAGGCGCGCGTTTAATAGCGCTTGTCCCTGTTAAACGGAATGTACCAACAGCTTCTGTTAAGCGTGCCGCCTGCTCTTCCAGCGATGCCGCGGCGGCAGAGGCTTCTTCCACCAGCGAGGCATTTTGCTGCGTTACCTTATCCATTTCTGAAATTGCCTGGCTAACCTGAACGATACCCCGGCTCTGCTCATCAGAGGCCGCCGCAATTTCCAGCATAATGTCGGTGACACGTTTTACCGCCTCGACAATATCCGTCATCGTATTGCCCGCTGCGACCACTTCTCCGGAGCCCTGGTCAATCAGTCGGACGGATTCGCTGATCAATCCTTCAATCTCTTTTGCCGCCTGAGCGCTGTGGCTTGCCAGCGTGCGCACCTCACTGGCAACCACGGCAAACCCACGGCCCTGCTCTCCTGCCCGCGCCGCTTCAACCGCTGCGTTCAGCGCCAGAATATTGGTCTGGAAAGCAATGCTGTTAATAACGGCTGTGATTTCGGAGATTTTCTTCGAACTCGTTGAGATATTGCCCATGGTTTTGACCACGCCAGAAACCATCTGACCGCCCCGACTGGCCTTGCCGGAGGCATCTTCTGCCAGCTTGCTCGCATGATGCGCGTTGTCGGCGTTTTGCTTCACCGTCGCCGTCAACTCTTCCATGCTGGCCGCCGTTTGTTCAATCGCCGCAGCCTGCTGTTCGGTACGTGAAGACAGATCGGTGTTCCCCGCCGAAATCTCACTGGTACCGCGATAAATCTCTTCCGCGCCCTGACGTACCGTGCCCACCGTTTTCCCCAACGAACGTTGCATTGTTTGCAGATGGCGGCTCAGGCGACCAATTTCGCTGCGCCCGGTCGGTTCCTCCGGCATGGTCAGATCTCCCGCTGAAATTTGCTCAATACGCTGGGCGGCACGTAACAGAGGATGAATGACGGTACGGCGCAGAATAATGAACGTCATCACGGTCAGCGCCAGCGCAAGAACGAATGCGCCCAGCATAAAGGCCATACCAAGCTGCGTACGCTGGTGCGCCTGTTCGCTTAACTGATTCGCCCTGGTGGTACGAATGTCGATCGCCTTTAACAACACCTTGTTGTAAGCAGAGTCCAGCGGTCTGGCCTGTTCATTTTCATGGTTGATGATCGCTTCAAACATGCCGTTTTTAGCGTACTTCAGCATCGGCTGTAAGCCGTCGGTATAAGCCTTGAAGCTGGCGCTCAGTTCAGCGTCTAACGCTTCATCGGCAGGCGTTTTTACCGCGCGTGACATATAAGCATTGAAACCGTCCTGCGATTGCTTAATCCGTTTTTCTGCCTCAGCGATATTGGCCTTCATGTCATCCATTTCGGCAATACGGCTCGCCGCGCCGGCGTGGATCATGTTGATACGCGCGGTACGCAAGTGGTTAGAACTGTTAGATAACCCCATCCTGACCTGAATTTCATCGGTCACGTCGCGCTGATCGCGATCGGCCTGCATAAGAAAATAGCTTGCCAGCCCGGAACTTAAGGCGAACAGCAGAAGGATGCCACCGAGAATGGAGGAAAACAGCGGAACCAGCCGGATTTGATGCAGAAAGCCCAGTTTATGCTGGGCTTGCATCGATGTAGTGTTGTCCATGACCGTCGACTCTCTTGTAGGTTTTATGCGTGAAAACACGCCCGTTAGATAGTCATCGGCAATCCGGGAAGTTTACTTACCGTGAAAAGCGCCGGATTCGTCACACTTTCACAACATAATTCTAAAAAATTCAGGAAAGTGCCAGCGGTGAAATCCGCTGGCCAATGAATCAGTTATCGCCAAAGTGGATAACAGTACGGATAGATTTACCCTGATGCATTAAATCGAACGCGTCGTTAATCTGCTCCAGCGGTAGACGGTGGGTAATAAACGGATCCAACTGAATTTTCCCGCTCATCGCATCTTCAACCATGCCAGGAAGCTGAGTACGCCCCTTCACACCGCCAAACGCAGAACCGCGCCAGACGCGCCCGGTAACCAACTGGAACGGACGCGTTTTGATCTCTTGTCCGGCACCTGCCACGCCAATAATGATGCTTTCGCCCCACCCTTTATGGCAGCATTCCAGCGCCGCGCGCATCACGTTAACGTTACCGATACATTCGAAGCTAAAGTCCACGCCGCCGTCAGTAAGCTCGACAATCACATCCTGAATCGGTTTGTCGTAATCCTTCGGATTGATGAAATCGGTCGCGCCCATTTCACCTGCCAGCGTAAATTTTTCCGGATTGGTATCAACGGCCAGAATACGCCCGGCTTTCGCCTGCGCCGCGCCCTGAATCACCGCCAGACCAATGCCGCCCAGACCAAATACGGCGACGGTATCGCCTTCTTTCACTTTTGCGGTGTTATGGACCGCTCCGATACCGGTGGTCACGCCACAACCCAGCAGACACACTTTGTCCAGCGGAGCCTGCGGGTTAACCTTCGCCAGAGAGATCTCCGCGCAAACGGTGTATTCGCTGAAGGTACTGGTGCCCATATAGTGATAAATCGGCTCGCCGTTATACGAGAAACGGGTTGTGCCATCCGGCATCAGACCTTTGCCCTGGGTCGCACGTACGGCCTGACACAGGTTAGTTTTACCCGATTTACAGAACTTACACTCACCACACTCTGCGGTGTACAGCGGGATCACATGATCGCCCGGTTTCAGGCTGGTAACGCCTTCGCCCACTTCAACCACAATGCCGCCACCTTCATGGCCGAGCACCGCCGGGAAAACCCCTTCCGGATCGTCGCCTGAGAGCGTAAAAGCATCAGTATGGCACACGCCGGTGTGGGTAATTTTAACCAGCACTTCGCCTTTCTTTGGCGGTGCGACATCGATTTCGACAATTTTTAACGGTTGACCGGGGCCGAATGCAACTGCTGCACGTGATTTCATTTGTCTCTCCCATTATTGCAAGGTGATGGTGTTATTTTAGATAAGCACGCAGAAGATGGCCGATTTCAGCCATGCGCACGGCACGCTGGTCTGGGGTTGTTTCCCCGCTGACCAGTTCGTCTTTCAGGTGGATCTCAACCATTTCGCCCATCAGGCCATTGGATGCGCCGCGCACGGCGGCAATTTGTTGCAGGATAGCTAAACACGGCTCGCCGGACTCCAGCGCGCGCTCAAGCGCATCAACCTGACCGCGAATACGGCGTACACGGGTGAGAATGCGTTTTTTATCTTCGGGTGAATGCGGCATACGCCCTCCAAATACTATAGGGGGGTATACTATCAGTCTTTTTAACTGATTGTAAAATTAATAACTTGTTATTATTTAATACGTTGCACAAACAGCACATTTAGACACATCACCGTGTTAAGCGGTTTTAGAGCCGCAACACCGAGCGCTTTGTCGATGTATTCTGCATCGCTGAACAGTCCGGATTTTTTCTGGAGCAGCGTAACTGGATTGTCACGCGCAAAGAACAGGCAATTGAAAGACTCATGTAATTATGATCAATACGAATACCCCCGACTACAAACCGGGGGCTTCTATTTTTTAATACGCTATATAATAATTAGTTACTTATTCCGCAACTGCACATTCTGGCACGCGAATTTCCTTAATGAGCCTGGAAAAACTTTTCAACGAACACATTCCCTGAATATTTTTCTCTTCACATGCAATTAATTTTAAATCAACTTTTCCAGCAGGTTTTTCTAGCGACAACGGTTGTATATCCCTCATATCTCTCAGCGTCTGATAAACAAATGAAACCTGAACCCAATCAGTATTATCACTGGTTCTTTTCCACTTTTCGAATACAAGCTCCCCACCAGGAGGGGTATTATCGGGTTGACCGGGTAGCGACCAGTTAAGATCTAAAGCCCCACTTAAATTTGCAAGATTGGTATCATGACCAGCAATAAACAACAGAGATACGGGTAATTTTATGCCATACCTGTTTTCTGTTGTACCCTTTGTCAATAATGCAGTGTTTATCATATCGAGTAATGGTGTGGCTCTACTACGGGCAACTTCTGGAGTTCTCTGTAAAAGATCAAACTGAGCGTTATGCAGACTTAACAAATCTCTCCATTCTTTTTCTCCCGTAATACGCCCCCAGGCTACCTGTGGCATTCCCTGGGCCTCTTGCAACAGAAATATCTCAGTCAGCGTGGAAGAAAGACTCCAGGCACCAGGTAATGATACATTGTCAGGAGTTACCTTAAGTTCAGACGGTAACGTCTCTGGTAATGTGCATTTCTTAGACTTCTCTGTAGTCTTACATGTCTCCGATTGTGAGAAATTTAAAACATTTTCCAGGGTCCGAAATGAAGATTGATAGCGTTGGGTATACAGTTCAATATTTCCTCCGGCCCGTTCCAGAATAGCGTTTTTAACCTTCAATGTGTTAAACGAACATTTCCCCATTTTTACCGGATTAAAAAGAGGATCAGTTTTTTCTTCATTCTTCTGATAATGCACTTGAATTTGACATTTTGGTGCTAACCCAGCCAGAAACGCCTCACCTGTTTTACGGGTGCGTTGATCCGTGTCTGCAATAACAGCAACCTGCCCCGGAGATGGGCACGTTTGATTATTCAACAGACCTTTGCTCGTAAACCATAAACGCTGATACTGACCTAATTCAGAAACAAGTTCCCCCCCACGAGGCGTTAGCCATCCTAACGGCACATCCCATTGTGGCCATTGATCGGGTGTGACATCTTTCATTATTAGAGTGAACTTCGTAGGTGCTCTTACTCCATGACGACTCACTATCACAACCCGCTCAAGTTTCATACCGTTCTGCTCTTCAGCATGTATTGATAAAGAACCGCATAAGAGAGAAAAAAATAATAAACGAATGATGAATGTACTCATTACCAGCACCACCTTTTCGTACGTGAAAAACAAGCAACTCGTATAAGCCAGTTCGATAACTGGTTCTATCAGATAGAAATAATCCTACTCCTGAGTTCACAACAATCCAACTTTTTGAATATCAACTTTGTATCTTATCGAAGTATTAAAGGAGCGCTAATTTAGCCGCACTGGAAAGATACCCAAGGTTATGGAATCGTTGGCAGTTTACAACGTCCTGTCATTGAAAGGATAATTGATCCGGTATAAATAAGGTGGGCGGAAGCCTTGTTTGGCTATCAATTTACCCGCAGCAAATCACTGTATCTCGTTGTATAACGTGGTGAAAGCATGTCTCGCTTCATCGCCCACGGCTGCTGTATCCCTTGCCCGGCAAAGTAGAGCGTTCCTTTCCCCTTTTCAGCATTAAGAGTATCCAGTAGGTCCATCAATTTATCGCTGTTACGCCGCGGGGCGTTATTATCAAAAAGATTCAGCTGTGCAACGCCAGAGCTAAAAAAATCCCCCAGCATAACGCCCGCTTTTTGATAACGTAGCCCCTCTCGCCAAACGGCATCCAGGCTACGCGTGGCTGCCGCAATAATGTCCCGGCTATCCTGAGTTGGCGTCAGCAGTTTTATTGATGCGCTGTTACCGTAATAAGGTTCATTCAGGGCAAACGGACTGGTTTTAATAAACGTAGAGATAAACAGGCAGTACTGGTGTTCTCTGCGCAGCTTTTCCGCAGCACGTGAAGCATAGGTGCAAATGGCCTCTCTCATGGCGTTGTAATCCGTGAGTTTTTCACCAAACGATCTTGAGCAGATAATTTCCTGCTTATCCGGTGCAAACTCTTCCAGCGCCAGACAAGGCTCACCGCGCAATTCCCGGACGGTTCGCTCAAGCACGACGCTGAAATATTTACGAATGAAGCGAATATCAGTATCCGCCAGGTCGAGAACCGTTTTAATGCCCATGACGTCCAGTTTTTTGCCGAGACGGCGTCCGATGCCCCAGACTTCATCAACCGGGAGTGCTGCCATCAGCTTACGCTGGCGTTCAATATTTGAGAGATCCACAACTCCGCCCGTCTGTTCCTGCCACTTTTTGGCCGCATGGTTCGCCAGTTTGGCCAGGGTTTTGGTCTGAGCGATGCCGACCCCAACCGTGAGACGTGTTTTCTGCAAAATGGTTGATCTGATTTCCTGACCAAAATCCGTAAGATCCCTGCAGTTTCGCACGCCCGTTAAATCACAAAAGGCTTCATCAATACTGTATATCTCCACGTGTGGCGACAACTCCTCCAGAATCGACATCACCCTGCTGCTCATATCCGCATACAGTTCGTAGTTCGAACTAAAACAGAATACGCCATAGCGCCTGAACAGATCCTTCTGTTTGAAGTACGGAGCGCCCATATTAACGCCAAGCACCTTTGCCTCCACGTTGCTGGCAATGACGCAACCATCGTTATTTGAAAGAACGACAACGGGCTTCCCTTTCAAATCAGGCCGGAATGCCGACTCACAGCTGGCATAAAACGCGTTAACATCCACCAGTGCAAACATCATCAGCCCGCTGCTTTAATGATAAATGTCACCACGCCAAATATATCCAACGTGTCCTCGCTGCTAATCATGATCGGCGCGTAGGCGCTGTTCTCTGGCTTCAGCATCACAACCGGATGTAATTGCAGGCGTTTAACGGTGAATTCGCCCTCAACGGCGGCAATAACGATGTCTCCATGGGCAGGTTTTCTGGCGCTGTCGACAATCAGCAAATCGCCCTCGCCGATCCCGGCTCCCCTCATGGAGTCGCCAGATGATTTAACAAAATAGGTTGCGCTGGGATGCCGTACCAGCAGGTCATTGAGGTCGATACGTTTCTCAACATAGTCCTGCGCAGGAGATGGAAAACCGCAGGGCACAAGATCGCTAAATAACGGAAAGTGTTTAATTTCGCGGCGTTCCGCAGGCTGGAAAAACAACATAATAATCTGCCTCTCATTTACTGTATTTATATACAGTAGTTTTAATAAGAGCAGCAATCAAGTAACGAGTGTGATGAACTGGACGTTGTTTAACCATCTTCTCGGTAAGTTTTTATGATGTCTGGAAAAATAATCGGCGAAAAAAATGCCCCACATTTTGGGGGCAGTCCATTTGCGGGGCATTATATCAGGAGCGTTTTCGCGGCATCATGCGCAGCAGCGTATTGTCCTTCCAGAAATAGTGGTGCATCAGGGCCGCAGCGGCATGCAGAGCAATAACAAAATAGCCCAAATTTGCCAGCGTCACGTGCCAGGACTTCAGCATATCCACTAAATCAAAATTGGCCTCTGCCGCATACGGCATAACAATGCCGAATGCAATCCACGGGTTACCCCGGTTGTACATCATCACCAGCCCAATAATCGGCAGAACAATAAACAACAGAAAGATAACCAGATGCCCCAGATGCGCCATTCCGGTCATCATCGGTTTCGGTTTTGGCACAATCGGCGGTGCCGGATATTTTAGCCTGACCAGCAGACGCGCCACCATCAGCGTTAAAATCGTGATGCCACAGGATACGTGCACCATGTTAAATAAGGGACGATAGCTGCGCGGGAAAAATCCGCGAAACTCCATGGCGCTGTAGGCCACAATGACCAACAAAAAGACCAGCCAGTGAATGCCAATTTGCAGGCCAGAATACTTATTCCCCATAACACTTCCTGAATAAAAACAATAATGCGTCACCATAACGGGCTTTTGTTAAAAATTCATTAACTTTTGTTCACCCCGCTTATTCTTATTGATCGCCACCAAAGTGTGAGAATTGCGCCGGGTAGCGTACAGGCTCACCCGGCGAAAAACTTAGGACTGCAGATACACCACCTGCGTTTGCAGATATTCGTTCAGACCGTGTTTACCGTCAGCCCCGCCAATCCCGGACTTGCGCCAGCCTGCATGAAAGCCCTGCATCGCCTCGAAGTTCTCACGATTAATATAGGTTTCGCCAAACTTCAGCCCTTTAATCGCCTTCATCGCCGTATTCAGATTCTGCGTATAGATCGATGAGGTCAGACCGTAGTCGCTGTCATTAGCCATCGTCAGCGCCTGTTCCAGCGTATCAAACGCTACCACCGGCAGCACCGGACCAAACGTCTCCTCGTGCATAATCGCCATCTCCTGGCGCACGTCTAACAGTAACGTCGGTGGATAGTAATACCCTTTGCCGGTAACAGCCTTACCGCCCAGCACCACTCTGGCGCCTTCCTGCACCGCTCGTGCAACTTTCTGCTCTACACGTTCCAGCGCAGCGGCGTTAATCAGCGGCCCCATCGCAATATCATTACGCTCAGCCGGATTGCCAAACTGCACGGCTTTCATCGCCTCGCCCAGACGATTAACGAATTGATCATAAATACCTTTCTGAACGTACACGCGCTCGGCACAGTTGCATACCTGTCCGGTGTTGATCACCCGCGAGTCAACAATTGCCTTTACGGCCAGTTCAAGATCGGCATCATCCATCACGATAGCCGGGGCCTTGCCGCCCAACTCCAGACAAACTTTGGTGATGTTTTTGGCCGCCGCCGCCATAATTTTCTCACCTGCCCCGACGCTACCAGTCATGCTCACCATGGCCACCTTCGGGTTTCCAGCCAGCGCCTGACCGACCGTTTCACCACGCCCCAGCACCAGATTAAATACGCCGCGTGGCAAGCCAATATCATCAACAATTTTGGCAAAGGCGATGGCGTTATTCGGTGTAAATTCACTCGGCTTAATGACAATGGTATTACCCGTCAGCAGTGCGGGAGCCAGTTTGCGGGCAATCAGGAAAAACGGAAAGTTCCACGGCAGAATGCCCGTAGTCACGCCCAAAGCGCGCTTAAACAGCAGAATATTCTCGCCCGGACGATCGCTTTGCAGGATCTCGCCTTCATAGCGACGCGCCCACTCCGCCATGTAATCGATATAGTCGGCGGTAAACGAGACTTCGATCTCAGCCAGTTGCTGTATTTTTCCCCCCTCCGCCACAATCAGCGCGCTGATTTCACTGGCTCGCTGGCGGATACCCGCAGAAATTTTGCGTAACCAGTTCGCCCGTTCAATGGCGGGCAGCGCTTCCCATTGCGGCTGAGCGCGCTGTGCGGCATCGATCGCTTTACACGCATCTTCGGCACGTCCATCGGGAATACGCGAGATCACCTCTTCCGTGGCCGGATTGACGACATCAATCCAGGCGTCATCGTGCCAGGTCACAAACTGCCCATCGATATACATAGGATGTTGTACGGGTACTGACATGCGGCTCTCCTGTGATTGATTTGTTTTTAACAAGTAAAACTATTGTTAATTAATATCAATCATGCGTATCGCATTATGGCTGGAGTGGCTGTTCTGTGAGCTGCTTCATAAAAGCGTCTGGCAAAGTGATGATGAAGGGAAAAAACAGGTGTGATTTTTGCCCGTTTGCCGCAAAACGCCGACAAACGGGCAACAGGAATTACAGAGAGCGGCTCTCCAGTAAGTCAGTCAGCATGATGTCATTTTGCAACTGCTGCCAGGCTTGCTCAACGTTCTGGGGAATATCAACATGGGCGATAAAATCGCGGCCACAAGGCCCATAACCGGAGGCATCATCACGCAGGCGAGGAAGCTCACCGGTTATGAGAGACAGATAACGATCCACTGACCACAAACCTTCTGCTGCTGGCACAAAATCCACGCCGTCTTGCTGTTGGGCCAGCTCAGGGATGAATCCAGGGAAACTCAACCAGCGTGGCGCATGCGGCTCATCGCGGGTTACGCGCTGAAATGTTGCCATCGTGCGACGTTGCATAGTGGGATCCTGCACCACAATGACGGTATGAATACTTTCCGTCGCCTGATTCAATAATGCACAGCTAAAACGGGCATTCTCACCGCAGTTTGTTGACTGGTCTTCCACCCAAATCTTCTCGCCCGGGATTTGCCAGAACTGATGTGCGATATCGGCAAGGATCGCCGCTTCCGCGCGTCCGGTGGTACGAATGATGTTATAACGAGGATGCTCTGCAATCGCGTCATACAGAAATCGCGTGGAATGACCGATGCCACCGCTAATTAACAAGGGAACCTGTTGCTCTTTCGCGACCCGGCAGGCGGCGTCGATGGTCGGAATAACCGCGTTCCCTGCCAGAATCACGCAATCTGACTGAACGGCGATATTCCCGGTAAAATCATTCTGTGCCAACCATCGCCCTACGGTATTGATCGCCGCAAGCGTGGTTGCGGAAAGTGTCGGAAACTGGCTCATACTCATGACTCCTGGTGTTAATACTTTATCGGGTTACATACCGGGCGGTGACGTCACCTTACCCGGTATGCTGTCTGGTACCGATTTATCCCGAAATCTGCTCCATCGCCTGCAAAATACGTTTATCGGAAATCGGATACGGCGTACCAAGCTGCTGGGCAAAATAGCTGACACGCAACTCTTCTATCATCCAGCGGATCTCTTTGACATCGTCATCTTCACGGCGCGCGGGAGGCAGTTTATTGAACCACTGCAGCCAGGCCTGCTGCACGCTATCCACTTTCAGCATCTGCGCACGGTCACGATGTGGGTCGATAGCCAGTTTTTCCAGACGCTTTTCGATAGCATGCAAATAACGCAACGTATCGCCCAGACGCTTGAAACCATTGCCGGTAACAAATCCACGGTACACCAGCCCGCCCATCTGCGATTTGATATCCGCAAGCCCCAGCGCCATGGTCATATCCACGCGCCCTTTCAGGCGTTTATTGATATTAAACACCGCGGTCAGGATCTGTTCGACCTGCTTAGCAATATCCACCACCGTATCGTTCAGTTCGGCCCGCACTTTCTCATGCAGCGCCGCAAAGCCTTCTTCCGTCCATACCGGACCACCGTTGGCGTCGATCAGTTGATCCACACCACAGGATATACAGTCGTCAATCAAATCCAGCACTTTACCGTACGGGTTAAAATACAGCCCCAGCTTGGCTTTGTTGGGCAGTTTCTCATGCAAATATTTGATTGGTGAAGGAATATTCAGCAACAACAGACGGCGTAAACCGCACCACATCGCCTGCTGCTGTTCCAGCGGATTATCAAACAGTTTGATGGCAACGCTGTCACGCTCATCCACCAGCGCTGGCCAGGCTTTTACCTTATAGTTACCGCGTTTTTGCTCGTAACTCTCCGGAAGCTGACCGAAGCTCCAGATGTGCAACCCGCTCTGTTCGATACCGTCATCCGCCACCGCAGACAATGTTTCCTGAACTTTCCCCTTCAGTGCGTCTTTCAGATCCTGCAGCGAACGGCCTTCTTGCAGCTTTTTGTTCTTATCATCCACTACGCGGAAGGTGATTTTTAGGTGATCGGGCACCTGATCCCAGTGCCAGTCGTCACGGTCAACGGTCACGCCGGTCATGCGGCGCAATTCACGCTCCAGCGAGTCTAGCAGCGGCAGTTCCAGCGGCGTGACGCGGCCTAAAAACGCTTCCGCATAGTTCGGCGCAGGCACAAAATTGCGTCGTACCGGTTTCGGCAACGACTTAATCAGGGCGATCACCAGTTCACGGCGCAGCCCCGGAATTTGCCATTCAAAACCGCTCTCTTCGATCTGATTGAGCAGCGGGAGCGGAATATGTACGGTCACACCGTCCGCATCGGCTCCGGGTTCGAACTGGTAACTTAACCGTAGTTTGAGATTACCCTGATGCCAGAAGTTCGGGTAATCCAGCTTACTGATTTTTTCCGCGCCCTCTTTGATGAGCATACTCTTTTCAAAGTTGAGCAGATCCGGCGTTTCACGGCTGATCTTTTTCCACCAGCTATCAAAGTGACGCGCGGAGACCACATCATGGCTGATGCGTTGGTCATAAAACTCAAATAGCGTCTCATCATCAACCAGAATGTCGCGACGGCGTGATTTGTGCTCTAACTCTTCCACCTCAGCCCGTAACTTCAAATTGTCACGGAAAAACGCATGGCGCGTTTGCCAGTCGCCTTCCACCAGCGCATGGCGGATGAACAGTTCACGCGACAACGCGGGATCGATCTGGCTGTAGTTCACCTTACGGGCTGCAACAATCGGTAAACCGTAGACGGTAACCTTTTCTGTTGCCATCACCGCGCCCTGCGCACGTTCCCAGTGCGGTTCACTGTATGAACGTTTGATCAGATGCTGGGCAACCGGTTCGACCCACTCAGGATCGATGCGTGCAGCAATACGTCCCCACAGGCGGCTGGTTTCCACCAGCTCCGCTACCATCGTCCACTTCGGCGGTTTTTTAAATAGACCAGATCCCGGGAAGATCGAGAAGCGAGCGTTACGCGCCCCGGTAAATTCCTGTTTATCGGCATCTTTCATCCCGATATGTGACAGTAAACCGGTCAGCAACGCGACGTGGATCTCTCTGTATTCAGCGGGTTCGCTGTTAACAGGAATCCCCAACTCTTTTACCACCTGGCGCAGTTGCGTGTAGATATCCTGCCATTCACGCACGCGCAGGTAGTTCAGAAAATCAAGTTTGCACTGACGACGGAACTGGTTTGATGACAGCGCTTTTTGCTGCTCGCCGAGATAGTTCCACAGATTCACAAATGCGAGGAAATCAGACTCTTTGTCGTGGAAACGGCGATGTTTCTCGTCGGAAGCCTGCTGCTTGTCCATCGGGCGCTCGCGCGGATCCTGAATAGACAGCGCCGAGGTGATAATCATCGCCTCACGTACGCAGCCATGTTTTTGCGCTTCCAGTACCATGCGCGCCAGACGCGGATCCACCGGCAGTTGCGAGAGCTGACGGCCCAATGGCGTCAGTTTGTAAGCGGTTGCCTGTTCGTCAGTGGTTATCGCCCCCAGTTCTTCAAGCAGGCGAACACCGTCCTGAATGTTGCGTTTATCCGGCGCTTCAATAAACGGAAACGCCGCGATATCGCCCAGCCCCAACGCGGTCATCTGCAAAATAACGGACGCCAGGTTGGTTCGCAGGATCTCCGGGTCAGTAAACTCCGGGCGCGACAGGAAATCGTCTTCGGAATACAGACGAATACAGATCCCCTCCGAAACACGACCGCAACGGCCTTTACGCTGGTTGGCAGAGGCCTGCGACACCGGTTCAATTGGCAAGCGCTGAACTTTGGTGCGGTAACTGTAACGGCTGATACGCGCAGTACCCGGATCAATCACATATTTGATCCCCGGAACGGTCAGCGAGGTTTCCGCCACGTTGGTCGCCAGCACGATACGGCGACCGCTGTGCGACTGGAACACGCGGTTCTGCTCGCTGTTGGAAAGACGCGCATAGAGCGGTAGCACTTCGGTATGGCGTAAATCCAGCTTATTCAGCGCATCGGCGGTATCGCGGATTTCGCGCTCGCCGCTCATGAAGATCAAAATGTCGCCCTGACTTTCACGGCCTAACTCATCTACGGCATCAAAAATTGCCTGCAATTGGTCACGCTCGGTGTCATCTGCGTCTTCAACAATTGGACGATAGCGAACTTCCACCGGATAGGTTCGACCAGAGACTTCGATAATCGGGGCATTATTGAAATGCTTTGAAAAACGCTCGGGATCGATGGTCGCCGAGGTGATGATAATTTTTAGATCCGGACGGCGCGGCAGAAGCTCTTTCAGATAGCCGAGCAGAAAATCGATATTCAGGCTGCGCTCATGCGCTTCATCGATGATGATGGTGTCGTACTGCATCAGCAGCCGATCCTGCTGGATTTCCGCCAGCAGGATACCGTCCGTCATCAGCTTAACCATGGTGTTGTCGCTGACATGATCGCTAAAACGGACTTTATAACCAATACAACCGCCCGGCTCGGTTTGCAGCTCTTCTGCAATACGGTTCGCCACGGTACGCGCCGCCAGACGACGCGGCTGGGTATGGCCGATCAGCCCTTTTACCCCACGCCCAAGCTCCATACAGATTTTGGGTAACTGGGTGGTTTTCCCTGACCCCGTTTCCCCGGCGACAATCACCACCTGGTTATCGCGTATCGCCTCCAGAATATCCTGTTTTTTCTGGCTGACGGGCAGATTTTCCGGGTAGCTGATGACCGGACGCGCGGCTTCACGCAGCACAACTTTACCTGCAGCGTGATCAATCTCTTTTGCCATCTCCTGGTAAATGGCCTGTTGTGCATCAGGATTTTTAACCTTCTTCACGCCCTGCAGGCGGCGGGCAAAACGCTGTCTGTCACGCAGCATCAGTGAATCCAGCTGTTGCTGCAACATGTTGAAGGTTAATTTTTGTTGTTCTGTCATAGCGTTAAAAGGCAGTGCTCTGCCGGGTTAAATCTCTTTTAGATGATAGGTATAGAGTACCACATCAGCGCTTTTCATGTGTTGTTCAATAATTTCGAACATAGGATTCGATATATTGCGCTATCACTGCGACAGGATTGTGAATAAAGTGTCAACAAGCAACGGGGCACATCCCCTTCAAACACATAAAAGGAAACACCCATGAGCAAGGTATTAGTTCTTAAATCCAGTATTCTGGCAGGGTACTCTCAGTCTGGTCAGTTGTCTGATTATTTTGTTGAACAGTGGCGTGAAAAGCACTCCGCTGATGAAATCACCGTCCGTGACCTGGCTGCAAATCCTGTTCCGGTGCTGGATGGCGAACTGGTGGGTGCGCTGCGCCCGAGCGATGCGCCGCTGACCCCGCGTCAGCAGGAAGCGCTGGCGCTGTCCGATGAGCTGATTGCTGAGCTGAAAGCGCATGATGTGATTGTGATCGCCGCGCCGATGTATAACTTCAACATCCCAACCCAGCTGAAAAACTATTTCGACCTGATTGCCCGTGCGGGTGTGACTTTCCGTTATACCGAGAAAGGTCCGGAAGGTCTGGTGACGGGTAAACGCGCAGTCGTGTTGACCAGCCGTGGTGGTATCCATAAAGATACGCCGACTGACCTGATCACGCCGTATCTGAACGTATTCCTGGGCTTTATCGGCATCACCGACGTGAACGTCGTCTTTGCTGAAGGCATTGCGTACGGCCCGGAAGTGGCATCCAAAGCGCAGTCCGATGCGAAAGCCGCTATCGACAGCGTCGTCGCTGCCTGATAATTCACCCTCTCACCATCCGGTGAGAGGGTTTCTCCAGCATTTACTTCTTTACCTGCACCTGTTTGCCGTGAATACGGTTAATATCACGCCAAATGGTTGCATAATCCCTGCACTTCGCCACATTCTCTTCCCAGCAATGTAGCAAAAATTGTTCTGGCTCGGCGACATCCCGGCTTAACAGCTTAAATACCCAACGATTCCAGACATACCACTTGAGAAGCCACATGATTTCACTCCGCAACGCGACCGGTGTTGAACTATATCAGCCTCAGTTTGATGCCGTGTGGCAACTATTGCGATGTCGATGAATAAGTCAGCGTCGTAACCTTCTGGTAGGGTGTTGAGAAGATTTATTCTTTTCTCAACCATTTACCATTGATGCCCTGGACGTACTCCCCAGGTTTAGCCCGAGCGACCAGCTTTTGTCCGGCCATTTTCGCCACTTCATCTGGAGGAATGTTGTTGCTCTCAGCCAGTTGCTGATAGCTGACGCTGCGCGCTTTATTAATCTCACTCACCAGCGCCTGCGTTTCGGCGTCAGTTTGCAACGCCACCAGGTAACCATTAAGTGTTTCGCCCACCCGCCCCTGGGATCTGGCTTCATTCAAGGTCAATGCCCACACATTGCCGTTGAATAAACTCAACGCCACCAGGATCACTGCAAGCTGTTTTTTCATCGTTACCTCAGAACAGATCGCTGCGCGATTTTAATAAGCTCTCAACATCTTTATCGACTTTGATATGGATCTCATGCTCGATTTTGACGTTCATATTAATGGTGATCGGTTCTTTAGGCGCAGCCACTTCAATTCTGGGTGTGCATCCGATCAGCAAAGATGAAGCCAGCAGACCCAGCATGGCAGCTATCGTTTTCATTGTTGTTCCTCACATTCCTTGCCTTCCGGGCAATGGGATTCCGGCAGCGCTGCATTCTGTTCAAGCCATGCCTGTAAATTGTCGCCAAAACGCAAACTTCGCCATAGCGTAAAGACGTTTTCCTCATGGGTATAATTCAAATTAACTGTCCCCACTTTACCATCCACCCGGCTATTGCCAGTCACGGTTGCCTGCATGGTTAAGACACCGAGATTATCCAAATTTATTTTCGTCCAGGAATGGCTTATTTCCATATAACGCAGCCAGTTAATAGCCGCACCGGCCGCCATATTATCGTTGACGACGGCATCCGCCGTGTCTTTATCAATACGCAGCGTCATAGGCCCCGGGTTGGTCAGCCAGCCGTCTTTAATAATCCACTTTTCGTTATCCAGCCATAACGGTAACGCACCGCTAACCGGACCAGACATGGCGAATTGCTTGGGATTAACCGCGCTGATAAGCTCGCTGGAAGAGATATTCTGCACCCGTAATAATGCCGGATCGTGCTGCGGCATCCGCAGTTGTTGCATGATGACTTTGCCCCCCAGCAGTTCGGCGCTGACATCGCTTAACAGTAACGGGTTGTCTTCACTCCAGGGATACGCCCCCTGGAGATCAGCGGCGATATTTTTCACCGTCACCTGATTCACCACTTCCGCAATACGCAGTGAAATAGGCCTACGCGTACCCAGTTGCCATGCGCCTTCGCTAAACCGGAAAGGCAACACAAAATCGACGCCATTGATTTGGTTATCGGGCATCCAGGCGCTACCATCTTTTAATACCCCATGACCACCCGCTTCAAAGCCCTGTTCCGGGGCAGCCGAAAACGCAACCTGCGCATACAGTTCACCTTCACGTAGCTTCATTTTCCAGTCTGGTGGGATGAGTGGCTGAAATACGGTGAGCGATTGTTTTGGCCACCAGGCCTGACCGCGCAGGCGGATCCCGTCCCAACGGCCATTGACCTGTACTGGACCTATCGCGCCCGCGTGAAGCTGGCCTTTGAACTGGAAAATCGTCGGGTCGGTGCCTTCCACGCTAAACTTCAGGGTTGACGGCGGTAACACGCTCCCCCCGGTAAAGGTGGTGTTCCCCGCGTCCAGCGACAGCGCGCCGCTAAAAGTCGGTTTGTTGGCATCCCGTACCCAGACGATCGGCTCATCCATCACCAGGCGTGGGGTTTCCACCTTCATAGTGCCGTATTGCAGATGGTCAAATCCGGTGGAGAGATCAAAAAGCTTCAGGGTGTTGTCATGCCATTCGCCCTTACCCGCCACATCCCAACGCGCATGCATTGGCGTAAAGCTGCCTTTGCCCCAGTATCGCCACTGCCAGCGACCCGCGTCGGGGAGAAAATCATTTGCCAGACCATCAAGATGTAATTCGAAACCGCCCATCTGGTTTTCATGCGCGCGCAATATAGCCTGCAGACGGCCATCCACGCCGCGTTGCGTTACTTTTACGCCCGCCAACGGCCAGCGAATTTCGTCAATATCCAGCGAGTCAATCACCCGTCCACGCGAACGCAGCAGCGCTCCTGGCTCGAAAGCCAACTGCGGATCGTTCAGGCTTCCGGTGAGTCTGGCGGGTAATTTGGCGTAAAAGATCAGGTCACCCTGTTTCGCCTCGCCGATCAACTGTAACGGCATGTCGCTACTATCCACACCCAGCTTACCCGGCCCCAGCGTTAATACAGCGTTTCCTTTACCTGCATCGCCTTGCGTCAGTATGTTCAGACGCCCGCTCACCACCGCATTTTCCAGCCCGGCCTGCCAGTTTTCAACTTTCATGCCCAGCCGCCCGCTGAGCGGGAATCCCTGATAAGGCCAGTTCCAGCGGCCATCGCTGATGGTTAATTGCTGACGGGTTATTTCCCACGGAAGATCGAGCAACGGATCGGCATTATCTCGCGCCATGACGATCAGTTGTCCGCTGTTATCTTGCCACTCCAGTTCGGCGTCCACCAGTGAGGGCTCCTGCGGCAAACTCAGAGTCGCAACCGCATGACCGCTCACCGGTAGTCCATCAGGAACCAGCGGCATGGTAAATTCACCGACCAGTTTTACCGGCGGTTGCCCTTCAAATGCGGCTATATCCAGCTCATTTACCGTGAGAGTTTGCCCGTGCAGACGTCCCTGGAATTTAACTTTTTCACCCTGGTAGCGCAGCTGCTGGGTCGATGACGTTAGTGAGAGAGACAGTTTTCCCTGCCACTCCTGCCAGGGGGAGAGAATAACTTTGTCGATGTTAATCCAGGTATTGGGCAGCAGCGATTGCCATTCAGCCAGCGTTTTGGGCGATGTCGGAGACGCTTCTGTCTGCGGTAATTTGGCCAGACAAGCGGAATCCAGCTCAATTGTCCCGACATTGAGCAACCAGCGGCTGGGATGGGAAAGATCGGCCTGAGTAATGCGCGCGAGCGGGCAATCATCGACCAGATAGCGGAGCTCCGGGATATGCAGCCCATGCCGTGTTAGCCGTGGGCTCTCATCCAGCGCGATGCGCGTGCCAACAGGTAACCAGACGCCCACCAGCGTAGGAACCCACAGGCCCAGCGTCATTACCAACGTCAGCGGCACGAGAATCAATAATAAGAGAAGTGCCAGAACGGCTTTATATTTACCCTTCATGGGTAGTTAATATCCTGATTTAGCGAAAATTTAAGCCGGTTTAGGCCAGTATTGTGGCATGTTTAACAGGATATGCCCACATTAAGAATAAATTCCCATGAAGTATATGCACTATTTATCAATCAACGAGAATTAATGAAATAATAATTAATTCAATAAGATAACGCATGATTTTATATGGCACGCTGTTACACGTGCCGTCGGGAATATAAAGAACTCAGACTCAATGAGGCCTCAGTTCTCCATCGCTATGTTTAGGTCCTAAACGACCTGCTTCTATCAGAATTTCCTCAATGAGTTCTTCGAGGCACTCCCTACCATGATGATCGCAGACCAGATGTACCTGCCGGGAAATCTCTTCAGGTTTCATACCATCACATAATGCCGCCTTAAGCATTAAGGTGGCCCATCGTTTTGCTTCAGAGTGAGTTAACATGACCCCTCCCGATATTTGCTACCTGTATAAGCGTAGCTGTCTGGATGTGATTCGGCTGGCTTTTTACCTGCATCAATTTACGGGTATTGAGCTGGATGGAAAATATCCAGTTGTTGAAATTGAGTAACCTGCCCACACTAACAATAGATGCGCTGAAATTATTCATTACGCCTATGACTATCAATAACTTTTTAGATTTTGTAAAATAATTTGAATTGGATTAATGTGACGTCAAAATCACTGGAGAAAGTCTTATGAAACTCGCCATCTATAGTACAAAACAGTACGACAAGAAGTATCTGCAGCAGGTTAACGAGGCTTTTGGTTTTGAACTTGAATTCTTTGACTTTCTGCTGACGGAGAAAACAGCCAAAACAGCCCATGGCTGTGAAGCCGTCTGTATCTTCGTCAACGACGATGGCAGCCGCCCTGTTCTGGAAGAGCTGAAAAAGCATGGCGTGAAATATATTGCGCTGCGTTGCGCCGGCTTCAATAACGTCGATCTCGACGCGGCAAAAGAGCTGGGCCTGCAGGTCGTACGTGTGCCAGCCTATTCACCAGAAGCCGTCGCTGAACATGCGATTGGCATGATGATGACGCTGAATCGCCGTATTCACCGCGCCTATCAGCGTACCCGCGATGCCAACTTCTCTCTTGAGGGGCTGACCGGCTTTACCATGTATGGCAAAACGGCTGGGGTGATCGGTACCGGTAAAATCGGAATTGCGGCACTGCGGATCCTGAAAGGTTTTGGTATGCGCCTGCTGGCGTTTGATCCCTACCCAAGCGCTGCTGCACTGGAATTAGGCGTTGAATATGTCGATCTTAAAACGCTGTTCGCGGAGTCCGATGTCATCTCCCTGCACTGTCCGTTAACGCCGGAGAATTACCACCTGCTCAATCATGAAGCCTTTGAGCAAATGAAAAATGGCGTAATGGTAATTAACACCAGCCGCGGGGCGTTGATCGATTCGCAAGCCGCTATCGATGCGCTGAAAAACCAGAAAATTGGTTCTCTGGGCATGGATGTATATGAAAACGAACGCGACCTGTTCTTTGAAGACAAATCCAATGACGTGATTCAGGATGATGTGTTCCGCCGCCTGTCGGCCTGTCATAACGTACTGTTCACCGGTCATCAGGCGTTTCTGACTGCCGAAGCATTGACCAGCATTTCTGAGACCACGCTGCAGAATCTGGCCCAAATCTCCAAAGGCGAAACCTGTCCAAACGCCCTCTTCTAATCCCTGTGCTCCCCTGGATTCAGGGGGGCATTTTCAGACAATCACCGATGCTGAAACCTTCAGTATCATTATTATATTGAATGTATTCCCGTCACAAACGTAGAGAAATTGAATGAAAAAAGTTGTCACGTTGATTGCGCTCAGCATGCTGATGGCCGGCTGTGTGAGCAATGGAAAAGTTTCCGTCAATCGCGAACAGTTGCAGCATCACCGCTTCGTTTTGCAGAGCGTGAATGGTAAAGCCATCACCGTCGCCAATAACCCACCCGAATTGAGTTTTGGCGAAAACATGATGGTATCGGGAAAGATGTGTAATCAATTCCACGGTCAGGGCAAACTGTCCGACGGCGAGTTGAAGGTTAAAGATATGGCGATGACCCGCATGATGTGCGCCGATCAACAGCTTAACGCGCTCGACGGGATCGTCAGCGACATGTTTAAGCAAGGCGCACAGGTCGATCTGACTGCTGACCAGCTAACACTGGCGACAGCAGAACAAACGCTGACGTATAAACTCGCGGATTTAATGTAGGAAACGCGGTGGCTTAATAGTTGCCACAGCTTCCGACGGCAAGCGACTGCTCACTACAGCGTTTGCCGTTGGGTAACGCACACATGCCGATAGCAGAACCATCCAACTGACGGGCAACGGAGAGCGAACCACCAATCATGGCGCAATTAGCTTCTCCAGAACTGGACATTGCGGCCTTCATCCCCGGTGCGACATGCGCGGCGGTTGCCTGCTGAACAGGTTCATTACTACAAGCCGATAATAATAACGCGGCACACCCTACCCAAAACGCTGCGCGCATCTTACTCCCCTCTGAATATTAACCAAACGACACAGCCATAAATAATAGGCAGCGGAAACACCGCCGTCGAGAGGCAATATGCGCATTTATGCGCACTGTTTACATTTTCTGGCAATTTTTTGGCTGCTCCTTTGATCAAACCATTCATTCTGTTTATTCGAGGGACACAAAAGCGAAAATCTGTCTTTAGCGCTTTTGCTAAACTAGAAGGATAACTACAGGATTCGCCGCTGTTACGCGTGTCCCTTTTTTTGCGCAATGTAAGGGTGTCTGTATGATCACAATTGACGGTAATGGTGCGGTTGCTTCGGTCGCATTTCGTACCAGCGAGGTTATCGCCATCTACCCGATTACGCCCAGTTCGACGATGGCTGAACAGGCGGATGCCTGGGCCGGGAACGGGCTTAAAAACGTGTGGGGGGATACCCCTCGGGTCGTAGAAATGCAGTCGGAAGGCGGTGCGATAGCAACCGTTCACGGCGCATTGCAGACCGGTGCGCTCTCTACGTCGTTTACCTCATCACAAGGCCTGTTGCTGATGATCCCGACGCTGTACAAACTGGCCGGTCAGTTGACTCCGTTTGTGCTGCACGTTGCGGCACGTACGATTGCCACTCACGCATTATCCATCTTTGGCGATCATTCCGACGTGATGGCGGTACGCCAGACGGGATGCGCAATGCTGTGCGCCAGCAGCGTTCAGGAAGCACAAGACTTTGCGCTAATTTCGCAAATGGCCACCCTGAAATGCCGGGTCCCGTTTATTCATTTCTTTGATGGTTTCCGCACATCGCATGAAATTAATAAAATAGTGCCGCTGGCCGATGACACAATCCTCGGGCTGATGCCACAGGCGGAAATCGATGCTCACCGCGCGCGCGCGCTCAACCCAGAGCATCCGGTTATTCGCGGTACGTCTGCGAACCCGGACACCTACTTCCAGTCACGCGAAGCGACAAACCCGTGGTACAACGCGGTTTACGATCACGTAGAGCAGGCGATGAACGATTTCGCCGCTGCGACGGGCCGCCAGTATCAGCCATTTGAATACTACGGTCATCCGCAGGCAGAACGCCTCATTATTTTGATGGGCTCGGCGATTGGAACCAGTGAAGAAGTCGTCGAAGAGCTGCTGGCGCGCGGCGAGAAAGTTGGCGTTCTGAAAGTGCGTCTGTTCCGCCCATTCTCTGCCAGACATTTACTGCGCGCCCTGCCGGAAACAGTACGGAGCATCGCTGTCCTGGATCGCACCAAAGAGCCCGGCGCGCAAGCCGAACCGTTATATCTGGATGTCATGACCGCGCTGGCTGAAGCCTTTAACTGCGGCGAACGAGAAACGCTACCGCGCGTAATTGGCGGGCGTTATGGTCTGTCTTCCAAAGAGTTTGGCCCGGACTGCGTCATGGCGGTCTTTAATGAACTGAGTAGCGCGAAGCCGAAATCTCGCTTTACGGTCGGTATCTATGATGATGTCACTAACCTGTCGCTCCCGTTACCGGAAAACACCCTGCCCGGTACCGCGAAGCTCGAGGCACTGTTTTACGGGCTGGGCAGTGACGGTAGCGTGTCGGCCACCAAAAACAACATCAAGATTATCGGTAACTCTACGCCGTGGTACGCGCAGGGCTATTTCGTCTATGACTCGAAAAAAGCAGGCGGTCTGACGGTTTCTCACCTGCGCGTTAGTGAACAACCTATTCGCTCAGCGTATCTGGTGTCGCACGCCGATTTTGTTGGCTGCCACCAGCTGCAATTTATCGATAAGTATCAGATGGCCGAACGCCTGAAACCTGGCGGTATATTCCTGCTTAATACCCCATACAATGTGGATGAAGTCTGGACTCGCCTGCCACAGGAAGTTCAGGCAGTTCTGAATCAGAAGAAAGCGCGTTTCTACGTGATTAATGCGGCCAAAATCGCCCGCGAGTGCGGTCTGGCTGCGCGTATTAACACCGTTATGCAGATGGCGTTCTTCCATCTGACACAAATCTTACCCGGCGACAGCGCTCTGGTTGAATTGCAGGGGGCGATTGCGAAAAGCTATAGCAGCAAAGGGCAGGAGCTGGTTGAACGTAACTGGCAGGCGTTGGCCCTGGCGCGTGAATCCGTCGCCGAAGTGGCGCTCCAGCCAGTTGATCCACATAGCGCTAACCGTCCACCGGTGGTTTCTGATGCCGCACCTGATTTCGTGAAAACCGTCACCGCGGCAATGCTCGCTGGTCTGGGCGATGCCCTCCCCGTTTCAGCACTGCCACCAGACGGCACCTGGCCGATGGGCACCACGCGTTGGGAAAAACGCAATATCGCCGAAGAGATCCCTATCTGGAAAGAAGAGCTGTGTACCCAGTGTAACCACTGCGTAGCCGCCTGCCCGCACTCGGCTATCCGCGCCAAAGTGGTTTCACCAGAAGCAATGGAAAACGCCCCTGCCAGCCTGCATTCTCTGGATGTGAAATCACGCGATATGCGCGGTCAGAAATATGTCCTGCAGGTTGCGCCAGAGGATTGCACCGGGTGTAATCTGTGCGTCGAAGTATGCCCGGCGAAAGATCGCCAGAACCCGGAGATCAAGGCTATCAATATGATGTCGCGCCTTGAGCACGTGGAAGAAGAAAAAGTTAACTATGACTACTTCCTCAATCTGCCGGAAATCGATCGCACTAAGCTGGAACGCATTGATATTCGTACCTCGCAGTTGATAACGCCGCTGTTTGAGTACTCTGGTGCCTGCTCTGGCTGTGGTGAAACGCCGTATATCAAATTGCTTACACAGTTGTACGGCGACCGCATGTTGATCGCCAATGCAACCGGCTGTTCATCAATTTATGGCGGTAACCTGCCCTCAACGCCTTATACCACCGACGCCAATGGTCGCGGGCCTGCATGGGCAAACTCACTGTTTGAGGATAACGCCGAGTTTGGGCTGGGCTTCCGCCTGACGGTGGATCAGCACCGTGTACGCGTCATGCGTTTAGTGGAACAGTTTGCCGCTAACATTCCGGCTGAACTGAATGACGCCCTACACGCTGAAGCTACGCCAGAGGCGCGCCGTGAGCAAGTGGCAGCACTGCGCCAGCACCTGAAAGATGTCGACGGCGCACAGCAGTTGTTAACCGATGCCGACGCGCTGGTCGAGAAATCTATCTGGCTGATTGGTGGTGATGGCTGGGCTTACGATATTGGTTTTGGCGGCCTGGATCACGTCCTGAGCCTGACCGAGAACGTCAATATTTTGGTACTGGATACCCAGTGTTACTCCAATACGGGTGGACAAGCGTCAAAAGCCACACCGCTCGGGGCCGTCACTAAATTTGGCGAACACGGCAAGCGCAAAGCTCGCAAAGATCTTGGCGTCAGTATGATGATGTACGGGCATGTGTATGTTGCACAGATTTCTCTGGGAGCACAGCTGAACCAGACGGTAAAAGCTATCCAGGAAGCGGAAGCCTATCCGGGTCCGTCGCTGATTATCGCGTATAGCCCATGTGAAGAGCATGGTTACGATCTCGCGCTGAGCCATGATCAGATGCGTCAGCTCACGGCAACCGGCTTCTGGCCACTGTACCGCTTTGATCCGCGTCGAGCAGATGAAGGTAAGCTGCCGCTGGCGCTGGACTCTCGCCCACCGTCAGACGCCCTGGCCGAAACATTACTTAACGAGCAGCGCTTCCGCCGCCTCAATGCCCAACAGCCTGAAGTCGCAGAACAGTTATGGAAAGACGCCGCAGCCGATCTACAAAAACGCTACGACTTCCTGGCTCAACTGGCAGGCAAAGCGGAAAAAAGCGGGACCGAGTAATTCGTTTATCTCTGTATAAATCAGGAACCTAAAAAAAAGCCCGAACAGTTGTTCGGGCTTGTCAATTTATTCGCTGGCTAATTAATAATAGCTATCAATACGTCAACGAAAAATAAAACGTGACAGCAAAGGCATATAACACGCGCAGAATAGCCCAACACAATTCACTTGTATAATTTTTATTTTATATGTCTATCATCCATACATTCACCGCAATTATCATCATTTCCGTAGAATTATTTATTTAAGGTTTTACTTAAGGCGTAACAATTCATATTTATCCCTTTACGGAACTTCTCCTTTAGCATGCTTTTACTCCCTACATGGGTAGTCACAGGTAAATAAAAAAACTAAAGGATTATTTCAATGAACAGAAAAGTACTGGCTCTCGTAATTCCTGCCCTGCTGGCTGCAGGCGCGGCTCACGCTGCGGAAGTTTATAATAAAGACGGCAACAAATTGGATCTCTATGGCAAAGTAGACGGCCTGCATTATTTCTCTGACGACGCGAACAGCGATGGCGATCAGACTTATATGCGTATGGGTTTCAAAGGCGAAACTCAAGTTAACGATATGATCACCGGTTATGGTCAGTGGGAATATCAGGTTAATGCTAACACTACCGAAAGCGACCACGGCAATAGCTTCACTCGTTTGGCATTTGCCGGTCTGAAATTCGGCGACTACGGTTCATTCGACTACGGCCGTAACTACGGCGTTATGTACGACGTTGAAGGCTGGACTGATATGCTGCCAGAGTTCGGCGGCGACTCCTACACCAAAGCAGACAACTTCATGACTGGTCGTGCTAACGGCGTAGCAACTTACCGTAACACTGATTTCTTCGGTCTGGTGAACGGTCTGAACTTTGCTCTGCAATACCAGGGCGCGAACGAACAGTCCAGCAAAGAAGGCGATACTTTCTATCAGGAAGGCACTGGTAACGGCGGCGACCGTAACGTTCAGAACTCTAACGGCGACGGCTTCGGTATCTCCTCGACCTATGACTTAGGCATGGGTGTGAGCTTCGGTGCGGCGTATACCTCTTCTGACCGTACAAACGAGCAGGTTTCCAAAGGTGGTGATGTTGCTGGCGGTGATACTGCTGATGCGTGGACTGCCGGTCTGAAATACGATGCCAACAACATCTATCTGGCCACCATGTATTCCGAAACTCGTAATATGACTCCGTACGGTAATGACGGCGTTGCCAACAAGACCCAGAACTTCGAAGTCACTGCACAGTACCAGTTCGACTTCGGTCTGCGCCCGGCTGTATCTTTCCTGATGTCTAAAGGTAAAGACCTGAACGCTACCGACGGCGACAAAGACCTGGTTAAATATGCTGATGTAGGTGCGACTTACTACTTCAACAAAAACATGTCTACTTATATTGATTACAAAATCAACCTACTGGACGAAGACGACAGCTTCTATGCTAACAAAGGTATCTCCACCGATGACGTCGTAGCACTGGGTATGGTTTACCAGTTCTAATCCGTCAGCCCGCTGGCAACAGCGGGCTCTTTTTATGTTCTAACAATTCTGTTTTATCCAGACCAAAACATTATATCTGTTCCGTTAAAACACATCTCTGATAGATGACATCTTGCATTAAGACCTGTAGTAAAGGATACCTGCAATGAATCATCCTCCTGTAAAATCATCCCATATTTTTCGTGATTTCCTGAGCGTCGTGTCTAAAGGTCGATTTTACGATGGTGTAATAAAAGGAACGTTTCCTGAAATAAAAATAAAGTGATGCCAAAATGTGATCTTTGTCATTGTACATAAAGTGCCATTACGCGGTAAGCTTTAGGTGGATACTTAAACAGGAGGTTTTATGAACAGAACGATTCTTGTACCCATCGATATTTCAGACTCAGAATTAACTCAACGTGTTATTGCCCATGTTGAAGCAGAGGCAAAAATTGACGATGCACAGGTTCATTTTTTGACCGTAATTCCGTCACTGCCCTATTATGCTTCCCTGGGATTGGCCTACTCGGCAGAGTTACCGGCCATGGAAGATCTGAAAGCCGAAGCAAAATCTCAACTGGAAGAGATTATCAAGAAGTTCAATATCCCAACGGACAGAGTGCACGTTCATGTCGCAGAAGGTGCGCCAAAAGATAAGATTCTGGAGATCGCCAAAAAATTACCGGCTGATATGGTCATTATTGCCTCACATCGCCCTGACATCACCACCTACCTGCTGGGTTCTAACGCCGCAGCTGTGGTGCGTCATGCGGAGTGTTCGGTACTGGTAGTCCGCTAAGCTGTCTGGCCCGCACATCGTTGCGGGCTTTTTTGTTTCTACCTCTTATACCCCACGATTCCTGTCCTAAATGTGCTGACATTTTTCCCGCTTATCCGTACCATACACGCCACAGTTTTTATATCAGACTTCTTTTGCCGGACTCTCCGGCGTGATGCATACTCTTCTGATGCCACACTATGAATTGAGCCTCTATTAAATGTCGCAAAATCAAGATATTAGCAAGAAAGAACAATACAATCTGAACAAATTGCAAAAACGTCTGCGCCGTAACGTGGGCGAAGCCATTGCCGACTTCAATATGATCGAAGACGGCGATCGCATTATGGTGTGCCTTTCCGGAGGGAAAGACAGCTATACCATGCTGGAGATCCTGCGTAATTTGCAGCAAAGCGCCCCGATCAGTTTTTCCTTAGTTGCGGTTAACCTCGATCAGAAACAACCCGGCTTCCCGGAGCACATTCTGCCGGAGTATCTGGAACAACTGGGCGTTGAGTATAAGATTGTCGAAGAAAACACCTACGGGATCGTCAAAGATAAAATCCCTGAAGGCAAAACGACCTGCTCGCTGTGCTCTCGCCTGCGTCGCGGCATTCTGTACCGCACGGCAACTGAGTTAGGCGCCACCAAGATTGCGCTCGGTCACCATCGCGATGACATCTTGCAAACGCTGTTTTTAAACATGTTCTACGGCGGGAAGATGAAAGGTATGCCGCCGAAGCTGATGAGCGATGACGGTAAACATATCGTGATCCGCCCGCTCGCTTACTGCCGTGAGAAAGATATCGAGCGTTTCTCCGAAGCGAAAGGTTTCCCGATTATTCCATGTAATCTGTGCGGCTCACAGCCTAACCTGCAGCGTCAGGTCATTGCCGATATGCTGCGCGACTGGGACAAACGCTATCCAGGGCGTATTGAAACTATGTTCAGCGCGATGCAGAACGTTGTACCTTCACATCTGAGCGATATCAATCTGTTCGATTTTAAAGGCATCAGGCACGGTTCAGCGGTTGTGGACGGCGGTGATTTAGCGTTCGATCGTGAAGAGATCCCGTTGCAGCCAGCGGGCTGGCAGCCAGAAGAAGATGAGGCTCAACTGGATGAGTTGCGTCTGAACGTCGTGGAAGTGAAGTAAGTCGATAATGCCGGGTAAGCGGAGCGCCATCAGGCGCTCCAACGCGTGGTTATTTCAATAACCGAACCCGGCAAGTCTTGCCTTTTATCTTACCGTTTTGCAATTGCTTCCATGCCTTATGCGCTACAGTCTGGCGAACAGCGACATAGACATGCGCCGGATGAACGGCAATCTTGCCGATATCGGCGCCATCCAGACCAATATCACCGGTCAGCGCACCGAGAACATCACCGGGACGCATTTTCGCCTTTTTACCGCCATCAATGCATAACGTCGCCATCTCTGCTTCCAGCGGCAGGATTGAGCCGTTAGCTGGGGCAGGCAGCCAGTTCAGCTTCAGTTGCAGCATTTCAGAAAGGATATTGGCCCGCTGCGCTTCTTCCGGTGCGCAGAAGCTAATCGCCAGACCACTGTTGCCGGCACGCGCGGTACGTCCGATACGATGGACATGGACTTCAGGATCCCACGCCAGCTCGAAGTTAACCACCAGCTCAAGTGATTTAATATCCAGACCACGCGCGGCCACATCGGTAGCGACCAGAACGCGCGCGCTACCGTTGGCAAAACGTACCAACGTCTGATCGCGATCGCGTTGTTCAAGATCGCCATGCAGTGAGAGAGCGCTTTGCCCCGCCGCATTCAGTGCGTCACACACGGCCTGACAATCTTTTTTGGTATTACAAAAAACTACGCATGATGCAGGTTGATGCTGACTGAGCAATTTTTGCAGCAGCGGAATTTTGCCGTGGCTGGATGTTTCGAAAAACTGCTGCTCAATCGGCGGTAGCGCGTCAACGGTATCAATTTCGATCGTTAATGGATTTTGCTGCACCCGGCCACTAATGGCGGCAATGGCTTCCGGCCAGGTCGCAGAAAACAGTAAGGTCTGACGCGAAGCTGGCGCAAAGCGAATGACATCATCAATCGCATCGCTAAAGCCCATATCCAGCATGCGATCGGCTTCATCCATGACTAGTGTATTCAGGGCATCCAGAGAAACAGTGCCTTTTTGCAGATGGTCGAGTAAACGCCCCGGCGTGGCGACAATAATATGTGGCGCATGTTGCAGGGAGTCACGCTGTGCGCCAAAAGGCTGCCCACCGCACAGCGTTAAGATCTTGGTGTTTGGCAGAAAGCGCGCTAAACGACGCAGCTCACCCGCCACCTGGTCGGCAAGCTCGCGCGTTGGGCACAGCACCAGCGACTGCGTCTGAAACAGCACGACATCAATATGCTGTAACAATCCAAGACCAAAAGCCGCCGTTTTGCCACTGCCGGTTTTAGCCTGCACGCGAACATCTTTCCCTGCCAGAATTGCCGGTAACGCAGCAGCCTGGACAGGCGTCATTTCAAGATAACCCAGCTCGTTAAGATTCTCGAGTTGGGCAGCAGGTAAAACATTCAGGGTTGAAAAAGCGGTCACAATTTAATCTCGCGGTAAAAACTCACAATCAGCAGGCGCGTATCCTCGCAGATCTGCGCCCACGATGCGACAATTTAATCGGTTCTTCATCCGGTGGTGGATCCGGCATTGGCTGCGGACGAGGTATGGGATCGGGAATGGGAACCGGGTCAGTCGGTAGCGAATCAGGGTGCGGCGTTGCAATCAGACAGTTCATATACCCCTCCAGTTATTCAGGTTGGCTCTTTTAGGGTAGACGCTGATTTCCTGCAGGCAAAAAAAAGCCGACTAATCTAAGTCGGCGTCGTACGAATCAATTGTGCTATGCAGTAATTCAAAAAAGGAAGTAAGACAATATGGAGCGCAACGCCCATCGCTTGACGTTGCATTCACCTGCGAGAGAGATATTGCCCCGAATAGGTAGATGGTTTATTGACTTCGCTCAAAAACCAGGACGTTTTCATGCGCAAAAGTCACTAAAAAACGTTGTTGTTACAACCATTTACTACGATGCAACCATAAAGTAACACCACCAATCAGGACCACTAACAGAATACAAAAAAGTGAGAAGCCAAACTGCCAGCCACCGCCAGGGATACCGCCGAGGTTAACGCCAAACAGCCCGGTTAAAAATGTGCTGGGAAGAAAAACCATTGCCATCAATGACATTGTATACGTTCGGCGAGCCAGAGACTCCTGCATAACCTGCGCAATTTCATCCGCCATAATACCGGTCCTGGCAATACAGGCATCTATTTCATCCAGCCCTCTCCCTAGTCTGTCAGCGATATCCTGCATCCGCCGTCGATGGTCGTCGGTCATCCAGGAAAAACGTTCGCTCGCCAGCCGGGAATAGACATCGCGTTGAGGCGCCATATAGCGGCGCATCACAATTAACTGCTTACGCAGCAATGCCAGGAAACCACGTGGCGGAATCTGCTGATCGAGCAGGTTATCTTCCAGGTCGATAATCTTGTCGTGCAGTTGTTCGATAAACTCACTGGCATGATCGGTCAGTGCATCGCAAACATCCACCAGCCAACTCCCACAATCAGTCGCTCCCGTACCTTCCTGGAGATCGCTGACCACATCATCCAGTGCTAATACTTTACGCTGACGCGTTGAGACAATCAGACGTTCATCCATATATAAGCGCATCGCAACCAGTTGGTCAGGTCGCTCGTCGGTGCTGCCGTTAATGCAGCGCAGCGTAATCAACGTACCTTCCCCTACCCGGCTTACGCGTGGGCGCGTGCTTTCACCGGCCAGCGCATCACGCACGTTATTGGGTAGTAAAGGCGTTGTCGCCAGCCATTGCGCACTCTCAGGATGGGTATAATTAAGATGCAGCCAGCAGGGGTGTTGACTGTCGATAACATCGTTATCTTCCAGTGTCTTCACCCCACCACGGCCATCCAACAGCCAGGCAAACACGGCATCCGGCACATTAACATCCGTTCCCTTAATGGCTTCCACAGCGCCTCCACAAACATTCAGCTTTTTTCGTTAGTCTAGCTGTCAGAATATGTTAAGCAATATCTCATTGTCCCATTGCGCTGAAATGGTTCATAAAAAGTATCTGATAACCAGAAAAACACCGACGAATGCGGCGCTGGTTACGAGATGCCCCGGTCAGGCCCGCGGGTGTCCCTCTGACTCAAGCACGTGACTTAAGCGAAATTTATGCGTTCGCGATTGAAGGTCAATCACCTGGTTTTTCAGAATACCTGAGGAATCAGAAAGCTCATCAACCATAATGGCATTACTTTGGGTTACGTTCTCCAGTTCGGCCAGAGCATGGGTGATTCTGATAATCCCTTTCTCCTGCTCCTGCGTAGTGGTTAATATCTCGTCCATCAGTTGGTTTAATTGCCCGGCTCCCCCGACAATATCATGCATATTTTTTTCAGCTTCACGCACAATAGCTGCACCTTGCTGAACATTTTGATGGGTTTGGGCAATAAGTTGCTTAATACTCTTAGCTGCATCTGCACTGCGGTGTGCAAGCATTCTGACCTCTCCGGCCACCACGGAAAAACCTTTGCCATGTTCACCGGCCCTTGCGGCTTCCACAGCCGCATTCAATGCCAGAATATTTGTCTGGAATGCAATGCCATCTATCAGCGTAATAATTTCTGTCATTTGCTGTGCGCATTCGGTGATTGAACGCATATTTGTCGCGACCTGCACCATTAATTCGCCCCCCTGACGGGCACATTGCGTGGCAATTGTTGCCTGGGTACTGGCTATTTGCGTGTTATCAGCATTATTTCGCGTATTAACTGCTATTTCATCCATATTGGCGGCCGTCTGCATTAATGCCCCGGATTGCTGTTCTGTTTTCACTGAAAGCTCAGCGCTGCGTTCCGCCAGCTGTTCAGAGAGCGCCATCGCCGTTTGCGAGGATGTTCTGATCTCATTAACAAGCGCTGAAATATTACTTGATAAGCTATTGATGCCAGGAATTAGTCTACCTGCACAGTTATTACCAAACTCTGGAATACTGATTGCCAGATTCCCGGATGTCACTTCTTCAATGCTTCTTTTAACCGTGTTAATCGGCATAACCAGATATTTCGTCATGTACCACCATAGACATAATAAAGAAATAAGACTTACCGTATCAGTGCTAATAATAATTTCTGGGGTAGCCGAAAAAATCATTTCAACAACATTAAGCGCAACCGCTGTAATGAGCAGAAATAAAATAATAAAGGTTCTTACGCTAATATCATTTAACATTTTAACCCTGTGCACCAAGAAATAACGTGGATGTTATTTTTATAGCATCTGCAATACAGATTTCCATTGCTCTGTGACGAAAGCTGAACTTTCAATGAGAGCCAGCAACCCTTTCACTTAAGGCAATAAATTGCACTATTTATTCACAATAGTTCAGCATTTTATCCCGCCAGTTGTGGTGATGACCCCCGTCATCAGATTATTGTGATGACGGGCACGTGACGAGCATAAAACACACAGAGCCATAATTTTTATGAATGGTTACATAAGTAATGGCTTGCCAATTTCAATATTTTGCTCTTCGTTCTAATACTCATAGTAAAAACACAAGAACATTTTTGGTTTTATCAGGTTAACTGGACAAAATCTGCTAGATTTATCATCACGGCTTTTTTTCGATGGGTAGTAAGATGTTGCAAGGTTTCCTGTTTGCAAAACCGCTGCCAGCGCATAAGATTCATGAACTGATACAGCCAGAAAACAGCATCAAAGACAAGCCAATCGTACACCCCTTGTCTCACCGACAATCAATTCCTTTGTGAGACTGTAATATCTACAATATTCGCCATTAAACGGGCAACACAGCAGATAAAGATAACGGGATTATTGATGAGCACAACAGAGCTGCATTCACTGGATTTGTTAACCTTTCCGGTGTGGATTGTTTCGCCACAAACCGAAGAACTGGTGTTCGCTAATATCGTTGCACGGGAGTTAATGCAGGATCTCTGTTTTACCCCACTGCGCAAGGGCATATTCTCAACGCATTATCAAAATGATTTAACCATGTATCTTAGCGACTTAAGAAATCATCATCACATTGTTGAGATTCTCACGGTCTACCGCGATGGTGAGGAAATCGCGTTGGCCAGCCGCCTGTCCATTCAATCTCTGCCGGACGTGGGGGACGTTATCCTTTTCGAAGGAATTGAAACGCCTACCGCGCAGGGTCTGAAAGCGAGCCGTTCAGCAACTTATCAACGAAAAAAACAGGGCTTTTATGCGCGTTTTTTCCAGACCAACTCCGCACCAATGTTACTTATTGATCCGTCCCGCGATGGCCTGATCGTTGATGCAAATCTCAGTGCCCTGAATTTTTATGGTTACAGTCATGATGTGATGTGCCAGAAACATACCTGGGAGATCAACATGCTGGGTCGCCATATATTGCCGGTGATGCATGAAATCGCCCATCTACCCGGCGGCCATAATCCTTTGCATTTTGTCCATAAACTGGCAGACGGCACCTCACGTCATGTGCAAATCTATGCCGGACCGATTGAAATTTACGGTAATAAACTCTTGTTGTGCATTATTCATGACATTACCGAACAAAAACGGCTGGAACAGGAGCTTGAGCGTGCGGCCCTATGTGACCCCTTAACGGGATTGCTTAATCGCCGACATTTTTATCAGGTAACCGGGCCGGAGCAGACGTATGCAATATCATTGACGCAGGACTACAGCTTGTTGTTGATCGACATCGATCGTTTTAAAAGCATTAACGATCTCTTCGGTCATTTAAAAGGCGATGAAGTGATTTGCGCTCTGGCCCGCACACTGGAATCCTGTGCGCGAAAAGATGATCTTATTTTTCGCTGGGGTGGTGAAGAATTTGTGCTGCTGCTGCCGCGAACCTCGCTGGATATCGCCCTCAATCTTGCAGAAGTGATCCGCGCGACGGTAGCCAAGGTTACTCTCCCTGGCCTTCCCCGCTTTACCGTCAGCATTGGCGTTGCCCGGCACGAAACGAACGAAAGTATTGATGAATTATTCAAACGCGTGGACGACGCGTTGTACAAAGCCAAGCACGAAGGCAGGAACAAAGTACTGGCCGCCTGATGAATAGATTGCTCAGCGACTGCGCTTAGCGTGACGCTCCCAGTTTTCCTGTTTTGCCTGCACGGTTTTACGTAATGACACATAGCATGCCCCGCTGCCGCCGTGATGCGGCAAAGCGGCGCAGTAGGCCTGTACGTCGTCAAACTCTGTCAACCATCGCGCCACATAGCTGCGAACAATATTAGCATGAGCGTTATCGTCACGCCCCTTGCCGTGTATCACCAGCACGTTACGCAATCCATCTTGCTGTGCCTGCAGAATAAAACTGAATAGCATCTGACGGCATTTTTCTACGGGCTGGCGGATGAGATTAAGGCTCGCCTGCTGCGGATATTTTCCGGTTCGCAATTTGTCAGTCACGCCGTGCTGCAAACCTTCACGACGAAACTCCAGCGGCTCGCTCAACGGGACAATATCGAGAAACCCCGTCGTGAGAAAGTTATCCAGTTGAAGCGTATCAATACGCGCCGGAGTGCGGATATTACGCGTTGGCTGCCAGTGTACATCGGCGCAGCCTTTCAGCGGTTGGACATCCCCCATAGCATCCAGAAACAGCGAAGCATCATCAAGGTTCATGTTTCTTCCTCCAGCGAATTATGACGAGCATTATCATAACCGCGCACTATTATACCGACAACGGTTTACGATTATTTCCAATAATTCACCCGGCTCGCTCCGCTAAAAAGATCTACTCATGACATACAGATATCCGTTTTTAGGGGTATAGCTGCGACTGTCGCTGGCGTGATAATGTGTAACCTCGCTTAAACGCTGTAATGAGAGAAATGGATGCTTAACTTACTGGAAGACACCATCGACACGCCGCTGGGCCCGCTGTGGATTATTTGTGATGAGCAATTTCGCCTGCGCGCGGTGGAATGGGATCAGCACCGCGATCGCATGGAACAATTGCTGGATATTCATTACCGCACAGAAGGTTATCAGCGCATTACAGCCAAAAACCCGGGCGGATTAAGCGATAAACTGTCGGAATATTTTGCCGGTAACCTCAGCATTATTGACGCGCTGGAAACGGCAACGGCTGGCACGCCTTTCCAGCGTGAAGTCTGGCAAGCATTACGCACTATCCCGTGTGGGCAGGTCATGCACTATGGTCAACTGGCCGAACAGTTGGGACGCCCCGGAGCTGCAAGAGCCGTCGGTGCGGCCAATGGCGCCAACCCGGTAAGCATTGTAGTCCCCTGTCATCGCGTCATTGGGCGTAACGGCACCATGACTGGATATGCTGGCGGCGTACAGCGAAAAGAGTGGCTATTGCGTCACGAAGGCTATTTGCTACTCTAGATTCCAGCAATTAATGCCTTATTCATCACACTTTCGCATAATGCGACCACAGATTAAATGTGGTTAATCAAGAAGATACAAACATTCACCCCAGTTATGCCTGAATTATTCTCTATTGGGAGTAGCTCAGGCTTACGTGCTCACCAAAAAGATGTTAAAATTGACAAATATCAATTACGGCTTGAGCAGACCTATGATCCCGGAAAAGCGAATTATACGGCGCATTCAGTCTGGCGGTTGTGCTATCCATTGCCAGGATTGCAGCATCAGCCAGCTTTGCATCCCGTTCACACTTAACGAGCATGAGCTTGACCAGCTCGACAATATTATCGAGCGCAAAAAGCCTATCCAAAAAGGGCAAACGCTCTTTAAAGCAGGTGATGAACTTAAATCACTCTACGCTATCCGCTCCGGAACGATTAAAAGTTATACCATTACCGAACAAGGCGATGAGCAGATTACTGGCTTCCATCTGGCGGGTGATCTGGTTGGTTTTGACGCGATTGGCAGCGGACATCACCCGAGCTTTGCCCAGGCACTGGAAACCTCAATGGTTTGCGAAATTCCTTTCGAAACCCTTGATGACCTGTCCGGAAAAATGCCGAATCTGCGTCAGCAGATGATGCGTCTGATGAGTGGTGAAATCAAAGGCGACCAGGATATGATCCTGCTGTTGTCGAAGAAAAATGCAGAAGAGCGCCTGGCGGCCTTTATCTACAACTTGTCTCGCCGCTTTGCCCAGCGTGGATTCTCGCCTCGTGAGTTCCGCCTGACCATGACCCGCGGCGACATCGGTAACTACCTCGGTCTGACGGTTGAAACTATCAGCCGCCTGTTGGGTCGTTTCCAGAAAAGCGGCATGTTGGCAGTGAAAGGCAAATACATAACTATTGAAAATAGCGACGCGCTGGCAGTTCTTGCTGGCCACACGCGTAACGTTGCGTAATCTTTCCGCAAGCATTTCTGTTATCCTTCTGTCAAATCGCTAAATTTTCCCGATTTATTGATCTGGCAGAAGGTTATCCCCTTTTTCAATGAGTTACTTATATTTCTTTTACATACAGATCCACGGGCTCAGACTGTACTGCTGTGACAAAATTATCCAGTACGTTTAAAAGCAAACAAACTACCCGTCAGATTGAGATTATATAATAGGATCATAACTCTCAAACTTACCCAACGTTCGCAGGTGCTCATCCTTACGCCTCAGTGCAAGCCCCCTTTCCTTTGGTCGCCGTACAGGGAAAGCTGGAAGGACCGCATTCTGTAACACTCGCCCGGCCTCTGAAGTGAAGGTTAATGTGTTCCCCACTGTTTGTGTTTCAACAATTCGCCCTTCATCCATGACCATGACTCGATGACAAAAACGTTCCACAAGACGCAAATCGTGAGTGATAAACAAACACGCTGTGCCAAACTGCCGCTGCAATTTTTTAAGCAGACGGATCACGCCAGCCTGCAGGACCAAATCAAGATTAGAAACCGCTTCATCTAAAATTAATAGCTTTGGTTCAACACTCAATGCCCGGGCAAGGCAAACGCGCTGCAACTGTCCACCACTGAGCTGTGGCGGGCGCTTATCAAGCACACTGTCATCCAAATCCACCGCGTTGAGCATTTCGCTGGCACGGGCGAGCTGTTCTGACTTACTGAGTGATAACAGGTGACACATAGGTTCACGTAATATTTCACGTACGGTTTTGCGAGGGTTCACGGCGCTGACAGAGTCCTGAAATACCATCTGAATATCACGGCGAAAGGCTTTTTGTTTTGTTCGATTGAGCTGTGAGAGCGGTTCCCCCTGCCAACTGACGTAACCCTGTGTCGGAAATTCCAGACCGACAAGCAGACGTGCCAGCGTGCTTTTCCCACAACCACTGCGTCCCAGTAAAGCAACCGTTTCACCGCTTCTCAGCGTTAACGAAACATCTTTCAGTACAGACTGAAGTTGATTTTTGTCGCTCACATTCGCATGTTTATACTGATGTGAAATATCGGTGACAGTCAGTAGTGTCATAATGCTAACTCCAGGCCATATAACGCTAAATGTGCCGATACCAGATTACGTGTGACGCTATGCTGAGGGGCGCTAAACATCGTTTCGACGTCGCCATATTCAACAATATTGCCGTGGTTCATAACCGCCACGTCGTCTGCCAGACGCGCCACAACCCCCATATCATGAGTGACCAGCAACATTCCGGGAGCACGGGTTTGCATGATGTTGTCCAGTAGGTCAAGGATGCGTGCCTGCGCAACCGCATCAAGATCGGTTGTCGGCTCATCCGCCACGATATATGGCGCATCACACAGCACAGCCATTGCGATCATCATTCGTTGTAGCATTCCCCCACTCATTTCAAAGGGATAGAGTTTCAGCACTCGGGAGGCATCTTCTAATCCCACGGCCTCAAGTGTAGCGATCAACGTTTCTTCGTCTGCAGGTTTCCCAAGCACCATACAGGTTTCCCGCGCATGTGCGGCCATGGTTCGCAGGGGATTAAACGCGCTGCGCGGGTTCTGCATAATCGTCGCGACTTTAACGCCGCGCAGATCGCGAGGGGAAACGGGATTTCCATCTGCCAGAATAGTTCCTGATACTTGATGAACACCTGAAGGTAGAATGCCGAGCGCAGCTGCGCATGTTAGTGATTTTCCACTTCCACTTCCGCCAACCAGAGCCAGCACTCGCCCACGTTTAATCGACAACGACACGCCGTTCACCAACGGCTTCTCTGCATGCAGAACAATATTTTGCAGTTCAATTTGTTGCGGCATTAGTGGGCATGCTCCGTGACAAGATGTGGGTCCAGATGATCGCGCAACGCATCCCCCACCAGATTGAAAGCCATTACGCTGATAAACAGCGCCAGACCAGGCCAGAACATTTGCAGTGGCTGAGTCCAGATATACTGGCGAGCATCGTTAATCATTACCCCCCATTCGGCTGTTGGTGCGGTAACGCCAAGGCCAAGGAACGACATCCCGGCAACGTGCAGCATCATGTGGCCAATATCGAGTGTTGCCAGCACCAGCAATGAAGGGATCACGGCCCCGGCCAGATGGTCGATAAAAACCCGGATATGGCCTGCACCAGAAAGTCGGGAAGCCAGGACAAATTCGCGCTGACGAAGTGAGATCACCAGGCTACGGACCATTCGTGCATACCATGCCCAGTGCGACAGCGCGATGGCAATAATGACATTAGTTAGCCCCGTCCCCAAAACGCCAACAAGGAAAAAAGATAAGATCGAGGTTGGGAACGTCATGAACATATCAGCGACGCGCATTGTGGCCTGATCAACGCGACCACCAATAAGCCCTGCGCTACCTCCGACGACCAGCCCCAGCGCCAGGACCAACGCCAGGCAAGCCATCACTGAACCAAGCGATACGCGGGTTGCCGCCAGCAGACGTGAAAAGATATCACGGCCCAGATGATCGGTACCCAGCCAGTGCTGGCTATCCGGTGACAACAGGCGGGATGGCAAATCAATGACCTGCGGATCATAAGGCAGCCACCACTGACTGGTAAATGCAATGATAGCCAGCAAAGCAATGATGATGATTGCCAGACGGACCGACCAGCGTGAAGAGAGAAAAAAACTCACGAGTGCGCTCCTTCATGACGGCGAATACGGGGATCAACGGCTGCATTCAGCAAATCAACCACCAGATTACACACCACAAAAACCACGACCATTATTAGCGTAAAGCATTGGATCACAGGATAATCACGGTTAAAAATTGCTGAAACCGCATAGCGACCAACGCCCGGCCAGGCAAAGATATTCTCTATGATCATCGTCCCACCGATCAGTTCACCAATATGCATTCCCACGGCGGTGATCATCGGCAATGAAGCATTTCGCAGAATATGACCACGTTCGATTTGCCTCTCATTCAAACCGCGTAGACGCGCCCAGGTAACATGGCGCTGCCCGGAGACTTCCAGCATGCTGGCACGCAACAATCTGGCATTAATCGCCAGCGACATAAAAGCAATCGACACTGCAGGCAAAATGATATGCTGCCAGGCACCATATCCCAGCGCGGGCAGCCATTTTAGATAAACAGAGAAAAACATTACCAACAGGAATGCGAGCCAGAAATTAGGCATAGACACGCCAAGAAACGCGATAACCCGCACGACGAAATCCGGCAGACGATCGCGATGACGTGCCGCCCAAATGCCCAGCGGCACCGAAGTAAGTAAGATCAGCACCAGCGCATCCCCCGCCAGTTGTAGTGTGGCGGGCAGAAAGTGCATAACATCATCCAGCACGGGTCGCTGAGTGGCAAAAGAGATGCCAAAATCCAGATGCAAAGCTTTCCACAGCCAGGTTCCGTACTGCACGATAAGCGGTTGGTCCAGGCCAAGCATTATGCGTGTGGAGGCCACCATATCCGGCGTGGGCGGCAGGTTTGACAAACGCAGGTAGTCAAGCGCCGGGTCACCCGTTCCCAGGCGTAGCATCAAAAAGATAATTACTGACGCGGCGAAAATCATCGGGATCAGCAGCAGTATGCGCCGCAAAGCATAGCGGAGCATCAGGGTTTCACCGGCGTTATCTGTTCAAAGGGAATTTCCGAGGCGATAGGCGCGTAAGGAATTTTACCCAGTTCAGGTTTAGCGACCACCATCATCGACATATAACTGATAGGCAGATACACCGCCTCATTGTGTAGCCGAGTCAGAATGTCACGATACAGCGCCTGACGTTGGGTATTATCTGTAGAAATAAGAACTTCACCAATCTCTTTATCAATTTGGGCTTTATCTGGCAGGCCAAGCTGTGCTTGATAGTCCGCGTGGGATGGTACACGCATTGAGCTCATAAAAGCATGCGGATCATAAGGGGCACCCCATGTGCGATTAAAAATCATACCGAAACGACCATCACGCTGGCGGGCATATATGCTGCTTTCTTCTTCACCTACAAGGGCAACGTCCACACCAATCTGGCGCATATTTGCCTGCATAATCTCAGCCATTGATTTGCTAAGCGCATCGGTGCCGATATAGGCCAGTTCGATATGCAACGGTTGACCGTTTTTTTCACGAATTGTTTTGCCTGCAAGCAAAGTCCAGCCAGCTTTCTCCAATAAAGATTTTGCCTTCTGTGGATCAAACTGACGCGGCTTCAAACCGATATTAGCGTAGGGTACGGATGGTGCAAACAGCGTATCAGCGACCTGCTGAGTACCGTACAGTGCGTTTTTAATCAGCGTTTTTTTATCAACCGCATAGTTTAATGCTTCTCGTACAGCCAGTTCATTTGTTGGCGGTTTAGCAGAGTTGAGCGCAAGCATCACGGTTTCAACAGGAGCAGACAATTGTGTTCTGTATTCGGGGTTCTGGCTGAAACGAGCAAAAGTATCGAGTGGCAGCAACCCTTCATTACCGTATAACAAATCAATATCGCCGGTTTCAAAAGCCACGGCTCGGGTTGTGGGATCCGGGATGACCTTAACAGTGATCTTTTGAATCTGCGGTTTCTCACCCCAGTAATGTTCATTACGCACCAGCACATCATACTGATTAAGTTTGGATTCCTTCAGCACCCATGGCCCGGTGCCAATCGGAGCTTTAATTCCGTTAAGCGTTTCATTGTTTTTAAACTGAGAAGGCGCGATAAAGCGGAAAGGACGCGGCAGAGCTAATTCCTGCAGGAAGGGATAATAGGCATCTTTCAGGGTGATTTGCAGTTCTGTTTTACTTAGCGCTTTAACATCCGTGATTTGATTTGTTAGTTCCAGCCAGGCATGACGTTTACGGTTATCCAGCACAGCCCGGAAGTTTTCCGCTGCTGCCTGTGCATCAAATATTTCACCATTCGAAAATTTAACATCATCACGTAAATGAAACGTCCATATTTTACCGTTTTCCGAATGGCTCCAGCTTTTTGCCAGCCATGGGATCACAGAGCCATCGGCCTGATACTTCACTAATGGTTCATAGACCATGCTCTGAGCGAACATCTGGTTAGGTGTATAAAGATGTGGGTTTAATGGCCCAACATTAACCGGCCATGCAGTGGTTATTTCATTAGAAGGTGCGGCCTGAGCAAAAAACGATGCGCATGCCAGCAGCGCGATAAATGTGCGGTTTAATCTGGACAAAATGATGACCTTATAAAGAGTTCCCAGCCAAAAAGTATGACGATTATATAAAAACATCATACTTTTTATCTGCGGCAGATCAATGTAAAGTCGCCAACCAAAACGGTAAGAATGAATATAATTATCTGAATCATTGATATGGATACAGCAAACTACGATGACGCATTGGGTTCGCCATTGCGGTGACCTTTGTGCTCTTCTGCTGTGATTTCACCAAAATGGTTTGCTGATATGAACCAGGATCAAATCTGTATGCTAAATAACCGAATGCACTCAGCATTGCCTCCAGAACGCCCCAAAGGGGCACAAATGCTGGGAAAAGTCGTTTAGTTTTAGCGAGATGTGAACGAAATCTATAGATTTTCCTGATTTATTGATCTGGCAGGAGGTTATCCCCTGTTTCAATCCACATTATTGGGTTACTCTTTTAATTACAAACTGCGATGACAGTTGTAAGGAGACCCTGTATGGCTATGTATAAAAATATGCTGGTCGTCATCGATCCAAACCAGGACGATCAACCAGCATTACGGCGAGCTGTTTATTTGCATCAACGGATTGGTGGCAAAATTAAAGCCTTTTTGCCGATCTATGACTTTTCCTACGAGATGACTACCCTGCTGTCACCCGATGAGCGTACAGCAATGCGTCAGGGAGTCATCAGCCAGCGAACAGCATGGATCCGTGAGCAAGCAAAATACTACATCGAAGCAGGGATCCCTCTTGAAATTAAAGTGGTATGGCACAACCGTCCCTTTGAAGCCATCATCCAGGAAGTCATTAGCGCTCAGCATGACCTGGTGCTCAAAATGGCACACCAACACGACCGCCTCGAAGCCGTAATTTTCACGCCTACCGACTGGCATTTATTGCGGAAATGTCCAAGCCCGGTATGGATGGTTAAAGACCAGCCATGGCCTGAAGAGGGCAAAGCGCTGGTTGCGGTGAACCTCGCCAGTGAAGAGCCTTATCACAACGCGCTCAATGAAAAATTGGTCAAAGAGACGCTGCAACTGGCAGAACAGGTTAACCATACTGAAGTGCATTTAGTTGGTGCCTACCCTGTTACGCCCATCAACATCGCAATTGAACTACCAGAGTTTGACCCCAGCGTTTATAACGACGCGATCCGTGGACAGCATCTGCTGGCCATGAAGGCGTTGCGCCAGAAATTCAGTATCGATGAGAAAGTGACACACGTTGAAAAAGGATTGCCTGAAGAGGTCATTCCTGATTTAGCCGAGCACTTGCAGGCGGGTATTGTGGTACTGGGTACCGTCGGTCGTACCGGTATTTCAGCCGCGTTCCTGGGGAACACCGCTGAACAGGTCATCGATCACCTACGCTGCGACTTGCTGGTCATCAAGCCGGATGCATATCAGACGCCAGTTGAAATGGATGACGAAGAAGACGATTAACCACACAATTCAATGCCGGATGGCGATCTCATCCGGCATAACAAACGCTTAGTGTTGCTCCTCGCCGCCGAGGAAATAGATACCCAGTGGAATAGCCAACAAAATTGTAAACACCATGCTGTAGACACAAATCATTGCAGATTGAATGGCGTACATTGAAGCGGTCCAGTCGGATAGCGGAATGTTATACTGTTCAATCACACCACCGATGGTCGCTCGCGTCACGATCGACGCTGCAATAATAAACACCCCAAGCAGGCACAACAGAAACTTCCGTCCCTTCGCTGTCTTCAGCTTAGCCATGATCATAGTACTGTCCTTTTGCAGATGAAAACCTTGTTACTTTGCGCTAACAATACCATGACATCAACTGACTGTCTGCTACATAAACCGCTTTCAGGGGGGGATGCCAGCGCTATTTCGCAGTAAATATCGCTAATTGCATTATATCTCTCCCCTATGGATTAATGATCTGACCGCCAGAACTGAGTAAAATATTCGAGGATTAGGATATCAGAAGATATTTCACTACCACGGAGCTGCTGGAAGAATCATGATCGCTGAACTGTTTATAAATAATGCGTTTAATTTGACGGTAATTCTCAGCTGCTGTGCAGCGCTGGTTCTGATGAGCGTCTGGTATCATCGTGGAGAACGTCGCTGCAAAGGATTCATATTTCATGCCGCGCAATTCTTTGTCTATGCCATTATCATCGGGACGTTAGGCAGTATTGCCAATAACGTTATTGAAAATTACAACCTGAAATTTATCTCCTCCAGCGTGGTCGACTTTATCTGCACCTCGTTGATTGCGCTGATCCTTACCATCAAACTTTTTCTGGTCATTAATCAGTTTGAAAAAACGCAGATTAATAAAGGCAGAGATATCACCAGCGCCAGGATCTTGTCGCGAATCATCAAGATTACCATCGTGGTTGCCATCATTTTGTTGTATGGCGAACATTTCGGTATGAGCTTATCCGGCCTGTTAACCTTCGGCGGCATCGGCGGTATCGCGGTAGGTATGGCAGGCAAAGACATTCTGAGCAACTTTTTCTCAGGGATTATGCTCTACTTCGACAGACCCTTTAGCATCGGCGACTGGATCCGCTCCCCAGACCGCAATATTGAAGGCACGGTTACGGAAATCGGCTGGCGAATGACCAAAATAAACACTTTCGATCATCGTCCGTTATATGTCCCAAACTCGATTTTCTCCTCCATCAGCGTAGAAAACCCAGGAAGGATGACGAACCGTCGCATTAAAACGGTGATCGGGTTACGATATGAAGATGCCGATAAAGTCAGTGCCGTTGTCGAGTCGGTCAGACAAATGCTGCAAAATCATCCGGGAATAGACCAGAAACAAACCCTGCTGGTTTATTTCAATGAATTTGCGGACTCATCGCTGAATATCATGGTGTATTGCTTCACGAAAACCACCGCGTGGCAGGAATGGCTTGCGGTACAGCAAGACGTTTATTTGAAGATTATTTCGATAGTCCAGGCAAACGGCGCGGACTTTGCATTCCCCAGCCAGACGCTGTATATGGATAATCCGGAAACATCGCCATCGACACACTAACAAAAGAAAAGGCGCGGAAATCCGCGTCTTTTTTCTGCACTTATTTCAATAAGGTAATATCAATAACAAAGCAGTACCAGCGCCCGCGTTGGAATATACGGATTCAGCTCATGTTGATACGGGACGGTATCAATAATAAGATACTTCGGGCATCGGATTCTTTACCTGCAGAACGCGTGAGCAACTCAGCTCAGGGGAGCTGGTTGTACTCAGTGTCGCTTACCGGTTCAAGCCACTCGTTCGATGCGCCAGCGGCCGGGATTTCCACCGCGATATGGGCAAACCAGCTATCGCGCGCGGCACCGTGCCAGTGTTTCATTCCCGCCGGGATGTGTACGACGTCACCAGTTTTCAGTTCACGCGCGGGTTGATTCCACGCCTGATACCAGCCTCTGCCGCCAGTCACCAGCAAGATTTGTCCCCCTTGATGATGGATATGCCAGAAATTACGGCAGCCCGGCTCAAAGGCTACGTTGCCAATGACCACACCTTCCATGGAGAGCATGGTCAGATAGCTGTCGCCAGTGAAATATTTCGCATACGCTTCATTCTTCTCTCCGCGAGGAAAGACGCTGTTACCATCAAATTGTTGATTCATAATCTCCGCGCTGGCGCTGGACTCGGTATTCCGTTGATTTTGCATTTCGACTCTCCAAAACGGTGGCAGCATGCGCCACCGGATGCTGAAAATTATAGAGACTCGACAGGCTGATGATTAGAGGTGAAAAGAAGGACAACCTTATGAATAATGCTCATCAATAGTCGCTAACAGATACGACACCTCTGCTGGCGATCGCGTGAAGCCTTACGCCACAATTTCGATCAAGTTGCCGTCAGGATCGCATATCACCGCTTCGTAATAGCCATCACCGGTGGTGCGCGGGCCAGAAACTAATATCCCCTGCTCTGTTGAATCCAGAGCAATAGGTTCCGTAAGGAATGTTGACATCGTGAACCATAATGCACAATAACGATCTTCAGGAGGGTGTGTGGGAGCCTCCGCTATCGTGCAGATGCAGGGCATTTTATTCGATCTGGGATTTATTGGCGGCCTGAATCCGGCTTAACAGGATTTGATTACGCAGATTGTGAGTTCAAAAAAAGCAGTAATCAACCAATGTAATGAAACTATTGTCGCGCTAACGGCTGAAGAAATCCTAGCCGTCGCCGGTTATGTCGTTACAGAAAGCAGCAATATCGATGTGATTATCGTCGAGGAAAATATCAGCAAAGAGTATGCCACGGCCTTTCAGGCGCACGACATTCGTATTTATACAGGACACTATGTTTCTTTGGTCATGGCTCGCTGAAAACTCACTGTGCGAAACATCGCCCCTGGCGTCAGCGCGGTGATCGCTGACAGGCGATCCAGACGAATTTTCTGCTGGTTTTCATGACGCTCAACCACCAGAAATTCTTCTTTGTCCGATGTGCTACACGTTGTCAGCGCTTTAGCATCAAAACATGTGCTATCCGTTAGCTCAATGCGCAACCAATAGTGGTACAGACAGGCGATTTCCAGATAATCATGAAGATCGCAATCTATTGGGTGATATTTTTCGATCGCTTCCATTCCCCTACCTTCCCCTCAGCCTTGTCTGTTCGGGAAATCGCCAATGCAACGTCCCGAACACGCCGACTATATCAGTGCTTAACAATATACATTGTGCGGCTATAAGCCACATCTTCGGGGTTAGTAATCGGATACCCTTTCAGCCACGGTTTAATTAAACGCCCGTTGGTGTACTGATAAATCGGCGCAATGGGTGCCTGTTCCATCAGAATTTTCTCCGCGGCGTTATAATCAGCATTGCGCGCTTTCTGCGTATTCTCCAGGGTTGCCTGGGTCAATACTTTATCGTACGCCGGATTATTAAAGCGGGAGATATTGCCCGTATGGGTCGATGTTAATAGTGACAGGAATGTAGACGGCTCGTTGTAATCGCCCACCCACGAGGCGCGGATCACATCAAAATTACCGGTATTGCGGCTATCGATATACGTTTTCCACTCCTGGTTTTGCAGTTTCACATCAACGCCGAGATTTTTCTTCCACATAGATGCGACAGCAATAGCAATCTTCTGATGATTTTCAGAGGTGTTGTACAGCAACGTCAGTTTAAGCGGTTTCTGTGGACCATAGCCCGCCGCACCCAGCAGCGTTTTCGCCTGTGCGTTCAGCTCTTCCTGACTCATTTGCTCAAACGGTGACGGTTCCGGCACAAACCCTGCCGTGACATCCGGCGTAAAATGCCACGCGGGCTTTTCGCCAGTACCCAGAACTTTCTCCGCCATCAGACGACGATCGATAGTCATACTGAGCGCCAGACGCACGCGTGAATCGGCAGTCGGTCCCTTCTGGGTATTAAAGGCATAATAGTAAGTGCCAAGCTGTGGCGGGGTGTAAACCTGGCCTGGGATATCCTTCAACAGTTTCTGATACATGTTTTTCGGGAACGACTCGGTAATATCGATATCACCAGCCAGATAGCGCTTGGTCGCTGCCGATTCCTGGTTAATAGGCAGGAAGGTAACTTTTTGCAGCACCGTTTTGGCGTTGTCCCAATAATGCGTGTTCGGCACAACATCCAGTTTTTCGTTCACCACGCGATCTTTGAGCACATAGGCGCCGTTACCAATCAGATTGCCCGGTTTGGTCCACTCTTTACCGCTCTCTACGTTAGCTTTTTGTACCGGATAGAAAGCAAAACTCGCCGTCAGATTGGCAAACCAGGGCAGCGGTTTATCCAGTTGGACCTTCAATGTACGCGCATCGATCGCGCTAACGCCGAGCTTATCCGGCGAGGCTTTTCCATCGATGATCGCCTGCGCGTTGTTAATCCCCGCCAGCGCAGCAAACCAGGCAAACGGTGACAGCGTTTTCGGATCAACCAGACGTTGCCAGCTATAGACAAAATCCTGCGCCGTTACCGGCGTACCATCTGCCCATTGCGCATTGTCGCGCAGCGTAAACGTCCAGATACGGTTATCGTTGCTTTTCCACTGAGTGGCAACACCGGGCACAATCTCGCCCTTCTCATTCTGGTTGACCAGCCCTTCAAATAAATCACGAATAACCTGAATTTCAGGAAGTCCGACGGCCTTTGCCGGATCAAGTGACGCCGGTTCGTCTTTGATATGACGCACCAGTTCTTGCTTTTCTGCCAGTACCGTTCCGCTGGGAACATCAGCAGCCCAGGATAATGAAATGCTGCTTACCAATAGCGCACAACAGGTTACTGAAACAGAATGCTGCATAAAATACCCTCAATTCCGGCTACTAAGTGAATGTGTAATTATTTGTATCGCCAGCAGGAAATGCAATTAACTTTCGACAAGGAAATGATATTACACCTGAAAAGATAAGTGTGTGAAAACGATTTGATTATCCATACATTTTGCACAACACTGCGAGTAACAATCCACGCATTCAGAGATGACTATGACCGTTACCCGCCCCCGTGCCGAGCGCGGCGCATTCCCACCAGGAACCGAACATTACGGACGTTCATTGTTAGGCGCGCCGCTAATCTGGTTTCCCGCAATGGCAGCCGATCGTGAAAGCGGTCTGATACTGGCAGGAACGCACGGCGACGAAAACGCATCGGTCGTCACCCTTTCCTGCGCATTGCGTACGCTTAATCCTTCCTTACGTCGTCACCATGTGGTGCTGGCGGTTAACCCTGACGGTTGCCAGCTCGGGCTGCGCGCAAATGCGAACGGAGTGGATCTAAACCGTAACTTTCCCGCTGCCAACTGGAAAGCAGGTGAAACGGTGTATCGCTGGAACAGCAGCGCAGAAGAACGCGATGTGGTGTTGTTGACCGGCGAAAGTCCGGGCTCAGAACCAGAAACCCAGGCACTGTGCCAGCTTATTCACCGAATTCATCCTGCGTGGGTGGTCTCTTTTCACGATCCGCTGGCCTGTATTGAAGATCCCAGGCGCAGCGAATTAGGCGCGTGGCTGGCGCAGTCGTTTGAATTACCCCTCGTCACCAGCGTAGGTTATGAAACGCCCGGCTCATTTGGAAGCTGGTGCGCAGACCTGAATTTACACTGTATAACCGCCGAATTTCCGCCCATTTCTTCAGATGAAGCGAGTGAGAAATATCTGCTGGTCATGTCCAATCTTCTGCGCTGGCACCCTAGAGATGAAGTTGTCCGGTCGTAAAATGCAGGGCTGGCTCGGCGTCGCTGGCAAGCCAGGTAGGGCCATCAAGATCGGCAAAGTTAACCTGCGGCGTAAGGGGTAACGCCGCACCAATCGCCCGGGAAGTGCATAACATGCAGCCCAGCATTAGCGCAAATCCCTGCGCGCGAGCTTCGTTTGCCAGCGCCAGCGCCTCCGTCAGGCCGCCTGTTTTATCCAGTTTGATATTGACCATGTCATAACGCCCGTGCAGTGCTTTCAGGCTACTGCGAGTGTGGCAGCTTTCATCTGCACAGATCGGCAGCGGATGCACAAAATTTTCCAGCGCGGCATCGTCCTGCGCCGGCAGCGGCTGTTCCAGCATCGCCACCCCTAAATCAGCCAGAAGCTGGCAGCGAGCCGCCAGACCTTCTGCCCGCCAGGATTCATTGGCGTCGACAATAATCGTGGCATCAGGCACCGCGGCACGAATAGCAACCATCCGCTCACTAATCAAGCGCGAATCCAGTTTGACTTTTAGCAGTTTCGCGCCATTTTCCCACAGCGCTGCCGCACTCGCCGCCATTTGTTCCGGTGAGCCAATCACTACGGTTTGCGCCGTCGTCACCACCTCCGCCACTTGACTTCCCACCAACTCTGCCAGTGACAGCTGTTGTTGACGCGCACTCAGATCCCACAACGCACAGTCCACGGCATTACGTGCGGCTCCCGCTGGCAGCAGCTTTTGCAGCTCTTCACGCGTCAGTCCATTTTCCAGTTGTGGGGCAATGCTCATAATTTGCGCCAGCACTGAGGCATCGCTTTCACCATAACGTGGGTACGGTGTGCACTCGCCGATACCCGTGACGCCGTTTTCTGCCACTTCAACCACCACCACATGCGCTTCGGTCCTGCTCCCACGGGCAATAACAAAGGGAGTGTGCAGCGGCCAGGCTTCCTCATATACCTTAACTGTTCTCATTTGCTTTCCTTAATGCAGTCCCTGAAGCGGATATCCGCAAATAGCGTTTGCCGTGTTAACTGCTGATGGCATAAACTAGCCTCGACGTTAACTATATGTAAACAGGAAGATAACTATGTCACAAACCGTTCATTTCCAGGGCAATCCGGTTACAGTTGCCGGCTCAATTCCTCAGGCTGGAAGCAAAGCTCAGGCTTTTACCCTTGTGGCTAAAGACCTGTCTGACGTTACGCTGGGCCAGTTCGCAGGCAAGCGCAAAGTGCTGAATATTTTCCCAAGCATCGATACTGGCGTTTGTGCGGCATCGGTACGTAAGTTTAACCAACTGGCGACAGAAATCGACAATACCGTCGTACTGTGCATTTCGGCCGACCTGCCATTCGCCCATTCACGTTTTTGCGGCGCGGAAGGTTTGAGCAACGTTATCACGCTGTCCACCCTGCGCAACGCAGAATTTCTGAAAAACTACGGCGTTGAAATCGCAGAAGGCCCACTGAAAGGTCTGGCTGCACGTGCCGTGGTCGTTATTGATGAAAATGACAACGTCGTTTTCAGCCAACTGGTCAATGAAATCACCAACGAGCCAGACTACACTGCTGCGCTGGACGTACTGAAAGCTTAAACCACGTCTGCATATAAAAATGCCTCCGCAGGGAGGCATTTTCATTTACCGCGTTACTCTTCGCTTTTTTTCTGCTGGCTCAGGCCGTATTCACGCAATTTGTTGGCAATCGCGGTATGCGAAACGCCGAGGCGCTTGGCCAGTTTACGCGTGCTGGGATAATTCATATAAAGCTGCGTCAGCACAGAGCGTTCAAAGCGGCTGGTAATTTCATCCAGCGATCCTTCCATCACCTCTTCTCCGACCGCAACCGTTGCCGCATCGTAATCCGGCAGTAAAATATCCTGCGGCCGCAGCTCATAGCCTTCAAGCTGGGTCAGCGCCCGGTAGATGGCATTTTTAAGCTGACGCACGTTGCCCGGCCAACCGTAGCGGGTTAACACCGTGCTGAGATCGGCAGACAATTTCGGACGCGGAACGCCTTGCTCGTCGGCGAAGCGCGCTACAAACAGTTCGGTAAGCGGCATAATATCCTGCGGGCAATCGCGTAGCGGCGGCAGATTTAGCGTCAGTACATTCAGACGATAATAGAGGTCTTCACGGAAAAGCCCTTTCTGCACCAGCTCCACAAGGTTCTTTTGCGTCGCGCAAATCACGCGGACATCAACATGAACTTCGTGATCTTCTCCCACGCGGCGGAACGTGCCGTCATTGAGAAAACGCAGCAATTTGGTCTGCATACGCGGCGACATTTCACCAATTTCATCTAACAGAACCGAGCCGCCATTCGCCTGCTCAAAGAAGCCTTTTTTGCCTTCCGGGGCATGACCAAACAGCTCACTTTCGACCGCATCCTCAGGAATTGACGCGCAGTTCAGCGCCAGATACGGCTTCGACGCACGTGGGCTTGCCAGGTGACAGGCATGGGCAAAGAGATCTTTGCCAGTGCCGGTATTACCAGTAATCAGCAGCGGCGCACTCAGTGTCGCCAGCTTACGCGCCTGTTCCACTACGTGTTTCATTTTGGCGCTGACGGCAATAATCTGGCTGAACGCGCTCAAATCCTGGGTAGTCATATTTTGCAGCTGACGCCCCATACGGATAGTGGAGCGCAGCATAACAACAGCACCGGTCAGCATCTGCTCCTGATTTTCACCCTGCAAATGGACAGGCGTAATCTCCATCAGGAAGTTCTGTCCGTTAATTACGACATGCTCGCTATGAGAATCCTGTGGATTGCTTTCGAGCCAGCGCTGGAAGTTAAACCCATTGATTAACTGGGCGGCGGTATGATTGCGCATCCGATCCTGAGTGTGCGCGAAAAGCTGACAGCTCGCAGGGTTCGCCATCTCGATTTTGCTTTTCATATCCAGAGAAAGGACCGGCTCTGGTAACGCCTCAAGCAGCGCGCTCAGCGCGAGATGTTCACGTTCGGAAGGCATCCAGGGCACGGTACGCACATCCGTAACCCCTGAAATACGGCGGATCTCAGCCATCAGGCTACTGAAGTTGGTGAACTCCAGTTCCGCAAAATTGAGGTAAATTCGCCCGATGGGGTCAATCTCGATACCGCGTAAATCAATGCTTCTCAGCACCAGTAAATCGAGCAATTCGCGGGTCAGACCAAGTCGGTCTTCACAAAAGACTTCCAAACGCATAGGAACCTTCACCTGGACAAGGGATTATGTATTAAATGATAAGACAGTATTGGGTTTGCAGGAAGAACTCTGTCAACAAATATTGACAGTTCGTTGGGAAATCGGGCACCAGGACGTAAAGTTAAACGACTGGTACCCAATTTTTAGCTAACTTTCACGCGGCGATTTGTTCTTTTGTAGGGTTTCTTTCACCTGACCAATCAGTTGACGGCGAAAATCGCCCAGTCGTGGCTTATCGTCATCGATCCACGGCAGCGGGCGGCAAAGTTCCATGGCTTTAATCCCCAGACGCGCCGTTAATAACCCCGCGCCAATACCCTGCGCGGCACGCGTCGATAAGCGGGCGGCTAAATCCTGCGACATCCAGTCCATTCCCACTTCCCGCACCAGCTCACTGGCCCCGGCAAAAGCGATATTTAGCAGCACCAGGCGGAACAAACGCAGGCGGCTGTAATAACCGAGTTCGATGCCATACAGCGATGCGATGCGATTAATCAGCCGCAGGTTTCGCCAGGCAATAAACGCCATATCCACCAACGCCAGCGGACTGACGGCAATCATCAGCGTGGACTCCGCCGCTGAACGGCTAATCTCACGTCGCGCTTGCGCGTCCAGCACTGGCTGCACAAGATGGGCATACAGGCTGACGACTTCGCGATCGTTCTGCGTTTCATGAATTGAGGCATACCAGCGCTGTAGCGCCGGATGGGACTGATCGATACCCGCCTGCTGCGCCAGTTTTTCACAAAATGCACGACCTTTTCCGGTTCCATGGCTGTGCAGCAGATCTCGCGCTTCATCGCGCTCGTGCGCGCGCTGGCGCAAACGCCATAGCCGACGCCACTCGGTCGCAACCGATCCGACACCTGCGCCGATAATCAATGCGCCAGCGGCACATCCTCCCAGCGCGACCCAGTCCTGAGTCTGCCAGGCGTTCATGGTCCATTGCACGCCCTGAGCGACAACGCTCGCGCCAAACAGTGCCAGCCCGCCCATCACCATTTTGCGCCACACACTGCGTTTGGGGCGTAGGGCCGCATCAATGACGGCCTCTGCCTGACCTTCGTCCTCCAAAGGTTCATCCACTGTCGCCGGAGAAAAAGTCTGCGCCTCCGTTTCGTTGAACCTCTGCTGCGCTTTAAACGCCGCGTTTTGTTCCACGTCCAGCGGACCTGAGAAATCGATACGCGGTTTTAACGGCTCGCTCATCGCAATTTATCTCCTATTAAAAACTCCAGCGCGGCATCAAGACGAATATGCGGTAAGGGTTTATCGACATCCATAACCTGCGGGCGAAACGCCTCAAACTGAAAGCCCTGGTTGTCCCAGAATTTTTGTCCAGGTAAACGCGCGGGCACTTCCCCCGGATAAACGGTTAGCGGTTCGCCATCGCTCAGACGATGACCACGCAGCGCCGGGATCTTTTCGCCCTTCACATCGATCAGGCCGCTGGTGGTTGCCTGTACTGACGCCAGTCCCAGACAATCCATGCTGATACCCTCGAACGCGGCGTTTTGCCAGGCGTCCTGGATCAACTGCTGCAATAACGACACCATATTGGCGTGCTGATCGACCGTGACGTGGTCGGCTTTGGTGGCGGCAAACAGCAGTTTGTCGATCACCGGGGAAAACAGCCGACGAAACAGCGTGCGCTGTCCGTAATGGAAACTTTGCATCAGTTGGGTGAGCGCCAGACGCATGTCGTTAAACGCCTGTGGCCCGCTGTTGAGCGGTTGCAAACAATCGACCAGCACAATTTGACGGTCAAAGCGCAGGAAGTGATTCTTATAAAATCCCTTCACGACTTTTTCACAGTAATAATTAAACCTGTCGCGCAGCATGCCCGCGTTGGTGTGTTTGTCTGCCTGCGCCAGCTTCGATTCTCCCCAGGCATCAACATCCGGCCACGGGAAGAACTGCAGCGCAGGCGCGCCCGCCATATCCCCAGGCAGAACAAAACGGCCCGGCTGAATAAAATGCAGTCCCTGCTGCTTGCACTGGTGCAGATACTCCGTCCAGGCGGCAGCGATTTCCGCCAGACGGTTTTCATCAGCAGGCGCCAGCGGATCCAACCCCTGGCATAACTGCCGCCATCTTGCCGACCATTCGCCCCGTTGTCCCTGTAATAATCCGGTCATTTGCCGCGACCAGTTCAGATAATCCTGAGCCAGCATCGGTAAATCGAGCAGCCACTCCCCCGGATAATCGACGATTTCCAGGTACAGCGTGGAGGTATCTTTAAAGTGGCGCAGTAAAGAGTCATTGGATTTGTAGCGCAACGCGAGGCGTATTTCACTCACACCGCGCGTAGGTGTCGGCCAGGTCGGCGGAGAGCCATACAGCTGCGCCAGTCCCTCATCGTAGGTAAAGCGCGGAATACCAAAATCGCGTTGTGGAACCCGTTTAACGCCGAGCAAACGCTCTTCGCGCACGCAGCTGAGCAACGGCAGACGCGCACCGGCATGAATATTGAGTAACTGGTTTACCATCGCGGTGATAAACGCCGTCTTCCCGCTACGGCTAAGTCCAGTGACAGCCAGGCGCAAATGCCGGTCTACGCCGCGATTAACCAGCGAATTGAGTTCATTTTTAAGTCGCTTCATCGCCATCCCGTTTTGCTGAAGGAACCGAAGAAATTATAACAAACAGGAAGTAAAGATAGGGGTCAATTCTTACTTATCAACTACCTGCGCTGTATCAGGCGGCATTATTCTTACCGCCTGGAGCAGAAGGAATGCGGGCGGGTTATTGATTTTCTACTTTAGGAAGCGCTATCTGATTGATGCCACCTTCGTTGGTCACCTGCGTGTAGCCCATTTCCGTCAACATCTCCTTCGCCTGCCCCGATTGACGCCCGGAGTTGCAGTACAGCTTCACGGTGTCGGTCTTATCAGGAACTTCAGCCGCGATACGCGCCTTCATCTCTTTTAATGGAATGTTGACCGCCCCCTGAATATGCTGCTGTTGATACTGTTCAGGAACGCGAACATCAATCCAGTGCTCGGCTGCAAAAACCGGCATGCCGATGACCAGTGCCAACGCTAATACGCCTTTTTTCAACATAATATCTTCCTGACTGATGGTTGGATTTAACCGATACACTATACGCCAGTTCTTAAGAAAATATTGCGACCGCATTATCACCATCTGCACCCGTGGACGACTCTTCCTCTGGTTGCGCATCCTGCGGCTAGCTTTTTGATTTTTCAGCCTACATTCCGAGATTGTTGTCATTCGCCTATTAACTCCATAATATGTCCGCCATTGACTCTCGGACGGAGCTTGGGATCTATGTCTCCTACCATTTATGATATTGCACGAGCCGCTGGCGTATCAAAATCCACGGTGTCACGCGTACTTAATAAGCAAACCAACATCTCGCCGGAAGCGCTTGAAAAAGTGCTACGTGCTATTGATGAGTTACAGTATCAGCCCAATAAACTTGCTCGCGCACTCACCTCTTCCGGGTTTGATGCAATAATGGTGATATCTACCCGTTCAGCAAAAACAACTGCCGGTAATCCGTTTTTCTCTGAAGTGCTGCATGCTATTACTGCCAAGGCTGAAGAGGTCGGTTTTGATGTCATATTACAGACGTCGCGAAGCACTGAAGATGATTTACAAAAATGTGAGAGCAAAATTAAGCAGAAATTGATTAAAGGTATCATTATGCTGAGCTCTCCCGCCGATGAATCTTTTTTTGCAAGGCTGGATAAATACAACGTACCGGTTGTGGTTATTGGAAAGGTTGAAGGTGACTACGCCAATGTTTATTCTGTAGACACAGATAATTATCGCGACAGCATTACGCTAACAAATGCGCTGATTGAAAGCGGACACCGTAATATAGCCTGTTTGCACGCGCCGCTTGACGTTCATGTTTCTATCGATCGCGTTAACGGATATAAAGCCAGCCTTCAGGCGCATAACATTAAAATGCGCGATGAGTGGATTATTGATGGGGGCTATACCCATGAAACAGCCCTGCTCGCTTCACGAAAATTACTGAGTCAGCAGCCGTTACCCGACGCCGTATTTGCCACCGACAGTTTGAAATTAATGAGCTTATATCGCGTAGCGGCTGAGAAAAATATAACCATTCCGCAACAACTTGCCGTTGTGGGCTACAGTAATGAGCTGTTGTCTTTTATGCTCACGCCTGTTCCTGGTGGAATTGATGTGCCTACCCAGCAGTTAGGTGAACAAAGCTGTAATTTATTATTTAACCTGATTGCGGGTGAGAAAGGATTACAAAATATCACGGTGAGCACACAAATATCGCTGGCCGACTCACTGGTGTAAAAACTGGGGCATAAATGCCCCAGTATATTTTAGAATGCGTAGTTCACGCCTATACCAGCATAATGGAATCTGTCGCTTTCGCCTTCGTCGTGATCTTCCCACTCATAAGCATACTCCAGTGACATTGATAAACCATTCTGGAAATCATATGCATACAGTAAACCGAGACGATTGAAATTATGGCCTTCACGTTCCGGATCATCTCGCCAGTCCCAGTTTGACCAGCGATCAAGCCCCAGACGGGTATACGGCGTCAGGGTGGTATTGCCTAAAGACAACGGTAAATATGCACGAATTTCCTGGGTTGAGAACTCACCATTATTGCGCGAATCAGCCAGATTAAAGCCGCGCTCAAGGTAATAGTTGACCGTTAAGCCCACCGTTTCGTTAAACCTGTAATTCAGACCGGTCTCGCTTTCGACACGACTATCGGAGTAGCCAGTAGTATTCAAATCATTAACGAATTGATACATCGACAGCCAACCGCTAAAGCGCAGGTCGTCGGTCAGTTTAACATCCCAATCCGGCTGAACTTTCCAGCGCTGCATATTGGCGGTGTCGTTTCCTGGTTCATTGACATAGTGATAACCGTAATTACGGAAGCCGCCGGTCAAACCGAAATTAACGTCCTCACTTTCCAGGAATTGATAGCGGATTTCCAGTTCCGGACGATCAAACCAGGTACCTCGCTTACCCTCGCTGTAATCAACCGGTCCTTCCTGATAATAGGCCAGCGATATTTTCCACGGCCCATTAGATGCATTGAAATAGATGGATGGCTCAGCCAGTCCATCCATATCGTCGCCCTGACCTTCAACGTTTTCTATTTCGTACATAGCACCAATATTAAAGTGCCAGTCATTATTTTCAGCAGCCTGCGCGCAGGCCATTCCTGCGCTCATAATCAGCGCAGTAGCGGACAGTAGGGTTTTCATTATTATTCCTTGTTAAAATACTCGCAAAAATGCCCCAAGGCTTAGGGGGATTTATCCCCCCGGAATTTTATTGAATAGCCACTTCAGTTTCAGCATCAAAGAAATGGCATTTCGCCATATCAAAATGAATAGTGATATTTTCTCCTGCATGATAATCATTCACTGCCCCAGCACGGACCACCAACTCATGCCCCCCAACAATGGTATAAAGCATAAATTCAGCGCCAGTTAATTCTGCAACGCTAATTTTTGCCAATATACTATTTTCATTATTAAGCTGCGGGTGTATATCTTCAGGACGAATTCCCAGAATGACCGCCTGATGTTCATAACCCTGCGCTTTTAATTGTGTTAATTTATTTTGTGGAATCGTTAATTTCAGTGTTTCAGTAACAAACTTATCACCATCAATCGTGCCACGAATAAAGTTCATGGCCGGGGAGCCAATAAATCCGGCGACAAACATATTCGCCGGGTGGTTATAAACCGTTTTCGGCGCACCAACCTGCTGAACAATGCCATCCTTCATAATCACAATACGCGTCGCCATAGTCATGGCTTCGGTTTGATCGTGGGTAACATAGATCATAGTGGTATTGAGTTTCTGATGCAGTTTGCTAATTTCAGCCCGCATCTGAACGCGAAGTTTGGCATCGAGATTCGATAAGGGTTCATCCATCAGGAAGACCCCCGCTTCACGTACAATCGCACGCCCCAGCGCCACACGCTGACGCTGACCACCGGATAACGCACCGGGTTTACGCTGCAGATAATCGCGCAGACCAAGGATCTGCGCCGCCCAGTTGACGCGCTCCTCAATCACAGCAGGCGCAATTTTCTGCATTTTCAGGCCAAACGCCATGTTGTCATAGACGGTCATGTGTGGGTACAACGCGTAGTTCTGAAAAACCATCGCTATGTTGCGTGATTTCGCCGGCACATCGTTCATCCGTTTACCGTCAATCAGCAGATCGCCGCCGCTGATCTCCTCCAGACCGGCGATCATGCGCAACGTAGTTGACTTCCCGCAGCCGGAAGGTCCAACAAAAACAATAAACTCTTTATCTTCAACTTCCAGATTGAAGTCTTTAACGACGTGTACCTGGTTGTCGTAAATTTTTTGAATGTGTTGCAACGAAAGCTGTGCCATGTTGAATCCTTTACTTGTCGTGTTGCCAGAAAGCCGATAAGCACGGCCACGTCAGAAATTCGGTTGCCGGAAGCTGCAAGCCTGCCCCATTCAGCCCCTTACCGATGCCGACAGAAAGCATGCCGCAGGCGTTGATTGCATCAATACCGGCTTGGGCATCTTCTATGCCAATACATTGTTGCGGATCAACGCCAAGACCCGCGCAGGCTGCCAGGAAAATTTCCGGATCCGGTTTCGAGCGGGTAATCAGTGCCGCATCCGCACAAAAATCAAAGCAAGAACTAAGATTAAGCGCTTGTAAAATAGCCGGGGCATTGCGCGACACAGAGGCCAACCCCACCGGAATCCGTTCTTCCCGCAACGTCATCAACAGCTCAGGTATTCCCGGTAATACCGAGTTAACCGTCAGTTGGCGCAAAGAGTGGACATACAGTCTGTTTTTTCTCTCGGCCAATTGTGCGCAGGCCTCGGGAGAAAACGCCCCCGCCTTCCCACCATGGTGCAAAATGCGCTGTAGTGATTCGCCGCGACTAATCCCTTTCAGGCTGTCATTAAATGCTTCGTCGATCACAATCCCAATTTCATCGGCTATCTGCCGCCAGGCGAGAAAATGCAAATGCGCGGTATCGGTAATCACGCCATCCAAATCAAAAATGATGGCCTGTGGTTTGAGTATCATTCATCGCCCCTTGCCGTGGTAGCGGTCCCATAAGCGGGCGAAATAATGGCATCATTGCGGATTACGGTTTTCCCCTGCACGGTAACTTTTTCACCATTGACCCAAAGGGCAATCTGCTCAGTGCTGTTAATACGGATTTCAGCCGCATTAATGATTACCCGCATATCGATGCCCTGCCAGCGCAGCGGGAAAGAAAGCGATTGCCAGTGAGCCGGTAAGGCAGGAGAAAGGTGTAACTCCCCGTGGCGAATATTCACGCCGGCAAATCCCTGGATTGCGCCCAGCCAGATGGCGCCCGTTGCCGCAGCATGAATGCCGTCATCGCAGCTATGTGGGTCCTCCCCGAGATCGATAAGCGCTCCTTCACGCCAGAACCGATAGCCCTGAGCCGAATCACCGCAACGCGCTGCCACAATCCCGTGGATCGCTTTACTCAACGAGGAGTCATGAATTGTGCGCGGCTCGTAAAAGCGCAGGTTTGCCAGACAGGTTTGCGGGCAAAATTGCTCCGGTAACATGTAGGTCAGCATCACCACATCGGCCTGTTTGAGAATTTGCATCTCATTGACTTCTGCACGGGAGTAATCGAGCAAAATCGTCTGCTTGCCCGCTTTGGCTTTGTACTGCGACAGATCGATAGCCGGTTTGCTCAGGAAGGTATCATCCTGAGGTAGCACGCCATCGGGCTGAACTTCCGGTCGCCAGAGATGCTGTAAAAAATACTCTGCGCGGTGAATAAACGTCTCATCACCGCAGCCCAACCGACGAGCAAAGACCAGCGCCTGTTCCACGTTGTACCAGGCCATGTAGTTAGTGAACGCGTTGTTGTTCACATGCTCAGTGTATTCATCCGGGCCAATCACATCATGGATCTCTAAACGATCATTAACCATGACCGCCCTGCTGATCCAGAACTTCGCCGTTTCCAGCAGCAGCGTCATTCCCTCACGGGACATGAAGTTAAGATCCCCTGAGACATGCCAGTAATTGATTACCGCCCAGGCAATATCCGCCACAAGGTGATGTTCAGCCTGCGCGGAGGCCACTTTCTGCCGCAGTCCGGTACGGATGTTGATCGCCGCAAATTCAGGCGTTTCCTCATCACCGCTGCGCGCGCTTTCCCACGGGAAAAGCGCTCCCTGCCAACCGTTACGGCGGGCTTTCTCACGCGCCCCCGACAGATTATGCCAGCGGTAACGCAACAAACTTCTCGCGGTTTTCGGCTCGGTAAAGAGATGAAACGGTAACAGAAAAACCTCGGTATCCCAGAATATATGGCCTTTATACCCTTCCCCCGTCAGACCTTTGGCCGCAATACTGCTGCGCTCATCGTGGTCTGGCGTCATCACTCGCAGATGATAGAGCGCATAGTCCAGCGCTCGCTGATCGCTGGCATCCGTGCTGGTGACCTGAACGCGACGATGTTGCCACCAGGCATGCCAGTTAGCAGTCGACTCAGCCAGCAGAGCGTCATAGCCCAGCTGCGCGCACGCTTCCAGGTTGCGCAGCGACTGGCGTCCCCAGGTCTCAAGCGACAGGCTGCGTTCGCTCGCCCAGTCTACCCAGCTAATTTTTGTCAGTGTGACGCGCTGTCCGGCTTTCGCCTGCACGCTGTTGTGTTGTAACAACCGACGTTCTTTCGCAGTGAAGCAGCGCTGCGCTGCGCCGTCTACGTCGCAATACGTGGCAATAGCGATATCATTGCGATTGTCCTGGGTGGTGTAAATCCCTTGCATAAGATTCTGACCAAAGACACGGACCTGTGTTTCATCCAAATGCTGACGACCATGATTGGTCATCGTGGCGTCAATACCGGTCGAGATACTAATGCTGGCATCGCCATCCAGAGGTGTGACGACAACTTCCATAGCAAACAGCGGCAGTTTTTGTGCCGAGACAAATCGCCGACTCTCAATAGCAAAACGCGCCCCGCCAGACGCACGCCAGGTAAGCGCACGGCGTAATTCCCCACAGGCAAAATCCAGTTCACGTTGCCAGCTTTCGATAACGCCGCTGGTCAGCGAGAAAATCTCACCATTGAGTGAAATCTCCACTCCCACCACATCAGGCAGATTAACCAGTTCATTAATCTCGCCTTTCCCTGCCCGGTGATACAGTCCTGCAAGGTACATGCCGCGAGTTTGTAAGGTGTAGGCTTCCTCGTGGCTGGCGCGAATCCCCATATAACCGTTACCGGTCGTCATGAGGGACGCATATTTATTCAGACGGTGTAGGCAAAAAGCCGGTTCAGTTAGCATTACTGGCCTCGTCATAAGTCTACGCAGGTCCCTGTTTCAGCCGATTGATACAGTGTGGCAACCAGTTGTTGAATAACGACGCCTTGCTCTGCGTCAGCAATAGTGACAGGCTCGCCCTGGACATGATTCACAAAAGCTTCCATGCTGCGATAATGACGATTGTCATCGGCCATTTCGCGCGCAAGCAGAACGTCAAGCGTACCGTCACGATCGGTATAAACCTGGGCCGGGAATAACGTCGCCCCTGCCAGATCGCCGCAGAAATTAACGTTCATAATCGATTGTTCCGGGATATTCAGCGCGAAAGAGGTTTCCAGTCGCAGGATACCGCCGTTATGAAATTCAATCGTCCCGAACAGAGAATCCTCCACGGTATACGTCTCAGGATCCCATTTCCCAAACTGGCCGCTGTTTTTACGCGTGCCAATGCGTTGATAGCTGTGTGCGTTAACGCGCTTTACTGCCGGAAACCCCAGCACATACATGGCGGCATCAAGCATATGGATGCCGAGATCAATCAGCGGCCCGCCGCCCTGCAGTTCTTTGTTGGTAAATACTCCCCATCCGGGCACGCCGCAGCGGCGCAAAGCGCGAACATTGGTGACATAGATTTCACCCAGCACGCCGGCCATCACCTGCTCACGAAGCAGCTGCGTATCCAGTGCGAAACGATGATGAAAATCATAAGCCAGAACTTTCCCCCTTCGACGCGCCGTGTTGCACATTTCCAGCGCCTCGGCTGGCGTCATCGCCGGAGGTTTCTCGCACATCACATGGCATCCGGCGTTCAGCGCCAACATGGTGTGTTCATAATGAAAACGATTGGGTGAACAGATGCTGACGATATCTGGCTTAGCCTCGCGTAGCATCGTCTGAGGATCGTTCCAAACCTGCGGATTGCCGTATTTCTCTGCCAACGCCTGCGCCTGTGACAGGCGGCTGTCACAGACAGCCACCAGTTCCAGATCGGTGCGGGTGCAGTAGTACGAAGCGTGAACTTTATCCGCCACCTGCCCGGCGCCGATAATGGCGATGCGTAGCGGAGAGCTTGTCAGTGCACTTTTCACAGAAATCCTCTTAGCAGGTACGCAGCCAGGCCAGTGACTGACGGTACGCTTCCGGCGGGTTCTCTGCCCGTACACGCCCTTCGTACACGACGTAGCCCTGATAATTATCTTCACGCAACTGGTCAAACAGCGCAGTGAAATCCAGCGTACCGCTCCCCGGCTGATAACGATGGTTATCCGCAATATGGACGTGTCCCAGCAGATCGCGATTGTCATGCAGCGCCTGAGCCATATCGTCTTCTTCGATATTCATATGGTAAAAATCACCAATGATTTGCACATGCTTCAGGTTGTTTTCCACGATATAGCGACGGGCATCCGCCAGGGTGTTGATCATATGATCCTGATAGCGATTAAGAGGCTCCAGATACACCACAGTCCCCGTACGCTCGGCAACTTTATCGAGATAAATCAATGAATCACTTACTGCTTTACGATCGCCCGCCAGACTGCGCGGAGAGGTCATCGGCGGTAAGCGGAAGGTAAACATGCCCCATGCAGCGGGTACAATAATGCCCTGCCCACCGACTTCGGCCAGCGCTTCGAGAATGCGGGTAATCTGCTGTAAGCCATTCAAACGACGCTCTTCGATAAAATCACCGATCCAACCGTCATACCCTCCACAGGCGGTGGTAACGGGCAGGCCTGTTTCTTTGATTGCCGCTTTCACTTCTGCCAGGTTGTTAACCAGCAGTTTGCCGTCAATTTCAAAACCGTCAAACCCCATCTCTTTGATGTAACGGAATTTCTCGAGAATATTTTCCGGAAAAAAAGCCTGGTTCTGTGTTCCAATTTTCATCTTCTGCATTCCTTAATTAAAACGTCACGCCCATTTTGATGCTCTTTTCCGGATGGCGATCGACATACTGCATATAGCTTTCCGGGCTGCTGGCGAATGTCACTACCGGGTCAATAAGTTCTTCACAGTTCAGATAACCGTTCATCAACAGTTCCCAGCAGGTCTCCTCAATACGCTTGCGGCTCCAGCGCGGATAATCCGGATTTGGCTCACTGCAGGCACGGGAGAAGACAATTTTGGCGTTGTTGAAGTGCGCTTCACGCCCCAGGTTGAAGCCTTCTGCAAAAGGTTTCGCGAAAGCGACATAGGAGATGGTTCCACCATAGGCAAGACCGCGTAACGCCGATTGCAACGCATCCGCATAGCCGCTGGTTTCGATAATCACATCCGCGCCCTGCTTGCCGGTCAGCTTCTTAATTTCCATGCCGACATCGGTGCCAATAGGATTCAGACAGAAATCCGCGCCATGACGACGCGCGATATCGCAACGATGGGCAATCGGATCCACACCAATGACTACAGAGGCTCCCGCTTTCTTCGCCAGTTGGACGGCAATCTGACCAATCGCCCCTAAGCCGACGATGACAACAAAGTCGCCGACACGCACATTGGCGTCACGCACGCCACTCATGGCGAACTGTGCCGGGTCATAACACACGGCATTTTTCCACGAACTCCCTTCCGGCATTTTGCGCAGTTTGTAGTTGTTTACCGCATTAAAGAAAACCGTTTCTGCCAGTGGGCCGTAGCCGCAAACTGAATCGCCAACGGCGTATTCGGTCACATCGCTGCCACACTCAATAACATCGCCCACCACCATGTTGCCAAGCTGGAACTTGCCGAATTCAATCCCGCGCGGCGCCCCTTCCGGACGCGGCATGAACATTTGCCATTCGCCGTTAAAATCTTCGTCAATAAACGGACTGGCCGCGCGAAAATCGACCACTTCCGTGCCATGTTTTGGCGCACCAAAGCGAACGCGAACTTTCACTTCATTGGCGGATACAGCTCTGTCTTCATATTCCACCAGCGCCGCAACACGCGGTTCCGTGGCAACTAACTTCTTCATTTACAACTCCTTAATTAAACTGGCCGCTTAGCCTTTCACGCCGCCTGCGGTCAAACCACTTTTAATAAAACGTTCGGAAAGCGCATACATAATGACGACCGGCAATGCGGTGACTAACGATGCCGCCATCATGCGTCCCCAGATATAGTCAGGCGTACTGAACAGCGCGTTCAGACCGACCGGTAAGGTAAAATTGCTGGCGCTGGAGAGGAAAATCGAGGCAAACAGATAGTCATTCCACGCCACCATAAAGCAGTACACAAAGACCGAAACCAGACCGGACATCGCCAACGGCACGGTAATGCGAAAGATGATCTGCAGACGGTTCAATCCATCCATCATCGCAGCTTCTTCTATCTCATCCGGAATGGTGTCGAAGTAGCTTTTCAGCATGAACACCGCGGTCGGCAGCGTCTGGGTGACCATGGTGATAATCAACGCCATTTCGGTGTCATAGATGCCAAGTGCCGTAATGATTTTGAATAGCGGCACCACCAGCAGGATCCCCGAAAACATGTACACCGTGTAAAAGCTGGCATTGATGGTCATTCGCCCCTTAAAACGCAGGCGGGAAAGCGCATACGCCCCAAGCACGCCGAGAAACACCGCCACCACCGAAGAAGTGATCGATACCACCAGGCTATTACGGAAGTAGTCCACAAACGGGAAAATCATCGGGTTGAAGATGTCGATGTAATGTTCCAGCGTCCATTGTTGCGGTAACAGCGTCGGATGCAGCGAGATCGCCTCTTTGGCGCTTTTAAATGAGGTCATCAGCATCACAAAAAATGGGAATAGCGTGATGCCCAGGAAGACAATTAATCCACAGTAAAAGCCGATGCGGCCAAGCGTGCGCTTATTTGTTGCCATTGAGGTTCACCCGTTTTCTGGTCAGCAGGATAACAGCGAAAATAATGACGAAGAGGACGACAGAAATAGCGGCCGCTTTGCCTAAGTCGTTAAATGCAAACGCTGTTTTATAGAGATAGACCCCGAGAATATCGACTTTAGTGGTCAGCAGATAAACATCAGCGAACATGTAAAACATCCAGATCGTGCGCAGTGTGACTACGGTCGCCAGCACCGGCATAATCGCTGGCAACGTGACGATACGAAACCGTTGCCAGGCGTTCGCGCCGTCCATTTCTGCCGCCTCATACAACGATTTATCAATCGTCTGTAAAATCGCCAGAAACGAGATGAAGGCATACGGGAAGTAGCGCCAGATGGCGAACAGCACCACTAGCGCAAAGCTGCTGCCGGGATTGTCGAACCACAGCGGCGCCTGATCGTAGAGATGCAACAGATCCACGCCGAGATAGTTCACAATGCCGTAGCCGTTGTTGAACATGTATTTCCAGGCAAACACCAGCGAGATTGATGGCGTCACGTAAGAGAGGATGACCAGTGAGCGCGCCGTTTTCCGCAGACGAAACTCACGGTTAAAAAACATCGCCACGCCCAGCCCCAGTACCGTGCTTCCTGCCACAACCAGCGCGGTATACCAGACCGTCATCCACAGCGAATGCCAGAATCCGGGATCGGATAAGATACGGATATAGTTGCTCAGCCCGACAAACGTAGACTCAATTTGCGGATTCAGCGGCAGTCGCATAAAGCTGATTTCGATGTTAGATATCATCGGCCACGCCACTAAACCGCCCAGCAACAGCAAGCTGGGCGCCAGCAGCAGCATGGCGAATGGCATATCAGATCGACCTGAAAAGAACTTATTCATCACGGCTTTCCATTTCCCCATTAGCGCTGTTCAACGAGGTCATCCAGTTTTTTCTGGCTCGCTTCAATCGTGGAGACGAGGTCGGCTTTGCCTATCGTCACGTTATGCACCATTGAGCTCACAACACCGGAGCCTGTGACGTCGCCCATGCGGGTGAAGTTCTTATCACCGACAGCGCCAAACACCTGGATATTCGGCAGTTCGGCAATCAGCTGATCGGGTAATTCCCCCAGCGCTTTGATGACAGAGTTATCTTTCCACGCCGGGGTATTCACCACTGCTTTGTTGACCGGCAGCGCCGCCCCTGGCGACATCATGACCCAGTCCGCGATGTTGTCGGCCTGCTCCATAAAGGTGACAAATTTCTCTGCCGCTTCTGTCTCTTCAGACTTTTGCCCCGCGGTAATGGTTAACGACGTCAGCATGCCGTAAACAGCGGAGTTTTTTTCCGTCGGCACCATAAAACCCACATTTTTAGGATCGCCCTCTTTAATCACCGCCGGGAGGATATAGGTGGAATAAATCGCCATCGGCGCCGTGCCATTCATGAACGCGTCTTTGACTTCCATGATGTCGTTTGAGCCCGGCATGGTGTTCATTGCCAATTGGCGGTAATACTGCAACGCCTGCGCCATTTCGGGTGTGTCGAGCGTTATCTTTCCTTGCGCATCAAAAACGTTGGCCTGGTTAGAGAGCGCGAACTGGGAAAATGACTGTTCGGTCAAAACGCTTTCCGCCGTGGGCAGCGCAATACCATATTTCTTACTGCCAGGATTGTTGAGCTTCTGCGCCACGCTCAGCAGTTGTTGCCAGTCTTTTGGCGCTTCCAGCCCAGCGTTTGCCAGCACATCTTTGCGATACCAGATCCCGCCAATCCAGGCGCTAACCGGAACCCCGGTCCAGGCGGTACCGTCTTCAGTGCGCACAATACGCAGTACACCATCATAAAAAGCGCCTTCACCTACGGCGTTGATGACCTGCGCGACGGCTTTACGATCGATAAGTGATTCTTTATCCATAACTTTCGCGTAGTCATGGCTGGTTTCAATGACTTCAGGCAGTGAACCGCTCCGCGCCAGGGTAATGACCTTGGTGTTGTACGCATCTTCTTCTACAGGAACCTGTTTGACACTGATGCCGGGGTTCTCTTTCTCAAAACGCTCAATCAGTTTTGCAATAACCGCCTGCCGCTCCTGTTCAACAGAAGAGTGCATAAATTCAATCGCAACAGAGGATTTTTTATCATCCTTACACCCGGAAACCAGGGCGCAGGAAACCAGTGCTGAAATCAGCACAATTTTAGTTTTAAGCATGTAATGTTCCTTTTTATTACTTAACCCACATGACCTGCCAGGCGTTCAACGTTAATTCTTTACCTGAAAGAGTTTTACCGCTAATCAAATCAAATCCATTTTCAACATCAATACTAATGGTTTGCGTATGACCGCTGACATTAAATAACCCGGTAATTTTTTCGCCTGTTTCCGCCGTACGTTTAATTTGCATTACAGCCGGTGTAATAATGCTAATCTGAAAATCACTATCAGGGTGAAATGCTTTATTACTACGACGTATTACAATTAATCGGGATAATTCATGATAAATAGCGTGGCGCAAACTGGTTTCATCTTTCAGTTCCGTTTCTATTTGTGTGATTTCATATTTTTTGCGGTTGATCGCGCGGTTATAACCTAACGCCTCGACACCTTTATAGTCATTGCGTGACCCAAGAATGCTTTGAATGTAAACCGCAGGCACACCCGGAAAACTCAGCAAAATCGCATGTGCAAGAATAAAGCGGGAAAACCGTTCGGCATCACTACAATTGTCTGGCGTCAGTGCATCCATATATGTCACGTTAATTTCATACGGACTGCGACTACCATCAGGGTTATTTTTCCAGTTAACCAGCGCGCCTTCCTGTTGTAATTCCGTCACCAGGCGCACGATCTCATCTTCAGGTAACAAACCACGTAATGGGTTGAGGCCAATCCCGTCATGCGAGGCGAGGAAATTAAACCAGGTGGTCTCACTGGACGGCAGTTCCAGTGATTGCGCCCACTGGCACAAGGTTGAGGTATCCTGGCGTTGTACCGCATGCAGCACCAGCGGCGGTAACGAGAACTGGTACACCATATGCGCTTCATCACGGCCATTTCCGTAGTAGGACACATTATCCTTATGCGGAACGTTTGTTTCAGTAATAATCGCCGTACCAGGCGCCGCGCAGTCAGCAATAGCGCGGAAGAGTTTGATAAGCTGATGCGTTTTTTCCAGGTGAATACAGGTCGTTCCTGGCTCTTTCCACATAAAGCCAACCGCATCCAGGCGGACATAATCAGCGCCCTGCTCAAGATAGCTCAATAGCACATCGACCATCGCCAGTAACACTATCGGGTTGGCATAGTTGAGATCGATCTGGTCGTCGCTGAACGTCGTCCATAAATAGCGTACGGTATTATCTTTCAGCGTAAAAGGTGTCAGTAACGGTAATGTGCGTGGACGTGTTACGTTGCTCAGGTCCGTATCAGGATCCATTGTAATAAAGAAATCTTCATAACCATCCTGTTGTTGCAAATAGTTATTAAACCACTCGCTTTTCGCTGACATATGGTTACAAACAAAATCAAACATCAGTCGACTGGATTTACCCAATTGCTTTATATCATTCCAGTCACCGGTTTCTTCGGCAACCTGATGGTAATTAATTACAGAAAAACCATCATCCGATGACCACGGATAAAATGGCAACAGATGCACATGAGAAAATGTCGACTTAAGCCATTCATGATAAAATTGATTAAATATCGGTAGCGGTTTTTCACCTGCTCCGTGGAATTGATCGGCGTAGGTAATAAGAACCACATCGCCCTCGTCCCAATGCGTTTTACGGCGTTTTTTAATTAATCCTTGTGATTTCTCTAAACGTGCAATCAGCGCGTCATAGTGGCATGAAGTAAACGTATCACCATAAACTTCTGTCAGGCATTTTTGGATTTTTTGGTTCACCTTCAATTCCCGTGGTAGCGGTCCCATGAATCATGAGACTACTCTGCGGGAAATAAGCTGTCAATCAACTGAGGTGGCAACAAGGGGGATAATAAAAGAATTTTGGCAGCCAAAAAATCGTATTTGTGAGCTGCCGCAAATTAACGGAGAGAATGTTGATTAATTGTTACTTGCTTTTGCTGATTCGGATATCAGGGTTGATTGCCTGAATAGCGTTTCGATAATTTCGCCGCTGCCCGACTCAAAACCGGCTCCAGTACCAACGCCAGCAGCATTTTAAGCGGGCGTCGGGCGACGGACTTCACCGCCCACCCTGCTACCCCTGCCGGGCCGTAACGAAGCGCAGTCAAAAGCACCAGCTTACCTGCTATTTTAAAGCCCGGCTTAACCCTTTGCCCGGCACGTTGCCAGCGATTGTTCATTTCTATCCTCACAATTGGCGGAAACGGCTGCGCAATGAAAAGGTATCAGACGTGACATAACGCTCCATTTCACGCAAACGCTTTTCACTTGCCGCCAGCTCGCGATCGACGGCATCCAACAGCTCACCGCTTGATGGCTGCTGTTCGCCGGAAACCACATTGTCCGGCATCGGGTCCAACACAAACGTCAGTACGATGTAAGCAACGAAGGTGAAAAAGGCCAGACCAAAAAAGACGGACAACACCACCAGGAGCCGTACCAGCTTCACGGGCACATCGAGATAATGCGCGATACCTGCGCAAACTCCCTTCACCATGCCCTGCTGGGGAATACGCCACAGTTTTTTGTTCAGATTAATGAATCCCATTAGCGGTCCCTCCAGTTTGGATGTTCAGCATCAAGGATGTCTTCCAGCGCCTGAATGCGCTCGCGCATCCGCTGTGCGTCATCGTTGAGTTCTACCAGACGTTGCTGTTCACTTTGCGCCAGTTCGCCACGACTGGAACGGTTGCTGTAATGCAGCCACAGCCAAATCGGTAAAACGAACAACACAAAGATGGTTAACGGGATAGCCAGAAATAGCGCGCTCATGAGTACTCCTTACAGGTGATGAGCGGCGGCGCGTTCGGGCGCCGCCAGATGTTATTATTGCTTATCTTGCTGCATTTTGGCTTTAAGTTGCGCCAGTTGCTCGCTGATTTCATCATCTGCTTTCAGGTCAGCAAATTGCTGATCCAGAGACTGCTGTTTACCGAAGTTATGGCTTTCGGCCTCAGCTTCCATCTGATCGATACGACGCTCGAAAGATTCAAAGCGCGCCATCGCTTCATCCAGCTTACCGCTGTCCAGTTGACGACGAACATCACGCGAAGAGCTCGCAGCCTGATGGCGCAGCATCAATGCCTGTTGACGAGCACGAGTTTCACTGAGTTTATTCTCCAGCTCACCGATCTCTTTTTTCATCCGCGCCAGCGTATCGTCAACCAACGTCACCTCATGCTCCAGAGATGCGATCAGGTCAGTCAGTTTCTGTTTTTCAATTAAGGCAGAACGCGCCAAATCCTCTTTGTCTTTACGTAGCGCCAGCTCGGCTTTTTCTTGCCACTCTGCCTGTTGTGCGCTGGCCAGTTCGATGCGGCGAGATAATTGTTTCTTTTCTGCCAGAGCGCGTGCGGAGTTTGAGCGCACCTCAACCAGCGTGTCTTCCATTTCCTGGATCATTAACCGCACCAGCTTCTGCGGATCTTCAGCCTTTTCCAGCAACGCATTAATGTTGGCGTTCACGATGTCGGCAAAACGAGAAAAAATACCCATAATGTAATCCTCACTTTCTGTTCTGATATCGGGCTATGCCCTGCTGCTTTCGTAATGCACTTGGCGTGCCAACTTTTTAATCTATTGATTTTAATGCAAATATCTAATTTTACCTGACGAGAGAATTAGGGTAAATTGGTGAATAACACTAACAATTGGTGAATTTCATCATGGCAGGATACAAAGACAATCTTCTGGGTGAAGCGAACAGCTTTATTGAAGTGCTGGAACAGGTTTCTCATCTGGCGCCGCTGGATAAACCTGTACTGGTTATCGGTGAGCGAGGGACGGGAAAAGAGCTTATTGCCAACCGCCTGCACTACCTCTCCAGCCGCTGGCAGGGCCCATTTATTTCGCTTAACTGCGCGGCCCTGAACGAGAACTTACTTGATTCCGAACTGTTTGGTCACGAAGCAGGTGCCTTTACCGGTGCACAAAAACGCCATCCTGGACGTTTCGAACGCGCCGACGGCGGCACGCTGTTTCTTGATGAACTGGCGACCGCTCCCATGCTGGTACAGGAAAAGCTGCTGCGCGTAATTGAGTATGGCGAGCTGGAACGCGTCGGCGGCAGCCAGCCCTTGCAGGTTAACGTGCGACTGGTCTGCGCGACCAATGCCGATCTACCAGGTATGGTCAATGAAGGAACTTTCCGCGCTGACCTGTTGGATCGTCTGGCCTTTGACGTGGTGCAACTTCCCCCACTACGCGAGCGTCAAACCGACATCATGTTAATGGCCGAACACTTTGCCATTCAGATGTGCCGCGAGATCGGGTTACCGCTTTTTCCGGGATTCAGCGCCGAGGCCAGAGAAACCCTTCTCAATTACCGTTGGCCGGGTAATATTCGTGAACTGAAAAACGTCGTGGAGCGCTCCGTTTATCGGCACGGTACCAGCGATTACCCGCTCGATGAGATCATCATTGACCCCTTCCACCGCCACGTTGCGCAGCCACAGGCGGCACCACAAAAGCAGACATCTGTAGCATTACCGCTGGATCTGCGTGAATTCCAGCAGCAACAAGAGAAAGAATTTCTACAAACCAGCTTGCAGCAGGCGAAATTTAATCAGAAAAAAGCCGCTGAATTACTGGGTCTGACTTACCATCAGCTACGCGCGTTGCTTAAGAAACACCAGATTTAGCGCCCATCTGCCAACGTTACCCTGGAGGGCTGACTTTACTGTCCGTACTGGCCCAATAAAGTCCCTTTCCTCCTCTGACTGTTCAACTTAAGGCGCATAAATGTCAGAGGGTGCCAGTCCCCCCATCAGAGCACCAGACCTGGCCGGATGTATAGCTGTTCTCCTGAGCGGCTAAAGTGACATAAAGCGGCGCAATTTCCACCGGTTGGCCCGGACGGCCCAGCGGTGCATTTGCCCCAAATTTCTCTACTTTTTCCTGTGGTTGACCGCCACAGCATTGCAGTACAGTCCAGTATGGGCCTGGCGCTACGGCATTAACCCGTATCCCTTTTGGTGCCAGCTGTTTCGCCAGCGATTTAGTAAATGCCACGATCGCCGCTTTGGTCTGAGCATAGTCAAGCAGGATTTCACTTGGCTCATAAGCCTGTACCGAGGTGGTGTTAATTATCACGCTGTCTCGTGAAAGATGGGGGATAGCCGCTTTAGTGATCCAAAACATAGCGTAAACATTGGTCTTGAATGTTGCGTCGAAATCTTCTGTGGTGAGCGCCTCAATAGACTCACAAAATTGCTGACGACCCGCATTATTGACGAGGATATCCAACCCTCCCAACCCTTCTACCGCCTGTTTAACCAGATGACCGCAAAAAGTTTCATCTCGAATATCTCCGGGGATAGCCACGACATTTCTGCCTGTTTTTTTTATCAAGTCGACCACTTCACGCGCATCGTCTTCTTCATCAGGTAAATAGTTGATCGCCACATCAGCGCCTTCACGGGCATAGGCGATGGCAACAGCACGGCCAATACCTGAATCCCCCCCGGTAATTAATACCTTGCGTCCATTCAATCGACCACTTCCCTGATAGCTCTCCTCTCCGTGATCGGGACGCGGTTGCATTTTCCCAGCCAGCCCTGGGAAGGGTTGCTTCTGCTGTGGAAAAGGCGGTGCCGGATAACGCACAGAATTAGTTTTATAGATGCTCTTTTTTTCATTTTTTAAGTCAGCCATTTAAATACCTCTCATTACTTATCACGAAGATTATTAAGCGTAGACCAAAATGAATGGCGTGACCGTTATAACTTACCCACAATTTAATTTCCCGCGTAATATTTCCCCTACCGCAACGCTTATCACTGCATCAGGTTCTCGAGTATTTTATGAGATTAATCCTGGATTAAGGTGTTCATTTTAAACCAATATCAATCAATTAGTTATGATCGGCCGCATTCTAACAGCAGCAATCCTTTCATTGAGTAACGAGCTCCCTCCAGCCCCAATTCATTAATAAACTCTATGCCACTGTTTTTCCAATGTTCATCTGCCCATGTCGCCTCGCTTATATCTTGCCAACGTTATGATTCATTAAATCGTTATCATTTGAGACTTATCTAACTCTCAGTATGAATAAATAACAACCAAACTTAGCATCTCAACCCTATAAAAATGGAGAACGAATGAAATTATTCCTGGCACCATTACTGTGTTGTTTTTATATTTCATTCTCGCCGCGATTTTGCTAATGCTCTCTCCTGCCGGTCAGGGGCATTTTCCCCCTCTTCCCCTCACATTTTTCTGTCTGTCGGTGAATCCCGCGTTTTAGCGAGTCAGACGGGGCATGAAAATGCTAAGATAGTTAACAGAGTAAGTTCACAGTGGATAGCAGGTATGAATGGTGACCCTGTCGCGATGTTGAATTCGCGGTTATCACCTCTGCGGTGCACAAACGGTAATGGCAAATGTCATTAAATATTAGTAAGATAGCTTCTTTATTTATAATCCTTTAAAATTATGCGCCTGGTTTTATCATCTCTGATCGTGATGGCTGGATTTCTGAGTGGTCAGGCTGCCGCCGCGCCTGAACAGGCTTCGCATGCTGATATTCGTGACAGCGGCTTTGTCTATTGCGTTAGCGGGCAGGTCAATACGTTTAACCCGCAGAAAGCGAGCAGCGGTCTTATCGTCGACACGCTAGCAGCCCAACTGTATGACCGACTCCTCGATGTCGACCCGTATACTTATCGACTGGTGCCTGAGTTGGCTGAAAGTTGGGAGGTGCTGGATAACGGCGCAACCTACCGCTTCCATCTGCGTCGTGACGTCCAGTTTCAGAAGACGGCCTGGTTCACCCCAACCCGCAAACTGAATGCAGACGACGTGGTGTTTACCTTCGAGCGCATCTTTGATCGCCAGCATCCGTGGCACAATGTAAACGGTAGCAGTTTCCCCTATTTCGACAGCCTACAGTTCGCCGATAATGTCAAAAGCGTACGCAAGCTGGACAACAACACCGTTGAGTTCCGCTTAACTCAGCCCGACGCCTCCTTCATGTGGCACCTGGCCACGCACTATGCATCCGTGATGTCAGCAGAATATGCGGCTAAATTGGCAAAACAGGATCGCCAGGAACTGCTCGACAGACAACCCGTCGGCACTGGACCGTACCAGCTTTCAGAGAATCGCGCAGGGCAATATATTCGACTGCAGCGCCATGAAAAATTCTGGCGTGGTACTCCTCTGATGCCGCAGGTGGTTGTGGACCTTGGCTCTGGCGGCACCGGACGCCTATCGAAACTCCTGACCGGTGAGTGTGATGTTCTGGCCTGGCCTGCCGCCAGTCAGCTCAGCATTTTGCGTGATGACCCGCGCCTGCGTCTGACCCTGCGCCCAGGGATGAACATCGCCTATCTGGCATTCAACACCAATAAACCCCCGTTGAATAATCCCGCCGTGCGCCATGCGCTGGCGCTGGCGATTAATAACCAACGGCTGATGCAGTCTATCTACTACGGGACGGCAGAAACCGCTGCATCTATTTTGCCTCGCGCCTCGTGGGCTTATGACAACGAAGCTAAAATTACAGAGTACAATCCGGCAAAATCGCGCGAGCAGTTAAAAGCACTGGGGCTGGAGAACCTGACATTACAGCTTTGGGTACCCACCAGCTCTCAGGCCTGGAACCCCAGTCCACTGAAAACCGCCGAGCTGATTCAGGCTGACATGGCTCAGGTAGGTGTGAAAGTTAAAATCATTCCGGTAGAAGGTCGTTTTCAGGAGGCGCGATTAATGGATATGAACCATGATCTAACGTTATCTGGTTGGGCGACGGACAGTAACGATCCTGACAGCTTTTTCCGACCGTTGCTAAGCTGTGCCGCCATCAACTCGCAGACCAACTTCGCTCACTGGTGTAACCCGGAGTTTGACAGCGTTCTGCGCAAAGCCCTCTCTTCACAGCAACTCTCATCGCGAATTGATGCCTATGACGAAGCGCAAAATATTCTCGCTAAAGAGTTACCGATCCTGCCGCTGGCCTCTTCACTGCGTCTACAGGCTTATCGTTACGACATCAAAGGACTGGTGCTGAGTCCGTTCGGTAATGCATCTTTTGCCGGAGTTTCCAGGGAAAAGAAAGATGAGGTGAAAAAGCCATGATTATCTTCACCCTGCGTCGTTTTTTATTGCTGCTGGTCACCCTCTTCTTCCTGACCTTTATTGGATTCAGCCTGAGCTACTTCACGCCTCATGCGCCGTTACAGGGCGCATCGCTGTGGAACGCCTGGGTATTCTGGTTCAATGGCCTCATTCACTGGGATTTTGGTGTATCCAGCATTAACGGACAGTTAATTTCAGAACAGTTGAAGGAGGTGTTCCCGGCGACGATGGAACTGTGCATTCTGGCCTTTGGTTTTGCGCTGATGGTCGGGATCCCGGTGGGTATGCTGGCAGGCATCACACGGAACAAATGGCAGGACCGCTGCATCAGTGCATTAGCGTTGGTGGGCTTTTCTATTCCGGTTTTTTGGCTGGCACTGTTGCTGACGTTGCTCTTCTCACTGACCCTCGGCTGGCTTCCCGTTTCTGGACGTTTTGATCTTCTCTATGAAGTGAAGCCCGTTACCGGATTTGCCATTATTGATGCGTGGATCTCCGACTCGCCCTGGCGCGATGAAATGCTGGTCAGCGCAATCCGTCACATGGTACTTCCGGTGTTGACACTTTCCGTCGCGCCTACCACGGAAGTTATTCGCCTGATGCGAATCAGCACCATTGAGGTCTTTGATCAAAACTACGTTAAAGCGGCCGCCACGCGCGGTCTTTCACGCTTAACCATTCTGCGCCGTCATGTGCTGCACAACGCCCTTCCGCCAGTGATCCCGCGTCTGGGCTTACAGTTTTCCACCATGCTGACGCTGGCGATGATTACCGAGATGGTCTTTAGCTGGCCAGGGCTAGGCCGTTGGCTGATTAACGCGATTCGCCAGCAGGATTACGCGGCGATTTCGGCAGGTGTCATGGTGATTGGCTCGCTGGTTATCATCGTTAACGTCATCTCTGATATTTTGGGTGCTATGGCTAACCCGCTGAAACATAAGGAATGGTATGCCTTACGATAGCGTCTACAGCGAAAAGCGTCCGCCGGGTACGCTGCGCACCGCATGGCGCAATTTTTACGGCGATGCGACTGCGATGATCGGCCTGTATGGCTGCGCAGGATTGGCGATTCTGTGTATTTTTGGTGGTTGGTTTGCCCCTTATGGCATTGACCAGCAGTTCCTCGGCTATCAGCTTTTACCGCCGTCATGGTCGCGCTATGGCGAAGTCTCATTTTTCCTCGGTACTGACGATCTAGGGCGAGACGTGTTAAGTCGCCTGCTCAGCGGCGCGGCGCCGACCGTTGGCGGCGCGTTTGTCGTCACCCTCGCCGCCACACTATGTGGTCTGTTGCTGGGCGTGGTTGCCGGCGCGACGCACGGTTTACGTTCCGCGGTGCTGAACCACATTCTGGACACCCTGCTCTCGATCCCTTCGCTGCTGCTGGCGATTATTGTGGTGGCCTTTGCCGGACCGCATCTGACACACGCGATGTTTGCCGTCTGGCTGGCATTGCTGCCACGCATGGTACGCTCCGTTTACAGCATGGTGCATGACGAGCTGGAAAAAGAGTACGTTATTGCCGCTCGCCTGGACGGCGCAACCACGCTCAATATTCTGTGGTTCGCCGTTTTGCCCAATATTACCGCCGGTCTTATCACTGAAATCACCCGTGCCCTGTCGATGGCGATTCTGGACATCGCCGCGCTGGGTTTTCTCGACCTTGGCGCACAGTTGCCGTCACCAGAATGGGGAGCCATGCTTGGCGACGCGCTGGAGCTGATTTATGTCGCACCGTGGACGGTTATGCTGCCCGGTGCAGCGATTATGATAAGCGTGCTGCTGGTTAACCTGCTGGGAGATGGCGTGCGCCGGGCAATTATTGCGGGGGTGGAATAATGCCATTACTGGATATCCGCAACCTGACCATTGAATTCAGGACCGGCGACGACTGGGTGAAGGCGGTTGACCGCGTTAGCATGACTCTCAATGAGGGTGAAATCCGCGGACTGGTCGGCGAATCTGGATCCGGCAAGAGCCTGATCGCCAAAGCCATTTGCGGCGTCGCTAAAGATAACTGGCGCGTAACCGCAGACCGCATGCGCTTTGATGATATCGATCTGCTGCGCCTTTCCGCGCGTGAACGACGCAAGCTGGTCGGTCATAACGTGTCCATGATCTTTCAGGAACCGCAATCGTGTCTCGATCCGTCTGAGCGCATCGGACGACAGCTGATGCAAAATATTCCGGCATGGACTTATAAAGGCCGCTGGTGGCAGCGTATCGGCTGGCGTAAACGCCGCGCGATTGAACTCCTGCATCGCGTCGGGATAAAAGATCATAAAGATGCCATGCGCAGTTTCCCGTATGAGCTGACCGACGGCGAATGTCAGAAGGTGATGATCGCAATCGCCCTGGCTAATCAGCCGCGTTTGCTGATTGCTGACGAACCCACGAACGCGATGGAGCCAACCACCCAGGCGCAAATTTTCCGCCTGCTGACCCGGCTGAACCAAAACAGCAATACCACCATTTTGTTGATCAGCCATGACCTGCAAATGCTCAGCCAGTGGGCTGACAAAATTAACGTGATGTACTGTGGGCAAACGGTGGAAACTGCGCCCAGTAAAGAGCTGGTGACGATTCCGCATCATCCTTATACCCAAGCGTTGATTCGCGCCATTCCTGATTTTGGTAGCGCAATGCCGCACAAAAGCCGCCTGAATACCATGCCAGGAGCCATTCCATTGCTGGAACAATTACCTATGGGCTGTCGTCTGGGGCCGCGTTGCCCTTATGCTCAGCGCGAATGTATCGAAACCCCACGACTGACCGGAGCAAAGAATCATCTCTACGCCTGTCATTTCCCACTGAACATGGAGAGAGAGTGAGATGGTAGAAACCCTGCTCGAAGTTCGTAATCTGAGCAAAACCTTTCGCTATCGGACGGGCTTATTCCGCCGTCAAACCGTTGAGGCCGTTAAGCCTCTGAGCTTTACCCTGCGCGAGCGTCAGACGCTCGCCGTCATTGGTGAAAATGGTTCCGGTAAATCTACGCTAGCGAAGATGCTGGCCGGTATGATTGAGCCTACCAACGGTGAGCTGCTGATTGACGATCATCCGTTAAAATATGGTGATTATTCATTCCGTAGTCAGCGTATCCGTATGATTTTCCAGGATCCGTCAACGTCGCTTAACCCACGGCAACGTATTTCGCAGATCCTCGATTTCCCGCTACGTTTGAACACCGACCTCGAGCCTGAACAGCGCCGCAAACAGATCATCGAGACCATGCGCATGGTCGGTCTGCTACCTGACCATGTAAGTTATTACCCGCATATGCTGGCCCCAGGACAAAAACAGCGTCTGGGCCTTGCTCGAGCGCTCATTTTGCGGCCTAAAGTCATTATCGCCGACGAAGCCCTGGCCTCTCTGGACATGTCGATGCGTTCGCAGCTCATCAATCTGATGCTCGAATTACAGGAAAAACAGGGAATTTCATATATCTATGTGACGCAGCACATCGGTATGATGAAGCACATCAGCGATCAGGTATTAGTCATGCACCAGGGTGAAGTGGTTGAACGCGGCAGTACAGCAGATGTTCTGGCCTCGCCGTTGCATGAGCTGACCCGTCGCCTGATTGCCGGTCATTTCGGCGAAGCGCTTACCGCTGACGCATGGCGTAAAGATCGCTAGCTGATGCAGCCCTCCTCAACCGGAGGGCAATTTTGCAATCAGTGACGAACACTGGGTAAGAGCAGTGTATCAACCTCGCTAAACGCGACCGAAGGGAAAAGAGATCCCTGCATCACCCAAACACCAGCCGCGCCTACTTCGTCGATAAGCTGTTTGGTTTCCACGCCCTCCACCGCAATGCGGTCGCAATATTCGCGGATGTTTTTAATTAGCACCGGGAACAACGGTTTTTCAGCCTGATCCAGGAAGAAACCCCGATCCAACTTCACCACATCAAAACGACCGCAAACCAGCGGACTGGCCCCAATGCTGCCGGAACCCAGGTCGCCGAGCCATAATGCGTTTGGACCGTCGCAAAGTGAATTAATCAGCAGATTATTCAGACACACGGTATTCGTCAGAAAACGCTCTGAAAGTTCCAGTGCGACAAAAGGCATGGCATGTAGTGCCGATTTGACGCTCGGGTCGCCAATTGCCAGCAGCGCCATTTCATCAATGAGGTTCAGGGTACAGAAAAGATTATGGCTCTCAAACCAATTACGCTTTTCGGCAATTAATCGAATTTGCTCGAGCATGAAATTACGTTTTTGTTCGCTATTCCACGCTGAAATGATGAACTCTGGATGTAGCGGCGAAACCGTATCTGAAGCAAACCGGACGCTCATCTCAACACCCAGTAACGTATCAGTTGTGTCTCTCATCGGTTCCGCGATGAAATGATAGTGCATAAGACCACTCCAATTGATCATAACTTCCTGATAATGCACTTTTAATCAAAATCAATCAATAATATCGATCAATGTATCAATATCGATCGATAAAAACAATATATTATAACAAACTGAATATGGTCATATTTTTAGTTTTAAGAAAGTTCCTAGCTTGCTATGTTTTAAAACATAAGCTAGCAGTTAATAATACCATTGAGATGCCTTTAAAGCCTTGTATTTTCTCCATCCCCTCGCGCCAGGCAGGATGAATGAGGCTTATCCTGGGAAAGTATTATGCCCCTCTTACTGAGGGCTGATAACTATTCTACAAGGGACAAAGAGTGGGATATAATTGCAACCCCATTTCGAACAACCTTCAAATTGTGTTCATAACTCATTGATTGCTAAAAATAAGCAATGACCATAAGGATTAAAGCTATGGGTTTTCTTTCCGGTAAGCGCATTCTGGTAACGGGTCTAGCCAGCAAACTGTCTATCGCCTGGGGTATCGCTCAGGCAATGCATCGCGAAGGGGCTGAACTGGCGTTCACCTACCAGAACGACAAACTAAAAAGTCGCGTCGAAGAATTTGCCGCTCAACTGGGTTCCAGCATCGTACTGCAATGTGATGTGGCGGAAGACACCAGCATTGATGCGCTATTTACCGAACTGAGCAAAGCCTGGCCGAAATTCGACGGTTTCGTGCACTCCATTGGTTTCGCGCCCGCTGACCAACTGGATGGCGACTATGTGAATGCAGTCACCCGCGAAGGCTTTAAAATTGCTCATGATATCAGCGCTTACAGCTTTGTGGCGATGGCAAAAGCCTGCCGCTCCATGCTGAACCCAGGCTCTGCGCTGCTGACACTATCCTATCTGGGCGCAGAGCGCGCCATCCCTAACTATAACGTGATGGGCCTGGCGAAAGCCTCTCTGGAAGCGAACGTCCGCTATATGGCTAATGCGATGGGTCCTGAAGGCGTGCGTGTGAACGCTATTTCCGCCGGTCCAATCCGTACACTCGCCGCTTCCGGCATTAAAGATTTCCGTAAAATGCTGGCGCATTGTGAAGCGGTTACGCCGATCCGCCGCACTGTAACCATTGACGATGTGGGCAACTCTGCCGCATTTTTGTGCTCCGATCTTGCTGCCGGCATCTCTGGTGAAGTCGTTCACGTCGATGGTGGCTTCAGTATCGCGGCAATGAACGAGCTGGAACTGAAATAATCGTAAGTCTTCTATGGGCGGTCTTGCCCCGCCCATGACTCTTCTCTGCCTGCCGCCATATATGCTTTTCTGATATTTATTATCACGGAACAATCTTTCATCCCCTCTTCTGCTTACGTCAGGATATTGCAGCGCAAACGATCCGGCGTAGTAGTATGACGACGTGTCCGGGTCGCCACTTTTTCGACCAAGGACCGCCCATGGAACAACGCCGAATTGAAGGCAAAAGCCACTGGTATCATGAGACGCAATCCAGCAAGCATCCGCAAGATAGTCTGCCGCTGGTGCCAGAAGCCGCTCATGTCGACGACAGCTTTTTACTGGATCTGGCGATACCTGATGACGCCCTTTTGCCTTTTCAATCCTGGTTAACCCCTGCCCGTAAACTTGCCCAGGTGCTCTTCCCGGTTCACGTAAACCTGAATCAGATGCACACATTCAGCGCCTATGAACGGATGAGTACAGCGCTAACCGTCGCTCAGGTGTATGGCGTCCAGCGATTGTGCAATCATTATGCCGCACGTTTAACACCGCTTCCTGGTCCTGACTCGTCACGGGAAAGTAACCATCGACTGGCGCAGATCACCCAATATGCTCGCCAGCTTGCCAGCTCTCCTGACGTGATCGGCGCACGCGATCGCCAGCATCTGGATGCGGTCGGACTGACCACCAGCGACAGTATTTTGATGAATCAAATCATCGGCTTCGTCGGTTTTCAGGCCCGAACCGTGGCCCTGTTTCAGGCCTGGCTCGGACATCCGGTACGCCGAATACCGGGGCTGGATATACAGCAATTCGCTCACGCTTCGCCATTTAGCGCAACAAACGCAACCTGGCACGCCGCGCCATTCCCAATCGAAAAATATGCTGGTCAGGATGAGACGATAGCCAGACGTTTTCCCGATGAACTGCAAGCGTTAGTGCCATTACTGATTCATTCACCGGTCATTTTGGATTTACTCTTAACGCTGATTTCCAGTACCCGGCGCAGCGCTGTACCGGAACGGGCATTTTCACTGGCGGCGTTAATGACGTCACGGATTAACGGCAGCGTGGCCTGCTTTAATGAACAGGCACATACAGCAACTGAATTAGCCAACATTATCGCCCTGCTTCGCCAGGATGAACGTGAATTACAGCATTGGGAACAGCGACATCCGGTTGAGCGCGTCACCCTGCAGGCGGTACAATGGCTAACCCGAGCGCCCGACCGTTTTAGCGCCGCGCTGTTAACCCCCTTGTTCGATCAGGGCCTCTCTTCTGAACAAGCGATTAACCTGCTGGCCTGGAGCGGATTGTGCGGATGGTTGAATCGCTTGAAAATCGCGCTAGGCGAGACTTACTAACCGATCCACTTACTGAAAGAGCGCTTGCCGCAACTGAGAGAATCGCGTAAAACTGTCAGCCGCTCTTTTAGCCACGAAAATAGACAATTATGCTTCAGGACAACCCGCTGCTAGCGCAGCTTAAACAGCAACTGCATTCCCAGACGCCACGTGCTGAAGGGGTGGTAAAAGCCACGGAAAAAGGCTTTGGCTTCCTGGAAGTCGATGCACAAAAAAGCTATTTCATTCCACCGCCGCAGATGAAAAAAGTGATGCATGGCGACCGCATTGTTGCGGTTATCCATACAGAAAAAGATCGTGAATCTGCCGAGCCGGAAGAACTGATCGAACCCTTCCTGACGCGCTTCGTGGGTAAAGTTCAGGGCAAAAATGACCGTCTGTCCATTGTGCCGGATCATCCGTTACTGAAAGATGCGATCCCTTGCCGTGCCGCCCGCGGCGTTGAGCACGATTTTAAAGAAGGTGACTGGGCCGTAGCTGAAATGCGCCGCCACCCGCTGAAAGGCGATCGCACCTTCTATGCCGAGTTAACCCAATTTATCACCTTTGCTGATGACCATTTTGTCCCTTGGTGGGTCACGCTGGCACGCCATAATCTCGAAAAAGAAGCGCCGGACGGTGTGGCCACTGAGATGCTGGATGAAGGTCTGGTTCGTCAAGACTTAACCTCCCTCAACTTTGTCACCATCGACAGCGCCAGCACCGAAGATATGGACGATGCGCTGTATGCTGAAGAGCTGGCCGACGGCAAACTGCAATTAACTGTCGCCATTGCCGACCCTACGGCCTGGATTGCAGAAGGCAGCAAGCTCGATAAAACGGCAAAAATTCGCGCGTTTACTAACTATCTGCCGGGGTTCAATATCCCGATGCTACCACGTGAATTGTCTGACGATCTGTGCTCTTTACGCGCGAACGAAGTGCGACCTGTCCTGGCTTGTCGTATGACCATCACCGCGGATGGCGCGATTGAAGACAACATCACCTTCTTCGCAGCGACGATTGAGTCGAAAGCGAAGTTGGTCTACGACAACGTCTCCGACTGGCTGGAAGCTACCGGTGACTGGCAGCCGGAAAACGACGCGATTGCTGAACAAATCCGTCTGCTGCACCGTATTTGCCTGAGCCGCGGTGAATGGCGTCATAACCATGCTCTGGTATTTAAAGATCGCCCGGATTACCGTTTCGTTCTTGGTGAAAAAGGTGAAGTCCTGGACATCGTCGCTGAACCGCGCCGCATCGCAAACCGTATCGTGGAAGAATCCATGATTGCGGCAAATATTTGCGCCGCCCGTGTGCTTCGCGACAAGCTGGGCTTCGGTATTTATAACGTCCATATGGGATTCGACCCGGCCAACGCCGACGCTCTGGCCGCGCTACTCAAAACCCATGGTATGCATGTGGATGCTGAGGAAGTCCTGACGCTGGAAGGTTTCTGCAAACTGCGCCGCGAGCTGGATGCGCAGCCTTCTGGTTTCCTCGACAGCCGAATTCGCCGCTTCCAGTCTTACGCTGAAATCAGTATTGAGCCAGGTCCGCACTTTGGGCTGGGTCTGGAGGCTTATGCCACCTGGACCTCTCCGATTCGTAAGTATGGCGATATGATTAACCACCGCCTGCTTAAGGCCGTCATCAAAGGTGAAACCATCGCCCGCCCGGGAGATGATACCACGGTGCAAATGACGGAACGTCGTCGCCTGAACCGGATGGCTGAGCGTGATGTGGGCGACTGGTTATACGCCCGTTTTCTGAGTGACAAAGCCGGGACCGATACCCGCTTTGCGGCCGAGATAATTGACGTCAGCCGCGGCGGCATGCGCGTACGTTTAGTTGATAATGGTGCCGTCGCTTTTATTCCTGCCCCATTCCTGCACGCCGTTCGGGACGAGCTGGTGTGCAGCCAGGAAAGCGGTACGGTGCAAATTAAAGGTGAAGAGGTTTACAAAGTCACGGATGTAATTGACGTAACCATCGCCGAAGTTCGCATGGAAACCCGCAGCGTTATCGCGCGTCCAGCCGCGTAACACGTATCAATCCAGCGACCTTTCTCATTTGGTGAAAGGTCGTTTCTTTTTTCCGCGCAAATTCCCACCACGCACTACACTTCTTTCATTCGGTCAATTTTATTTTTTTACTATTTTCAGTTCCGCTGGCTTTGCTTTTTACAGATTCTGGATTACATATAAATATATAAAAAAAACAATACGTTCAGCCATAATCACCCCGAATGAATCATGGCTACCCATACTTTTGAGGCTCTATGCGCTTTAAACGGGATAGTACACATGATGAAAGACGTCCGGGAGCTGGTTACGTTGTATAGCTATGTGGGCACGCATAACCCTTACTGGCGTTTGTCAGAGGATTGCAACATCCTGCATTTCTCTATCGACGAAGCGTCAGAAGCAGATCAGACCATCGAATTATTACCTGAACAAGCCGATCGCATTCGCGAGATGACGGTGATTACATCAAGTCTGTTAATGACGTTGCCCATTGAAGATGACAACATTCCAGTCCATCTGGTCGGTCGAAAAATCAATAAGCGCGAATGGGCTGGTAGCGCATCCGCCTGGGATGACACCCCTTCCGTCGCCCGCGACCTGGCCCACGGCCTCTATTTTGCCGAACAAGTCGTTTCCGAAGCCAATTCCGTTATTGTCATTCTTGACCGCATGGGTAACATTCAGCGGTTTAATCGACTGTGCGAAGAATACACAGGCCTCAAAGAACGTGAAGTCATTGGTCAAAGTGTATTCACATTATTTATGAGCCGTCGTGAAGCTGCGGCTTCCCGACGCAATATTCAGGTCTTTTTTCGCGAAGGTAACTCGTATGAGGTTGAACGCTGGGTTAAGACCTGCAAAGGCCAGCGTCTGTTTCTGTTTCGCAATAAATTTGTGCATAACGGTAGCGGCAAGAACGAAATATTTCTGATCTGTTCCGGAACCGATATCACTGAAGAACGCCGCGCGCAGGAGCGACTGCGGGTGTTGGCGAATACCGACTCCATCACCGGATTACCAAACCGCAACGCCATTCATGAACTGATCAGCAATGCGATTGAGAACGCGGGAGATACGCAGGTCGGTATTGTGTACCTCGATCTGGATAACTTCAAAAAGGTAAACGATGCCTACGGGCATATGTTTGGCGATCAGCTATTACAAAGCGTGTCGCTGGCAATCCTCAGTTGCCTCGACGACAACCAGATACTGGCGCGATTTGGTGGGGATGAATTCATTGTCCTTGCCACCGAAACATCACAAAGCGCACTGGAAGCCACCGCATCACGCATTCTGACGCGCCTGCGCCAGCCTTTCCGCATCGGCCTGATAGAAGTCTATACCGGATGCTCTATTGGTATATCCCTCGCCCCTCAGCATGGTCAGGACTGCGAGAGCGTCATTCGTAACGCGGATACGGCCATGTACACCGCGAAAGAAGGCGGCCGTGGGCAGTTTTGTGTTTTCTCGCCTGAAATGAATCAGCGGGTATTTGAATATCTGTGGTTGGATACTAATCTGCGTAAGGCGCTGGATAACGATCAGCTGGTTATCCATTATCAGCCAAAAATAACCTGGCGCGGTGAAGTGCGTAGCCTGGAGGCGCTGGTTCGCTGGCAATCGCCGGAACGCGGCCTCATACCACCGCTGGAGTTTATCTCCTACGCGGAAGAGTCGGGGCTCATCGTCCCGCTGGGGCGCTGGGTTATTCTCGACGTTGTGCGTCAGGTTGCGAAATGGCGCGCCAAGGGAATAAACCTGCGCGTGGCGGTAAACGTTTCTGCCCGCCAGCTCGCTGACCAGACGCTTTTTACCGCACTTAAGCAGGTACTTCATGAACTCAACTTTGAATATTGTCCCATCGATGTTGAGTTAACAGAAAGCAGTCTGATAGAAAATGAGCAGCTGGCGTTGTCTGTCATTCAGCAGTTTAGCCAGTTGGGAGCGCAAATCCATTTGGATGATTTTGGTACCGGTTATTCGTCGCTGTCTCAACTGGCCCGCTTCCCACTTGATGCCATTAAACTGGATCAGACCTTTGTCAGAGAGATCCACAAACAACCCATTTCACAATCACTGGTACGGGCCATTGTTGCGGTAGCACAAGCGCTCAACCTGCAGGTCATCGCCGAAGGCGTGGAAAGCGCGAAAGAGGATGCGTTTCTGACCAAAAATGGCGTCAATGAACGTCAGGGGTTTTTATTCGCCAAACCAATGCCAGCAGCCGCATTTGAACGTTGGTATCGCCGCCACCTGAGTAAAAAAATGCGCTAATGCAGAGAGAACGAACGCGATGAATAATCATAAATGGACATTACATGACGACGCTATTTGCATGTAATTACAGAATATATAATATTCTTCAATCGTTCAGGTTAATACTATTTTTCCCTTCTCTTTTGCCATGAAATTCTGCATCATGAAATTCAAACTCTATTGCCATTAGGATCACGACCATGTCAGATATCGACGCTCAGCGTCTGGCCGAACGTATTGATACCGTGCTGGATATCCTCGTTGCAGGTGATTACCACTCAGCTATCCACAATCTTGAAATTCTGAAGGCTGAACTGTTAAATACGGCCATAGAAGATGCCGAATCTTTGGCGAAAAAGCATAAGGCTCCATGGGAGATCTGATACATTGATCTTTTGATGTCGCTGCTATCAGTAAACTGCAGCTGATGCAGTTTCCGTTTAATTTCCGATACGAAATCGCTATAAAATTAATACTATGAATTCCCGACAACAAACTATTTTGCAGATGGTGACCGATAAAGGTCAGATGAGCGTCGCCGATCTGGCAAAAGTCACCGGTGTCTCCGAAGTGACGATTCGACAAGATCTGAACACGCTGGAAAAACAGAGTTATTTACGCCGAGCGCACGGTTTTGCTGTTTCATTGAACAGCGACGATGTTGAAACACGCATGATGACCAATTTTACTCTAAAGCGTGAACTGGCTGAATTTGCTGCCTCGCTGGTCAGTCCTGGCGAATCCGTATTCATTGAGAATGGTAGCAGCAATGCGCTTCTGGCCAGAACGTTGGCAGAGCAAAAAGATGTCACCATCATTACTGTCAGCAGCTACATTGCTCATCTGCTCAAAGAAACGCCCTGTGAAGTGATTCTTCTCGGTGGAATTTACCAGAAAAAAAGTGAAAGCATGGTCGGCCCCTTAACGCGCCAGTTCATCCAGCAGGTTCACTTCAGTAAAGCCTTTATCGGCATTGACGGCTGGCAGGCAGATACCGGTTTTACCGGACGCGACATGATGCGCTCTGACGTGGTTAACGCGGTGCTGGAAAAAGGGGCAGAAGTTATTGTGCTTACCGACAGCTCAAAATTCGATGCCATTCACCCTTACACGCTGGGTCCGTTAGAGCGATTCAGCCGGGTAGTGACGGACTCCAGGCTCAGCGCCAGCGTACAAATGCAGCTCGAGCATTCAGGATTAACCGTCAATATCATTGACGCTCACGCATAAAATCTTCAGTAGATGATTTGTCAGCAGGCAAATCATCTCCTCTCTGAGAGTTATCTGACAGTCCAATTAAGACTTTTTACCTGTCGTTAACAGGATAAAGTCGTAAAATTATTGTTAGCGATATAACAGGAACGAACCTGCAACAGGATAATGTTTGTAATGCCTTCGCTAAACGGTTTCACGGAAATATCTTCGATAGTCTTAATTTAACGCTATCCTTAAGAACACTGGATTCCGTGAATCAATAATTCAGGAGAAAGTATTATGTTAGTAACGAGCAAAAAAATGACCGCTGCCATTCTGGCGATTACGCTGGCAATGTCGCTGAGTGCCTGCTCTAACTGGTCCAAACGAGATCGTAACACTGCAATCGGTGCTGGTGCAGGTGCGCTAGGTGGTGCAGTCCTGACTGACGGTAGCACGCTGGGTACGCTGGGTGGTGCTGCAGTAGGTGGTGTTATTGGCCACCAGGTGGGTAAATAATCTACGGTTAAACGGCTCGATATAATAATACGTTTACTTTTTCAGGTCTGTATTATTCAAAAGCCACGGAAATGTTCCGTGGCTTTTTTATTAACCGCCAGCCAGTTTAACTTTCATTCCTTTAGCTTCCAGCAGCGATTTAATCAGGTCGCGTTTATCCCCCTGAATTTCAATCACGCCATCTTTCACTGCGCCACCGCAACCACATTTTTTCTTCAGTTCTGCGGCTAATTTGGTCAGTTCGGCATCGTCTTGATCAATACCGGTGATCAGGCACACGCCCTTACCTTTGCGACCACTGGTCTGACGCTGGATACGAACAATGCCATCGCCTTTTGGACGCTCAGGCGCTGTTTTCGGTTCATCAATACGCCCGGAGTCGGTAGAGTAGACCAGGCGAGAGTTTGCGTCGTTCATTTACGCACCTCGTTTCAGGGAAGCATTGATCATCTTCAGCGTTTGCGCGGGATCGGCCGACTGCGTGACCGGACGACCAATCACCATATAATCCACACCAGCCAACTGCGCCTGTTCCGGCGTCATAATACGACGCTGATCGCCCGCCTCGCTGCCTTCAGGACGAATCCCCGGCGTCACCAGCTTAAATGTCTGGCCCAACGCCTGCTTGAATCGCACCGCTTCCTGCGCTGAGCATACGACACCGTCCAGACCACAATTTTGGGTTAAGCGCGCCAGTCTTTCAGCGTAATCTGCAGGTGACAACGTCACGCCGAGATCGGCGAGGTCGCTGGCTTCCATACTGGTCAGAACCGTTACAGCAATCAACAACGGTGCGTCCTGACCAAAAGGCACTAAGGCTTCACGGGCTGCGGTCATCATACGCGCCCCGCCAGAGGCGTGAACGTTAACCATCCAGACACCAAGTTCGGCAGCAGCGGCAACTGCATGCGCGGTGGTATTGGGAATATCATGAAATTTTAAATCAAGAAAGACGTCAAAACCACGCTGTTGTAGATCGCGGACCAACTGAGGTCCAAAAAGCGTGAACATCTCTTTGCCCACTTTCAAACGGCAATCACGAGGATCAATTCTGTCGACAAAAGCTAATGCTTTATCACGATTAGAATAATCGAGAGCGACAACGACAGGAGAATCGGTAACAGCACGAGAAGAAGATGAAGCAGTAAACGTCATGACCAGACCTTCTTGAGGATGGGCGCCACCAGCGGCGCGAAATGGGTAAACGGCGTGCATTCTACCTGCGGTAATAGAAAATTAACAGGCGCGATTACATTTATGCCAGGCGAATTGGCAGCGGAGGTTGAGGATGGCTCTCTTGTATATCAATAGTATGTTGTAACTAAAATGAGATTTTTTTAAAATTACAGTCCATCAAGTCCGCGAATGGGCTTAATGGTTGACCATGAACGACACGATGGACAGTGCCAGTACAACGTATACGCCGTAAAACCGCACTTCTGGCAGCGGTAGCGCGGCTTACTGCGTACCTGCTCCCCGACCATATCGCGCAAAACCATCAGGCTCTCTTTGGCACGCCCTTCTTCTGCTTCGTTGAGATGATAATCCATCAGCTTATGGAAAACGCGCATTGTAGGATGACGTTGCAGCTGACGAGTGATGTAGACCTGAGCGGTATCACTCCCCTCACGCGCCTCAAGAATATCAGCCAGCATCAGTTCCGCGGCGGCACCCGTATTCTCCTCGACGGCCCGACGTAAAAACTCCGCCCATTCATCGTTTTTCCCCAGATGCTGGTAGCAACTTTGCAGCATTTCCAGCGTTTCGCTGACCAGCTCTTTATCCTGGGAAATGACCCGTTGCAGGCTTTCAACCGCCTTAGCGTAATCACCTTTTTCCATGTACACGCGCCCCATCATGATGGACACCCGTGCACTGTTTTTGTCTGCCGCGGCGCCTTTTTTTAACAGCGTCATGGCGCGATCCATATCGTCGCTGCCTATTTGCTGTAAGGCCAATTCGCAGTAGAAGTGGGCTATTTCATTACGCTGCTTGTCTTTGCCGAGCTTCACCAGACGCTCTGCTACATCAATGGCTTTTTGCCATTCGCTGGTGGCCTGATAAATTTGTAACAGTTGCTGTAATGCGCCAACCCGAAAATCCGTTTCATCGGTAAGCTGATTGAACATGTCTTCCGCGCGGTCGTACAGACCCGCGGCCATGTAGTCGCGCCCCAGCTGTTGCACGGCCAGCAAACGCTGCTCGTAAGTCAGAGAGGCACTTTCCATTAGCGTTTGATGGATGCGGATTGCACGATCGACTTCACCGCGAGAGCGGAACAGGTTTCCGAGGGTGAGATGAGCCTCAACGGTGCCTGTGTCCTCTTTTAGCATATCAAGGAACAGATCTACCGCTTTATCTTGTTGGTTGCTCAGGAGGAAGTTAACCCCGGCGACATAGTCACGGGAAAGACGGTTAGCTTCATCCTGCTTGGTTTGTTGCGCACTTCTGCGACCCATATACCACCCATAGGCAGCGGCTACAGGTAAAAGCAGAAACAACAACTCCAACATAAATAATTATTCCTTCACAACCGACGAATCGGCAGATACCGCAACGTCGGTCGCAGGCGCAAGCTGGTTTTCCAGTCGTTTGATTTTACGTTCGGCGCGCGCAAGAGACACACGAACCTTCAGCCAGAAAAGGCCGCAAATTAGCCAACCAATCGCAAAACCTGCGGCAAACAATACAGCAAGCAGCGTAGAGATACGATACTCACCCTGAGCCAGCAGGTAATTAAACGTAACCTGTTGATCGTTTTGCGCACCTAATGTCACCGAAATAACAAAGATCGCCAACACCAGTAAGAAAATGAGTAAATATTTCACATTACTTCCCGTTATGTGGTTTGAGCGAATAAATCGTGTCCAACTTACCGCGTTAAGCCCTTTAAATTACCATTTTCACAACGAGTGCGAAACGGAAAAGCGCTTTCCACTTTCTGATTTAAGGGCAAAATTTGAAAAATCAATCATCGCTAGCTTTCTTGTTCTCGCTGCGCGATTTCTTTTTTCTCCTGCACTGGTGGCGTTAAAGGTCCACATACCCGCTGTGCAAGCCATGTTGCCAGCGTCACCAACAGCCACGAAATCAGCGTTGCCACCACCAAATCACGGGGCCAGTGCATGCCTAACAGCAAGCGGCTACCCATCACGCCGGTCGCCCAGGTCAGCAAAAATACAATCGTCAGTGTACGTCTGCGCGGCCATAACAACCCTACGCCCAGTAAAGCCCAACTGGCGGCAAACATCGTATGCCCGGATGGAAAGGCAAAACCCGTTTCTTTTTGCCAGTGTTTACGTAAAAACGATGGAATATCCTGCTGTTCGGCCAATTGTTCTTTGACTAAATGCCCACGATCTTTACGTTTTAAAGTGTAGAACTCATCAACCGGAATATGGTGCGTTTTTTCCAGCCACACGACAAAGGGTCGCGGCTCTTGCACCCTGTCTTTTACCCAGGACTTCACACCCTGCCCCACTAAAATCGCCGCTGCCAGAATAGCAAACAACATTACCGCGGCTTTAAGACGAAAACGCAGGCACCACAGAAACCATGCACAGAGCGCAATGTGAGTGATAATTCCCCACGGCTGCGTCACCGTTTCCGTTACCCAGTACAAGGACTTTAACCACCAGACATTGTGTCCCGGCTGCCAGCTCCAACCTGATACCCATACGGCAACCGGCATGATAAGTAGCAGTCCGGCCCCAACTGCAGTGCGCTTTGCAATAGACAGCATTGCCTCTCCTTTCGTCGATAAGTCTCACAATCATAACTGAAAAATGCGCACGCTGGGAAAATTGACAATTTTGTGCCATTCCAAAAACGAATCCGTGGTCGCGATTAGGTGAACGTCGTTGCCTTATGGCAAAATAGTGTAATACAGAACAGAAGCCGACAGGCGAAGGCACGACGAGTGCCAGCATAATCTGGAGAATTACATGCAGCTTAAACGTGTGGCAGAAGCCAAACTGCCAACCCCCTGGGGTGATTTCCTGATGGTGGGATTTGAAGAACTGGCAACCGGACACGATCATGTCGCACTGGTTTTTGGCGATATCACAGGCCAAACGCCTGTCCTGGCCCGCGTCCACTCCGAATGTTTGACTGGCGATGCGCTGTTTAGCCTGCGTTGCGATTGCGGTTTCCAGCTCGAAGCGGCCCTTACCCATATTGCTGAAGAAGGGCGTGGCATTCTGCTTTATCACCGTCAGGAAGGTCGTAACATCGGTCTGCTCAACAAAATCCGCGCTTACGCGTTGCAGGATCAGGGTTATGATACCGTTGAAGCAAATCATCAGTTGGGATTTGCGGCAGACGAGCGCGATTTCACGCTGTGTGCGGATATGTTCAAGCTGCTGGGCGTGGATGCGGTACGTTTGCTGACCAATAACCCGAAGAAAGTAGAAATCCTGACCGAAGCGGGGATCAATATTGTTGAACGCGTGCCGCTGATCGTGGGCCGCAACCCTAAAAATGAACATTATCTGGACACCAAAGCCGCCAAGATGGGACATTTGTTGGGCAAATAATCGTTGTCTCCGCCTATAAAAAAGCCTGCTCTTGCAGGCTTTTTTTCCATTTTAATTCAACATATTACGAATAACGTAGTGCAGAATACCGTCGTTTTGGTAATACGTTAACTCTGTCGCGGTATCAATGCGACAGCGGCATAGAATCACCTCTTTACGCCCATCTGCGCGTACCATACTCACCGGAACCGTCGCCCCCGGTTTAATGTTTTGTAGGTCCGTAATATCGATCGCTTCCTCACCGGTTAATCCCAGCGTTTTACGCGTGACGCCCTGCGGGAATTCCAGCGGTAAAATCCCCATGCCAATCAGGTTAGAACGGTGAATTCGCTCAAAAGACTCTGCGATAACCACGCGAACCCCCAGTAAGCGCGGGCCTTTCGCTGCCCAGTCGCGGCTGGAGCCGGATCCATACTCTTTCCCGGCAATCACCGCCAGAGGCACGTTCTCCTGCTGGTATTGCATGGCCGCATCATAAATAGGCACCACTTCGGTTCCCGGCAAGTGACGCGTCATGCCACCTTCCACCCCGGGTACCATCTCATTGCGAATACGAATATTGGCAAAGGTACCACGCATCATCACTTCATGATTCCCGCGTCGTGAACCGTAGGAGTTAAAATCTTTACGCTCGACGCCATGGCTTTGCAGATAACGACCCGCCGGGCTGTCTGGCTTAATACTGCCGGCAGGAGAAATATGGTCGGTGGTAACTGAATCTCCGAGCATCGCCAGAATACGCGCACCGTGAATGTCCTGAACCGGATCCGGCGTAGCCTGCATACCATCGAAGAACGGTGACAAGCGGATATAGGTCGAGTCAGACTGCCAGCCATAGGTATCTGCCCGATCGACCTGGATTGCTTTCCATTCTGGCGTGCCTTCAAAAACTTCAGCATACTCTTTATGGAACATGGCGGTAGAGACCTGCTCAACAGCGCGGGCAATTTCCTGGGCTGTCGGCCAGATATCTTTCAGATAAACGGGATCTCCTTTTCTGTCATGGCCTAACGGATCTTTCGTCAGGTTGATATTCATATTCCCCGCCAGCGCGTAAGCCACCACCAGCGGCGGAGACGCCAGCCAGTTGGTCTTCACGAGCGGATGGATACGACCTTCAAAGTTACGGTTACCCGAAAGCACGGCCCCAACCGTAAGATCGCCTTTTTTGATGGCGGTCTCGATAGGATCGGGTAATGGTCCTGAGTTACCAATACAGGTGGTACAGCCATAACCCACAAGATTAAATCCCAGCTCATCAAGATACGGTGTGAACCCGGCCTGTGCCAGATAATCAGAAACCACCTTCGATCCTGGCGCCAGCGAGGCTTTCACCCACGGCTGACGTTTCAAACCAAGCGTCACGGCTTTTTTCGCCAGCAGCCCCGCCGCCATCAATACGCTTGGGTTTGAGGTGTTGGTACAGGAAGTGATAGCGGCTATCACCACCGCACCGTCCGGCAGCTTATAGTGTTGGCCGCTCATGGTATAGTCCACTGGCTGACGGTCTTTCAGTGAACTATTTACCTCAAGTTCATTACTCGCCGAAAAGGCTTTCGGTACATCAGCCAGCGCCACGCGATCCTGCGGACGCTTCGGTCCAGCAAGGCTTGCCTCCACGCTGCCCATATCCAGTTCCAACGAACTGGTAAATACAGGTTCATCGCCTGGGTTGCGCCACATTCCCTGCGCTTTGGCATAGGCATTGACCAGCTCGACCTGTTCCTCACTGCGCCCACTCAGACGCATATACTCAAGGGTAATGTCATCGATCGGGAAGAAACCGCAGGTTGCGCCGTATTCCGGTGCCATGTTCGCAATGGTTGCCCGATCGGCCAGAGGTAAGGTGTCCAGCCCATCACCGTAGAATTCAACGAATTTACCGACTACGCCGTGCTTACGCAGCATCTGAGTGACGGTCAGAACCAGGTCGGTGGCAGTGATGCCTTCCCGCAGTTTACCTACCAGTTTAAAGCCCACAACATCCGGGATAAGCATTGAGACCGGTTGACCCAGCATTGCCGCCTCAGCTTCAATGCCTCCAACCCCCCAGCCCAGCACACCAAGACCATTAATCATCGTCGTATGGGAATCGGTACCAACCAGTGTGTCGGGGTAAGCCACCCACTCACCGTCCTGTAACTCGCTCCAGACAGCTTTGCCCAGATATTCAAGGTTAACCTGGTGGCAAATCCCCGTACCCGGCGGTACAACGCTGAAGCGACTAAATGCTTGCTGTCCCCATTTCAGGAACACATAACGTTCATGGTTACGTTCCATTTCCAGGCGCACGTTTTCTTCGAAAGCATCATCATCACCGAAACGATCCACCGTTACCGAGTGGTCAATGACAAGATCCACTGGCGAAAGCGGATTCACTTTTGCCGTATCCCCACCCAGACGTTTCACCGCTTCGCGCATGGCGGCCAGATCGACCACCGCCGGCACACCGGTAAAATCCTGCATCAGAACACGAGCAGGTCGATAGGCAATTTCTCGATCGGCATGGGCAGTCTTCAGCCAATGCGCGAGCGCATGAATATCTTCTTCGGTAACGGAATTACCGTCCTGCCAGCGAAGCAGGTTTTCCAGCAAAACTTTTAGCGATTTCGGTAAACGGGTGATATCACCCAGTGATTTAGCGGCCAGCGGCAGACTGAAGTAACGGTAGGTTTTATCTTTAACCTGCAATGTGTCCTTACTGGCTTCTCGTAGGGTCGACGACATAGCTCCTCCTTAATGACAGGGTTGGATCCCCTGACTTTCCTCAGGGTTAGCATTAAAGATAACACAAACAAAATGTAACGCTTTGATAACAACTCAAATTGATAAAAGTGAAGAGCTACAAAAGGGGCAACTGAAGTATCTGGCGAGGAGAAAGGTTTAAGCGGTCAAGGTTAGTCCGGTGATAAGTATGGCTCATCACGATTACTCGGAATAAATTATTTGTAGTACAAGAAAATGGACGAATAATAATTATAAAATATCCATCAATTATTGTTTCTGATCATCATCATCCGCAAACAAATCGATAAACGACCGTTGTTCAGGAGAGAGTTTCCAGGACGCTGGAATATTCGACTTATTCTCTGCGCCGCGTTGACTCTCTTGTTCATGGTCATCAGGAGATGGCATCACGGTGGAGCGTTGTTCCAGTGTGGACATAACCTACCCCCACACGTTCCAGGCCACGAGCGCGACAATAATCCAGAACACGGCAGAGCCAAGAAACACAGCGAACCAGGCTTTACGTTTCATCACGGGATCCCGGCGTGCTGGCTGGTTTCCTGAAGGCATCGCTAACCTCATACTATAGAAATCACTTATCATTTAAGCACCAAATAATCGGTACAATTAATCATCAGATAGGAGGAATCCTAATAAAAAAGGTGAAAAAAAGCCAGTTAATTTTCATACTCGACCGGATAAATAAATTCATTATTTGATCGGTTATAAATATTTGAGAGGGATTTTTGGCGACCTTACTAATATGAAACTACTTTAGCAAGTGTTTACCATAAACAATATAGGGTTAATATAGATGGCAATTATTGAATAGATTCAAACTCTGCCGTCGGCATCCCTTTATGTTTGAGGATACCGACGAGATAACAGCCGTTATTATTTCTCAGGCAATTTAATATCTTTAAACATGGCTTCAATATCGTCGTTGGAACGCAGCGCCACCGCCGTATCCACCACATCACGCGTCAGATGCGGCGCGAAACGTTGAATAAAATCATACATGTAACTGCGTAAAAAAGTGCTGCGACGAAAACCAATCTTGGTGGTGCTATGGCTGAAGATATCATGGGCATCAACGCGTATCAGGTCAGGGTCGGAGACAGGATCAACCGCCATACTGGCAATTACCCCCACGCCGAGGCCCAGACGTACATAGGTCTTAATGACATCAGCATCGGTCGCGGTAAAAACTATACGCGGCTCAAGACCCGCACGGTTGAACGCGGTGTCCAGTTCCGAACGTCCGGTGAATCCAAACGTGTAGGTCACCAGCGGATACTGCGCCAGTTCTTCAATGGATATGGAGGATTTGCCCGCCAACGGATGGTCCGGCGTAACGACAATCGAACGGTTCCAGTGATAGCAAGGCAGCATCACCAGATCGTCATACAAGTGCAGGGCTTCCGTGGCGATAGCAAAATCTGCATTCCCTTTCGAGACGGCTTCGGCGATTTGCGTCGGCGATCCTTGGTGCATATGCAATGAGACGCGAGGATAACGCTCAATAAAGCCTTTAATGACGTTCGGCAAAGCGTAACGCGCCTGAGTATGCGTGGTGGCGATATACAATGAGCCTTTGTCCGGCCAGGTGTGTTCGCCAGCAACGGACTTAATGGCGTCTACCTTCGACAAAACTTCTCGCGCAATCCGAATGACTTCCTGCCCCGCTGGCGTAACCTGGGTCAGGTGCTTACCGCTACGGGCAAAAATCTGGATGCCCAGTTCATCTTCCAGCATACGCACTTGCTTACTGATGCCTGGCTGGGAGGTATAAAGCCCTTCCGCTGTTGAGGAGACATTAAGATTGTGGTTCACCACCTCAACAATGTAGCGAAGCTGCTGTAATTTCATGTTAAGCCATCCCGATTTGCGCCATCAAATCATCGTTTCAGAGCAGGCTCGTTAGCGCTGCTAATACGATTTAATAATAAAAAGTCTATTAACTATAACCACTATATCATTTCTATGTGAGCTGTATAGGGATGACAAAAAATAATACGCCAGAAACAAAAAGGGCCGCTTACGCGACCCTTTGAGGAGAAATTCAGCCGGAATGCTGTTATTTCTTCCCTTCTACCCATTTACCGTCAACGAAGAACGCAGACCAGCCGGTCGCCTTACCGTCTTTTTCCGCGGCAACGTATTGCTGCTTGGTTTTACGGCTGAAACGAACCATGGACTTGTTACCGTCCGGGTCAGTCTGCGGCGCATCAGCCAGATAGCGCAGTTTCTCCGGCAGACGATCGCGGAAGCGGTACAACTCTTCAACCAGCGGCGCACGGGTCTCACGTGATTTCGGGAACGTATTAGCCGCCAGGAAGATACCTGCTGCGCCATCACGTAACACGAAATACGCATCCGATTTTTCACACGGCAGTTCCGGCAACGGAACGGGATCTTCTTTCGGCGGAGCAACTTCACCGTTACGCAGGATCTTACGGGTATTTTTGCACTCGTCATTGGTACATGCCATGTACTTGCCGAAACGTCCCATTTTCAGGTGCATTTCAGAACCACATTTCTCGCACTCAACGATAGGACCGTCATAACCCTTGATGCGGAATTCGCCTTCTTCGATCTCATAGCCATCGCAGGTAGGGTTATTACCACATACATGCAGCTTGCGCTTAGGATCGATAAGGTAGCTGTCCATCGCCGTGCCGCACTTCTGGCAGCGACGTTTGGCGCGCAAAGCGTTGGTTTCCGCATCGTCGCCTTCCAGCACGTTCAGCACTTCGTTTTCCGGCACCAGGTTAATGGTTGTTTTGCAACGCTCTTTCGGGGAAAGCGCATAGCCAGAACACCCCAGGAAAACGCCGGTGCTGGCGGTACGAATACCCATCTTGCGTCCGCAGGTTGGGCAATCAATGCTGGTCAGCACCATCTGGTTCGGACGCATACCGCCCTCTTCAGGATCTTTCTCGGCTTTATCCAGTTGCTGAGTAAAATCAGTGAAGAAGTTGTCGAGTACGCCCTTCCATTCGGCTTCGTGATTTGCCACCTGGTCGAGGCTGTCTTCCATCTGCGCGGTAAAGTCGTAGTTCATCAGTTCGCGGAAGTTTTCTTCCAGACGATCGGTGACGATTTCACCCATTTTTTCAGCGTAGAAGCGACGGTTCTCAACGCGAACATAACCGCGATCCTGAATCGTAGAAATGATCGACGCATACGTGGATGGGCGACCAATACCACGTTTTTCAAGCTCTTTCACGAGCGAAGCTTCGCTAAAGCGCGCAGGCGGTTTAGTAAAGTGCTGCGCAGGTGTCAGTTCGATGAGCGTCAACGTATCGCCTTTATCAACCGCAGGTAAAATGCGGTCTTCATCGCCCTTACGCAGCGCAGGCATCACTTTCGTCCAGCCATCGAAGCGCAGAATACGACCCCGCGCCTTCAGACGGAAATCACCCGCGCCCACCGTCAGCGTGGTGGAATCATATTTAGCAGGCGTCATCTGACAGGCAACAAACTGGCGCCAGATCAGCTGATACAGTTTTTGCGCATCGGCTTCCATATCTTTCAGCGATTCCGCCTGTACGGCGACATCGGAAGGACGGATAGCTTCGTGCGCTTCCTGCGAGTTCTCTTTGCTGGCGTACTGGTTCGCGCTCTCCGGCAGATACTTTTTGCCAAAATTATCGCTGATGTAATCGCGAACCATGTTCACCGCATCCTGGCTCAGGTTGGTTGAGTCAGTACGCATATAAGTGATGTAGCCCGCTTCATACAAGCGCTGCGCCATCATCATGGTTTTCTTCACGCCGAAGCCCAGACGCGTGCTGGCAGCCTGTTGTAGCGTGGAGGTGATGAACGGTGCACCCGGCTTGCTGCTCGTCGGCTTATCTTCACGTTCCAGAACGCTGTAACGGGCTTTTTCCAACAGGCTAACGGCGGCAAGCGTCTGTTCCCGGTTGACCGGACGAAACGGTTTATCATTCTGATGCGTTACTTCAAGCGGTAACGCATCGCCGCCAGGCGTGGTCGTGTTGGCATCAATTTCCCAGAACTCTTCTGGAACGAATGCTTTGATTTCGCGTTCACGCTCAACCACAAGACGCACGGCCACTGACTGTACGCGACCCGCTGACAGACCTCGCGCAATTTTTTTCCACAACAGCGGCGACACCATATAGCCCACAACACGGTCCATAAAGCGGCGCGCCTGTTGCGCATTGACACGGTCAATATTCAGTTCGCCCGGTTTTTCAAACGCCTGACGAATAGCGTTTTTGGTAATTTCGTTAAACACCACGCGGCTGTAGCGGGTGTCGTCGCCGCCGATCACTTCCCGCAGGTGCCACGCAATGGCTTCCCCTTCGCGGTCAAGGTCGGTTGCGAGATAGATGTGGTCGGCTTTTTCAGCCAGTTGCTTCAGTTCAGAAACAACTTTTTCTTTCCCGGGCAGCACTTCATAGCGCGCATCCCAGTTGTGCCACGGGTCAACACCCATACGATTGACGAGAGCGCCACGTTCATCCTTTTTGGGCTTTTTAGCCGTTTTGGTGGAGGTTGAGTCGGCGCTCTTTTTAGTTGCTGAGCCACTGGTCGGCAAATCACGGATATGACCGACGCTGGATTTCACCACGTAGTCATTACCCAGATACTTGTTGATCGTTTTGGCTTTTGCCGGGGACTCAACGATGACAAGAGCTTTACCCATATTCACCTTTACCTAATTTGATTCTTCCAGAATGCGTCGCACGTTGATTCACCTTCCACTGGCGACGAGACATCGATATGGTCTCTGCGTCGGCGGATATCAACCCTTAAACTGATTCGCGCTTGTAATGTAACTCTCATATAACTGAGTTAACAGGCTTTTTCGCTCACAAACGCTATAGCGCGACGGAGTATTGGTCGAATGTCAAGCAAATCTGTTGCCAGATTGACGAAAGCGTCACACTGTACCTGATAAAATGCGTTACGCAACTTTATTAGCATGCAAAAACAAATCTCGCCAGCGGCAACACTCTCGTAAGACCTTCATTTAAGTCAGGGAATATTTGCCCATGAGCCGGGCTCGGCGTAGACTAATGTCCTTGTTTAAGGAGTAAATAATGCATAAAGACACTCAACCCATCGATCGCGAAACACTGCTGATTGAAGCCAACAAAATCATTCGTGAGCATGAGGACACGCTGGCGGGGATTGTCGCCACCGGCGTAACGCAGCGAAATGGCGTGCTGGTTTTCAGCGGAGATTACTTTTTAGACGAGCAAGGGCTACCGACGCCCAAAAGTACGGCTGTGTTTAATATGTTTAAACATCTGGCGCATGTACTTTCTGAAAAGTATCACTTGATCGATTAACACGAGAAATGATTTGCCGGATGACGGCTGCACCTCATCCGGCAATTACGATTTTACATCAGCGGTTTTTGCCCCCGCTGCCACCAGCGCATCAGTAATCGATCGGCGCTCTCGGCGGCACTGCCGGTAAAACGGTCCATCAGTTTTTTACGCTGAAGATAACGTACGCTCAATACGTCGCGACCGTCCATCAGCCCGAGGATCACCTCATCGCTGGTATTGATCTCATCCACCAGCCCGTTTGCCAGCGCCTGTTGACCAAACCAGTGTTCACCCGTGGCAACCTGCTCAATGTCCAGAGCCGGACGCATCCGCTGCACAAAATCTTTAAACAGATGATGCGTTTCGTTCAGATCTTCGCGGAATTTCTGCCGCCCTTCTTCCGTGTTTTCACCAAGTAAGGTCAGCGTGCGCTTGTACTGTCCGGCAGTGTGCAGTTCGATATCAATATCTTTCCCTTTCAGGAAGCGGTTAAAGTTCGGGATCTGTGCCACGACGCCAATAGAGCCGACAATAGCAAATGGCGCCGAGACAATTTTATCCGCCACACAGGCCATCATATATCCGCCGCTCGCAGCGACTTTATCTACCGTAACGGTCAGCGGGATCTGCTTATCGCGCAGACGTTGTAACTGGGACGCGGCCAGACCATAGCCGTGTACTACGCCGCCCGGACTTTCCAGACGAACCACGACCTGATCCTGGGGTTTAACGACCGCCAGCACTGCCGTCACCTCTTCGCGTAATGCGCTGACCTCATGGGCATCCATACTGCCTTTAAAATCAAGTACCCATACCCGTGGTTTATCAGACGACGTACTGTCTCCCAGTTTCGCTTTTGCCTTAGCAGCCTTCGCCTCAAGCTTGTGTTTCTTTTTCTGCGCCTTATGCCAGAATTTTTGCTGATGCCCATCCAATAAGGCCAGCGACAGGTCTTCTTTCATCTCTTTATATTGATCGCTGAGATTAATAACCCGCAATTCACCACGCTGACGTTTACGTTGTGTCGCGTTGACGATCAGCATAACTACCACCGCAATAGCCACCACGACAGTGACAATTTTTGCCAAAAACAACCCATATTCAGACAACAATTCCACGAGACCCACCTTGGTTAAACGACGCTACTTTCGCTCAGTGTACAACAGCCTTGTTAACCCGTCTTGCTTCATCCATTCAGCAAAAAGCATGACAACGCGTTCATTTTGCGGTGTTATTGCCTTTGGCTGATTGAAAAAGAACAGGGTTTAAGGCATAAAGCCCAAAAGTTATCGCGAACGAGATGGCTATGACGTCGCCGAGGAGTCACCGTGCATTATCAACCTAAACAAGATCTTCTACAGGACCGTATTATTCTGGTCACCGGTGCCAGCGATGGCATTGGGCGTGAAGCCGCACAGACCTACGCGCGTTACGGCGCGACCGTTATTCTGCTAGGGCGTAACGAAGACAAGCTGCGTCAGGTTGCCCGCGCGATCGCCGAAGAAAAAGGTACGCAACCACACTGGTTCACGCTGGACCTGCTCACCTGTACCTCTGACGAATGCCACCAGCTCGCAAAGCGCATTGCCGCGCATTTCCCGCGTCTGGATGGCGTACTGCATAATGCCGGATTGCTCGGTGATATTTGCCCGATGAGCGATCAAAACCCGCAGGTCTGGCAGGACGTGATGCAGGTAAACGTGAACGCCACCTTTATGCTGACTCAGGCATTGCTGCCGTTGTTGCTCAAATCCGATGCCGGATCGCTGGTCTTTACCTCCTCCAGCGTCGGTCGCCAGGGGCGCGCCAACTGGGGAGCATACGCCACCTCCAAATTTGCTACCGAAGGAATGATGCAGGTTCTGGCTGATGAATATCAGAACCGCCACCTGCGCGTAAACTGTATTAATCCTGGTGGAACGCGTACCGGCATGCGAGCCAGCGCGTTCCCGACGGAAGATCCGCAAAAATTGAAAACCCCCGCCGATATTATGCCGCTCTACCTGTGGCTGATGGGCGATGACAGCCGCCGTAAAACCGGTATGACTTTCGATGCCCAGCCGGGCCGTAAACCAGGAATCGCCCAATGAGTGAAGAACGCTATCAGCAGCGCCAGCAGCGCGTAAAAGACCGGGTTGACGCCCGTGTTGCCGCCGCCAGAGACGAGCGCGGGATTATTATTGTGTTCACCGGAAATGGTAAGGGTAAAACCACCGCCGCGTTCGGTACCGCCACGCGCGCAGTAGGCCACGGTAAAAAAGTCGGCGTAGTGCAATTTATTAAGGGGACGTGGCCAAACGGTGAACGAAACTTACTCGAACCCCACGGCGTTGAGTTTCAGGTTATGGCGACAGGATTTACCTGGGAAACGCAGAACCGCGAGTCGGACACCGCAGCCTGTATGGCCGTGTGGGAACACGGCAAGCGGATGCTGGCCGACGCTGAGCTGGATATGGTGATACTGGACGAGCTGACCTACATGGTTGCATACGACTATCTGCCGCTCGACGAGGTCATCAATGCCCTAAACGCGCGCCCTGCCCATCAAACGGTCATTATCACCGGTCGTGGATGTCATCGCGATATTCTGGAGTTAGCGGATACGGTCAGCGAACTGCGACCGGTTAAGCACGCCTTTGAAGCGGGCGTGAAAGCCCAGATGGGGATCGATTACTGACAGTAGGCCGGATAAGGCGCTTACGCCGATCCGGCTCCACGCTAACGCCTGATGGCGCGTTGCTTATCAGGCCTACTCATGATTAACCGTTGTTGCTGCGACCGCCCGGACGACGGCTGCTGCCAACCTGAGAGTGGCGCTTCACCGCACGGCGGATCTGGTTTGCTTTCATACGGCGACGATCTTTCTCGACGGCAACTTTAGAGGTGGTTTCCGGCTTCAGCTCCACCAGTTCACGCAAATAGTTGGTCTGCGCGAGATCAAGCTCCGTCCAGCCGCCACGCGGCAGGCCTTTCGGCAACGGGATATCACCGTAACGTACACGGATAAGACGACTTACCTGCACGCCCACGGCTTCCCACAGGCGACGTACTTCACGGTTACGCCCTTCGGTCAACGTGACGTTATACCACTGGTTGATTCCTTCACCGCCGCTGAACTTGATCGTTTTAAATGCGGCCGGACCATCTTCCAGCTGCACGCCACGACTCAGATCGCGCAGTTTTGCGTCATCAACCTGACCAAACACACGCACCGCATATTCACGTTCAACTTCGCGGCTTGGGTGCATCAGACGGTTCGCCAGTTCACCATCGGTGGTAAACAACAGTAAACCACAGGTATTCACGTCCAGACGTCCCACGGCAATCCAGCGCGCATCGCGCAGCTTTGGCAGACGATCAAACACGGTCGGACGACCTTCCGGGTCGTTACGGGTACACAGTTCACCTTCTGGCTTGTAATAAGCCAGAACACGGCAGATTTGCTCCGCAGATTCTTTAACCGAAATCAGATGACCGTCGATACGGATTTTCAGACCCGGCGTAACATCAACGCGATCGCCGAGCGTGGCAATTTTGCCATCAACGCTCACGCGACCCGCAGCAATTATGGATTCAATTTCACGGCGAGAACCGTGGCCAGCGCGCGCCAGCACTTTTTGTAACTTTTCGCTCATAGAGCTTCCTTTAGATGTCGCCTTCACAGGCGTCGAACAGGAGAATCAACGGCGCCAGTCAGCGCCATTTTAAGGCCGCGTAGTATAGCGGTTCGCGCCCTTATAAGAAAGGTTTAACGTCGCCGACGCCTTCGCGCAATACCACCGGGGAGTCATCGGTTAAATCAATGACCGTGGTTGGCTGCTGGCCGAGATATCCACCATGGATAATCAAATCCACCACTTTCTCCAGACGATCTTTAATTTCTTCCGGATCTGACTCCGTAAATTCGCTGCCCGGCAGCATCAGTGACGTTGAGAGCATAGGCTCGCCCAACGCTTCCAGCAGCGCCAACGCTATCGGATTCGAGGGTACACGCAGACCGATGGTCTTACGTTTTTCCTGCAACAGTCGACGTGGTACTTCTTTCGTCCCCTTCAGGATGAACGTGTAGTTGCCCGGCGTGTTGTTTTTAATTAAACGGAAGGCCACGTTGTCGACAAACGAATAGGTCGACAGTTCGGACAGGTCACGACACATCAGCGTAAAGTTGTGCCCGTCTGGCAGGTGACGGATGCGACAAATGCGCTCCATTGCGCCTTTATCTTCAATTTTGCAACCCAACGCATAACCGGAATCCGTTGGATAGACGATCACCCCACCTTTACGCACGATTTCAACGGCCTGATTGATCAGTCGCTGCTGTGGATTTTCGGGATGAATATAAAAAAACTGGCTCATACTTTCCTCTCTGTGGTCTCGGGCTGTTCCCAAAGTTGCCAGACGCCTTCAACGCCTGCGGGCAACCAGAGCTTACGACCCAGCTCAATCCATGGGCAGGGTAGATGAAAATCAGACCCTTGCGATGCCCACAGTTTATGCTGACGCGCAAGCGTCGCCAGATGGGTGCGTTCATTGGGAGACTGCTGGCACTGTGCCACTTCCATCGCGTCGCCGTGATGTTCAGCAAAATGCGCAACCAGTCTTTTCAGCCACTTAGCGCTAAGATCGTACCGCCCAGGGTGAGCCAGAACTGCCTTACCGCCAGAATGATGAATGACATCAATAGCTTGTTCTATTGTACACCACTGTGGCGGAACGTAACCGGTTTTCCCACGAGCAAGATATTTTTTAAAGACATCCGCCATGGTTGTGGCTTTTCCGCATTCCACCAGGAAACGGGCAAAATGACCTCGAGTGATCGCCCCGCTATCAGCCAGGCGTAATGCCCCTTCCCACGCGCCGGGAATATGCGCTTTGTCGAGTCGTTCAGCAATCAGGCGGGCGCGCTGCTGGCGACGTTCCGTTTGTTGCGCCAGAAACTCGCACATCATTGGATGGGCGATATCAATATTCAGGCCCACGATATGGATCTCATGGTTTTCCCAGACCGTTGATATCTCGACGCCAGGGATCAAATTTAACGCTAAACCCGCACGTGAAATTTCTTCTCTTGCCGCCGCAATACCCGCCGTGGTGTCATGATCGGTGATCGCCAGTGTACCGACTCGCATCTCTACCGCACGGTGTACTAAGGCTTCTGGCGTTAATCGCCCATCGGAGGCTGTAGTATGACTGTGCAGGTCATAAATCACTGCGTAATTCGTGTCGCTCAATGCGGCTCCCGTTTCACAAAATGTCTTAACACGCCCATCATAGCGGTTTAGACAAATATACTGAAATCAGGTGTTGACTTTACCCCACCGAACTAGTTAACTAGTACGCAAGTTCACATGAAGAAGGTATCTGAGATGAAATCAACGTTTACTCTGCACGGTTGGTGGCGCACTTCCTGATTTCGGGCAGTGTCTTACGTCTGCAATATGCAACCAGATACCCGGCCCGCCAAATGAGCGGGCTTTTTTTTGAACAAAATTAATGAGAATAACGATGCAAACACAAAAACCGACACTCGAGCTGCTTGCCTGCGATGCCGCCTACCGTGAAAATCCGACGGCGCTGTTTCATCAGGTGTGTGGCGCACGTCCAGCAACGCTGCTGCTGGAATCTGCCGATATCGACAGCAAAGACGATCTGAAGAGCCTGCTGCTGGTCGACAGCGCATTACGCATTACCGCCATCGGTGACACTGTCACCATTCAGGCATTATCCGCCAACGGCGCATCGCTGCTGCCGCTGCTGGATGCAGCCCTGCCCGCGGGCGTTGAGAACAAACAACAGCCGAATGGCCGCCATCTGCGATTCCCTGCCGTTAGCCCGCTGCTGGATGAAGATGCCCGCTTATGTTCCCTTTCCGTATTTGATGCCTTCCGTTTATTGCAAGAGCTGGTGAATGTTCCTGCGCAAGAACGTGAAGCGATGTTTTTCGGCGGTCTGTTTTCCTACGACCTGGTTGCCGGTTTTGAAGATTTACCTCAGCTTGAAGCGGGCAACCGTTGCCCTGACTACTGCTTCTATCTGGCAGAAACGCTCATGGTCATCGACCATCAGAAGAAAAGCACCCGTATTCAGGCCAGCATCTTTACCCCCAGCGATGCAGAAAAACAGCGTCTTAATGCCCGTTTGCTGCAGTTGAGCCTGCAGCTTACCGAGCCTGCGCCGCCGCTACCCGTCACTGAAGTCCCGCACATGCACTGCGAATGCAATCAGAGCGATGAAGAGTTTGCCGCCGTGGTTCGTGGTATGCAAAAAGCCATTCGCGCTGGCGAAATTTTCCAGGTGGTTCCGTCACGTCGTTTCTCGCTGCCCTGCCCGTCACCGCTGGCGGCCTACTATGTGCTGAAGAAAAGTAACCCCAGCCCATACATGTTTTTTATGCAGGACAACGATTTCACTCTGTTCGGCGCCTCTCCGGAAAGCTCGCTGAAATACGATGCCACCAGCCGTCAGATTGAAATCTACCCGATTGCCGGGACCCGCCCGCGCGGTCGTCGTGCGGACGGAACGCTTGACCGGGATCTCGACAGCCGTATTGAGCTGGAGATGCGTACCGATCATAAAGAGCTTTCCGAGCACCTGATGCTGGTAGACCTTGCGCGAAATGACCTGGCGCGTATCTGTACACCCGGCAGCCGCTACGTTGCTGACCTCACCAAAGTGGATCGTTATTCCTTCGTAATGCACCTGGTTTCCCGCGTAGTCGGCGAGCTGCGTAGCGATCTGGATGTGCTGCATGCTTATCGCGCCTGTATGAACATGGGCACGCTAAGCGGAGCGCCGAAAGTGCGCGCCATGCAGCTTATCGCCGAGGCCGAAGGCCGTCGTCGCGGCAGCTATGGCGGCGCAGTAGGTTACTTCACGGCCCATGGCGATCTGGATACCTGTATTGTCATTCGTTCCGCCCTCGTAGAAGACGGTATTGCCACCGTGCAGGCTGGTGCCGGAATTGTCCTGGATTCCGTTGGGCAGTCAGAAGCCGATGAAACCCGTAATAAAGCGCGTGCGGTTCTGCGTGCTATCGCCACCGCACACCACGCACAGGAGACCTTCTAATGGCTGACATTCTGCTGCTCGATAATATCGACTCTTTTACCTATAACCTGGCAGATCAGCTGCGTACTAACGGTCATAATGTGGTGATTTACCGCAACCATATTCCGGCCCAAACGTTAATAGACCGCTTAGCAACCATGAAAAATCCGGTGCTGATGCTCTCTCCAGGTCCAGGTGCGCCAAGCGAAGCGGGCTGCATGCCGGAGCTGTTAACCCGCCTGCGCGGCAAGCTGCCGATCATCGGCATTTGTCTGGGGCATCAGGCCATTGTAGAGGCCTATGGTGGATACGTGGGACAGGCGGGGGAAATCCTGCACGGCAAAGCGTCCAGCATTGAACATGACGGTCAGGCAATGTTCGCCGGTCTGGCAAATCCGCTGCCGGTGGCGCGCTATCACTCGCTGGTTGGTAGCAACGTTCCGGCGGGATTGACCATCAACGCCCACTTTAACGGCATGGTGATGGCGGTACGTCACGATACCGATCGCGTATGCGGCTTCCAGTTCCATCCAGAGTCCATTCTGACCACCCAGGGCGCACGTCTGCTGGAGCAAACGCTGGCCTGGGCGCAACAGAAACTCGAACAGACCAATACGCTGCAACCTATTCTGGAGAAACTGTATCAGGCCCAGACGCTGTCCCAGCAGGAAAGCCACCAGCTGTTCTCCGCCGTGGTACGCGGTGAACTGAAGCCGGAACAACTGGCTGCAGCGCTGGTGAGCATGAAAATTCGTGGCGAGCACCCGAATGAAATTGCCGGTGCGGCAACCGCGCTGCTGGAAAACGCCGCCCCGTTCCCGCGACCTGATTATCTGTTTGCCGATATTGTCGGTACCGGCGGTGACGGCAGCAACAGTATCAATATTTCCACCGCCAGTGCCTTTGTGGCGGCCGCTTGTGGACTGAAAGTCGCCAAACACGGCAACCGCAGCGTCTCCAGCAAGTCAGGATCTTCGGATCTGTTAGCGGCTTTTGGCATCAATCTGGATATGAACGCCGATAAATCCCGTCAGGCGCTCGACGACCTCGGTGTGTGCTTCTTGTTTGCACCGAAATACCACACCGGTTTTCGCCATGCCATGCCGGTACGCCAACAGTTGAAAACCCGTACGCTGTTTAACGTCCTCGGCCCGTTGATTAACCCGGCACATCCACCGCTGGCGCTGATCGGCGTTTACAGCCCGGAACTGGTGCTGCCAATTGCCGAAACGCTGCGCGTGTTGGGGTATCAGCGGGCAGCCGTGGTACACAGCGGTGGCATGGATGAAGTTTCGCTGCATGCGCCGACCATTGTGGCGGAGCTGCATGATGGCGAAATCAAGAGCTATCAACTGACGGCAGAAGACTTTGGCCTGACGCCTTACCACCCGGAACAGCTGGCTGGCGGCACGCCGGAAGAAAACCGTGACATTCTTAGTCGCTTGTTACAAGGTAAAGGTGAAGCCGCTCATGAAGCTGCTGTTGCCGCGAATGTCGCCATGTTAATGCGCCTGCACGGTAAAGAAGATTTAAAAGCCAATGCGCAAATCGTGATTAATGTACTGCGCAGTGGTGCGGCCTATGACCGTGTCACTGCACTGGCAGCAAGAGGGTAAATGATGCAAACCGTTTTAGCGAAAATTGTCGCAGACAAGGCGATTTGGGTAGAAGCCCGCAAACAGCAACAACCGCTGGCCAGCTTTCAGAATGATGTTCAACCCAGCTCTCGTGATTTCTACGATGCGCTGCAAGGTGCACGCACCGCCTTTATTCTGGAGTGCAAAAAAGCGTCGCCGTCAAAAGGCGTGATCCGTGATGACTTCGACCCGGTACAGATTGCGGGCGTATATAAACACTATGCTTCCGCGATTTCCGTGCTGACCGATGAGAAATATTTCCAGGGGAGCTTTGATTTCCTGCCCATCGTCAGCCGCATCGCACCGCAGCCGATTCTGTGTAAGGACTTTATTATCGATCCTTACCAGATTTACCTGGCGCGCTTCTATCAAGCAGACGCCTGTTTGCTGATGCTGTCGGTGCTTGATGATGAACAATATCGTCAACTCGCTGCTGTCGCACACAGTTTAAAAATGGGCGTACTGACCGAGGTCAGTAACGATGAAGAGCTAGAGCGTGCTATCGCACTGGGCGCCAAAGTGGTCGGTATCAACAACCGTGATTTACGCGACCTGTCGATTGATCTGAATCGCACTCGCCAACTGGCGCCGCGACTGGGTCATGGCGTAACCGTCATCAGCGAGTCCGGTATCAATACCTATGGTCACGTGCGAGAACTCAGCCACTTCGCCAACGGTTTTCTGATTGGCTCCGCGTTGATGTCGCATGATGATCTGCATGCCGCCGTGCGTCGCGTTCTGCTCGGCGAAAATAAAGTCTGCGGTTTAACCCGGGCTCAGGATGCAAACGACGCATACGAAGCGGGTGCCATTTACGGCGGGTTGATTTTTGTGTCCACATCGCCACGCGCGGTCAGCGTTGAACGCGCGCGCGCGGTCATGACCGGCGCACCGCTGCAATATGTCGGGGTGTTTCGCAACGCAGAGATTACCGACGTGCGCGAAACAGCAGCGGCTCTGGGGCTAACAGCCGTGCAATTGCATGGTAGCGAAGACCAGGCCTATGTTGACGCCCTGCGCGACGCGCTACCCGAACAGGTGCAAATCTGGAAAGCGTTAAGCGTCAGCGAAACGTTGCCAGCTCGTGATTATCAGCACGTCGATAAATACGTATTCGACAATGGTCAGGGCGGTAGCGGTCAACGCTTCGACTGGTCACTTTTAGGCGGACAATCGCTGGATAACGTTTTACTGGCTGGCGGACTCGGCGCTGATAACTGCGTTGACGCGGCAAAAACCGGCTGTGCCGGTCTCGATTTCAATTCTGGCGTAGAGTCACAGCCGGGCATCAAGGATGCACGTCTTTTGGCTTCGGTCTTTCAGACGCTGCGCGCATATTAAGGAAAAGGACATGACAACATTACTCAATCCGTATTTTGGTGAATTTGGCGGTATGTATGTGCCACAGATTCTGATGCCTGCCCTGCGCCAGCTGGAAGACGCTTTTGTCAGCGCGCAAAAGGATCCTGAATTTCAGGCGCAGTTTGCAGACCTGCTGAAAAACTATGCTGGTCGCCCAACTGCACTGACCAAATGCCAGAACATTACTCAAGGCACCAACACTACGCTGTATCTCAAACGTGAAGATTTGCTGCACGGCGGCGCTCACAAAACCAACCAGGTGTTGGGTCAGGCGTTGCTGGCAAAGCGTATGGGGAAAACGGAGATCATCGCCGAAACCGGCGCTGGCCAGCACGGTGTTGCTTCGGCTCTCGCCAGCGCACTGTTGGGGCTGAAATGCCGTATTTATATGGGGGCAAAAGACGTTGAACGCCAGTCGCCAAACGTTTTCCGTATGCGTTTGATGGGGGCTGAAGTTATCCCGGTTCACAGCGGTTCTGCAACGCTGAAAGATGCCTGTAACGAAGCGCTGCGCGACTGGTCTGGCAGCTACGATACCGCGCACTATATGCTCGGTACCGCAGCGGGTCCACATCCTTTCCCGACCATTGTTCGTGAATTTCAGCGCATGATCGGCGAGGAAACCAAAGCGCAGATCCTTGAAAAAGAAGGTCGTCTGCCGGACGCCGTTATCGCCTGCGTGGGCGGTGGTTCTAACGCCATCGGTATGTTTGCGGACTTTATTAATGAAACCAGCGTCGGTCTGATTGGCGTCGAGCCTGGCGGTCACGGGATTGAGTCAGGGGAACATGGCGCCCCGTTGAAGCATGGTCGTGTCGGGATTTACTTCGGCATGAAGTCCCCGATGATGCAGACCGAAGAAGGACAGATTGAAGAGTCTTACTCTATTTCCGCGGGGCTGGATTTCCCGTCTGTCGGGCCGCAGCACGCGTATCTGAACAGCATTGGTCGCGCCGATTATGTTTCAATCACCGACGACGAAGCACTCGAGGCCTTCAAAACGCTGTGTCTGCACGAGGGGATTATTCCGGCGCTGGAGTCCTCCCATGCCCTGGCACACGCCTTGAAAATGATGCGTGAAAACCCGGAAAAAGAGCAGTTACTGGTGGTTAATCTCTCCGGTCGCGGCGACAAAGACATTTTCACCGTACACGATATTCTGAAAGCGCGAGGGGAAATCTGATGGAACGTTACGAAAACCTGTTTGCACAGCTGAAGGACCGCAAAGAAGGTGCATTTGTCCCCTTCGTAACCCTGGGCGATCCGTCTGTTGAGCAGTCACTGAAAATCATTGATACGCTGATTGAGGCCGGTGCCGATGCCCTGGAGCTCGGTATTCCGTTCTCCGATCCGCTGGCTGACGGTCCAACCATTCAGGAAGCCACCCTGCGTGCGTTTGCCGCCGGCGTCACGCCGTCGCAATGCTTTGAAATGCTGGCGCTGATTCGCCTGAAGCACCCTACGATTCCCATTGGCTTGCTGATGTATGCCAACCTGGTGTTTAGCAAGGGTATTGATGAGTTTTACGCCCAGTGTGAAAAAGTGGGCGTGGATTCCGTGTTAGTAGCCGATGTTCCCGTTGAGGAGTCCGCGCCATTCAGAGCTGCGGCGCTCCGCCACAACATTGCGCCTATTTTTATCTGCCCTCCAAACGCCGATGAGGAACTGCTACGCCAGATTGCCTCTCACGGCCGCGGCTATACCTATTTGCTTTCGCGTGCAGGCGTGACCGGTGCGGAAAATCGTGCAGCGTTACCGCTGCATCACCTGGTCGAAAAGTTGAAAGCATATGATGCTCCGCCCTCTTTACAGGGGTTTGGTATCTCTGCGCCTGAACAGGTAGCCGGCGCGATTGAAGCTGGCGCTGCCGGCGCGATTTCCGGCTCGGCAATTGTGAAAATCATTGAGAAAAATGTTGCGGCACCGGAACAGATGCTGACTGAGCTGAAAACTTTTGTCAGCGCAATGAAAGCCGCCACCCGGCAGTAAGCGAAATCAACCGCCAGACACTTCTGGCGGTTTTACCCTTCTTTCGTGTGCTTCATTTTATACATGGCGCTATCGGCCTTCTGAATAGCCACATCCAGTTCACCGTTCACCTCTGCAATCCCCCACGATACTGACAATGGTACGGTATGACCGTCTACCACAAACACATGGCTGGTCACCTGCCCGCTGATACGTTGAGCGATTGCGATGGCATCAGTGGCCTGCGAGCGAAACAGCAGGATCATAAATTCATCCCCGCCGGTACGAATCACAATATCGTGACTGGTGCGAGTGTTTGATAGCATCCTGTTGGCAATAATTTGCAACGCACGGTCGCCTGCTGCGTGGCCCCAGGTATCATTGACGGCCTTGAACTTATTGCAGTCCAGTAGCACGACTGAACAATGTGATAAATCACGGCGCTTGATGATGTCGAGTATTCGTCGATTAAAGCAACCGGTCAGGGTGTCAATATAAACCTTCAGGTCGCTTTCGTTCAGCCATGATTTTAGCGAGCAAGTAATGATGATGAAAAAGAACGGCGCCAGCAGGATCACGATCCCGGCATGTGTATCGCGCGTCATAAAACGGCCTAATGAAAGCGAATAGTGCAGCGCATATTTCTCGGAAAAATTACGCACCAAAAAACGGGATTGACCTGTACATTTACCGGATAAACAGAGACTCTCATTGTCGGTCAGATTCACCAATGCCACATTCAGCGCTGGTGGAATCTGGTGGTCAAATGCTTGAGCTAACGCTTCCTGCAATTCGGGCTTTGAATGGTCATAGACCAGATAGGCCACGATTTGGTCTGATATCTCTTTGCCAGACAGATCGTAGATATAGCTCACCACGCTGTAAGCTTTTTCACCGGTAATTTTATCGGTATAGAAGTTCGTTGAACTAAGGGCCTTGTTTTTGACGTTTTTTTGCAACAGTCGGGTATAGAAATCGACCGGTGGATAGAAAAAGTTGGTGAGATCCCGCGCCATTTCAGAATTGGAGAAGCTGAAATTGCGCGAATCGGAAGCCATAAACCAGTAAAAATAATCGGAATTTTTGGCGATAATATAACGATGTGCATCGAAGCTGCCCGGATTGAGCTCATTGACCATATCGCGAATAAACTCCGCCGCCGTATACATACACAACGCGTTATGACTGGCTTGCTGGGCAATAATTGTCCCTGTCGCCGAATGCAGTCGTTTTGGGTCGGCGTTAATTCCCCATTCAATCTCATTCCGGGGTACAAATTGTGAAATATCACCACATTGCTCACCCGTTTTAATATGGTGATAGCGCTCACCAATCGCATCGGCGATCAGCTCGTTATCGTTAAAAATGTCCATCATGCGCGCTTGCATACGGTTAACACCGTCACTGACTGCAGCTATCCGTTGCTCATAAATTATAAGCAGAAACAACGACGTAAATATCAACGTTATGAGCCCTGATACCAGCAGTGCCTGCCTGTTTCTGAGCTTATCCTGCACAATCTTCACGAGTTCACCCTGATAGTTAACATATTGCCAAACCGGTTACCCGTTTATGTCGTTGCAAAACTGCGCTGTATGTTGATTGAGAATGTTAACCATCCCTAAGCTGGTGCGTTATAAGCCCGCCGTTGTGTGCACTAAAGTTACAGATTTATACAATAAAAGAACATTTTTGTTAACATAAATGCAAACTAATCATCACCCTCAATCGGATACCCCGCCCGACGAATAGCCTCACGATAATCACTCACGCCTGCGGTATAGCCCGCTTCAATCTCACAAACAGGATGGGCGCTGTAATAAGGTAGTTTAACCAGAGTCGCAATGCGTTTCTCCAGCGATTCAATTTTATCCATGAAATTCAGTAAGTCACGCGCGGCACTCACGGTGAAATCTGCCGTTTCATCTCCGGTGAATGGTTCCAAAAGTGTGATTTCTTGTTGTAGCAGGTTGTGAGTCAACATCATTGTCAATGCCCTCAAAGCCAGTTTGCTTAAAGAGTAGCATGACATCGACGAGGAGAAAGGCAGGAAGCGACGCATCCACATCAAGCAGCGCCCTGTGGAGTATTCCTTCCTTGAAATGTGAACGCAATGCCCGCGGGAAATAAGTTGTTGATGGCTGGCTGATAAGCGATTGATCGAAGAGAATCCTTGTTTCAACGTACTCACTGGCCGGTGATGGGAAGCCCATAGCTAAAGTCCTCCGTTTGGATTGAACAATTTAAAGGTACGGTTCTCGCCTTCCTGTGTTGATACATCGCGGCATCATTTAACCCCTTTGAGTGCCGCATAAAAAACAGTACAAATACTGTATACCCATCCAGAAAAGAGACTCACTACGACTGTATTGATAACCTTTTATTTATTTTTATGATTTTATAGAGAACATCATCGCTCCATATATCAATAAACATTAATATCATTTTAATTTTAAAAAACCATATAAAACATAACGAGTGAATGATGATTTATAATTATTATCTTTGTATCATTGAATAATAAAAAACCATATTATTATCACTTGATAACTTCGTACATTTGTCTGTATCATTTACACATAGTGATTAATCCATTGAGCCAAACTATCTGGTTCATATAAATGATATAGGCAGGGCAAATAAATGCCAACAGTTCAAATAACAGAAACCATTCACCATAACTCGACACAAAATAATGAAGATTTTAATAGAGTACAATCACTACCAATTCACCGATATTTCTTCAAGGATAACAGTGATGCTTTCTTATCGGGAATAGAAAGTAATTTTTCATTGGGTCAGCGTATTTATTACCAATTAATTAGAAAAGGATACAATCTGCATTTCCGTGGTTTTCATTCGTTTTCTGATAAAGAAAGAGATTTAAGAGAAAATTTTGAATCTCATTTGAAAAATAAATATGGCTCAAATGCTTTTAATTATGCCATGAGCAGGCTAAATCTTACTGATAATATCATATCAAAAAGAAAAATCATTGTCGGCTTTAAACTTGCACAGCAATATGTCAACAACAGAATTTTGACTGAATTCTCTCCAGCTATAAATAACTGCAGAGTAATACAAGAAAAAATTGAATCAATAGCCCATATAGCCAAACAATACAATTTTAATGACTCTTTAGAAAAGACAATAAAGATGAACAATATTATTGTCGAAAGAGTATCCAACCAGGATTCAAGCAATATATTAATATTACTTGGATATGCCAACATGTGTTATTTGAAATTATTAAATCAGTTATCTGATAAAATGGCCAGCGACCTTGATCTCGACAAGCATTCTGAAATCTATTTACCTCATGATCTTTTAGTTAAATTACATAATAATATAATAGATAACTTTCATAAACAGGAACTTATATTTAATGCAGATATTTTCCTTAATAAATCACAAGCATTAAAAGATCATTTAAATGAAAATAAAGCCACCAGCAATCTCAAAGCAGAGATAATTTCAGAATTAGTATTATCTGTAGCATCGTCCATTAGTAAGCACGCCCTCAAAGGGGATGTAGACTTACATTATTACTTAGATTTATTCTATTCATTATTGCATATCGACGTGGATAGTGATCACAGACCAATAATAAAAGCCAATCCTTACGTCCTAAGCAAATCCGTTGACAATGCATTGATTAATATGAACAATATTATTTCAGAAATTAAATTCAATCAAAACCTTAAAAAGACCATCTTTGATGAAATAAATAAAAGCCGATTTTTTACTCTTTCAAATAAATTCAGTTCTGAGATAAAATTAAAAGAAGAGTATATAAATGAAATTACAGAAGATAAAAAGCATGATAATTTATCAAAAAAAGAAATCTTATCAAAACTAAGCGATCTTATTTTTTTATCTGAATTTAACAAATTCAAACATAACACATTGATTATTCTTGATGAGCTCATTGCAAATAAAATATCAAAGATTGAAAAAAATCTTGATCCATCAATAAAAAAGGGCATAATTGAACAGACAAAAAACATATACACAGCGGATAATGATGCGAAGAAAATAACTCTGGTCGCGAGCTTAAAAGAGAAGATAATCAACTCGAATGACTTTATAACAACCCATCAAAACATCACTGATTTCATAGCAAAAAAACACTCAAAAGTCAAGAGAGAATAATCACACTGGGGAAGTTACAGATTTTTTTACACACTGAACAATCGGAATCTCTTTTACAAAAAGCGCGTAATAAGATCGATACAAAATAGTAATTATTATGATGCAATAGGTTTTTTAACATCGACAGTTGTTCATGTGATTAGTATGTATAATATTATACAGCCGCATCATCGTCACAGCAATTCAGATGCAGGATGAATAAACGAGCCCTTCCCCGGGTTAAAATGACACTGTTCTTTCGGAACAATATGTGGCTCACTTCAGTCATCACCTTCCTGCTGACAGGATGAGACTGAGGCCGGGATCGTAGGCTTGCAGAAAAATATCCCGCCTAACGTTTTTTAAAAGTCATTTTGGCATGCGGGCAATCGACAGCATAACGGTTAAGGATATAGTTGGGATCCTTGAGGACTACAAGAATAAAGGCCAACTACGGATGGCACAAATTGTACGCAAGGTGCTGTCGGATGTCTTTAAAGAAGCACAGCAGGCAGGAGAAGTTCTGGCAGGATTTAATCCAGCTGACGCTACAAAAAAACCGCAGGTTCGTGTCTCGAGACAACGACTGACGTTTGAAGAATGGCTAATGATTTATCAGGCCGCCGAAAAAGATAATTACTTTCTGCAGAAAGTAATGCTGCTGGCCATCATTACAGGACAGCGGTTAGACGATATTTGTAATATAGAATTTTCAGACATCAGAGATGGTCACCTCTTCGTTGAACAAAGTAAAACAGGTGCCAAAATCGCGACACCTTTAAAGTTACGTTGTAACAAGTTAAACATTTCTCTTGAAGATGTTATCGCTCAGTGCCGGGACAGGATACTTGGCCCCTATTTACTACATCATCACCACGATAAAGGGAAAGGCAAAAGAAGCAGAATGGTAAAACCGGCATCTCTAACGGGTGCGTTCAGAAAAGCACGTGACTCAGTTGACTACGACTGGTCAAGCAAAGGTGCTCCTCCTTCTTTCCATGAGCAACTTTCTTTGGCTGAAAGGATATTCAGGGAGCAAGGTATCAACACACAAATTTTGTTGGGCCATAGCAGTAAAGTAATGACCGATCACTACAACGATACGCGTGGAAAAGAATGGAAAAAACTGGTCATTTGATGACCAGTTTTGCAGAAGGGTTTTACAGAAGAACTTAAAAACGATAACCCGCAGAGAACATAAACACCCACGGATCGAGGCGTACGCTGTCATGCTGCTGCGCGCCAGCCAGTTTGTAGCTCGCGGTGGTGTCGATATCCATGTACCAGACCGACATGTTAATCAGCCAGTCACGGTTAATCAGATAGTCCATACCCACTTGCCCTGCTGCACCCCAGGAGTCTTTCAGGCTCAGGTCAGATAAACCGGTTGCTTTGCCGTTATTGTTAAAGCCTTCGTCAAAGAAGGTGGTGTAGTTCACACCGACACCAACGTAAGGACGCAGTTTGCTGCTGGAATCGCCGAAATACCATTGTGCCATTAAGGTCGGCGGCAAATGATGAACGGTCGCAATATCACCTGTTGTGGCAGTGCCAATCTTATGGCGGAACGGCGTGGCTGCCAGTAATTCAACACCGATATTGTCGGTTGCCATGTAGGTAAATGTCAGACCCAACTGCGTGTTATTGCTGACATCAAAGCCACCCAGGCTTCCCAGCGTACCACCCGCGCCTTCCGTCGGTCTGACGGTGGCAGAACCTGCACGAATAAAGAATTCTCCGGCCTCATGCGCAAATGCGTTACCAGAGAGAAGAGTTGTTAAAGCCAATGCTGCAACTGTTAATTTTTTCATGTCCGCTCCATCGTTATGGTTATAAAAGCGGAACGAATATACCCACATTGGAGTAATAAGTGATCTAACCTGGATCACATTGACTTTGATAATTTAACATTTATTGATCCAGATTAAGTTAGAACTTGCATCCAAAATCCTGGTTAACTTAATTCAGATCAATTTTGATATATTTTCATCACGCAAGTAACTGACCTCCTTTGCAGTATGGCGATGGTTATTTGTTCGTAATGCGCAGAGAACAAGCAACGTTCTTGCATGACGCTGAAGCCATAGTCAAAAATTACCGGGGCTTTACAAAGATATGCTTTTCCATACACCGCGCGATGCTGCCACTGTAGAGTTATCCAGGGTACAATTGCCCACAAATGAACACCTGCAAAACTCAAGGAGAGTGCATGTCTATCACGGCGAAATCCGTTTACCGTGACACGGGAAACTTTTTCCGTAATCAATTCATTACCATCTTGCTGGTATCGTTGTTGTGCGCGTTTATCACAGTGGTGTTAGGGCATGCCTTTTCTCCCACCGACGCACAAATTGCGCAACTCAGTGAAGGCGATCAGTTAACCAGCAGCGTGGGATTGTTCGATCTGGTGCAAAACATGACCCCGGAGCAACAGCAAATTTTGCTACGCGCTTCCGCCGCGTCGACGTTTTCCGGTCTGATTGGTAATGCCATCCTCGCCGGAGGTATTATCCTGATGATTCAGCTGATTTCAGCCGGTCATCGGGTCAGCGCATTACGCGCCATCGGCGCCAGCGCACCGGTGCTACCGAAGCTGTTTATTCTGATTTTTCTGACTACTCTGTTGGTGCAAATCGGTATTATGCTGGTGGTGGTACCCGGTATTCTGCTGGCTATCCTGCTGGCACTTGCACCGGTGATGTTAGTACAGGACAAAATGGGTGTCTTTGCCGCGATGCGCAACAGTATGCGTCTGGCGTGGTCTAATATGCGCCTGGTTGCACCAGCAGTGATCGGTTGGCTGTTGGCAAAAACGTTGTTGTTGCTTTTTGCGCCAAGTTTTGCGGTACTTACGCCAAATGTAGGCGCGGTATTGGCGAATACGCTGAGCAATATGATCTCCGCCGTATTGCTGATCTATTTGTTCCGCCTGTATATGCTAATTCGCCAATAAACCCTGAACGCATTCCGGGGCTTGTACCCGGTGCTTTTGATGACGGAATCGAAGAATGAAGCAGTTTCTTGATTTTTTACCGCTGGTTGTCTTTTTTGCTTTTTATAAGCTCTATGACATCTACGCGGCGACCTCGGCACTGATTGTTGCGACGGCTGTGGTTTTGATTTACAGCTGGGTCCGCTATCGCAAGGTCGAGAAAATGGCATTGATCACTTTTGTTCTGGTAGCTGTGTTCGGTGGCCTGACCATCTTCTTCCACAATGATGAATTCATAAAGTGGAAAGTAACGGTGATTTACGGACTGTTTGCCGGTGCGCTATTGGTTAGCCAATGGGTGATGAAAAAGCCGTTGATTCAACGCATGTTAGGTAAAGAGCTAAGCTTGCCGCAACCGGTATGGACAAAACTTAATTTTGCCTGGGCTGTCTTCTTTATCCTGTGCGGTCTGGCAAATATCTATATCGCGTTTTGGCTACCGCAGAATATTTGGGTCAACTTTAAAGTGTTCGGCCTGACCGCCCTGACTTTACTATTTACGTTACTGAGCGGAGTCTATATTTACCGCCACCTTCCGCAGGAAGATAAATCGTAATAAATGCTCGCCAGATCTCCGGATCTGGCGAATTTTTATCCCTTTGCGTTGTAGGTTGTCGTCAACCTAGATTACTTCCGCCCCACAGGCCGCATCCCCTCTGTTCTCAGCGCGTAATTTCTAGTAGCATCGCGCCTGTAATCTTTCTCTATAGTCGGTTCTACAATGACAACAACGAATAACACTCCCCAGGGCGAACTGGTTTTACGCACTCTGGCTATGCCTGCCGATACCAATGCGAACGGTGATATTTTTGGCGGCTGGCTGATGTCACAAATGGATATAGGTGGCGCTATTCAGGCCAAAGAGATCGCACATGGTCGCGTGGTAACCGTGCGGGTTGAAGGAATGAGCTTTTTGCGCCCTGTTGCCGTAGGCGATGTGGTTTGTTGCTATGCACGCTGCGTGAAACGCGGGACGACCTCGATCAGCATTAATATTGAAGTCTGGGTGAAGAAAGTCGCTTCAGAACCTATCGGCCAGCGCTATAAAGCTACCGAAGCCCTGTTTATCTATGTTGCCGTTGATAAAGACGGTAAACCACGGCCAATCCCCTCCCTGGCCTGATAGCACGCGCAAGCATCGCCATCCGGCAATCAATCTGCCGGATGGCGACGTAACGCCAAATCCGGCCTGATGCTTACTCGATCTGTGTTGTACCGTTCAGGCGGAAAACAATATTTACCACCAGCCCTGAACCTGGCTTACCAGCTTCATAACGCCATCTGCGCATCGCATTTTTCACTTCACGCTCGAACATATTCGCAGGCTGTGCGGACAGAACTTCCACATTTTCAACCCGGCCATCCGAGGTCACGTCAAATTTGACTTTAACACGGCCTTCAATGCGCAGCGCCTGGGCACGCGCCGGATACTGAGGCTGATTACGACTTAAGGCTCGCGGACCCGATGGTGCGCTCACCGCCGGTTTAGTGGTTGCCGGAGCGGTACTGGTTGTTGGACGCGCTGGCGCCGTATTTTCAAACGGGGACGCCGGACGCGGCTCTGCGGGTTTAACATCACGCTTCGGCTGCTCTTCCACCTTTTTCACCGGTTTTGGCTTAGGCTTAGGCTTGGGCTTCGGTTTCTCAATCACTACCGGCGCTTCTTTTGGCGGTTCGGGGATCGGTTCTGGCTCCGGTTCAGGCTCGACGACGGGTTCCGGCGGCGGCTGAACGGCCTGAGGCGGTTCGAGATCGGCAGGCGTAACCATCGTAACGGAGATCGGCTGCGCTGGCGCAGGCAGTTCAATAACCTGATGTACCGAGGTATACAGCAAACCTGCCACTACAGCACCATGAATGCCGACAGAAAGTAACGTAGGCCAGGGAAAGCGACGAGGTAAATCAAGGGTCATTGAAGTCATAATCGTTTCAGTAAAAAAACCAGGCCCTGATTTTAAATGCAAATAGCAATCATATTCAATAAGACCGTGAAGCTAACTGGCATTTAAAACGCGATTTTATGAGAAAAAACCATTTCCAAAGTATGGCCTTAACATATTAGTTATCTTTCCGTTGCAGTTACCAGGCCTTTCCAATAACGTAAATATGACCTTTTACCCTTCAAGGAGCTCTACCCGTGCTGTACGTTATTTACGCTCAAGATATCGCAGACTCTCTCGAAAAACGTCTTTCCGTACGCCCAGCTCATCTGGCTCGTCTGCAACTCCTTCATGACGAAGGCCGTTTACTCACGGCTGGCCCCATGCCAGCGGTTGACAGTAACGATCCGGGTGCCGCAGGATTTACCGGCTCAACGGTGATTGCAGAATTTGAATCTTTAGAAGCCGCGCAGGCGTGGGCGGAAGCCGATCCCTACGTGGCAGCCGGTGTTTATGCGCAGGTTTCAGTAAAACCGTACAAAAAAGTATTTTAAAAAACAAAATAAACAGCAGACATTGGGCACCGCCAGCGGTGCCCTTTTGAGATCAGATGTTGTGGATCGCAAACAGCAACGAGTTACGTTGATGGTTGAGAATGCACTTTCTGATGGTATGGATACGCATATTACGGCGCGATTGTCCTTCAAGCCAACGTGCTTTACGGCGGCTAGCCTGACGCAGCATCCGCCAGCGTCCCACTTCCGTTCTACTACGCTTCATGTTTACTACTCTTTCAGTCACTGAGCGGCCATTATAACGCCACACCGAATGCAGACCAGTGGTTTTCCCTTGTTTTTATTTGCCAGATTAATCCTGATGCGTAAACTCATAACAATACGCTTTCAAAAGGATTTTTAAATTTATGACAACCTTCTACACCGTGGTGAGTTGGCTGGTCATTCTGGGTTACTGGGTACTCATTGCTGGCGTAACATTACGCATACTAATGAAACGACGTGCAGTGCCCTCCGCAATGGCCTGGCTTTTGATCATCTATATTCTGCCATTAGTAGGGATCATTGCTTATCTGTCCTTCGGTGAGCTCCATCTGGGTAAACGTCGCGCCGAACGTGCTCGGGCAATGTGGCCGTCAACAGCCAAATGGCTGAACGATCTAAAAGCCTGTAAGCATATTTTTGCGCAGGAAAACAGCAGCGTCGCGTCATCCTTATTTAAGCTGTGTGAGCGTCGTCAGGGAATCGCCGGCGTTAAGGGGAATCAACTGCAGTTGCTCACCAGTTCAGATGACGTGATGCAGGCATTAATCCGTGATATTCAACTGGCGCGCCACAATATAGAGATGGTGTTCTACATCTGGCAGCCGGGCGGTATGGCCGATCAGGTCGCCGAGTCGTTAATGGCTGCAGCAAGGCGTGGAATTCACTGCCGCCTGATGCTGGACTCCGCGGGCAGTGTAGCGTTCTTTCGCAGCCCATGGGCGGCAATGATGCGTAACGCAGGTATTGAGGTTGTTGAAGCGCTGAAAGTAAACCTGTTGCGTGTATTTTTACGCCGTATGGATCTGCGCCAGCACCGCAAAATGATCATGATCGATAACTATATTGCTTATACCGGCAGCATGAACATGGTCGATCCGCGTTTCTTCAAACAAGATGCCGGTGTCGGGCAATGGGTGGATTTGATGGCGAGAATGGAAGGCCCGGTAGCTACCGCTATGGGTATCGTCTATTCCTGCGACTGGGAAATTGAGACCGGCAAGCGCATTCTACCCCCACCGCCAGACGTCAATATCATGCCGTTTGAGCAAGCCAGCGGCCATACCATTCACACTATCGCTTCGGGACCTGGTTTCCCTGAAGATTTGATTCATCAGGCGCTGTTAACCGCAGCTTATTCGGCGCGTGAATATTTAATTATGACCACGCCCTACTTCGTTCCCAGCGACGACCTGCTGCACGCAATCTGTACGGCGGCGCAGCGCGGGGTCGACGTCAGTATTATTCTTCCACGCAAGAATGATTCCCTGCTGGTTGGCTGGGCAAGCCGGGCCTTTTTCACTGAGCTGCTCGCGGCAGGCGTTAAGATCTATCAGTTCGAAGGTGGCTTGCTGCACACCAAGAGCGTACTGGTCGATGGCGAACTGAGCCTGGTCGGTACCGTTAACCTGGATATGCGCAGTCTGTGGCTCAATTTTGAAATCACGCTGGTCATTGATGATGCCGGATTCGGTGGCGATCTCGCGGCAGTACAGGATGATTATATTTCGCGTTCTCGCCTGCTTGATGCCCGTTTGTGGGTAAAACGACCACTCTGGCAGCGGATCGCTGAGCGACTGTTTTACTTCTTTAGTCCGTTGCTGTAAAACGTGCCCATCAGACAGTAAACGGGTAGTCATTATGAATATGGATTTGAACAATCGCCTGACTGAAGACGAAACGCTTGAGCAGGCTTACGATATTTTTCTCGAACTGGCTGCGGACAACCTGGATCCAGCCGACATCATTCTGTTCAATTTGCAGTTTGAAGAGCGCGGTGGTGCCGAGCTATTCGACCCGGCAGAAGACTGGCAGGAGCATGTTGATTTTGACCTGAACCCTGACTTCTTTGCCGAAGTGGTGATAGGTCTGGCAGATACAGAAGACGGCGAGATTAACGATATTTTTGCGCGCGTTTTATTATGTCGCGAAAAAGATCACAAGCTCTGCCATATTCTCTGGCGCGAATAAGACCCCAAAAAGCTGCTCTCGCAGCTTTTTTCATTTTTAGCCCGGCAATTGACTTCCGCAGCGGTTACAAAACCGAGCGCTATGCTCATGCTGCGCCTGCTGACACTGTGGGCATCTACGCTGATATCCGCGCTGTTGGAACGCACTGCTCATATGTGTGGTTATCAGCCCCGTCGGAATCGCAATCACAGAGTAACCAATCAGGATAAGCACTGACGCCACCATGCGTCCCAACGGCGTGTGCGGTGTAATGTCACCGTAGCCGACGGTGGTGACCGTAACAATTGCCCAATACACAGACGCATTCAACGTAGTAAAGCCATATTTTGGCCCTTCTATCAGATACATCATCGCGCCGAAAACAACCATTAGAATGGCAATAAAAGAATAGAACAACATCAGTTGATGACGGGCGCTTTTTAGCGCATTCCAGAACACTCGCAGAGAAGGCATAAAACGCAGCAGCTTGAGAATACGCAAGACGCGCAGGACACGCATTGCTCGCCAGGCGAAGACATAGCTTAGACTGATTTCAGGCCATAGCCACATCACGTACAGCGGCAGAATGGTGGCCAGATCGATAATCCCCCAGAAGCTAAACACATATTTAGCGGGATTGGCCCAGCTGCATAAACGAAGAAAATATTCGAGAGTAAAGACCAGAGTAATAAAAACCTCCAGCCAGACAAAAATGCGCCATTCCTCGAAGGTTAAATGGTATTGCGTCCCGACCCCGGACTCAATGAAGATAACAATAACGCTGAGCAAGGCGAACAGCGCACACATACCTTCAAAGCGACGCCCTGAACGGGTGTTTAAATCGAATAATTTGCGATAGAGCGCGCGGCGGACAGAAGAGACTAAACCTGACACATATACCTCACCAAAAAGAAGGGCTGACCTTTGTCAGCCCTCAGGATTATAGCGGGTCTACTTTCAGGCAGGAAACTGCGTGACGGAAACTTCCTTCGAGAACCGGGCGCGTTTTTGCGCACTCCGGTCCGGCAATCGGGCAGCGCGTCCGGAACACGCAGCCGGAAGGAGGGTTAATCGGCGACGGCAATTCGCCTTCCAGTAACTGGATAACCTTGTTCCTTTCCTGATCCGGGTCGGGAATCGGCACTGCAGACATCAACGCTTTGGTATAAGGATGCAGCGGATTATGGTACACCTCATCATAGGTCCCTAATTCCACGGCGTGTCCGAGATACATGACCAGCACGCGATCGGAGATATGTTTCACTACCGCCAGGTCGTGGGCAATGAAGATTAGCGATAATCCCATTTCACGCTGTAGCTGTTGTAACAGGTTCACCACCTGGGCCTGAATTGATACGTCCAGCGCCGAAACCGGCTCATCGCAAATAATTAGCTTCGGCTCGAGGATCAACGCACGAGCAATACCAATACGCTGACACTGGCCGCCGGAAAACTCATGCGGGTAGCGGTTAATCAGATTTGGCAGCAACCCAACCTTCATCATCATCGCCTTCACACGGTCGCGGACTTCCTGACCAGACAGGTTCGGATGATAAGTCCGCAGCGGTTCGGCAATGATTTCACCGATGGTCATGCGCGGGTTCAATGATGCCAGCGGATCCTGGAAAATCATCTGAATATCGCTACGCACTTCCCGCCACTCATCGGCTTTCATGCCCAACAAATCTTTACCCAGCCAGGCGACTTTTCCATCGGTCGCTTTCACCAGGCCAATAATCGCGCGAGCAAAAGTCGATTTACCACAGCCTGATTCGCCGACCACGCCCAGGGTTTCACCTTCATACAGTCGCAGAGTCACACCATCAACCGCTTTCAGGGTTTTAGACGGCTGCCAGAACCACTGCTTGCCGTCTTTAATGTCGAAATGAACTTTAAGATCGGCAATTTCAAGGAGCACTTTTCGTTGTTCGGTGACCGCATTCATACCAGTTCCTCCACCGGTTTAAAGCAGGCGCGCAGGCGGCCCGGACTAAACTCTTCCAGTGGCGGAGCACTGCTACAGATATCCATCGCATGCGGACAACGCGGCTGGAATGGACAGCCTTTTGGGAGACGTAACAGGTTCGGCGGGTTGCCAGGAATAGTCAGCATCTCTTCCCCTTCGGCATCCAGACGAGGTACGGCATTCAGCAAACCAATCGAATACGGATGAACGGGCTTATAAAAGACATCCCGCGCACTGCCATATTCCATGGTACGTCCGGCGTACATCACCAAAACTTTATCGCAAATACCGGCAACGACTCCCAGATCGTGGGTGATCATGATTATCGCAGTGTTGAATTCGCTTTTCAGTTCATTCAGCAGGGTCATGATTTGCGCCTGTACCGTAACATCGAGCGCGGTGGTCGGCTCATCGGCTATCAGTAATTTAGGCCTGCACAATAGCGCCATGGCGATCATTACGCGCTGACGCATCCCGCCGGAGAATTCATGCGGATACATTTTCATACGCTTCCGCGCTTCCGGCATTTTCACCGCATCCAGCATTCTGACCGACTCATCAAATGCTTCCGCTTTGCTCATGCCTTTATGCAGCATGAGAACTTCCATCAACTGCTCGCCGACTCGCATGTACGGATTGAGAGAGGTCATCGGGTCCTGGAAAATCATCGAGATTTGCTCGGCGCGCAGTTTATTCAGCTCACGTTCCGGTAAATTCAGAATTTCACGTCCGTTGAAGGTTGCAGAACCTCCGATACGGCCATTTGCCGCCAGCAGGCCCATCAGGGCAAAGGCTGTTTGCGATTTCCCCGAACCGGATTCCCCAACAATACCCAGTGTTTCTCCGGCTCGCAGAGAAAAGTTTAAATCGTTTACCGCAGTCACATCGCCGTCGGGGGTGGCAAACGTCACGCGCAGATCTTTTACGTTCAGCAGTGCGTTAGCCTGTTGTTGCGCGAGCGGCGCGGTTGAGGTTTCAATTACGCTCATGGCTGCACTCCTTAACGGTCTTTCGGGTCGAGGGCATCACGCAGGCCATCGCCAATAAAGTTAAAACAGAACAAAGTGACCACCAGGAAACCGGCCGGGAACAGCAGCAGCCATGGTGAGACTTCCATCGAGTTGGCACCATCACTTAGCAACGCGCCCCAGCTACTTAACGGCTCCTGCGTCCCTAATCCCAAAAAGCTCAGGAAGGATTCAAACAGGATCATGCTGGGCACCAGCAACGAAGCATACACCACCACCACGCCCAGCACGTTCGGCACAATATGACGGATAACGATGCGCGCGGTAGATACTCCGCCCACTTGCGCTGCTTCAATAAACTCTTTGCGCTTGAGACTCAGCGTTTGTCCACGCACGATACGCGCCATATCCAGCCAGGACACCATCCCGATAGCGACAAAAATCAGCAGGATATTTTGCCCAAAGAAAGTGACCAGCAGAATCACGAAGAACATGAACGGGAAGGAGTTGAGGATTTCCAGCAGACGCATCATCACCGAGTCGATTTTACCGCCAAGGTAGCCTGACAGAGAGCCGTATAGCGTACCGACAACTACCGCTACCAACGCCGCGGCAATACCGACCATCAACGAGATGCGACCGCCAATCGCCACACGAACCAGCAGGTCTCGACCTGACGAGTCGGTGCCGAAATAGTGTCCGGACTCCGTATCCGGCGCGCTGGACATCATGCCCCAGTCGGTATCGAAGTAGGTAAACTGCGACAGCATCGGTGCCAGCGTCACAAACAGCGCAATAATCACCAGCACCACCAGACTTGCCACCGCCGCGCGGTTATGCATAAAGCGTCGACGCGCGTCCTGCCACAGGCTGCGTCCTTCGACCTCCAGCTTTTCACTGAAATTCTCCAGCGCTTCGCTGTTTTTCTTACTTAACATCATAGCGAGCTCCAGTATCAGTAACGAATTTTCGGGTCGATAACGGCATACAGTACGTCGACAATCGCGTTAAACACGATAGTCAGCGTCCCTACCAGTATGGTCAGACTCAGGACCAGCGAATAGTCACGGTTCAACGCACCATTGACGAACAGTTGGCCAATGCCTGGCAAACCATAGATAGTTTCAATAACCATCGAACCGGTGATAATTCCGACAAATGCTGGTCCCATGTAGGACAGCACGGGCAACAGCGCAGGTTTTAACGCATGGCGGAAAATAATCCGCCGCATCGGCAATCCCTTAGCGCGCGCGGTACGAATAAAGTTAGAGTGCAGCACTTCAATCATCGAACCGCGGGTTATACGGGCGATGCTGGCGATATAAGCCAGTGACAAGGCCACCATCGGCAGAATCATAAATTTCAACGCCCCACCGTTCCAGCCCCCACCGGGCAGCCATTTCAAGGTTATGGCAAATATCATGACCAATAAGGGAGCGACCACGAAACTGGGGATAACCACCCCGGTCATTGCCACCCCCATCACCGTGTAGTCCCAGCGCGTATTTTGCTTCAGCGCGGCTATCACCCCAGCGCTAACGCCAACAAGGACCGCCAGAATAAAGGCCGCAGCGCCCAGCTTCGCAGAAACAGGAAAGCTCGAGGCCACGAGGTCGTTTACCGTATAATCTTTATATTTAAAGGATGGCCCAAAATCGCCATGCGCCAGCTGCTTGAGGTAGCTGAAGTACTGCGTCGAGATAGGATCGTTAAGATGATATTTCGCTTCGATATTAGCCAGTACCTCTGGCGGTAACGCGCGTTCCCCGGTAAATGGACTTCCCGGCGCAAGGCGCATCATAAAGAATGAAATCGTGATAAGTATAAACAGCGTCGGAATCGCTTCCAGACAGCGACGTAATATAAATTTTAACATTGCCCGTACCTTCTGGCGTGTGCCTTTACACCTCTTCTACCCCGACGTTCAGGTAAAGCGGTGTTAATAGTTCGAAGAAAAAAGACACTGTGGGGCAACATGATTGCCCCACGTCTTGCCATTAATGCTTGATAATATACAAGTCTTTAACGTGGATATTATCCATCGGGTCTTTACCGGAGTATCCGCCAACCCATGGTTTCACCAGGCGGGCGTTAACATAGTAATAAACCGGTACAATCGCAGAATCTTTATCCAGCTGCTGTTCCGCTTTCGAATACAGTTCGCTGCGCTGCGCTTCATCAGTCACTTTCAGCGTATCCGCAATCAGCTTATCAAACGCCGGACTCTTATAGTGGACGGTGTTGTTGGAGCTGTCAGACAGCACCATATTCAGGAAGGATGTTGGTTCGTTATAATCCGCACACCAGCCTGCACGTGCAACATCATAGTTACCCTGATGGCGCGTATCGAGGAATGTTTTCCATTCCTGGTTTTCCAACTTCACGTTGGCGCCCAGATTTTTCTTCCAGATAGATGCCGCAGCGATAGCCAGCTTTTTGTGCAGATCTGAGGTGTTATACAGCAGGTCAAAGGTCAACGGTTTTTCAGCGGTATACCCGGCTTCAGCCAGCAGTTTTTTCGCTTCTTCATTGCGTTTTTCCTGAGACCATTTGAACCACTCTGGTTCAACCAGTTTCGCGCCATCGGTGTAAGGAGGGGTAAAGCTATACGCCGGCAGGTCCCCCTGGTTTTTAACTTTGTTGACGATAATGTCACGATCCAACGCCAGCTTCAGGGCAGTACGAACACGAACATCGTTGAACGGTGCTTTCTGGTTGTTGATTTCGTAATAATAGGTGCACAGATACGGGTCAACGTGAACTTCGTTCGGGATCTCTTTTTTCAGTTTCTGGAATAACTCGATCGGCATGTTGTTATAGGTCATGTCGATTTCGCCGCTGCGATAGCGGTTAACGTCAGTCACTTCAGAAGAAATTGGCAGGTAGGTAACCTGGTTAATAACCGTTTTGGCGTTGTCCCAGTAGTTGGTGTTACGCTCAAGTACAATACGCTCGTTGACCACCCAGTCTTTCAGCTTATAGGCGCCATTGGTGACGATGTTAGCGGGTTGGGTCCATTTCTCACCGTATTTTTCAACCGCTGCTTTTGGCACCGGTGATACGGATGAGTGCACAAGCAATTTATAGAAATAAGGAACAGGCTCGCTCAGAGTGACTTCAAAGGTGTGATCGTCGAGAGCTTTGACACCGAGATCGGTGACCGGCTTTTTGCCGGCGATAATATCGTCAATATTGACAATATGACCGTACTGTAAATAACTGGCGTAAGGTGACGCAGTATTTGGGTTGGCCAGGCGTTGCCAGCTATACACGAAATCTTGTGCAGTAACAGGCGTGCCGTCAGACCATTTAGCGTCTTTACGCAGATGGAATGTCCACACCTTAAAGTCTTTATTTTCCCACTTTTCAGCCACGCCAGGCGATGGTTTGCCATCGACATCGCTGATTAATAAACCTTCAAACAGGTCACGGTTGATGTTGGATTCAGGTACACCTTCGATTTTATGTGGATCGAGTGACTGAACTTCCGAACCGTTATTACGCACCAGAGTCTGCTTTTCAGCAAGCTGCACTCCCGCTGGCACAACTGCCGCCGTAGCAACATTTCCAGCGATTAGCGCAGCCAGGATCCCCGCAGCTACTAAACTTTTTTTAGTGATGTTAGTCATTGTGTTTGTACTCCCTCATTATTATGGCTGGTTTTTTAACCAGACTGTTAATCCTGTCAGGATCCCTGTACGGCACCGGAGATTTTCTGCCGTCAGGTGGTTTTAGTTTTACTGCTTGCTATCACCGACTTTATTTATTCTGGCGATTCGTATGACCGCCTTGCGTCGATTATCTACGTGCCTCCCCTGCCGGAAACACGCTATTACCCTGTTGAGAGAAGCTAACTGAAAATGATTCTCATCAACGTAAATTCTTCTACATAATACCTGGCCGGAAAGTATCAAATGCGTTTCTTAACCGCCAATACATTTTACAAATTTGTTAAGCAATTCTCTTTTATTGGAAATAAATCTCACAAAAAAAGTCTTACGAATGAAAGGCAGTGGAAATAAAACGATTAAAATCAATATACTGCATTACGCATGATGTGACCCCTCCTGTCCGGTATCAACACCACGGCCAAATGCACATAAATTTAACAATTGGTTATTAATTAGCACATTCATCTAAAAAAAACGCTGAAATAACTAATAACATTTCGATAATCCTTCAGCAAGCCCCAGAGTATGATGTTAATAAAATAACAGTGACATTGGGCTCCCTCTGGCGGACTACTGCTACACCCATAAAATCAATGAATAAATTAATGGATAGCCATCAGATGCTTTTATTATTTCTATGCTAATTTTCAACTTTAGTGAGAAATTTTACTGATAATGAAAGGAAACGGAGCCGAATGAGGCTCCGTTGATACCGGAAAGGAATATCAGGCAAGCAAACCGGGGAAAATGGACTTGATTCCCGTCACAATGAATTCGATCCCTAAGGCCATTAACAACAACCCCATAATACGCGTAATGACGTTGATGCCGGTCTGGCCCAGCAGCCGAACCAGCCACGGAGCCATGCGAAACAGCCCCCAACAGCACAGAGCAAACAACGCAATCGCCACAAAAAAACCAAACAGGTTAATCGCACTGTGATAGCGCGTACCCCAAACGATAGTTGAGCTTATCGCCCCTGGCCCGGCCATCAGCGGCAATGCCAGCGGCACTACGCCGATACTTTCGCGGATTGCTGTTTCTGATTTTTCCTGCTTATTTTGCTTATCTTCGCCCAGTTTTCCGCTAATCATCGACATCGCGATAGTCACCACGAGAATGCCGCCAGCAATCCTGAACGAATCTATCGAGATACCGAAGATCTGCAGAATACCGTCACCAAGGAACAGCGAAGTCCACAGGATGATGGCAACCGACAGGTTTGCCGTAAGGTTTGTTTTATTTCGCGCAGCAGCCGTTTGATAGCTGGTCATACTGATAAAGACAGGGATAATCCCTACCGGGTTGACCAATGCAAATAACCCAATGAAAAATTTAAAATAGACAGGAAAATCAAATAGCGTTTGGATCACGGTTAGCTCCGAAGCGTTAGCCGGATAAAATGAGTCATAAAAATTGATAAAATCCGCGCTGAAGATACGCCTTTTGTCAGCATACTTCACCTTCTATCTGTGTATATCTACGTAAATACGCTACCAATACTTAGTGTTATTAATATGTATTAAATATGCTAATGTTATTAGCATTCACCCCATCAATTAATTAACACTTACCGATAAACGCTAAAAGGGCCTGCTGAAAGGTGTCAGCCTTGCGAAATTTTGATCCAGATCACGCAATTACTACTCAGAAGTGAGTAACCTTGCTTACACCACTTGGAGGTAGCGCTTTAGAGTTAACTGGCGCTAGCGTATAAGCTCTTTTAGTAAATCAAGGTAAAGTGGACGTTAATTAACCGTTTGATTTTCAAAACGTTACACAAATTTTCGTCGATCTGTCTATACTCTCGTATCGAGCAGATGATTTACTAAAAAAGTTTAACATTATCAGGAGAGCATTATGGCTGTTACTAATGTCGCTGAACTTAACGCACTTGTAGAGCGCGTAAAAAAAGCCCAGCGTGAATATGCCAGTTTCACTCAAGAACAGGTTGACAAAATCTTCCGTGCCGCCGCTCTGGCTGCCGCAGACGCTCGAATCCCTCTCGCGAAAATGGCCGTTGCCGAATCTGGCATGGGCATCGTCGAAGATAAAGTGATTAAAAACCACTTTGCTTCCGAATACATCTATAACGCATATAAAGACGAAAAAACCTGTGGTGTTCTGGCTGAAGACCACACTTTCGGGACCATTACCATCGCTGAACCGATTGGTATCATCTGCGGTATCGTTCCAACCACTAACCCGACTTCTACTGCAATCTTCAAATCACTGATCAGCCTGAAGACGCGTAACGCCATCATCTTCTCTCCGCATCCACGTGCTAAAGATGCGACTAACAAAGCCGCTGATATCGTTCTGCAGGCAGCTATTGCTGCTGGTGCACCGAAAGATCTGATCGGCTGGATCGATCAACCATCCGTTGAACTGTCAAACGCGCTGATGCACCACCCGGATATCAACCTGATCCTTGCGACCGGTGGTCCAGGCATGGTTAAAGCAGCATACAGCTCCGGTAAACCGGCAATCGGCGTAGGTGCAGGTAACACCCCTGTGGTTATCGATGAAACCGCTGATATCAAACGTGCTGTTGCATCTGTTCTGATGTCTAAAACCTTCGACAACGGCGTAATTTGTGCTTCTGAACAGTCCGTTGTCGTTGTTGACTCTGTATACGACGCAGTACGTGAGCGTTTCGCGACTCACGGCGGCTACATGCTGCAAGGCAAAGAGCTGAAAGCCGTTCAGGACGTTATCCTGAAAAATGGCGCGCTGAACGCGGCTATCGTTGGTCAGCCGGCATACAAAATTGCTGAACTGGCAGGCTTCTCCGTACCAGAAACTACTAAGATTCTGATCGGTGAAGTGACAGTTGTTGACGAAAGCGAACCGTTCGCTCACGAAAAATTGTCTCCAACGCTGGCAATGTACCGTGCGAAAGACTTCGAAGACGCCGTGATTAAAGCTGAAAAACTGGTGGCGATGGGTGGTATCGGTCATACCTCTTGCCTGTACACCGACCAGGACAACCAGCCGGAACGCGTCGCTTACTTCGGTCAGATGATGAAAACCGCACGTATCCTGATTAACACCCCGGCATCTCAGGGTGGTATCGGTGACCTGTACAACTTCAAACTCGCGCCTTCCCTGACTCTGGGTTGTGGTTCCTGGGGTGGTAACTCCATCTCTGAAAACGTTGGTCCTAAGCACCTGATCAACAAGAAAACCGTTGCTAAGCGAGCTGAAAACATGTTGTGGCACAAACTTCCGAAATCTATCTACTTCCGTCGTGGCTCTCTGCCAATCGCACTGGATGAAGTGATTACCGATGGTCACAAACGTGCGCTGATCGTGACCGACCGCTTCCTGTTTAACAATGGCTATGCTGACCAGATCACTTCCGTGCTGAAAGCTGCTGGTGTTGAAACCGAAGTGTTCTTTGAAGTTGAAGCTGACCCAACTCTGACCGTTGTGCGCAAAGGTGCTGAGCTGGCTAACTCCTTCAAACCAGACGTGATCATCGCACTGGGTGGCGGTTCCCCGATGGATGCCGCGAAAATCATGTGGGTTATGTACGAACACCCAGAAACTCACTTCGAAGAACTGGCGCTGCGCTTTATGGACATCCGTAAACGTATCTACAAGTTCCCGAAAATGGGTGTAAAAGCGAAGATGGTTGCCGTCACCACCACTTCCGGTACCGGCTCTGAAGTTACTCCGTTTGCGGTTGTTACTGACGATGCAACTGGTCAGAAATACCCGCTGGCAGACTATGCGCTGACGCCGGATATGGCCATTGTTGACGCCAACCTGGTAATGGATATGCCGAAGTCCCTGTGTGCGTTCGGTGGTCTGGATGCCGTCACTCACGCCCTGGAAGCTTACGTATCCGTGCTGGCTTCTGAGTTCTCTGACGGTCAGGCTCTGCAAGCGCTGAAACTGCTGAAAGAAAACCTGCCAGCGTCCTACCACGAAGGTTCTAAGAACCCGGTAGCGCGTGAGCGTGTACACAGTGCAGCAACCATCGCTGGTATTGCGTTTGCGAACGCCTTCCTGGGTGTATGTCACTCAATGGCGCACAAGCTGGGTTCTCAGTTCCACATTCCTCACGGTCTGGCGAATGCCCTGCTGATCAGCAACGTTATTCGTTATAACGCGAACGACAACCCGACTAAACAGACTGCATTCAGTCAGTATGACCGTCCGCAGGCTCGTCGTCGCTACGCTGAAATCGCAGACCATCTGGGTCTGAGCGCACCGGGCGACCGCACTGCTGCGAAAATTCAGAAACTTCTGAGCTGGCTGGATGAAATCAAAGCTGAACTGGGTATTCCTAAGTCTATCCGTGAAGCTGGCGTTCAGGAAGCTGACTTCCTGGCACACGTGGACAAACTGTCTGAAGATGCGTTTGATGACCAGTGTACTGGTGCTAACCCGCGTTATCCGCTGATTTCTGAACTGAAACAGATCCTGATGGATACTTACTACGGTCGTGAATACAGCGAAGATCAAATCGCCGTTAAGACTGAAGCAGTAGCAGCACCGAAAGCTGAGAAGAAAGCGAAGAAATCCGCTTAATTCGTCCAGGTAAATTTTAGTTTCACCCCATAAACGGTCCCAAGTTGGGACCGTTTTTTTTACATCTTACGTTATCAGAATCGATACATGAATGACCAATTCAGTGACGTGCAAAGGATAGTCCTGTAAAGGATGTCCAGGAGGATGTGAGAATAGCGTCAGGAGAGTGTCTGACAGGGTAGCGAACATTAGCGAATGTAGCAGCCTACCCTGTGCTAATAAACGCCCAGAAGCGCGTAGAGTTAGTCGTGGCTGTGTCGTTCTTGTATCGCCGTCAGAGAGCCCTCAGACTGCGCTTGTTTATAGTGCTTACGGCATACCGATACGTAGCGTTCGTTCCCGCCAATCACCACCTGCTCGCCCTCGTTATAAGGTCGTCCTGCCTGATCAAGACGTAGCACCATGCTGGCCTTACGCCCACAGAAACAAATGGTTTTTAATTCAACCAGTTTATCTGACCATGCCAATAGGTATTCGCTGCCGCCAAATAACTCACCACGAAAATCTGTACGCAGCCCGTAGCACAACACGGGAATATCCAGACGATCGACAACTTCTGATAACTCATAAACCTGCTGTCGAGTCAGAAACTGCGACTCATCAACCAGTACACAGTGAATTCTTTGCTGCTCATTCTCAGCCCGTATCTCTTCGAACAATGATGAATTTTGGTTAAACAATTTTGCAGGTGACGACAGACCTATACGTGAACTTACTTTACCAGCACCAAAGCGGTCATCAATTTCCGCTGTATATACCACGGCACGCATCCCACGTTCCTGATAATTGTACGAAGATTGCAGCAATGCAGTCGACTTACCGGCATTCATTGCAGAATAGTAAAAATATAGCTGTGCCATAGACCGTAGGCCCTCACCCAGGGAAATAAATATCGGCAAGATTGTACCATATTTCACGAACGTGTCGGTGTAGCGTTGTCCGCACAGGCGTATAAATACACGTACAGACTTGCGCTCAGTGGCGCCTAAATAACCGGTCCTTTAAGTGACAGGAGAGCGTGAGTACACTCCAGCCCCAGTCCAGGTAACCTGAGACAGTACGTGTATATACACACTCTTTCACAAATAGTGCTCATGAAATTTATCCATACCACTTATCTTCTTGCGGCAATAAAGAAACCAGTCCCTTATTGTTATTGAATCTACCCACTGTCGCCATGTATTAGCGAATTCATGTAAGCAAAACTAATACAAAAGGTTGAAATCACTGCAAAGAGATACTATTTGTACACCATAAAATGTGACCTGAATCTTGAATTTTTACTCTCAGCCGTCGAGAAGCCCCCTCACCAATAAGCCTTTTTTATGCCCAACATCGTGGAGAATTTAAGACAGATGAATTAATTCTGATACTAAATAAAGTGCAATTTTGAATTCCTTACATTCCTGGCTATTGCACAACTGAATTTATCGCTCTATTATTAGCTCAACAAACCACCCCAATATAAGTTTGAGATTACTACAATGAGCGAAGCACTTAAAATTCTGAACAACATCCGTACTCTTCGTGCGCAGGCAAGAGAATGTACTCTGGAAACTCTTGAAGAAATGCTGGAAAAATTAGAAGTAGTTGTTAGCGAGCGCCGTGAAGAAGAAAGCGCTGCAGCTGCTGAAGTTGAAGAACGTACTCGTAAACTGCAACAATATCGTGAAATGCTGATCGCTGACGGCATTGATCCGAACGAACTGCTGAATAGCATGGCTGCTGTTAAATCTGGCACCAAAGCTAAACGCGCTGCGCGTCCGGCTAAATATAGCTATGTTGACGAAAATGGTGAAACCAAAACCTGGACTGGCCAGGGTCGTACACCTGCTGTGATCAAAAAAGCGATGGAAGAACAAGGTAAACAACTGGACGATTTCTTAATCAAGGAATAATTCAGAAATAGTTTGCTTAAAATCCCGCCAGTGGCGGGATTTTTTTTACCTGTACTTCGCACAGTCCCTACCCAAGTTAGGTATAAAAAAACGGTGCTGGATTAACAGCACCGTTCAGACCGGATAATACCAGCAGGTTACTTCTTAATACCCATCTCATCTTCCAGCCAGGCTTTAAATTCAGCGCCGAGAGTATTATGGCGAATACCATATTCAACGAACGCCTGCATATAGCCCAGCTTATTACCACAGTCATGGCTTTTGCCCTTCATGTGATAAGCTTCAACCGTTTCTTTTTCAATCAGCATATCGATAGCATCAGTCAGCTGAATTTCGTCACCGGCTCCCGGAGGCGTTTTTGCCAGCAGAGGCCAGATATCCGCGCTAAGGACGTAACGCCCCACGACGGCCAGATTAGATGGCGCAACATTCGCTTTCGGCTTTTCAACAACGCCAACCATCGGTACGCTTTCGCCTGGCGCTAATTCAACGCCTTTACAATCAACAACACCATAAGCGGTAACATCTTCTACCGGCTCCACCATAATCTGGCTGCTGCCTGTTTCATCGAAACGATGAATCATTTCGGCAAGATTGTCGCGTGATAAATCAGATTCGTATTCGTCAAGAATGACGTCCGGCAGGATAACCGCAACGGGCTCATCGCCAACAACCGGGTGCGCGCACAATACCGCGTGGCCCAGACCTTTAGCCAGTCCCTGACGCACCTGCATAATAGTGACATGTGGCGGACAAATAGATTGCACTTCTTCCAGAAGCTGGCGTTTAACGCGTTTTTCCAGCATAGCTTCAAGTTCAAAGCTGGTATCGAAGTGGTTTTCAATAGAATTTTTAGACGAGTGAGTGACAAGTACAATTTCAGTGATGCCCGCAGCAATACATTCGTTTACGACGTACTGAATTAATGGCTTATCAACCAACGGTAGCATCTCTTTCGGGATTGCTTTCGTAGCCGGTAACATCCTGGTTCCTAATCCCGCAACCGGGATAACGGCCTTTTTGACTTTTGAATTAAGGGCAGCCATTTAAAACTCTCCTGGACTGTTCATGTATTGAACGTGTTCATCAATCTGTATCGCATCCAAGTATATCAGTACCGTGACAAGCTTCGGGTCTGAAAAGGACGCGCGTCGGTATAATTAAGATAAATACGAATAAATCTGGCGCTGATAGTAGCACTCACGGCATAAGAGGGGTGAGCCAATTTCCTTCCCATTCCACTCGGTTGTTCATTCCGCAGACAACATCAGGCGCAGGCGACCACCTGTCCCCCAAATTTGGCATTGCCAGGACTCGCAACGTTGGCTCAGTTGATTAAGATACGCATTCCCTAAGGTTCCCAACGGAACGCCATTGCTGATTTGTACATTGTGGGAACCTGTATTTAATGTCGCATTCAGCCCTGCGGATACCAGAATCAGGTTTTTTAATCCGCTGTGGTAATAACCCACCAGCAGAGGGAACTGTCCGGGCAAATTAGCCTGGCGCAATAAATGGTTTACCTGTTTCAATAACGCACCAAGCTCCGGCAAGCGTTGATTTTGATGCGCGAGCTGTTCCTGCAGCAAACCGTTAAATAGCGCTCGCAGTAATAATGCCGCCAGAACGCCATTATCCCCTGCCCGCGTCACATCCAGACAATAAAACGCAAGGTCATGGTCCGATAACGGTGCAATATCCAGTACCAGCCCAAGTTGATCGGCGGCAACCAACTGACGATAGTTGATCCGACATCGAGAAATCACTTGCGACACAGGGGGCTGCAATTCTTGCAGCAGCTTCGCTGCAGCGGCGGGATCGCCGACCATCGCATCCCAGTCGCGAAATAGCCGCTCTTCTTCTTCCACGCGTGAATTAAACATATTTGGATACAGACACGCAAAGACGGTTTCCCGCAGGCGGTTAAGGTCCTTTACCGGCTTCAGCAGCACATCATCCACACCTAATCGCAGTGCTTTGGCTATATCAGACATGTTTTCCGTCGCTGATATCACCAGAATTGGGGTCTGATCGCCACGATTTCGCAGATACTCTACCAGCTTAAGGCCGTTCATTCGTGGCATAGCCAGGTCGCAGATTATCAGGTCAGGGTTAAAGTGTCCGAGTAATTCCAGAGCTTCAAGTCCATCTCCCGCTACCGCTGTTGTCGCTCCCAAAGAGGAAAACCATGAGTCCATGAGTGAGCGAAATACCGGCTCATCCTCAACGATAAGAATCTGTTTTCCGACCAATGGCTGCGTCATATTCTCCCCCCTGACTGGCTTTAGTAAATAGTGGCATGCTATTGCTACTCACGCCTGTCAGAAATTACTTAAGTGTTGATAAAAAATGCGTTAGATGCTGGTTTTCACCAGAGGTAGAAGCTCATCCATTTTCTTCTCGACCGCCAGTTGTCCAGCAGCTATTGCTGCGCTGGCGCGGTGAAAATCCAGCGTGGATATTTGCGGACAAAACGGCTGAATCAGGATATCTGGCGGGTCTCCGGCCATGCGGTTACGTTTCAGACGGTTTTCCAGAACCTGAATAGAAGTCGTCATGATCTCCATCGCCGTCGGCGCGGTTATCGCACGCCGGGCCGTTATGTTGCTCAAGCGCTCTTTCAGACGGGCATGCCATGAAAGCGCGTCGACATCATCACCCGTTTCGGCTTCACTGCTGACGTTGAAGGAGAGTAAATCTTGCTGCATAAGATGCGCATCGTGTTGCAGATCGACGGCAATAACGATGTCGGCGCCCAGCGCACGGGTTAAGGATACAGGAACAGGATTCACCACCGCGCCATCGACCAGCCAGTAACCATTATGCGCCACAGGGGACATCAGACCAGGAATACTACAGGAGGCACGAACAGCCAGGTGCAAATCACCTTCCGTGAACCAAAGCTCCCGACCCGTACTCAGATTCGTAGCCACAGTTGCGAAACGGCGAGTGCATTGCTCAATTGCTTCTACCGGCATGATATTACGATACTGATTGAATACCCGCTCACCACGCAGTAAACCGCCCCTGCGCCACGAGAGATCCATCAGACGTAAGACGTCCCAATAGCTGAAAGAACAAACCCACTGTTCGAGAGCAGGTAACTTATTGCATGCGTAGGCTGCACCCACCAGCGAACCAATGGAACACCCTGTCACGATATCAACATCAATGCCCATATGCTTTAGGGCTTTAATAACGCCAATATGCGACCAACCTCGCGCCGCGCCGGAACCTAGCGCCAGCCCAATTTTTATTTTTCTCATTGTACGTACAAACTTCCCCTGGCTTGCAGACGTAGCAACATCGCTACCGCTCAGTTAACATAGTGCTACCTTAGCGTTTTTACGCCGTTTTTTTATTCCAGGGAGTACTTTGTGTCTCAGCTTTGTCCCTGTGGTAGCGCTGTCGAGTATAGCCTATGTTGCTACCGTTATGTGTCCGGCGCGCAAGTAGCACCTACGCCGTCACACCTCATGCGTTCTCGTTACTGTGCTTTTGTGATGAAAGACGCAGATTACCTGATCAAGACCTGGCATCCGGACTGTCATGCAGCCGCATTTCGCGACGACATTATCGCAGGATTTAACCACACCGAATGGCTCGGGCTGACCGTTTTTGAACAAGAATCGGCAGACACAGCAAATATCGGCTACGTCAGCTTTGTCGCACGATTTTCTGAACAAGGTAAAACAGGCGCAATAATCGAGCGCTCTCGTTTTTTAAAAGAAAACGGTCAGTGGTACTATATAGACGGTACACGCCCTCAAATTGGACGAAACGATACCTGCCCTTGTGGCTCCGGTAAAAAATTTAAAAAGTGCTGCGGCTAATCAACGCCCGACAGTATCAATTTTGCAAACATTCTCAACAGGATCACCGCTGCAAATGCATTCATTACAACGAAAAGTGCTGCGTACTATTTGCCCGGACCAAAAAGGTCTGATCGCGCGCATTACGAATATCTGTTACAAGCATGAACTGAACATCGTGCAGAACAATGAGTTCGTGGACCACCGTACCGGGCGCTTTTTTATGCGTACCGAACTGGAGGGTATTTTTAACGACGTCACGCTACTTGCCGATCTGGATAGTGCCCTACCAGATGGCTCCATTCGTGAATTAACACCAGCAGGACGCCGCCGTATCGTCATTTTGGTCACTAAGGAAGCACATTGTCTGGGCGACCTGTTAATGAAGGCCAATTATGGCGGGCTGGATGTTGAAATCGCCGCAGTGATCGGCAACCACGAGACGCTACAGCCTTTGGTCGAACGATTTGATATCCCGTTTGAGCTGGTCAGCCACGAAGGCCTAACGCGTGACGAACATGACCAGAAAATGGCCGACGCTATCGACGCACATCAACCAGACTATGTCGTGCTGGCAAAATACATGCGCGTTCTGACGCCAGCTTTTGTTTCACGCTTCCCGAATAAGATTATCAATATTCACCATTCATTCCTGCCAGCGTTTATTGGTGCTCGCCCTTACCATCAGGCTTATGAGCGTGGGGTGAAGATCATTGGTGCGACGGCCCACTACGTGAATGATAACCTCGATGAAGGCCCTATCATTATGCAGGACGTGATTCATGTGGATCACACCTACACTGCGGAAGACATGATGCGTGCGGGTCGCGACGTTGAGAAAAATGTATTAAGCCGCGCGCTGTATCAGGTTCTGGCTCAGCGCGTCTTTGTTTACGGTAACCGAACGATTATTCTGTAATCGATTGATAATTGAATTGGTTACCTTTACATCTTTACGCGTAAAAATCAGGCAACCAGTTCTTTTTTAGCAACGGAATACTTTACAGGGGCGCATCATTTGATATGATGCGCCCCGCTTCCAACGGAAGCAGGCCAGTAACTAGCATTACCCCGTGGTGGGGTTCCCGAGCGGCCAAAGGGAGCAGACTGTAAATCTGCCGTCATCGACTTCGAAGGTTCGAATCCTTCCCCCACCACCATTCATTCCGATAGATTCATAAAATTAGTATCCCCCTGGTGGGGTTCCCGAGCGGCCAAAGGGAGCAGACTGTAAATCTGCCGTCATCGACTTCGAAGGTTCGAATCCTTCCCCCACCACCATCACCTCATAAAGCATCTGTTCCAATCCATCTGTTATGCCTCATATTCTGCCCAAGCGGGAAGGATGAGAAGCTTCGACTAAGGTTCGATTCGAGCGTTAGCGAGAAAGCGTTGCCGCAGGCAACGACCCGAAGGGTGAAGCGCACCGCGCTGAGTCATCCTTCCCCCACCACCATCACCTCATAAAGCATCTGTTCCAATCCACCTGTGATGCCCCATCCCCTGGCTTCGATCAAGTCTCAACTCGGGTCCGCAATTTGCCTGATGCACGATGCTTATCCTGCAAACAAACGTAAAAAAACCCCGCCGGAGCAGGGTTTTGTCTTACACAGATAACCGATTAATGACGCGCACGAACAATCTGGTATTTGCGTGTCAGATATTCGACCGGAACGCTCCAGATGTGCACCAGTCGCGAGAACGGGAACAACAGGAACAGCGTCATACCCAGCACCAGGTGCATACGGAAAATGAACGCGACGCCATCCAGATATTGAGACGCCCCACCCTGGAAGGTCACCACGGTCTGCGCCCAGTTCACCAGCTTCATCATCTCGCTGCCGTCCATATGCTGGGCGGAGAACGGAATGGTCAGCAGGCCCAGCGCACACTGGATCACCAGCAGGGAGAGGATCAGAATGTCCGCTCCGGTAGTGGTCGCCCGCACACGTGGGCTGAACAGGCGGCGTTTTAGCAGCAGGACGCCGCCAATCAAACACATCACACCACTGGCACCACCCGCGAACATCGCCATCTTTTGTTTCACTTCAAGCGGCAGCCACGCTTCATACATCCAGTGTGGTGTCAGCATGCCAAGGAAGTGCCCGGCAAAAATCCCCAGAATCCCGATGTGGAACAGGTTTGACGCCAGGTTCATCCCTTTGCGATCCAGCATCTGACTGGAAGCCGCGCGCCAGGTATATTGCCCATAGTCATAACGCAGCCAACTGCCGATCAGAAAGACAGAACCCGCGATGTACGGATAGATGTCAAAGAAGAACGTATTCAGGAAGTGCATTATTGCTGTCCTCCGGTGGTGATATTCAGATACTGCGGCGCAACGGCCCCGGCAAAACGACGCTGGTGAGCGGAAATTTCCGACTCACCGCACCCCTGATCGGCGAAGAATTTCACCTGCTCTTCTTCCCAGACCGCATCCAGCGCTTGTGGGGTATCGTCACGCGCTTCATCTGCAATTTTTTCAGCCACTTTATCGCTGTCGATAACGGTATTCGCCAGTTTTAACAGCAGATCGAACAGCACCGCATAACGGCTTTCACGCTGTTGCAAGCGAGCGCTGAGCAGCGCCAGAATCGGCGCGATATCCTGTAACCCCCCTAATGCTTCGCTTTTCGGCAACTGCGCAAGGTATTCCAGATACAGCGGCAGATGATCGGGAAGTTCGCGGCTGTCGAGCTGCAGACCGTGCTGCTCATACTGCGCCATCAGGTCAACCATAGCCTGACCACGATCACGGGACTCGCCGTGTACATGCTCAAACAGCAGCAACGAGGTGGCGCGGCCACGGTCAAATAGTTCGCTATAGCTTGCCTGCACATCCAGCATGTCCTGCGCGGTGAGATCGCGCAGGAAAACGCCCAGAGTCTGGGCATCCTCTTTATCCAGGTTCTCAGATGACGCGAGTGCATCGAAAAGTTCCTGCTGATGCTGCCACAAGGCAGCATCCGGGTACTCGAGCAGACGCGAAACAATGACGAGTTCAATCATTGGTGCGGCTCCGTTTTGCTGGTCACATCGACAGCGTCGATGCGGCGGCTGTTGAACAGATTGAATTTAGTATCAGAACCGTGGCAACCGTCACCAAAGGTAAAGCCACAACCGCTTTTCTCCGGGAACGCATCACGCGCCAGTTCACGATGGCTGCTCGGTACCACGAAACGATCTTCGTAGTTAGCAATCGCCAGATAACGATACATTTCCTGTGCCTGCGCTTCGCTTAAGCCCACCTCTTCCAGCGCACGGGTATCAACTTTACCGTCAACGGTTTCCGCACGTTTGTAGTGACGCATCGCCAGCATACGTTTCAACGCCAACAGTACCGGCTGAGTGTCACCTGCGGTCAGCAGGTTCGCCAGGTACTGAACCGGAATACGCAGACTGTCAACGTCCGGCAGAATACCGTTACTGCCCAGCTCGCCCGCATCGGCGGCAGACTGGATCGGTGACAAAGGCGGCACGTACCAGACCATCGGCAGCGTGCGGTATTCCGGATGCAGCGGCAGCGCCAGCTTCCACTCCATCGCCATTTTGTAAACCGGCGACTGCTGTGCGGCATCAATGACGCTCAGCGGAATCCCCTCTTTCAGCGCTTGTTCGATAACAGCCGGATCATTCGGATCGAGGAACACGTCCAGTTGACGCTGGTACAAATCTTTCTCATGCTCCGTGCTTGCCGCACTTTCGATCGCATCGGCGTCATACAGCAGCACGCCAAGGTAACGAATACGACCTACGCAGGTTTCGGAACAAACGGTCGGCTGACCGGCTTCGATACGCGGGTAGCAGAAGATGCATTTCTCAGATTTTCCGCTCTTCCAGTTGAAGTAGATCTTCTTATACGGGCAGCCGGTAATACACATACGCCAGCCGCGGCATTTGTCCTGGTCAATCAGCACAATGCCGTCTTCTTCACGCTTGTAGATAGCGCCGCTCGGGCAAGTAGCGACACACGCCGGGTTGAGGCAGTGCTCGCACAGGCGCGGCAGGTACATCATGAAGGTGTTTTCGAACTGGCCGTACATCGCCTTCTGCATATTCACGAAGTTCTGGTCTTTTGCCAGCTTCTCAAACTCTCCGCCCAGGTCGTCTTCCCAGTTCGGACCGCGGGTGATTTTATCCATCCGTTTGCCGGTAATCAGCGAACGCGGACGGGCAATCGGCTGCGCCTTGCTATCAGCCGGTGCGTTATGCAGCGTCTGGTAGTCAAAATCAAACGGCTCGTAGTAATCATCCATGCCCGGCAGATGCAGGTTAGCGAAAATTTTACCCAGCAGCAGCGCTTTGTTACCCATGCGCGGCTGCAGTTTGCCGTTGATTTTTCGGATCCAACCCCCCTTCCATTTTTCCTGGTTTTCCCAGTCGTTCGGGAAGCCAACGCCAGGCTTACTTTCGACGTTGTTGAACCAGGCGTACTCCATACCTTCACGACTGGTCCAGACATTTTTACAGGTCACTGAACAGGTGTGGCAGCCGATGCACTTATCAAGATTCAGCACCATGCCGACTTGTGAACGAATTTTCATTTTACGCTCTCCTGTACCTGGTCATTGCCTTCGCCATCCAACCAGTTAATGTTCTTCATCTTACGTACCACTACGAACTCATCGCGGTTTGAACCGACGGTACCGTAGTAGTTAAAGCCGTATGCCAACTGGGCATAACCACCGATCATGTGAGTTGGTTTCGGCGTAATACGGGTTACCGAGTTGTGGATCCCGCCGCGTTGCTGGGTGATTTCTGAACCCGGCAGGTTAACGATACGTTCCTGCGCGTGGTACATCATGGTCATCCCGGCCGGCACACGCTGGCTGACAACTGCACGCGCCGTCAGCGCACCGTTGCTGTTGAAGACTTCGATCCAGTCGTTATCTTCGATCCCCAGCTCCTTCGCATCAACTTCGCTCATCCACACAATCGGACCACCGCGAGAGAGCGTCAGCATCAGCAGGTTGTCGCTGTAGGTGGAGTGGATACCCCATTTCTGGTGCGGCGTCAGGAAGTTGAGCGCTTTTTCCGGGTTACCGTTAGACTTCTCGCCGATCACCGCTTTCACCGAACGGGTGTCGATTGGCGGACGATACACCAGCAGGCTCTCACCGAAGTCACGCATCCACTGGTGATCCTGATACAACTGCTGGCGACCAGACAGCGTACGCCATGGGATCAGCTCATGAACGTTGGTATAACCGGCGTTATAAGACACATGTTCATCTTCCAGGCCTGACCAGGTCGGGCTGGAGATAATTTTGCGCGGTTGCGCCTGGATGTCGCGGAAGCGAATTTTTTCGTCTTCTTTATTCAGCGCCAGATGCGTATGGTCTCGACCGGTAAATTCACTCAGTGCCGCCCAGGCTTTAACAGCTACCTGACCGTTAGTTTCCGGAGCCAGCGTCAGGATCATCTCAGCAGCATCAATTGCGGTATCCAGCATCGGCTGGCCTTTCGCCGGACCATCAGCTTTGGTGTAGTTGAGCTTACGCAGCAGATCCATTTCGCTTTGGGTATTCCAGGCAATCCCTTTACCACCGTTACCGATTTTTTCCATCAGCGGACCGATGGAGGTGAAACGCTCGTAGGTTGCCGGATAATCTCGCTCAACGGTCATGATGTGCGGCGCCGTAACACCGGGAATCAGGTCGCATTCCCCTTTTTTCCAGTCCTTCACGTCCAGCGGCTGCGCCAGCTCAGCGGCGGAGTCGTGCTGAATCGGCAGCGTAACAACGTCGGTTTCTTTACCGAGGTGGCCCACGCAAACTTCAGAGAATTTCCTGGCGATAGCTTTATAGATTTCCCAGTCGCTCTTCGATTCCCAGGCCGGGTCAACGGCCGCAGACAGAGGATGAATAAACGGATGCATATCCGAGGTATTCATATCGTCTTTTTCATACCAGGTTGCGGTCGGCAGCACGATATCGGAATACAGACAGGTACTCGACAGGCGGAAGTCCAGCGTGACCACCAGATCCAGTTTGCCGTCCAGCCCGTTATCCTGCCATTCCACTTCTTCTGGCTTCACGCCGCTCTGCTGGCCGAGATCTTTGCCCTGAATACCATGTTCAGTACCCAGCAGATACTTGAGCATGTACTCGTGGCCTTTACCGGAAGAACCGAGCAGGTTAGAACGCCAGATAAACAAGTTACGCGGATGGTTTTTACCGTTTTCCGGCTGCTCTGCTGCAAAGCGAATAGAACCTTCTTTCAGGGATTTAACGGTATAGTCCACCGGCGTCATGCCTGCTTTCTGCGCTTCTTTTGCGATATACAGCGGGTTAGTCCCTAACTGTGGCGCAGAGGGCAACCAGCCCATACGTTCAGCGCGAACGTTAAAGTCGATCAAATGGCCGCTGTAGCGGGATTTGTCTGCCATCGGGGACAGCAGTTCCTGCGCAGTCACCGTCTCATAGCGCCATTGGCTGGAGTGGTTATAGAAGTAGGAGGTGCTGTTCATATGACGAGGCGGACGCTGCCAGTCGAGGGCAAACGCCAGCGGCTGCCAGCCGGTTTGCGGACGCAGTTTTTCCTGCCCTACGTAGTGGGCCCAGCCGCCGCCGCTCTGGCCGATACAGCCGCAGAACACCAGCATATTGATCAAGCCACGATAGTTCATATCGAGGTGGTACCAGTGGTTCAAACCGGCACCGACGATAATCATCGAACGACCGTGCGTTTTATCTGCGTTATCCGCAAATTCACGGGCGATGCGTACGATCTGAGAACGAGATACACCTGTAACTTTTTCTGCCCAAGCGGGCGTGTACGCTTTCACGTCATCGTAGCTGGTCGCGCAGTTTTCATCGTTCAGACCACGTTCCAGACCGTAGTTGGCCATAGTCAGATCGTAAACGGTGGTTACCAGCGCCGTAGAGCCATCAGCCAGTTGCAGGCGTTTAACGGGCAATTTATGCAGCAGAATGTTTTCCAGTTCGACTTTACTGAAGTGTTCGGTGCCCTCGCCACCAAAGTACGGGAAGCCCACTTCAGCGATATCATCCTGGCTACCCAGCAGACTAAGCTGTAGTTCGGTTTCATCACCGGACGTGCCGTCGCGCTGCTCAAGGTTCCATTTGCCTTTTTCGCCCCAACGGAAACCAATTGAACCGTTTGGCGCAACCATTTCGCCGTTGCTGTTGACAGCGACAGTTTTCCATTCCGGATTATTTTCCTGGCCCAGAGAGCCAACCAGATCCGCAGCACGCAGCATACGACCAGCAGCATAGTAGCCGTCGCGCTCTTCAAGCATCACCAGCATTGGCATGTCGGTATACCGACGTACATAGTCGGTGAAATATTGGCTCGGGTTATCGAGGTGGAACTCGCGCAGCATGACATGCCCCATCGCCATTGCCATCGCCGCATCGGTTCCTTGCTTCGGCGCCAGCCACAGGTCGCACAGTTTGGCGATTTCTGCGTAGTCTGGAGTAATTGCCACTGTTTTGGTGCCTTTATAACGAACTTCAGTAAAGAAGTGCGCATCTGGAGTACGGGTCTGCGGTACGTTAGAGCCCCATGCCAGAATGTAGCTGGAGTTATACCAGTCAGCAGATTCCGGTACGTCGGTCTGCTCTCCCCAGGTCTGCGGGGAAGCTGGCGGCAGGTCACAGTACCAGTCATAGAAGCTCAGGCAGGTCCCGCCAATCAGCGACATATAACGTGCGCCGGACGCATAAGAAACCATCGACATCGCCGGGATCGGCGAGAAGCCTGCGATGCGATCAGGACCATAAGTTTTGATGGTGTAAACGTTAGATGCGGCAATCAGCTCATTCACTTCCTGCCAGGAAGAACGAACGAATCCACCACGACCACGCGCTTGTTTAAAGCTTTTTGCTTTGTCGGCGTCTTCGATAATGGATGCCCATGCGTCTACCGGATCGCTGTGCAGTTTTTTTGCTTCACGCCACATCTTCATCAGACGTTTGCGCATCAACGGGTATTTCAGACGGTTAGCGCTGTAGAGATACCAGGAATAGCTTGCACCACGTGGGCAGCCGCGAGGCTCGTGGTTGGGCATATCTGGACGAGTACGTGGGTAGTCAGTTTGCTGGGTTTCCCAGGTCACCAGACCATTTTTCACATAGATTTTCCAGCTGCATGAGCCAGTGCAGTTTACACCGTGGGTTGAACGCACGATTTTGTCATGCTGCCAACGCTGGCGGTATCCATCCTCCCAGTCCCTGTTGGTATTGAGAATCTGGCCGTGCCCATCGGCAAAGGTTTCGCCCTTCTGCTTGAAGTAGCGAAACCGGTCCAGGAATTTACTCATCGGTTGTCTCCTGTAGGAGCCTGACGGCTCTCTGATAAATCGACATTGCTTATTTGCAAGCGAAGTTAACGCTCTGAAAGGGCGTGATAATTGATAACGATCAATGCTGGCAGGGATGAAAATTGCGGGGCGATTTTCATATACCCCCTTAGTGGGATATCGATTAATCAATCAACTTATTGAATTTAATTGATTTTTTTAAATACACTTTTCATACAAATATTGAATTCTTTATAAGTGGGTATTAAGGGGTATCCCCCTGTTTAGCAAAGTGCGCGCGCCGATCTAACAGGCTGTTGTCGTGTCATAATATATAAGTATGTTGTAACTAATTAAGAGTAAAAAAAAGCGCGGTCTAACACCGCGCAATGGATAATCAACAGTTACTACTTTTTTATTTTTTAGAATGACGTCCGTACACCGCCCAGGTAATAACCACACAGGCGACATAGAAGATCAGAAATACTTTCATCGCCCCAACCGGAGAGCCAGTTAATGCCAGGGACGTACCAAATGCTTTCGGGATAAAGAAGCCGCCGATCGCACCAATAGCAGAGATAAAGCCCAGCGCTGCCGCGGTGTCGGTCGCCGCTTCGCGCATCGCTTTCTCTTCAGAACCGCCTTCAGCTTTCACTCTGTCCATCGTCAGCTTGCGAAAGATAACGGAGATCATCTGGAAGGTTGAACCACTCCCCAACCCAGCCGTCAGGAACAGCGCCAGGAACACCGCAAAAAAGGCGATAAAATTGCCACCGACACCGTTTGATGGCAGCGTCAGGAACAGTAAAGCACTGAAAATAGCCATCAGCACGAAGTTCACCAGCGTGACGCGGGTCCCTCCCAGTCGGTCAGAGATTGCGCCGCCTGCTGAACGAGCCAGAGCGCCCATCAATGGTCCAAAGAAAGCATAATGCAGGATCTGTACCTCAGGAAACTGCGTTTTTGACAGCATCGCGAAACCGGCAGAGAAACCGATAAATGAACCAAAGGTTGCCAGATACAGCAGACTCATAATCCACAGGTGCCCGCGTTTCAGCACCGGCAATTGCTCTTTCAGCGAAGCTTTTGAGGTTGCCAGTTCATTCATACCAAACCATGCCGCCAGCGTGAATACAGCCAGGAATGGTACCCAAATCCATGCGGCGTTTGCCAGATACAACTGCGTACCATCCGGTTGTTCAACACCCTGGCTACCAAATGCGGCAAAGATTGACAGTGAAACCACCAGCGGAGCGACTAACTGCATCACACTGACGCCCATGTTACCCAAGCCACCGTTCAACCCCAGCGCACCGCCCTGTTTCTGTTTTGGAAAGAAGAAGCTGATGTTTGCCATGCTGGAGGCAAAGTTCGCACCGGCAAAACCGCACAACAGGGAGATAATGATAAAGGTAGTAAAGGGCGTGGAGGTATCCTGCACCGCAAAACCTAACCATACACAAGGAATGATCAAGATACCGGTGCTGAACGCCGTCCAGCGACGTCCACCAAACAGGGGAACCATAAAGGAGTACGGTACGCGCAGCAGCGCGCCGGACACCGAAGGTAATGCCGTCAGCATGAACAGTTGTTCAGTGGTGAAATCAAATCCGACTTTCGGTAAATTCACCGCCACGGCGCTAAATAACATCCACACGCAAAACGCCAGCAGCAAGCAAGGGACGGAAATCCACAGGTTACGGCTGGCGATGCGTTGACCACGCTGCTGCCAGAAGGCGGGATCTTCCGGCCGCCATTCAGTAATTACAGCTCCAGATGCCCTTTCCGGGGCAGATGAGTGACTCATAGACACCTCTGATACTTGTTTCGATGCCTGCCACATTAGGGTTTACAGCTGGAGGTAAGTTGATATAAATCAAAGGAAAAGGTGTCATTATTGATGCCTGAAATTTATCATTATCCTAAATGAGTACATTACATCGGTAAAAAAGATGTGGTTTTTCACGCCTCTGTCGTCCCCTACTCCCCCTCGTTTAGGATCTCTCCCTCTGGCGGCAATTAAGGGGTAGCCCGTTTGAGGTATGGGTATACTCCAGTGTATCGCCGAGAATAACGCCACTGTCTGCAGCAGTATCGTCATTCAATAAGGTTTTCGGTTTTACGAAAACCCGAAGGAACAAGTCACCATGTTTAAACGTTGTCTTTCCCCGCTTACGCTGGTCAACCAGGTGGCGCTGATTGTTTTATTGTCTACTGTCATCGGCGTGGCGGGTATGGCAGTCTCTGGCTGGCTGGTTCAGGGCGTTCAAGGTAGCGCGCATGCGATTAACAAAGCGGGATCGTTGCGCATGCAAAGTTATCGCCTGCTGGCGGCCGTACCGCTGGACGCTAACGATCAACCACTGCTGGATGAAATGGAGCAAACGGCGTTTAGCGCGGAATTGACACGTGCCGCGCAGCGTGACGGACAACAGGCGCAGTTAAAAGCCTTACAGGATTACTGGCATACCGAACTGGCACCCGGGCTTGCGCATGCGCAAACGCCTGATGCGGTAGCGCAGGATGTTAAGCGCTTTGTGGGCGGGCTGGATAAGCTGGTCACCGCCTTTGACCATACCACCGAGTTACGCATTGAACGCGTCGTCCTGCTGCATCGCCTGATGGCCGTCTTTATGGCATTGCTGTTGGTCTTCACCATTATCTGGCTACGCGTGCGCCTGTTACAGCCGTGGAAACAACTGCTGGCGATGGCGCGAGCCGTCAGTCAGCGCGATTTTACCCAACGCGCACATATCAGTGGGCGTAATGAGATGGCAGCTCTGGGTTCGGCGCTGAATAATATGTCGGAAGAACTGGCCGAAAGTTACGCGGTGCTGGAACAGCGGGTACAGGAGAAAACGGCGGGCCTGGAGCACAAAAATCAGATCCTCTCTTTCCTGTGGCAAGCCAACCGCCGCCTGCACTCTCAGGTGCCGTTGTGCGAACGCCTCTCTCCGGTACTGAACGGCCTGCAAAATTTGACTCTGCTGCATGATATTGAACTTCGGGTCTATGACCTGGAAGATGAAGATAATCATCAGGAATTTACCTGCCAGTCCAATGTCAGTTGTGATGAGAAAGGCTGCCATTTGTGTCCGCGCGGTACGCTGCCCGCCATTGACGGCGGTATCACGCTGAAATGGCGACTGACCGATGCCCATACCCAGTATGGTATCCTGCTCGCGACTTTGCCGTACGGACGCCATCTCAGCCACGATCAGCAGCAGCTGGTTGATACCCTGGTTGAGCAACTAACCGCAACGCTTGCACTCGACAGGCATCAGGAGCGTCAGCAGCAGTTGATCGTGATGGAGGAGCGTGCCACCATTGCGCGCGAACTTCATGATTCTATTGCACAATCGCTCTCCTGTATGAAGATGCAAGTGAGCTGTTTGCAGATGCAGGGCGATGCGCTTTCAGATAACTGCCGCGAGCTACTCAGTCAGATTCGTAACGAGCTGAACGCCTCCTGGGTGCAACTGCGTGAACTGTTAACGACCTTCCGTTTACAGCTCACGGAACCTGGATTGAGACCGGCGCTGGAAGCCAGCTGTCAGGAATACAGCGCGCGTTTTGGCTTTACGGTTAAGCTGGACTATCAGCTGCCACCGCGTCTGGTCCCTTCGCATCAGGCGATTCACCTGCTACAAATTGCGCGCGAAGCCCTGAGCAACGCCCTCAAACACTCTCAGGCCGATGAAGTGATCGTGACGGTGGTGCAAAATGGTAAGCAGGTCAAACTAACAGTGCAAGATAACGGCTGCGGCGTACCAGAAAACGCCGAACGCAGTAACCACTACGGCATGATAATCATGCGCGATCGTGCGCAAAGCTTGCGCGGCGATTGCCGTGTACGCCGTCCCGAGACAGGCGGTACTGACGTTGTTGTCACTTTTATTCCCGAAACAAACTTCACAGAAGTCCAAGGAGATACCCATGAGTAATCTGGAACCGGCAACCATCCTGTTGATCGACGATCATCCGATGCTGCGAACCGGTGTAAAACAGCTTGTCAGCATGGCGCCCGATATCACCGTTGTCGGCGAAGCCAGCAATGGTGAGCAGGGTATCGAGCTGGCAGAATCCCTTGATCCCGATCTGATCCTTCTTGATCTCAACATGCCCGGCATGAACGGTCTGGAAACACTCGACAAGCTGCGTGAGAAATCACTGTCAGGCCGTATCGTCGTGTTTAGCGTATCCAATCATGAAGAAGACGTGGTTACTGCACTGAAGCGCGGTGCCGACGGTTATCTGCTGAAAGATATGGAACCAGAAGATTTACTGAAAGCATTACAGCAGGCTGCTGCCGGTGAAATGGTGCTGAGCGAAGCCTTGACGCCAGTTCTGGCCGCCAGCCTACGGGCCAATCGCGCAACATCCGACCGTGATGTCACTCAACTGACGCCGCGCGAACGCGATATTCTTAAGCTCATCGCCCAGGGTCTGCCTAACAAGATGATTGCCCGCCGCCTGGATATCACCGAAAGCACGGTAAAAGTTCACGTGAAGCATATGCTGAAGAAAATGAAGCTCAAATCACGCGTTGAAGCCGCAGTATGGGTACACCAGGAACGTATTTTCTGATAACGCGCGCATATGTCATTGTTAACGAGGATCATTTTCCGAAACGGTAATAAACGGTTCGGTCAGTGATAGCGTGATCTCATTGGAAGAGACACGCTGGCCCTGCTCATCTTCTACCACCACAGACAACCGCCAGCGGTTCGTCGCACCTTCCCGACTGTCCCACTTCGGCATAATAATCGTCCAGCCCTGCGCGCTTCGGTTATTGCTGCCAGCCGTTAAGCTCAACGCCTGAGTATCGCCTTGCCACGTCAGGTGGCGGATCCCATGCAAACTACGCACCTGCAGCTTCAGCGCCACAGTCTCTCCCGGTTTGAGATCCCAGGGCGGCGTGGCTAAAAATACCGACAGCGTTTTACGCTGGCGATACTCCAGCGTCGGCAAATTGTTACGCTGTGGATCGTCATAACGACTGCCGCGCAGTGAACGGCTGTTCGCCACCTCACTGACCATCAGCTGTTTTTTTAACGGCACGCCAAAACGGTAACTAAGCGTTAAGCCAAGGTTATTCTGACTGATGCCGCTTTCACCCTGCTTATGCTGCGCTGTGACCGTGATCAGCGGCACCGGGGTATAGCTCAGCCCGAGGTTCACAGCCACCGGATTGTGATACCCGGTTCCCGAATGAAATAGATCCACCCGGTCGCCAAAATACTGTTCCACGCTGACGCTGGTATTGAGGTGTTGATAGAACGGCATCCGCATTTGCGCGGTCAGATCGTAGCCGCGGGCCATCCGTTGTTGCGGGGTTGCAAAACGATCCTGCCAGGAAGACAACGGTTGGTAATAGTTAGCGGATAAGCGCAAATATTCGCCCCATGCCTCCGCGCCGAGGCCTCCCCGGGGCAGATTTTCATCCAGTAAGTTGTCATAAAAGGTGTTGTAACCCAGTAACCAACCGTCGCGTACCCAACGCTGCCCAATCCCCGCAGTACTGACTAAGCCTTCGTCCTGTTGCGCCAATCCTAGCTGACTCCAGGTTAGATAACGTTGATTGTCCTGCCACGGGACAAACCAGCTTCCCCGACTCCCGGTAAAACTGCCTTCGTTATCAACCTGCAACCCGACGCTGGCGTTTCCCCAGGGAGAAAGCCAGGATTCCAGTTGCTGATTAACCTGTTCACTGACCGTATCACGTACCTGGCCAAATGCGAACTGCTTCGCCTGTTCACCGGTATCAAGCCCGTTATCAGTCATGCTGGCTTCACCAAACGCTTTGACCATTTCGGCAAAATGCTTTTCACCTGCCCGCGAGTCCGGCGCCATGCCAAGATCGGGCAACCCATCACTATTGTTATCGAAAGGGTTTTCAGCCCGGTGCACAAAGGACGACTGCGCGTTAGCAGTACCGCCTGCCAACGGCAAGAGTGCGAATACAGCAAGAGAAGAATAGAGAATACGGCTCAAATCGTTAGTGGTTTCTTACATCAATTAGCTACAGTGGCATACTTGTTGTAAACCATAACGTCTTCAGCGCTGATTTTCAGCCCCTTTCTCTTTTTTCGGCATTATCCTGGCATTGAGAAATAGGTGTAACATACGCGTCAGTTATTAACGCTCACATGCAGTAACAGGAGTAAAAATGCAAAAGATTGTGATCGTCGCGAACGGAGCGGCCTATGGAAGCGAATCGTTATTTAACAGCCTGCGTCTGGCTATCGCCCTGCGCGAACAGGAAGCCGCTCTCGACCTGCGTCTGTTTTTAATGTCTGACGCCGTAACCGCTGGATTACGTGGTCAGAAACCCACAGAAGGCTACAATATTCAGCAAATGCTGGAGATCCTGACGGCGCAAAATGTTCCGGTAAAACTGTGCAAAACCTGTACCGATGGCCGTGGGATCACGGCGCTGCCGTTAATTGACGGAGTGGCCGTCGGCACGCTGGTAGAACTGGCTCAATGGACGCTGGCTGCAGATAAAGTGTTGACCTTCTGATACACCGTTTTCAGGCAAGCGTACTGAAAGTGTCGATTATTTCCGGATTTAATATTTGATGGGCGCGGTTTCGTTGAACGTTAGCACGCCCGTTCAACCCTTTTGAGGTATTTTGTCACTTTTGTTTAATCGTTATGCCATTTTTTGATCAAAATCAGCATCCTGTTGCTCCCCCTTTGGTGTTATGCAATGAGTGAAATGTGAACAACATCACGCAGCACTTTCGACAGAAAGTACGTTGTTTTCAAGAACGGGGTGAAAAATGGCATTAGTGAAGGCAAGTTTAAAGTTATTTGGTGGTGATACGGTGGTTGTGCGCTGTTCCGAGCGCTGTCACATCCATCTGATGAGCGAAAAAAATCACGTCAAAGACACGCAGTCCGACATTTTAAGCGTGCAGGATCGTGATAACGCGTGGTTAACCGTGCCCTATACCGGCGTCTGGAACGTGCTGATCGACAGCCACAGTCAGTCGCTTGAGCATTCGATAAGTTATATTGCAGCCTAAGCGTGACATGCCCGAACAGCACCTGGCTTTCGGGCATACAATTCCACGCTGGATTCAGGCAAACCCTGGCCGCAAAACGCCTTCCGGCACGTTCTCTCCCAACAATCGTCTGACCGTGATCACCAGATCATTGAGACAATCATCCTGCATCCCCAATTTGACCAGCTCTTGTTCCAACGAGAACAGGTACTGGGCATTGGTGCCTAAAGGTCCGCTGGCCGCAGCGATAAGCGGCGCGATCACCTGTGCACGCGTGTCTGACTCAAACAGCGGATGGCGCGGATCCATAATAAAGACCAGCGCGTTCACCGTCCGACCGTCATCAAGTGCCAGCTGGCACCAGGTTGGCAGATAGCATCCGGTGATCATTTCTCGCTTCCACAGCAAAGAAAGCTCTTGTTCCAGCGACGCGTCCGGCAAGCGGTAGGCCACACCGGTGGTACGTCCGCCCTCTTTCAGGGCCAGCATGCGTCCTGGCTGACACGCCGTTCCTCGCCCCGCCGTCAGGCGCAGACAAAATGCACGGTGCCAGCCGACTAATGTCCCGGTACAGGACTCTTCAAACTCCAGGGCCGGGTTCCACATCAACGATCCATAACCGAAGATCCACACCGGTCCATCATCTGGTCGACAAGCGAGCGTGGCGGCCAGTGAGGCTGCACGTTGTTCCGCTGACCAGAGTAGTGATTCTTCAATAGCACCAAATGCCGTTTTACAGTCAGCATTCAATAAAAAATCACGCGTTAACACCTTACACCTCCGCCACTGCAGCTTCCCTGCGACAACTTTTTTGACGCCTTCCGGGCTTTTTTACTGCTCATTTTGAAACCAATAGCTGGACAATAGGCAATTCATCACTCGCTTGCAAGCCAGTAACGGCGGGGCGTAGCACGATTCGCTAACGGCTGATGCAAGCAAGTTTATAAAGGCATTATAATTGATACTGTTACCTCTTTTTATGCCATTTATCATCATCACCTTTTTGATAATCATTTTTAACTGCAGCCCACGCCACCTTATGTGCCGTCTCTTCTCGGGTGGCATCGTCACGACGGTCAGATTTGTCTTTATACTGTTCCCAGGCGCTGTTGAAAGCTTCTTTATAAATGTCCTGAGCATGGGCTGGCAGAACATGCTGCACGCTGTCAGGCAGATCGTTTTTCGATTTATATGGCATTGTGAACTCCTCTTTTTAGGCTAAACCTTAAGTGTGGTTAACAATGCGGTGATTCGCCAATAAAGGAATTTTTTAGAAAATCCCCTTACCTAACCTTCTGTTAATTAAACAGTATATAAACAAGAAATTGGTTTTTGGCCGCTTTGAAAGAGAAAACAAGTGATGCAGTAAAATTTCGTAAAATGTCACCTACAAAACCACGTTTTCTGTTATTTTTTACAATCTTTAATACATTTTATAATTATAAATACCTGCAGAGATGGAGAATTAATTCAATGACACAAGCACATGAGGCGGTAAAAACCCGCCACAAGGAGACCTCTCTCGTCTTCCCGATTTTGGCGCTGGTAGTACTGTTCTTCTGGGGGAGCAGTCAGTCACTACCAGTGGTCATCGGTATTAATGCGCTGGCCCTTATTGGTATATTAAGCAGCGCATTCAGCGTTGTCCGTCATGCGGACGTATTAGCGCATCGTCTTGGCGAACCCTACGGGTCGCTGATCCTCAGTCTGTCCGTTGTTATTCTTGAAGTCAGCTTAATCTCCGCATTAATGGCAACCGGCGATGCCGCACCTACGCTCATGCGCGATACGCTGTATTCAATCATTATGATCGTAACCGGTGGTCTGGTCGGTTTTTCATTACTGTTAGGTGGCCGTAAATTCGCCACTCAGTATATGAACCTATTTGGTATTAAGCAGTATTTAATCGCTCTGTTCCCACTGGCCATTATTGTACTGGTATTCCCGATGGCGTTACCGGGAGCAAATTTCACTACCGCGCAGGCGCTGTTGGTGGCGTTAATTTCTGCGGCGATGTACGGCGTATTTCTGCTGATTCAAACTAAAACACACCAAAGTCTGTTCATTTACGAACATGAAGACGAGGGTGACGACGACGACCCGCATCACGGTAAGCCGTCAGCGCATAGCAATATGTGGCACGCCGCCTGGCTTATCATCCATCTGATCGCAGTTATCGCCGTGACCAAGATGAACGCCAGCCCGCTTGAGACCTTGCTGACTGAACTGAACGCGCCCGTCGCATTTACGGGTTTCCTGGTCGCGTTACTGATCCTCTCGCCTGAGGGGCTGGGCGCGCTGAAAGCGGTTCTGAGCAATCAGGTACAGCGGGCAATGAATTTATTCTTCGGTTCGGTATTAGCCACAATTTCACTGACCGTACCGGTGGTGACGCTGATCGCATGGGCAACCGGGAATGATTTGATGTTTGCGCTGGGTGCGCCAGAGATGATTGTGATGGTTTCATCACTGGTACTGTGTCAGATCTCTTTCTCCACCGGACGCACCAATGTGCTTAACGGTGCAGCGCATCTGGCGCTGTTTATCGCCTATCTGATGACAATATTTGCCTGATCAAAAAGCCGGATCCGACACAACATGTCGGGTCCGGCTTCTTATTTCTTTGCATAGACCTGATAAGCGCACGCGCTATCAGGCACACAAAATGACTCAGTTCTCGGTATCCAGCTCGTCAAAGCTTTTCACCAGGTCATCAATCGCTTTAATCTGCGTCAGGAACTGTTCCAGCTTCGCCAGCGGCAGCGCAGATGGGCCATCGCATTTTGCATTGTCTGGATCCGGATGCGCTTCAATAAACAGACCTGCCAGACCAACCGCCATCCCGGCACGCGCCAGTTCGGTAACCTGCGCACGACGACCGCCGCTTGCCGCGCCAAACGGATCGCGGCACTGCAGCGCATGGGTAACGTCAAAAATCACCGGTGAGTTGCCGGAGACTTTCTTCATCACGCTGAAGCCCAGCATGTCCACCACCAGGTTGTCATAACCAAAGTTCGCACCACGGTCGCACAGGATAACCTTATCGTTGCCGCCTTCATGGAATTTATCCACGATATTGCCCATCTGGCCCGGGCTTACAAACTGCGGTTTCTTCACGTTGATAACGGCGCCGGTTTTCGCCATCGCTTCCACCAGATCGGTCTGACGAGCGAGGAATGCCGGAAGCTGAATCACATCCACCACATCAGCAACAGGCTGTGCCTGGCTGGCTTCGTGAACGTCGGTGATCACTTTTACGCCAAAAGTCTGCTTCAGTTCCTGGAAGATTTTCATCCCTTCTTCAAGGCCCGGTCCACGGTAAGAGTGGATCGAAGAACGGTTGGCTTTATCAAAGGAGGCTTTGAACACGTAAGGGATACCCAGCTTTTGAGTAACGGTTACGTAGTGCTCACAAATGCGCATCGCCAGATCGCGGGATTCCAGCACGTTCATTCCGCCAAACAGCACGAACGGCAGGTCATTTGCCACGTTGATGTCGCCAATGCTAACCACTTTTTGTTTCATAGGATCGCCTTAAACGGTAGGTAAAGTGTCATTAATCAATGCAATACAATTTGTTTGTGCGAAATAGTATTAATCTGCGCACGAATCATTTCGCTGATCGGGTCTTCCGGACACTGTTCAACGAAATAACTTAAATCTGTCAGCGCAACATGTTCGCACTCGAGCTGCGCGTATATTAATCCACGATCGCGTATTTCATACGGATCTTCAGGATTAAACTGTAATAGTGCCTCGCTGGCACGCAACGCCAGCTCCATTTGCCGCTCTTCCATCAGCGATGATTTCAGCGTGTCGAGCAGTTTGCGGATCACTTCCGCGTTATCCGCTTCATCCAGGTCTTCGTTAAACAGTTCCGCGACCGGGCTGATATTCCCCTTCAACCACACTTCCAGCGTGTGTTCATTTAACGTTTCGCCATTGAATGGATTGATTAGCCACATTTCGCCATCGAGTGACTCGATACGAAGGATCAGTTGCGTCGGGAAAATCACCGGTACCAGCGGCAATTCCAGTCTGTTGGCAATCCACAATAAGATGGCCCCCAGCGACACGGCACTGCCCTGCCGATTTTTCAGCACCTGGTCAAGCCAGAGTGCATCAGAAAGACGATAGACGCCGTGGGTATCCGTAAACCCCCATTCGCCGTAAAAAAGTGCCAGCAGTTTTTCCAGTTGCTCATCCTGAGACAGGAGCTGGCTAATTTCTTCTTGCGCCAGACTGACCAGACGTTCCAGTTCGTCATAGACAGTTTGTGTTGGAAAATCCAGGCGGATAGACTCCGACGCCAGGATCATCCCATCACACAATGGCGCTTTATTAAATTCGAAATCAGCTAACGACCTCATGCTTACCCCAGTAACGGTATTTTTGTGGTGGCGAGTTTAATGATGATGTACAGCACCACCAGCGCCAGCGGAAATGCGACTAATCGCGCCTGCTGACTGCGCGCCCGACGATAATCGAGCGCAATAAAACCCAAAACGATGTAAATGATAACCCCAAACAGCTTTTCAGTCAGCCATGTCCCGTGCTCAGTGAATGGCAGGATGTGCGTTTTAACCATTAACGCCACGCCGCTGAGTAATAAAACGGTATCCACAACCGGTGGCACAATGCGCGTCCAGCGTGCGTAGGTAAGACGCGAGTCGGTGTAACGCCACCAAAAACGCAGCGTCAGCAAGCCAACGGAAAGCGCAATGCTGATGAGATGAACGTTGAGTAACACACTGAAGCTACTCATGATGGAATGCGTCCAAGCGTAATTCGCTCGTTGCCGCCATAATCACGGCAGGTTTCAACCGCCTGGTAACCCGCACGCGTAAAGACGTCCCGAACTGCCTGCCCCTGCTGCCAGCCATGTTCCAGCAACAGATAGCCGCCAGGCGTTAACACGCGCTGAGACTGGTCAATGATATGCACGATATCCGCCAGTCCCTGATCGCCCGCCACCAGTGCCGACAGAGGTTCAAAGCGTACATCGCCTTGCGCCAGGTGCGGATCCTGTTCGTCAATATACGGCGGATTGCTGACAATCATGTCAAACTGCTGTCCCTGCAAAGCGCTGAACCAGTTGCTTTGCAGCACGCAAACATTGTCAATGCCCAGATGCTGTTTGTTGCGCGTGGCCAATGCAACGGCATCCGGCATGCGGTCAACCGCCGTCACCACGCAATCCGGACGCTCGGTTGCCAGTGCCAGCGCAATGGCGCCCGTGCCGGTTCCCAAATCGAGAATGCGGCACGCTGAGGCCGGCAGGCGAGCCAGCGCCTGTTCCACCAGACACTCAGTATCCGGACGAGGGATAAGCGTAGCCGGAGACACAAACAGTGGCAGCGACCAGAACTCCCGCACGCCGGTTAAATGCGCCACCGGCTCACCCCGCTGACGGCGCTCCAGTAATGTGTCGAGCTGTTGACGCTGCGCCTCGGTTAACACCGTTTCACCGAAAGCCAAAATAAAGGTGCGTCCCTTACCGGTAACAAATTCGAGCAAAATCTCGGCGTCACGGCGCGGGCTTTCACTTGCCTGTAATTGGCTTATCGCTTCACGCAGCCAGTGCTGATAATCCATTAATCCTGCTCGGACAACGCCGCCAGTTGGTCGGCCTGGTATTCCTGGACAATTGGCTCAATGAGCATATCCAGTTTGCCTTCCATCGCTTCATCCAGACGGTAGAGCGTCAGGTTAATGCGGTGATCGGTCACGCGACCCTGCGGGAAGTTATAGGTACGGTTGCGATCGCTGCGATCGCCGCTGCCCAACAGGTTGCGACGCTCAGAGGCTTCGGCCTGTTGACGTCTTGCCACTTCGGCGGCACGAATTCGCGCCCCCAGCACCGACATCGCTTTCGCTTTGTTTTTATGCTGCGAACGTTCGTCCTGGCATTCCACCACGATACCGGTCGGCAAGTGGGTAATACGGATTGCGGAGTCGGTGGTGTTAACGTGCTGACCCCCTGCGCCTGATGAGCGGAAGGTATCAATACGCAGATCGGCCGGGTTGATATCCGGCAGTTCGGCATCCGGCAGTTCCGGCATGACCGCGACCGTACAGGCAGAAGTGTGAATACGGCCCTGTGACTCCGTCGCAGGTACGCGTTGCACACGATGCCCACCGGACTCAAATTTCAGTCGACCGTACACGCCTTCGCCGCTAATTTTGGCAATGACTTCTTTAAACCCGCCATGTTCGCCTTCGCTGGCGCTCATGATCTCTACCCGCCAGCGACGCGATTCAGCGTAACGGCTGTACATGCGGAACAGATCGCCGGCAAACAGCGCGGCCTCATCACCACCGGTTCCCGCACGCACTTCGAGGAAGGCGTTACGTTCGTCATCAGGATCTTTAGGCAACAGCAGAACCTGCAGATGTTGCTCCAGTTGCTCGCATTTATCTTTTGCTTCACGCAGTTCATCCTGCGCCATTTCACGCATTTCAGGATCGTCGAGCATCATCTGAGCCGTCTCGATATCTTCCTGAACCTGTTGCCAGTCCGTAAAACAGCGAGATACATCGCTTAATTGCGCATATTCGCGCGACAGCGCACGAAAGCGTTCCTGGTCTGCGATAGTACCCGCATCCCCGAGCAGCGCCTGAACTTCTTCATGGCGTTCGTGCAGGGCTTCCAGTTTGGCAACGATAGAAGGCTTCATAGGCGTAAATGCACCCTGTAAAAAATAAGATTGGTGTGCTGCTACTCCAGCCCGAGGCTGTCGCGCAGAATATTCAGGCGTTCACTATCCCCGTCACGGGCGGCCTGTTGAAGTGATTTGGTTGGTGCATGGATCAAGCGGTTGGTCAGTTTCCAGGCCAGATCCTGCATAATGGCTTGCGCATCACCACCCTGTTGAAGGGCGGCCAACGCTTTAGCAGTCAGTTCATCACGGATCTGTTCTGACTGACTGCGATACTCGCGGATAGTTTCACTCGCGCCCTGGGCGCGTAGCCAGGCCATAAATTCGCTGGTTTCCTGCGCCACAATAGTTTCGGCTTCCACGGCCGCTGCCTTGCGCTGGGCCAGGTTATGCGAAATGATGCTTTGCAGGTCGTCAACGCTGTACAGATAGGCGTTGGACAACTTACCCACTTCCGGCTCGACATCGCGCGGTACGGCGATATCCACCAGCAGCATAGGTTGATTACGGCGATTTTTAAGCGCGCGCTCCACCATTCCTTTGCCGATAATCGGCAGCGGGCTGGCGGTAGAACTGATAATAATATCGGCATCCTGTAAACGCGCGTCGATATCACTCAGCGAGATCACTTCGGCGCCGACTTCATCCGCCAGCACCTGCGCCCGCTCGCGGGTACGGTTGGCGATGATCATCTTCTTCACTTGATGCTCACGCAGGTGTCGCGCCACCAGTTCGATGGTTTCGCCTGCGCCCACTAACAGCACGGTCACCGTGGAGAGCGATTCAAATATCTGCCGCGCCAGCGTACAGGCGGCAAAAGCCACGGACACGGCGCTGGCACCGATGTCTGTTTCTGTACGTACACGTTTAGCGACAGAGAATGATTTCTGGAACATGCGCTCCAGCGCACTGGCGTTCAGGTGACCTTTTTGCGAATCCGCAAAAGCTTTTTTCACCTGCCCCAGAATCTGCGGTTCACCAAGCACCAGCGAATCCAGACCGCTGGCAACACGCATCAAATGGCTGACGGCGTCGTTGTCCTGGTGCCAGTACAGGCTATTGCGCAAATCTTCTTCATTAAGATTATGGTAATCGCACAGCCAGCGAACCAACGCTTCTTGCAGGTTATCCTGCTCTTCAACGCTGAGATACAGTTCCGTACGGTTACACGTCGACAGCACCACCCCGCCCTGCACCATTGGCTGCGCAAGCAGGCTGTCCAGCGCCTGATCGAGCGTATCCGGCGAAAACGTTACGCGTTCTCGCAGCGATACAGGTGCCGTTTTATGGTTAATACCAAGCGCTAAAAGGGTCATGTGTGCGGGAATAGTACCAGCGTTGATAAGGTTAGACTGGGTGCATCATACAGGATGCGTGCGGTCAATAAAAGAGACTGACCCCTTTTGGAGTAATAGCTTAGTGCACAAATTTGAGCGATTTAAGATAACTTGAACGTAGACGATGTCTGATGGCGGCGCTAGCATTAAGCATTATAACTGCAACGTATCTCAAGGATTTGTCATCATTATGACCCTGCCTGATTTTCGCCTGATTCGCCTGCTGCCGCTGGCGGCCCTGGCTCTTACCGCCTGTACCCTCAACGCGCCTAAAGGTCCCGGCAAAAGCCCCGACTCTCCACAGTGGCGCCAGCACCAGCAGGAAGTACGCGCCCTGAACCAATATCAGACGCGCGGTGCGTTTGCGTATATTTCCGATCAACAGAAAGTCTATGCCCGCTTTTTCTGGCAACAAACCGGACAGGATCGCTATCGTCTCCTGCTGACCAATCCGCTGGGCAGCACTGAACTGGAACTCAATGCCCAGCCGGGCAACGTCGAACTTGTCGATAACAAAGGCAAACACTACACCGCTGACGACGCCGAAGAGATGATTGGTAAGCTGACCGGCATGCCTATTCCATTGAATAGCCTGCGCCAGTGGATCCTTGGCCTGCCGGGAGACGCCAGCGATTACAAACTCGACGACCAGTATCGTCTGAGTGAAGTGAACTACAGCAAAGACGGTAAAAACTGGAAAGTGGTCTATAGCGCCTACGACAGCAAAATTCAGCCTGCGATGCCGGCAAACATGGAACTGTCCGATGGCGATCAGCGTATTAAGCTGAAAATGGATAACTGGATTGTGAAATGATGACCCACTGGCCCTCTCCGGCAAAACTGAATCTGTTTTTATACATCACCGGGCAGCGTGCGGACGGTTATCACACCTTGCAGACGCTATTCCAGTTTCTTGATTATGGCGACACGATAGGTATTGCGCTGCGTCGCGACGGCGAGATTCGCCTGTTAACGCCGGTGGAAGGCGTTGCACATGAAGACAATCTCATTGTCCGTGCGGCGCGCTTGCTGATGAAGGCGGCGTCTGAAAGCGATCGCCTTCCCAAAGGGAGCGGCGCCGACATCAGTATCGAAAAACGTCTGCCGATGGGCGGCGGCCTTGGCGGAGGTTCATCTAATGCGGCTACCGTCCTGGTGGCGCTGAATCATCTCTGGCAGTGCGGACTGTCAGTTGATGAACTGGCGGTACTCGGCTTAACGCTGGGGGCTGACGTTCCCGTATTCGTGCGCGGTCATGCGGCCTTTGCCGAAGGCGTAGGAGAAATTCTGACGCCGGTCGAGCCAGAGGAAAAATGGTATCTGGTCGCACACCCGGGAGTCAGTATTCCAACGCCGGTGATTTTTAAAGATCCCGACCTCCCGCGCAACACGCCAAAAAGGTCAATAAAAACGTTACTAAAATGTGAATTCAGCAATGATTGCGAGGTTATCGCAAGAAAACGTTTTCGCGAGGTTGATGCGGCGCTTTCCTGGCTGTTAGAATACGCGCCGTCGCGCCTGACTGGTACAGGGGCTTGTGTCTTTGCTGAATTTGACACTGAGTCTCGTGCTCGCCAGGTGCTTGAGCAAGCCCCGGAATGGCTCAAAGGCTTTGTGGCGAAAGGTGTCAACCTCTCCCCATTGCACAGAGCGTTACTCTAAATCATTCGGGTTTCAGGAAGATGGCGAAGTATGCCAGCGCACATGAAACGTGAAAGATGACGAGTAAGCCGGGCAAGCTGAGTTGCGGTGACAACGTCACCCTGTTCCAGACGTTGCATCGCGCTCTTTAATACACCGCATGGAGAGGATACTGCCTGGCCCGCACAGTTTTCGGCAGATTCTTTCCACCAATGGACGCATGCCTGAGGTTCTTCTCGTGCCTGATATGAAGCTTTTTGCTGGTAACGCCACCCCGGAACTAGCACAACGTATTGCCAACCGCCTGTACACTTCACTCGGCGACGCCGCTGTAGGTCGCTTTAGCGACGGCGAAGTCAGCGTACAAATTAATGAAAATGTACGCGGTGGTGATATTTTCATCATCCAGTCCACTTGTGCCCCTACTAACGACAACCTGATGGAATTGGTCGTTATGGTTGATGCGCTGCGCCGTGCTTCCGCAGGCCGTATCACCGCCGTTATTCCTTACTTCGGCTATGCACGTCAGGATCGTCGCGTACGTTCCGCTCGTGTACCGATTACTGCTAAAGTCGTCGCTGATTTCCTGTCCAGCGTTGGCGTTGACCGCGTCCTCACCGTTGACCTGCATGCTGAACAGATCCAGGGCTTCTTTGACGTACCGGTTGATAACGTATTCGGTAGCCCGATCCTGTTAGAAGACATGCTGCAGCTGAATCTGGACAACCCGATTGTGGTTTCTCCGGACATCGGTGGCGTCGTGCGTGCCCGCGCTATCGCTAAACTGCTGAACGATACCGACATGGCGATCATCGACAAACGACGCCCGCGTGCGAACGTTTCTCAGGTGATGCACATTATTGGTGACGTTGCAGGTCGTGACTGCGTGCTGGTTGATGACATGATCGATACCGGCGGTACGCTGTGTAAAGCAGCAGAAGCACTGAAAGAACGTGGTGCAAAACGCGTATTTGCTTACGCTACCCACCCGATCTTCTCAGGTAATGCGGCAAACAACCTGCGCAATTCAGTGATTGATGAAGTCGTTGTCTGTGACACTATTCCACTGACTGACGAAATCAAAGCACTGCCAAACGTGCGTACATTGACCCTGTCGGGTATGCTGGCCGAAGCGATTCGTCGTATCAGCAACGAAGAATCCATTTCTGCCATGTTCGAGCATTAATCGAGTCCGGCTCAAAAACCCGCTGCGGCGGGTTTTTTTATCTGTAATATTTATTTGTATGACTTTTGCCTCCTTCACCTGCCATTTAGTTGACAGATGATGCGCCCATGGATGAAACATTATTGTGAACAGATTATTTTCCTCACATGTGATGCCTTTCCGCGCCCTCATCGACGCTTGTTGGAAAGAAAAATATACCGCTTCTCGCTTTACCCGCGACCTGATCGCCGGGATAACCGTTGGGATCATTGCCATTCCGCTGGCAATGGCCCTGGCAATAGGCAGTGGCGTTGCGCCGCAGTACGGCTTGTATACCTCAGCCGTTGCGGGGATTGTTATCGCCCTTACAGGAGGCTCACGTTTTAGCGTATCTGGACCAACCGCCGCCTTCGTGGTGATTCTGTATCCGGTGTCGCAACAGTTTGGGCTGGCAGGCCTGCTGGTCGCAACGCTAATGTCCGGGATATTCCTGATCCTTTTCGGCCTCGCCCGTTTTGGTCGCCTGATCGAATATATCCCGGTATCCGTTACGTTAGGTTTTACATCGGGTATTGGTATCACCATCGGTACCATGCAGATTAAAGATTTTCTCGGTCTGCAAATGGCCCATGTCCCGGAGCACTACCTGCAAAAAGTCGGCGCGCTGTTTATGGCACTGCCAACCCTCAACGTTGGCGATGCCGCAATTGGCGTGGTGACGCTGGGGATCCTGATTTTCTGGCCGCGTCTGGGGATCAGACTGCCGGGCCACCTTCCTGCACTGCTGGCAGGCTGTGCGGTAATGGGGATTGTAAACCTGACCGGTGGTCATGTCGCCACCATCGGTTCTCAGTTCCACTACATTCTGGCTGATGGCTCGCAGGGTAACGGCATCCCGCAGTTGCTGCCGCAACTGGTATTACCGTGGGACATGCCGCAGTCAAACTTTACCCTGAGCTGGAGTTCGTTACAGGCGCTGTTACCGGCCGCCTTCTCGATGGCGATGCTCGGGGCGATTGAATCTCTGCTGTGCGCCGTCGTACTCGATGGGATGACCGGCACCAAGCATAAAGCCAACAGTGAGCTAATTGGTCAGGGCCTGGGTAACATCGTGGCACCGTTCTTCGGTGGTATCACCGCCACGGCGGCAATTGCCCGTTCTGCGGCAAACGTCCGCGCCGGGGCGACTTCGCCAATTTCAGCGGTCATCCACGCGATTCTGGTGATCCTCGCCCTGCTGGTACTTGCGCCGCTGCTTTCCTGGTTACCGCTTTCCGCCATGGCCGCTCTGCTACTGATGGTGGCATGGAACATGAGTGAAGCGCATAAAGTGGTGGATCTACTGCGTCATGCGCCAAAAGACGACATTATTGTCATGCTTATGTGTATGTCGCTGACGGTGCTATTCGACATGGTCATCGCCATCAGCGTCGGTATCGTTCTCGCCTCCCTGCTGTTCATGCGTCGTATCGCGCGCATGACGCGTCTGGCGCCGGTCAACGTAGACGTACCCGACGATGTGCTGGTGCTGCGCGTTATTGGTCCACTGTTCTTTGCCGCTGCGGAGGGATTATTTACCGATCTCGAATCGCGTATTGCAGGTAAACGCATTGTTGTCTTGAAGTGGGATGCGGTCCCGGTACTGGATGCCGGTGGTCTGGACGCTTTCCAGCGTTTTGTAAAACGGTTGCCGGAAGGGTGTGAACTGCGGATCAGTAATCTGGAATTCCAGCCGCTACGTACCATGGCGCGCGCGGGTATTCAGCCGATTGTCGGACGTCTGACGTTCTTCCCGAATAAAGACGCCGCACTGGCAGATCTCAGCTGACGTCTAGCCCGGCCAGGCGAAGCGCCGCCGGACGACAAATGACAGGTAAAAAAATGGCTCCCGTGCGTGGGAGCCATTTTTATAATCAGCTTATTGCTTACGCGTTCAGCAGTTGCTCAGCTGTCGCCTTAACGCTTGCCAGCAGGACTTTGACATCCTCCAGACACACCGTTGGGTTCAGCAGCGTCAGCTTCAGGCAGGTGACGCCATCTGCTTCGGTCACGCCAACGTTGGCGCTACCAGAAGCCAGCAAAACATCGCCAATACGCTGGTTCAGCAAAGCAACGAACGCCGTATCGCCGCTTTCAGGACGGAAACGGAACAGCACGCTTGCCAGCTGCGGCACCATCACCAGTTCCAGATGCGGCTGAGTTTTGACAAACGCAGCCACATCACGCGCCAGCGTTACACCGTTATCAATGATTTCGGCATACTGCTTTTTACCCAGCGCTTCGAGCCCCATCCACAGCTTCAGCGCATCAAAACGGCGCGTGGTCTGCAGCGATTTCGATACCAGATTCGGTACGCCCGCCTCTTCATCAAAATCAGAGTTCAGGTACGCCGCCTGGTAACGCATCAGCTCATAGTGCCGCGCGTCTTTCAGCAGGAACGCGCCGCAGCTGATGGTCTGGAAGAACTGTTTGTGGAAGTCGAGCGTCACGGAATCCGCCAGTTCCAGGCCGTTCAGGAAGTGACGATACTGCTCAGAAAGCAGTAACGCCCCGCCCCATGCCGCATCCACATGCATCCAGATCTGCTGTTCTGCCGCCAGCGCAGCAATGTCCGCTAACGGATCGATTGCGCCCGCATCGGTCGTACCCGCCGTGGCGACAATCGCCATCACCTGTTCGCCGTTGGCTTTCGCCTGGGCCAGCTTGTCTTTCAGGTCAGCCAGATCCATGCGTGAGAACGCATCGGTTTTCACCTGGGTGACGGAACGGTAACCCAGCCCCATCAGCGCCATGTTTTTCTGCACCGAGAAATGCGCGCTTTCAGAGCAAAATACTTTGATTTTGCTCAGGTCGCCGGTCAGACCATTCTGCTGAATGGAGTGCCCCTGGCGGGCAAAGAAAGCGTCGCGCGCCAGCATCAGGCCCATCAGGTTGCTCTGGGTGCCGCCGCTGGTGAACACGCCTGCGTCGCCTGCCGCATAGCCCACCTGCTCACGCAACCATTCGATCAGCTTAATCTCAATGATGGTTGCCGACGGGCTCTGATCCCAGGAGTCCATACTCTGGTTGGTGGCGTTGATCAGCACTTCTGCCGCCTGGCTAATCACCAGGCTCGGGCAGTGCAGGTGCGCCACACATTGCGCATGGTGAACTGACAGGCTGTCTTTCAGAAAGTATTCAACCGCACGCTCAATAGCGGCCTGGTTGCCCAGGCCTTGAGACGTAAAATTCAGGTTGATACGTTCGCGCAGTTGCTCAACGGTTTTGCCCTGATACATCTCAGGCTGCTTCAACCATTCAATGACCGCTTGCGTACTCTGCTCGATAGCGTCCTGATAGGCAGCGATGCTTTGTGCCGAGCCGGACAGAATCGGGTTTACGTCTGACATTCGATCTAACTCCGTTTAAACCGGCTTTATGCCAGCGCCCAGCAAGGCATTTTCGAATTTATCGAGGAAAATCTCCAGCTCTGCGTTGGTGATCAACAGAGACGGCAGCAGACGCAGTACACAACCGTTACGGCCGCCACGCTCCAGAATCAGGCCATTTTCGAAACATTTTTTCTGCAGCAGTGCGGAAAGCTCGCCATCGGCCGGGTAGCAACCCATGTGATCCTGCGCGTCGTTCGGCTTAACGATTTCAATACCGATCATCAGACCCAGACCACGTACGTGACCAATCACCGGATAACGTTTTTGCAGCTCGGCCAGTTTGCCTTTCAGCCACTCGCCCTGGGCGGCAACTTTATCGGCAATCTTGTCGTCTTTGAGGATTTTCAGCGTTGTCAGACCGGACGCCATCGCCAGCTGGTTGCCGCGGAAAGTGCCGGTGTGGTGGCCCGGAGCCCACGCATCGAACTGCTTTTTAATACCCAGTACCGCCAGAGGCAGACCGCCGCCAACCGCTTTGGACATCACGATGATATCCGGCTCAATACCGGCGTGTTCGAAGGCGAAGAGTTTACCAGTACGCGCGAAGCCAGCCTGAACTTCATCGACGATCAGCAGAATGCCGTGTTCCTGAGTCACTTTACGAATACGCTGCAACCACTCGATCGGCGCCGGGTTGACGCCGCCCTCGCCCTGCACCGCTTCGAGGATCACGGCAGCCGGTTTACGCACGCCGCTCTCAACGTCGTTGATCAGGTTTTCGAAGTAGTAGGTCAATGCTTTGACGCCAGCGTCGCCGCCAATACCCAGCGGACAGCGATACTGATGCGGATACGGCATAAACTGCACTTCCGCCATCATGTTGCTGACGGCTTCTTTCGGCGACAGGTTGCCGGTCACGGACAGCGCACCGTGGGTCATCCCGTGGTAGCCGCCGGAAAAGCTGATAATACTGGAACGGCCGGTCACTTTCTTCGCCAGTTTCAGCGCCGCTTCAACAGCATCGGCACCGGACGGCCCGGTGAATTGCAGGCAATATTCTTTGCCCTGGCCTGGTAATAAAGAAAGTAAATACGATGAGAATTCATCTTTTAACGGCGTGGTGAGGTCAAGCGTATGTAACGGTAAGCCGCTTGTGATGACACTTTGAATGCTCTGCAGCACTTCAGGATGATTATGACCAAGCGCCAGGGTTCCGGCACCAGCCAGGCAATCAAGATATTGATTATTTTCTACGTCAGTAATCCAGACGCCCTGCGCTTTGGCAATCGCTAATGGCAATTTACGTGGATAGCTGCGGACATTAGATTCAAACTCAGCCTGTCTTGCTAAAAAGGTATCATTGCTCTGTGGTAATGAATTAGCACTTAAAGTATCAATACGGACTTTATCCGTCATCATATCACTCCTACAACCAGCCGTAGATTAACGCCTGATTGAATAAATGGTTATAAAGATTACCTGTAAAAAAGCGCGGCTAATATATGTTGTTTTAGCTCAGGACTCAATCATTTATTTTCCAACACATTTAACAGGCTCTTTTCCTTTATAATTCAAAGTGTAACAGCCGCCCCTCATTACTAAATCCTAAAGAAATATAGCTATTTAATTAACAATACCGTAGCCAATTGCAACGCATACGATGTTATAAAAACCATGGAATTTTCATGTTTTTATTATTTTTTTACACGTTTTTACCATTAATAATGTACACGTTTTCTTGTTACGACATGATTTTTCACTTATTTGTCGATAAATCGAATAAAAATGTCGATCCCTAAATATAAATCACTTAGTATGGCGCGCTTATTTGCAGCCTATGTAAATAAAATTAATGCGCAGCACCCGGTAACGCGTACAGGCGACACGCGTTTTCGACAACAGGTATTCCCTGGGTTGTCAGCAGAAATGTTCGCGGGCGGACATTTCGTAAGGCGAACACCGTTTCCCCTTATGCCGAGAATGAAAATTTTCTAGCCATACTTTTATGGCGCCCTGATATGAGATTGTTATGACTCGCATTTATCCACCATCCGTCGTTGCCAAATTTGGCGGCACCAGCGTCGCTGATTTTGATGCGATGAACCGAAGCGCCAGCATTGTCCTTGCTGATCAAGATGTCCGTTTAGTCGTACTGTCTGCTTCAGCAGGCGTCACAAACTTACTGGTCGAGCTTTCTGAAGGTCTGGAAACGCATCAACAATTAGATAAGCTTGAGACCTTACGCGCCATCCAATACAACATTATTTCCCGCCTGAAGCAGCCGTCCGTTATCAGCACGGAAATCGATAATCTTCTCAACAACATCCGCCATCTTGCACAAACGGCGGCCGTTTCACCGTCTGATGCGCTAAGCGATGAATTGGTCAGTCACGGCGAGCTGATGTCCTCTTTACTGTTTACTGAAATCTTACGTGAACGGCATGCCGATGCCGGGTGGTTTGACGCCCGCAGCGTGATGCGTACCAACTCGAGTTTCGGCTGCGCCGAACCCGAACTCAGTACCCTGCAACACCTGGTGGAGAGCCACCTGCGCCCTCGTCTTGAGCAAGCGATTATGGTGACCCAGGGATTTATCGGCCGCGATGCCGCAGGGCATACCACTACGCTGGGACGCGGTGGTAGTGATTACACGGCGACGCTTCTCGGTGAGGCGCTTCACGCTGCACGCGTGGACATCTGGACCGATGTTGCAGGGATCTACACCACCGATCCGCGCATTGCGCCACGGGCCAAACGGATTGACCACATCTCATTTTCCGAGGCCAGCGATATGGCCACCTACGGTGCGAAGGTCCTCCACCCGGCAACGCTACTTCCGGCAATGCGTAAAAACATTCCGGTCTTTGTTGGCTCAAGTAAGGATACTGCTGCCGGTGGGACGCTGGTACATAACACCACCGACAACCCACCTCGCTATCGTGCGCTTGCCGTGCGCCGTAAACAGACGCTGTTGCGATTACATAATCTGGAGACTCAACCGTCCGGTTCTTTCCTGGCGCAGTCCTTCGCCATTTTAGCTCGCCACGCGGTCGCGGTGGATTTGGTTACCACCTCAGAGAACAGCATTGCACTGGCACTGGACGCAACTCACGCCACCTCAGGTGAAGATCATATACTGACCACCGCATTGTTTACCGCATTATCCTCCCACTGTCGTGTGGAAGTGGAAACCGGACTGGCATTAGTCACGTTGGTGGGGAATCGACTGACTCAGGCTGCAGGCGTTTGCAAAGATGTTTTTGCCTGGCTGGAAGGGCATACGGTGCGAATGATTTGCCACGGCGCGTCAAACGACAACCTGTGTTTTCTGTTGCCAGTTGAAGACGCGGATAGCGCAGTTAAAACGTTACACTATCGGTTATTCGAATAACGTTTCGTAAATTCCGTAGCGAATAGAAAAGTGCGTTTTATGCAAGGATAATGAACAAGCAAAGTCCTGGTTTTTCAACCAGGATTTTGTATTCAAACCGCAGCCCTCTCTGGCGGGAAACGATTTAGTTATGACGATGATTGGTATCACCGCGACGACAGCGTTTGTCATAGTGGCGTACCCACCAGTAACGGTCACTGATTTGCTCGTGACCGCCCACTCTGGCTCCCGCCAGCCACAGAACACCACCGACAAAAATACTGAGCACGGCACCATGTGCGAAAAACTGTGGCAGATTAAATTGCGGCAATTGGTTTAAAATAGAGTAACCAACACCCCCCACCATCACCACCAACCCTAAAGCCATGAGCACGTTACCGAGTAACGAAGCGTTTTTGCGTTTCATGTGTCACCTCCGGAACTTTGGGTTGTTACAGGGAATCCCCCTAATCCTTATGTGTAAAGTATAGACAACACTGCCGTTCGCAAGTGCGGGAGCGATCACAATTACAAACACTCACGCAACAAAACTTTACAAATAAGCTACTGAACATACTCAATTTCCAATAGTCCCTTAGTGCAATTATTCAGCTTTTAGCGATGAGTACGCCGTTTTTTGTCAAGAGCAGCGTCAGACAGTAAACTACACGTCGTTTATGGAAACACTCAGGACAAAACACGTGACGATTAAATTGATTGTCGGCCTGGCGAACCCCGGCGCAGAGTATGCGGCAACGCGACATAACGCAGGCGCATGGTATGTCGATTTACTGGCAGAGAGATTACGCGCTCCCTTGCGTGAAGAGCCGAAATTCTTCGGCTACACCTCCAGAGTAACGCTCGAAGGGGAAGATGTCCGTTTACTGGTACCGACCACCTTTATGAATCTGAGCGGCAAGGCCGTGGGTGCGATGGCCAGTTTTTATCGTATCAACCCCGATGAAATTTTGGTCGCGCACGACGAATTAGACCTGCCGCCTGGCGTGGCAAAATTTAAGCTCGGTGGCGGTCATGGCGGACACAATGGACTGAAAGACATCATCAGTAAGTTGGGTAATAACCCCAACTTTCATCGTTTACGCGTGGGAATTGGTCATCCGGGTGATAAAAACAAAGTTGTCGGATTTGTTTTAGGCAAACCGCCTGTTTCAGAACAGAAGTTAATTGATGAAGCAATTGACGAAGCGGCACGTTGTACCGAGATTTTATTCAAAGATGGCCTGACCAAGGCAACGAGCCGGTTACACACCTTTAAAGCGCAATAAGCAGCGATGTGCGGCATTTTTCTCGCGTGCTGTGTATAATAGGCAAAGTTATTTACTTTTCTACAATCTGTTTTTCATAACAGGTTGAATATCAAAAGATTAAGGTGATTTAAACATGGGATTCAAATGCGGTATCGTCGGTTTGCCAAACGTAGGCAAATCCACCCTGTTCAACGCGCTCACAAAAGCGGGTATTGAAGCGGCAAACTTCCCGTTCTGTACTATCGAGCCGAACACGGGTGTTGTCCCGATGCCCGATCCGCGTCTGGATCAGTTGGCCGAAATCGTTAAACCGCAGCGTATCCTGCCAACAACGATGGAATTCGTCGACATTGCCGGTCTGGTAAAAGGCGCGTCCAAAGGCGAAGGTCTGGGTAACCAGTTCCTGACGAATATCCGTGAAACCGAAGCTATCGGCCACGTGGTTCGCTGCTTTGAAAACGACAACATCATCCACGTTAATAACAAAGTGGATCCGGCTGACGACATTGAGGTTATCAATACCGAACTGGCGCTATCTGACCTGGATACCTGTGAGCGCGCTATCCATCGCGTACAGAAGAAGGCCAAAGGCGGCGATAAAGACGCTAAAGCGGAACTGGCTGCACTGGAAAAATGCCTGCCACAGCTGGAAAACGCTGGCATGCTGCGCGCATTGAAAACGCTGACCGATGAAGACAAAGCAGCTATCAAATACCTGAGCTTCCTGACGCTGAAGCCAACCATGTATATCGCCAACGTCAACGAAGACGGTTTTGAAAACAACCCATACCTCGATAAAGTGCGTGAAATCGCCGCTGCTGAAGGTTCCGTGGTTGTGGCCGTTTGCGCTGCCGTTGAAGCTGACATCGCAGAACTCGATGATGCTGACCGTGAAGAGTTCATGGCTGAAATGGGTCTGGAAGAGCCAGGTCTGAACCGCGTAATCCGCGCAGGTTACGAACTGCTGAACCTACAAACCTACTTCACCGCAGGCGTGAAAGAAGTTCGTGCATGGACCATCCCTGTTGGCGCAACGGCTCCGCAGGCGGCGGGTAAGATTCACACTGACTTCGAGAAAGGCTTTATTCGCGCGCAAACCATCGCGTTTGAAGATTTCATCACCTATAAAGGTGAACAAGGTGCGAAGGAAGCCGGCAAGATGCGTGCAGAAGGTAAAGATTACATCGTTAAAGATGGCGATGTGATGAACTTCCTGTTCAACGTCTAATTAAAGTTTGTTGTCTCATGAGGTTTCACTGAATCTCATAGCGATGATTAAATGCCATAAAATCCACGCAATTGCGTGGATTTTTCATTTCATAGAGTTCATTCCATCTCGTAACGACACAATCAAAAATGTTTCCTCAGATGACCCGGAATACCGGGCCGTTTGATATCAATGTTATCTCCGATGCGATGTCTGCCGTAGTGAATAATCCAGCCCGCCCATTCTCTTTACCGACTCTTAGGGGGCAGATAAGGCGGGTACACGGCGATGAAAAACGACAAGGTCAAAGCCATTGTCGGCTTCAAGTGCGGCAGCCGTTTTATCTTCCCGAACTAAGACCTCCCTGTCGCCATGAACGCGCATGCTTTGGCATCATTAATCCATGCTGGCTTCCTGACGTGAGATGAAAAAGGTCAACGCGGCACCGACGGTGAGCAACACGCCACTCATTGCAAACACACTCTGCCAGCCAAGGAAGTCAAACACCGTGCCGCCAACCGTTGAACCTAGCGCAATAGAGAGCTGAATCACGGCGACCATCAGCCCGCCTCCCACTTCTGCATCGTCGGGAAGCGTGCGTGCAATCCACGTCCACCATCCCGTTGGCGCAGCGGTTGCCAGCAATCCCCAAAAACTTAATAGCAGCGTGACAGTCCAAACACGGTGCCCAGTCAGAATTAACGTAATGGCAATAACTGCCATCAACAACGGAATGCCCATCAACGTGGGGTAGAACTTCGCGTTGAGTAAAGTGGCAATAATCAGTGTGCCGACAAAACCCGCCACACCGATAGCGAGCAGGATCAGCGATAAGACGGAGGAATTGACCCGCGTCACAGTCTCCAGAAACGGCCGCACATAGGTAAATAACGTAAACTGCCCCATAAAGAACAGTCCACAGGCCAGCATGCCAATCGCAACAATGCGGCGGCTGAGCAAATGGAATACAGAGCCACGTGACATGCGGATTTTATTGCCGTTCATTCCAGGCAGGCTAAAACACTGCCAGATAAAGGCGATGACCACGACGGGAACCAGGCACAAGAAAGCGCCTCGCCATCCGATAGTGGCTCCCAGATAGCTCCCTAATGGCGCTGCGACTACCGTCGCCAGCGCATTACCGCCGTTAAAAATAGCTAAGGCACGCGCGACCTGATGCTGTGGGACTAAACGCATCGCAGTTGCCGCAGACATCGACCAGAATCCGCCGATCGCAATACCTATCATGGCGCGACCTGTCATATACACCAGATAACTGGAAGCCAGTGCAATAATAAGCCCCGACATTGCCATCAGAGCGGTCATTCCCAACAACAGATACTTGCGATTCGCCTTTCCGGCAAGCGTCGACAACGTCAGACTGGTCAGGACCGCCAGCGCACCAGAGATGGCAATCCCCTGACCTGCCAGCCCCTCCGTTACGCCTAAATCACGCGCAATCGGCGTGAGCAGGCTAACCGGCATAAATTCGGATGCTATCAGCACAAAGACGCATAGCGTCATGGCAAAAATGCCGCTCCAGTAAGCGTGCTGATTATTCTGTGATGGTGTTTGGCGTAATGTCGACATATTCAGATTTCACCGGGATAAGGATAAAAGCCACTTGTCATCGACAGGTGGCTTTTATTCATTCAGCAGCAGGGTTTATTTCAGGTTGGTTTTGAAAAATTGTTCGAACGTCGCGAAAGGTATTTTACCGGCCACATTGTCGTACAGATCCACGTGATTTGCGCCGGGAACAATCACCAGTTCTTTTTCTTTACTACCAACCGCCTTATAAGCATCTTCGGCAAAATAGCGTGAATGCGCCTTTTCACCGGTCACGATAAGCGTCGGGATAGTGATTTCACTGGCGTAGCTCAGCAGTGGCATATTCATAAACGACAGCGGCATCGTTGCCGTCCACGCGCCGGTCGAGTTAACGGAACGCGCGTGGAAACCGCGCGGCATGCGGTAGTAGTCAAAAAACTCTTTCAGCACCGGGTGAGGATCTGCCGGGAGTGTTTCTGGCAGAATGCGCTCGCTCGCGCTGACCTTGCCGTTGCTGTCAACGTTAATATCATGACCACCGGGTGCAAACGTTCCGCTTTCCGCATCCTTCCCGCGCTGTTCATTCAGATATTGCAGTACGGCACGACGGTCGGCGGTTGAGTAACGGTCTTTGCCATCTCCCACGCCGTGACCCATTGCCCGGCTCATGTCGTACATCACGCTGGTGGCCACCGCTTTGACACGGGTATCCATCGCGGCGTCGTTTAACGCCATGCCGCCCCAGCCGCAAATACCGAGCAGCCCGATACGGTTGCGATCCACCTCTTTTTGCAGCCCCAGGAAATCCACCGCCGCGCTGAAATCCTCAGTGTTAATATCCGGTGAGGCGACGTTTCGCGGATAGCCACCGCTTTCTCCGGTGTAAGAAGGGTCAAACGCCAGGGTAACAAAACCCTGTTCCGCCAGCGTCTGGGCATACAGGCCGCTGGATTGCTCCTTCACTGCGCCAAAAGGGCCGCTAACGGCAATTGCCGCCAGTTTGCGATCGCCACGATCTTTGGGTAGGTAAAGATCGCCCACTAACGTGATCCCATATCGATTTTGGAACGAGACTTTACGATGATCGACCTTCTGGCTCTCAGCGAATGTCTTATCCCATTTATCGATCATGGAAACAGGGGCGGTCGGATGGGTTGAATCAGCATAACTCATTGTCGAGACTCCACTTAATGATGCAAGTAGCAGCATGGCAGGCATCACGGTTTTTAGCGGTCGGGTGATAGATTTCATAAAAATCCCCATGAAAAACAAGAGAGAAACAGGTTTCTAACGGACAACGCTGCTGTGTGTTGTTTTGATGGGCTCATTATAGTTAGCAGAATTAGTGCTGATTAGAGGGGGATAACTGCTAAGATTCATATCATATTGGTATAAATAAATACTGAGATTGCCGTAATTCGTAGGGGAACAAATCAATGGTCAAAAGGGAAAACTACAACGAGCTTTACCTGTTTATGCAGGTGGTACGGGAAGGGAGTTTTACCGCTGCGGCTCAGAGGCTTGGCCTTGCTCAATCGGGGGTCAGCCGTTCTGTTCGTGAGCTAGAAGAGAGAGTGGGCGTCCAGTTGCTGGTACGCACCACGCGTAAGCTATCGCTGACGCAGGCGGGTGAGCAGCTGTACCGGAAGACAGTGTCTGGATTCGATGCCTTAGATCTTGGACTTGCCACCCTGGCGCATTATCGTGAGACGCCCTCCGGTACGGTTCGCATTAACGCCAGCCAGCACGCGATTGATAAATGTCTGCTGCCTAAGCTCGCGATATTTAAACAACGCTACCCTGATATCAGGCTCGAACTGATAAACGAAAGCCGGTTCGTCGATATTATTGAAGAAAGATTCGATGCAGGCGTCCGTCTGGGACCGGAAGTCAGCCAGGGTATGGTCGCGGTACGCATTACGCCCGATATGGAAATGGCCATTGTGGGCACACCTGAGCATTTTCGTCGCTACGGTTTTCCACAAACCCCTGCCGATTTAAAGGCGCATCCGTGTATCGCCTATCAGTTTGCCGATGGCAGCATATACCAGTGGGAACTCAATCAAGATGATAAAAAAATCACCCATCGACCTGAAGGACAATGGGCCTTATCTGACAGCTATATGGAAGCAGAAGCCGCCCGACTGGGCCTGGGGCTGGCCTATGTTCCGCTCGAACTGGTTGCCGATGATTTAGAACGCGGGGCGCTTATCCGCGTAATGCCGCGTTACAGCCTACGAATGGATGGGTTATTTCTTTATTATCCTCACCGCAATGTCTCCCCCGCACTACGGATGGTTATTGAGACGTTGAAAATCTGAGTATTCACAATAACCAGTCCTTCACTTCACTGTGCAGAATTGTGTTAGGTAGTGCTTTCCTGCTTTCAATCCTCATGTCTGCTGTGAGCGAACAGCGGACATTGGACTTTCCAAACTTACAAGGTAATCTAATTTGCAAGGTTATGGCGGGATGAATGGACAGAATTGACAGATTTTGCAGAAGTTATGCATCAAGGAATAATTTTCATGTGCCGTAGGCAATACCGCGCTTTGAGCCGGTTTTGAAATTCAGTTGTACTCTCGACCTTCAGTAAGTATTTCCGCTTCTAAGCCAAATGGAGACTTTAATTTATCTTGAGAAACCGCGCCAGTTAGTTTGAAAATGGTGCAATTTCTCAACACAGGGTTTACCCAGATGGCTATGTCACCACCTCCTATTTTTGAAGGCAACGACTATTACAGCGTCTCTGAAGAATTTTTTAGCAAATTACCAGCTGATCTAAGAGCGCCTTTTGAACAAATAATGAAGAAAGGGGCGGAGATTATTAGCGGTTGCGATAAAGAGATTGAAAGTCTGATTAGACTTATAAAGGTAATACCTAATACAACAAGCCTTAGTTACATTTATCGTCGGCTTCGTACGACCAAGTTTGAAATCACTACTGAATCGATGATGGAACAGGAGATGTTAACAACCGCTTTTGTGGTCAGCTACGCACGTTTGTTCGCCAAAAGCAATGGCACTTGCGTTCTCCAGCGGAATGATCTCCCTGTCCACCTACGGGCTGTTCATGATGAGCTGTATAAAATTCGCAACGAACGTTATGCTCATAACGGAGGTCATAACCCCCTACAGCGGCCTCGTCGGCTTACTGGTTTTAGCGCTATTACCTTCTATAACCTCTCTTTTGCGGTAGATAACTATTGCAGGGATCGTTTGGATGAGCAACATGCGTATAATATGGCTTGCCATCACAAAACTCGCATTCGCGTTAAGCGCCAGTGCCGCAAAGGACATTGATTCCACGCTCCCGGGAACCCAGGAGAGCATCAATAAATAAAATGGATAATCCAGAAGATGCTCCGCTGTAAATGCCATCATGACCGTCACACCCAGTCCAATAGCAATGAGCTGTATTGAAGACCAAAGATGACGCAAAAATGCAGTCAACGTAAACGCAATAAAATGATGCCCCAGTAATATGCCCATCAGGATCATACTGAACTGATTGAAAATATCGGGAAAAAACACAGTCTGAGATGACAAAGGGTGCAGGAGTGCTGCACAAAGCAACGACGTGATCATAAAGGGCGCAGGAAAGTGGAAGCGTTCAAGGCATTTGCCCAACACATAGCCCGCAAAGACAATACCCAATAGCCAGAGCACATTAGTCGTTGCAAACAATACAGGCGGCATGGCCATATGGGTTTGCGCACCGCCGGTAATATATCCGGCAAATAAGGTCAATGTGATGAGCCGTAGCGAGTGCGAAATGATAATTTTTTGCGGCGGCGTTTTAACATGGGACGCTAGCGCTAATACCGCTGCCATTGCCCCCGGAACGGCGCCCAATAACGCCTCTTCCTTACTCCAGCGTAATCGGTGAATACACCACAAGTAGCATGCGGTGAATTGCAGGGATAAGCATACTAATAACAACACCAGTAAAAATGCGATATTTCCTTGCGCCCCAAAAGAAAAATCGCGAAATAAAAGACCAATTGACGTACCAAGAGAGAGTTGAATCACCGTCAGGCTGCCCGGCAGTACTGGCACAGAAAGACCGGTACGTTTTAACACCAGCACGGTAATAAGGGGGCCAAACATCATACCTAACGGAACGTTGCAATAGGTAAAACCCAACCCAGCCAGGATACAAAGAGCAAAACCTAACAATAATTTCATACACCTTTCTCCTGGCTACCGGGAGTGTTAAATACTCAGTGAACGGTTTCGTTAACCCAAAGGGTATTTTCAGCAACCCATTGGGTCAATGCATCAAGACGTTCGTGTATTTCCCGGCTGGACTCCGCTTGAACAATAGCACTCACGATCTCGCCATTTGTTAATTTCATCGCGTCATATTGGCGGCCGACGACACCTGTTGCCCGATATTTAACCACAAAAGGCAATGGACATTTTTCCGCAATAGAGAGGAGCGTGCCCTGTGCAGGCGGCACATTTAATTGGCCAACCCGTAAAACGGGTTGTCTTTGCGATAAATCCTGCGGATAGATTTCGCATAAACTGGCTTTAAGCCAGGTCATTCGAGGATCAAGACCAAAAGCGGCCCCTAATTCTTCATTGACAAAGCAGCCACCTAATCGGCAAGCAAGCTCGCCAAAAATAATGTTGTTATCTTTATCAACAAAAACTTCAAGGTGAAGCAATGCGTTTTCTTCCGTTGGAAAAACCTCTTCAGCAAGATATTTGGTGTAGGCAATCAGTTTACGATGCAGCGGCGTGTCATCTTCCATAACCAGACCTAATGTTTTCCCGGATAGAAAATCCAGGCAGGAGACGGTTGCACGAGATGCAGAAACAAATATCGCCTTTCCTTTTAAATACAACGCATTAATTTGATAAGCTTCGCCTTCGATAAATTTTTCAATGAGCAGATTGTGATACTCTGGCGGCTTAACCTGCGCCAGATATTTATAAAGCTGGCCTTCATTTTTAAGAACCACCACGCCCTGTGATCCACGCCCATCATTAGGTTTGATGACGCAGGGATATCCCTGTTCGGCAATGAATCGCGCCATCGCAGTCGCACTGTCGACGCGTGCCAGAGCAGGAACCGGTAACTGATGAGACTGAACAAGCGATTTCATCATAAATTTATCACGGAAGAACATGGCCTTTTTTTCACGGTCGTGTGTCAAACCCAGACGATCGCTGATTCGCGCGGCCCTCAGAACATCGATTTCGGCGAGGTAAAAGATACCCGTTGCTTTATTGTCCTGGGCGTAGTGGTAAATATCCATTTCCACGAAGGGATTATCATTAAAGTTTTCATAAAAAAGGAAAGAAAAACCTGCCCCCATATGATCAAGAATATTATCGGTCTGGCTTGCGCACGTTGCAATCAGAACCGGGGCCACTGATTGCAATGACTGCCACTCTTCACGTGAGTGCTGAAAAATAATTTTTGGTGGACACAGCAAGATATTCATTGTTTTTCTCATTCAATATCAAATGTAATGACAAATACATCCCGATAACCTTTTCCTGGCAACAAAGGAACCACTGCCGCGGTATAATGCTGATAATTCACATCATTGAATATTACTGCATCGCCCGCATGCAGTTTGAACGTAGAGGCATCATTGCCCCCATCATGATTAGGAATAAGCGTGGTTTCTCCACCAGTCACATTCTCAATTTCGCTGCAATAGATTGCAATGTACTTAAAACCATCTTTATGAATACCCTCTGGAGCGGGATATCCAGGCCTTCGGTCATCTGTCGTTATTCTTATTTGATGAATGCCAATATTGTAAGTCGTGTCTGGAAGCAATGGCAAAAGCTTACGAAACACCAGATTCATCACTTCTTCAGCAACGTCTTGTTTTATTTCTGGGTATTTTCTTGCAATACCGCCAGCGTAATTGTTCAGTTTTTCCGCTTGAAAAAACTCACCCACTGCGCACAGATCAAAATACTTTTCACGTCCGGCCCTGGCCTGCATGTAACTTCTGAACCGAAAAATACCATCTTCAGCCTTAAGCCATGGATCGGGTAGTAATTCATCAAAACTATTTTTGACTTTCGCTGAAGTCTTCCCCAGTCGAATATGATGATAGGCGTGCATAGATAACGTCCTTAATACGGTAGTTTGAGCAGTCTACTTATAAGATATGAAATGCATATCCAACAATAAATAATATTGCAGACTCTTTTATACTGATAATCTATGGGCAAAAGCAAGGAGGCAGGCTCCTTACTTTTTAAATCACTCTACTTGCTTTTTTTACGTAACTCCGTCACTGGCACGCCACCAATTCCCCAGTTATCAGTCTCCACTTCATCAATGACCACGATGGTTGTGCTGGGGTTTTTATTCAGGACATCAACCAATAGTTGTGTCACTCCCTCCATTAATTTTTTCTTTTGCTGATCGGTAGCACCTTCATTAGTAATTTTAATATTTACGTAGGGCATATGAACTCCTTTTATTAGATAATTTTTGACATTGCACCAAGATAAACAAGTGCAAAGAGATTAAACGATAGAACATAACCGTAGTGCATTTTAAAACTGGTGTTACTGGGTGATACATTCAGACTGTTTGCGGCGAAAATAGCATTGATCGATACGGGAGAAATAAGCTGAGTTGCAATAAATAAGCAAATCCATATCTGATAATCAACCACCCCCCCCGTAAGATAATCAGAAAATATCGACCATGCGATACTAAAGATAATCAGTGGATGGATACCTAATAAACCAAAAAGCGGTACGATGAACAAAATAATCGCGTAGATCTGCAACGTTGTCAGCCCGCCAACATAAGCAGTGATACCCTCAGGTACATGGGAAAAAAGCAGCCAACAAACTGAGGTCAACACACTACAGCTTAAAAGCAACAATACCTCACCGGATATATTCTGTGCTGATTCAGTTAATTGCTCAGCCCAGGGTTTATCCTTTTTAACCAGATGATCGACAACAAAGAGCACGACTGCTGTAAAGGCAATACTTTGCAGTGAATTAAGATTCAGTACCGTTAATGAAAAAATGAATACTCCCCAGAACAGACCTACACATAGCAGGATATACCGCATCCCATCACGGCTGGGTGTCACCGTCTCGTTTTCAGCGATTACCGTCACTTTTGCGCTTTGGTTGAACAAGATACTGAATAAAAAGAGAGGGATACCCACCAGCATCGCCTTAAGATGCGGTACGTCAGGCATTGCCACCCAAACGGCAGCAGCGCCGATAGTGGTTGGCATCAGTACCATCGTAATGCATACGGTGCGCGTAATAATCTTTGCCAGGTTGAATCTTGGCCCAATAACTGACTTGAGGCCATCGAGCAGCAATGATATTGCCCCCAGACTCATTGGCCATGTTAAGAACGCCGTCAATAACGTAACCCCAAAAGTCATGTTCGATGTTTTTCTACGCGAAAAATATCCTCCCAGAACAGCTGTAAAATTAAGAGAGGCCATGACTTGTCGTAATAAGGCAATACCAACAAGCAGTAAAATCACATCAAAATATCGCGAAAAAATTGCAGGGAGCGCAATGCCTTTCAGGTTGTTTGTAGCAAGAAGAAACATCATCGAGCAGAGAAAAATAATCACACCACTTCTGGCGGATGATTTTTTTGACCAGAAAGCAAATGTCGATGCGAAGTAGAGCACGGCGGTAACTCCCGCAATAGCCGACATCGCCGCATGTTTATCCGTCAACGCACAAGCGAACAGAAATACCAGCAATGATGTTATCGCTAACGCAGGTTGCAATGATTGCCACGCCTTGCCACGGGCCTGGATTTGCTCAGTCTGCATTTATCGCTACCTCTGGCTGAGCCTGCCGCACCATCATTTGATGATACATATCTGCGACACAACGGCCTGCATCAACCAGGAATCTTGAATTAACCAGCGGACGTGGCAGGACGTAGGTGTAAAAATTCGCGCCTTCCGCAGGATTGCCCAGCACCCAAAAAGCCGTCTGCGCTTCCCCCATGCGATTAATAGGATGCTGGCATTGATCGATATCCAGCCCACCCGGGTGATACCCCTCATTCATAAATGGACGAACAATACCATTGGCTGTCATATTTCTGATTAACGGTGAAGCGTCATGTAGTGGCGAAAAACTGGCAATTTTCGCCTTGATTAAAACATCAGCCTGAATCTCAGTACTCTCTTCTTTAAAAGGTGAGTGAACTTCGAATTTTCCTTCGCAGTCGTTCAATACTAACCTTGAATCTTTACCACCGGCCAGACTCACCACATTCGCTTCCATTAATGCTAATAGTTGTTCATTTCTTAACTTCGGCGGGCCAACGGCAATGCGGTTAAAAATAGGATTAAAATGCTCAAGGAAATACTGATGTGACCGCGATTCAAGCCCTGAATTATCAATCGCTTCTCGTAAAATATCCCTGACATCACGAATAATGTCTGTCGCCGCTTTGATCGGGCCATGGACATTGCCCTCCTCAGACTCCTGGAGATCTTTACGCACGAAATACATAAACCATTGAGTATAATCCTTTAAACTCAGATGTTCCTGCGATTGATGTGGATAAAGCACACTGTCAATTACCGCGATGTCTTCAGCGCTCGGTTCATAAGAGCCAGCATCTAACCACTGCCCATTTAGGGTTGAACGATAGGCATAACACATTTCTTTATGCAGTAAGGGGAAAACTTGTTCAAGAAAATCGATTTTTGAAGATCCTTTCTCAAACACATTTTTCACCCGCAATTCTCTGATAGCCATTGCCGTTAAGAAGCGTGGGGAGTACTGCCCAGAAACGCCTTTTTGATTCGCGCCGCGACTGCTAAAAGGTAGAGCCTTACGTGAATAGATAAAAATACCCGGTTCTTTTCCGGAAGGAAAATAGCGAAGCTCACCCTCTTCCCGGCTAAATTTTCCCCCCCTGCCGATAGTGAGTTGCGAAATGACATCATAGGCAGTCAGACCAATACCCTGAACAATCACATTTGATTCCGCTGTTATTTTATTCAAATTATTTATTGGATAAGGAGTCGAATAGTAGTCCAGGCGTTCATTTTTCTTATAATTATTGGCAATAAATCGTTCAACAAGATGATCGTCAAACGTTTTGGCGTTGTCGCTGTGACCAGTGGTTAAATAGACGTAATCGGCCACCACACGCTGACTGTCTTCCAAGACAATAATAGACTTCGCATCGTCCTGAATCAGAATGTTGTTGGCCTGCTGATTTATCTGTGTAACCGAGATATTGTCAGGCAAACTTTTGATAATTTCGTGATAAAACCAATTTAAGTATTCACCTAATAATCGACGAGGTAAATAATCGTTGGCGTCAATTGGTTTGCCAGCCACGTCTTTTAAATAACGGCCATCAACATTTTTATAGCCCTGCTCATTAGCCCACTGATGAAAACATGGCCCTGAACGGAAAGATCCGGCATTTTTTACCGTCGCATCACCAAATAATGTTATCTGGCAAGCAACGGTGTTAACCAATAAATGGTCGGGCTGCGATAAACTGTGCGCACCTACACCCATCGCATTTTTATCAACGATAACAATATTAATATGTTCATTCTGTTTACGTTGTGCATGCTGAGCACAAATCCTTTCCAGAATACTAAGTCCCCGAGGCCCCATTCCTATAATAGCAACGGTTGTCTTTTTCATTCTTTGCTCCAACTTTGAGAGTATTTAACTTTGCTGTGTTGAACATAGCTAATCCCTGCTGCGATAAATAACGCACAAGCGCCAGATAATATTGAAATAGTCATCCCGTTTTTATTGTTCTGAAACGCACTCACGATTAATGGCCCGGCAATTTGCCCAATGCCATATGTTAACGTCACCAGACCCAGAAGATTAATTTTCTGTGGTGCAGAAATCTTTTTCGCGAGTGGCATAACGAGAGAACTGGTTCCCATGAAAGTTGCACCAAAGCCAATACAACTCAAGGTCAATAAAAGCGGGGAATGGATAAACGAGGCCATCACAACGCAGCTCGCCTGCACAATTAAGTTAACACTCAGGCAGGACAATATGCTCCACTTGCGTGCAGCCCATAACCAACCATAGCATCCTGGGATAACGGCAAGGCCAACAATAGACCAGATATGGTTGGCCAGAAATTCATTACCCACTCCCCGGGCCATTAAAGGGAGATAAGTAGCTACAATGATATAACCGAAGCCTGCCAGTCCATATAGCAATGCTAAATTCCACCACTGGATGTTCGGCTCGGATGACGAAGCTTTTTTCTGAGGAGGTAGAACGTGTTTATTTGCAGGCAGCAAGATAATCAGCGCGATGAAGAGTACAGCTGAAATGATTGACGCGCCGATCCATAGTAGCTTTGAATTTAATGCATATGCGATACCGGCTATAACATATTCATTGCCTATAAAAATACCCACCCCGACGCCGGCAAACAAAGAAGCAATGACAAACGGATTATGGGTATGCTGTAGCATAAGCATCGACCCGAATATCATCATGCCTGCGCTGGCAACACCGGCGATAAATCGAATAACAATTACTATATCAGGGTGCGTGACTACTGCCATCGCAAAAATAAGCAGGCCGGTGACTAATGCAGCACAAATTAACATCGTTTTGATATTCTTCAGGCCACCAAAAATACCAAACGAGAACAGGAGACTGCCAACCAGGTATCCGGCGTAATTCGCGCTTGCGATTAACGATAATTGCGAAAAATTAAAAATGCCTTCATGCAACATGACCGGCAGCATCGGAGTATATAAAAACCGACCAATTCCCATCCCCAGCGTTAAAACAATCATACCGAAGACAGCCGTGCTCAACTGGCGATGGCCAATAACATTGTGATCAAGATCCATTTTTCAGGCTCAATATGTCAATCAGATTTGATTGTTATGTTACATAAAGAAATGATAATAAAAAGTTAATAAAAATGACGAAAACCTTCACTTTGAGTGACAGACACGATGAACAGTGCCTCATTAAATTTGTTTAAAACCGTCGCGGAAACCGGCTCTATCACCGCAGCAGCCCGTAATCTGCACTGCGTTTCTTCAAACGTCACGACGCGGCTCAAGCAACTGGAGTCCAGCCTGGATGTTTCGTTGTTTGTTCGCGAGAAGAATCGTCTTCACATCACCCCTGAAGGTGAACTGCTTCTGCGTTACGCTAACAAAATCCTCGCGCTTTTAGACGAAGCCGAGTTGTCTATGCAGGGAACGAAAGCGGCTGGCCCTCTGCGCATTGGCGCAATGGAAACCACTGCCGCCGTCCGACTTCCTGCTTTGCTGGCAAACTTCCACCGTGAAATGCCCTCCGTAGAATTAAACTTAAAAACGTCACCGACAGATGTGTTAGTTCGTCAGATCCAGAATAGTGAACTTGAAATTGCCTTCGTCGCTGACCACAAGGCGTTGCACGTAGACAATTCAAGGCTACAAACGCAGGTGCTGTGTCAGGAAACCCTGGTTCTGGTTACGGCCGCAGAGCATGGTGATGTCGTGACGGGAGCCGATCTGGAGGTGACAAGGCCGCTCGTCTTTGTGAAAGGATGTAATTATCGTTCCCGGCTTGGGCAATGGTTACGGCTACAAAATGTCGATTATGACGACCCGCTGGAGTTTGGTTCTTTTCAGGCAATACTTGGTTGCGTAAGTGCCGGAATGGGCATTGCATTATTGCCTGAGAGCGTCGTCAAACAGTATGAAACGAGCTTCCCCATACGGTGCCACTCTATTACTCCTCACATTGGTAATGTCAATACTATGATGATATGGCTTAAAAATCGTGAGGTTAGCCGGGTATTGAATTGCTTTGTTTCCTTTGTTTCATCCCACTGAGGTATTCCACAACCATATTGTGCCGTTAGGGCTTTTGGGCTGGTAAATACTCTATATGGATCTATTATCGATGCAGGCTTTCAGTTTCAGGATTGACTAATGCAATTTAATAGAGTTGCTGAAGATTTCTTTCCTGGGATTGGTCAAGAAATTTGACCACTGTTTTGTAGTAAGAACGGCATCTGCTCTCTGATTCGTTCGTTGCCAGTCTGCCATTGGCACAGGGCTGCTGTTGCAGCCCTGACAACCTTAGACTTCAATCGATTCAGAGATCTCTAACGCATCATCGACTTCAATGCCCAGATAACGGACTGTGCTTTCCAGTTTCTTATGACCCAACAGAAGTTGGATCACCCGGAGATTCTTGGTTTTCTTGTAGATCAGGTAAGGTTTTGTTCTTCTCATGGAATGTGTGCTGTAAAGCGAATCTTCGAGACCAAGCTTTTCTACCCACCCATGAAAGATTCGGTTGTATTGCCGGGTTGAAATGTGCTGGTTAGTTCCGACCCGAGGCCGGAACAAGAAGTCTTTACTGTGCAAATTGCCAAGCTTTATCAATGCAGCCACAGCTTCTCTTGTCCCTTTGGTTATCTCAAATTGCACAGGGCTGCCGGTTTTCTGTTGAAACACCGTAGCTCTGCTTGAAACAGAGCTACCATATGCAACATCAGATACTTTGAGTCTGACCAGATCACAGCCTCGTAGCTTACTGTCCAGGGCCATATTGAACAGAGTTAAATCACGCGATTTACCTTCCAGTTCAAGCCGGATTCGTATCCCCCAGATATGAGATATCTGAAGCGGTCTTTTTTGGCCGATGATACGGTCTTTGTTCCACGGTGACGTGTTCATACTCAAATCTCCTGCAATGTGGGAGATTTGAGTATGGTTGTCCCTTATGAGCGAGAAGCGGACTTTAGAAGGCACCCAGAAAAGGTACTTCTGCTGTATTTATTTCAATCAATACCTACAAATCCTGGTGTAGGTTTTTGGTATAGTTGACACTGAAATTAAAATATTAATATTTATTGACATAACCACAATCCGGTGAGAGGCTATATTAAAGCTCAATTACACCGATTCCATTACTATTTAGTAATGTGAATTTAGGTTTATTTACTTTGTAAAGTATTAGGTGAAGTTAGTTATGAGGCTAACATGAGTAACTCTGAAAAATTTTGGGATATTGGACCTCATACCCCGTTACCTGTTGAAAAAATATTTCATTCGTTTGTCCGGAAGTATGGGGGGTGTGTTGTTTCTGACATATTACCTGGAACCCCATCATTTGAAAATGCTGATTATTCGTTCGAAAATAATAATATAATCGGAGAGTTAAAGGAAATCGAGACTGAATTCCTTAACCAAGAAAATGCAAAAATAAAATTTACCGAAATGGTTGGGAGGTTATTAAATGAACACCCAAATTGGAAACCTTCTCTTATGGGAGGGAAAAATGACTATCCAGATTGGTTTATGATTGAATTTATAAGACTGGCTCGTCCGGGGATTACTAGAAATTTAAAGAAAGCAAACAAGCTAATCGAAGAAACAAAAAAACATTTTCATGTCCCTAATGCAAACGGGGTATTGTTTTTTGTCAATGATGGTTTTACTGGTATTTCACCTTTTTTAGTTCAAACCTTAGCTTGTGATGCATTAACTCATTCCTATTCCTCAATAGATTGTTTTTTATACATGACCCTCAATCGCTATGTAGAACTCGATGGTTCAAATGAACCTCAATTAATTTGGGCACCAAGCTACAGTGATCGAGCTGATAATTCATTTGTTGATTTTATAGATAATCTGGGACGTAATTGGTTTAATTTTTTGGAGGAAAAAATAGGAGGCTTTACGTCTCGATATGAAGAAAGTGACAGAAGTATCCTATTAAATTCTAAAGCAATAATCATCCCACCTCACCAAAACTGAAAATAGCCTCATTTCAATGATTGATAGCAGGTTGGATGAAATTGGAAGATGAAACTATCTTTCTAAATCAAAAAGCCAAAGAACTTACAGAATGTTAAGAAGTGATGGTCTTGTTTTACATAAGGGGGAGAGTCTCTCCCCCTTAGCAGAGACAAATAAATTTAATATTAAACACTATGAAAAACCGGCGATATCCTGTTCGAGCTCTTTGACAGACGAGACGATCTTGTAATTAAACATTCTTACCACTGCCGCATTGTTTAGCTTACTTGCTTCTTCAGTTCCAACCCATAAAGAAACTATCGTTCTTTGTTGCTCGACTGATAAACCATCAAAGTTTGGGATGTATTTGTGGGAACTTTTATCCCCTCGGTGCCACTCATAGAAAGTTTTAATTAGTGATTTCGGTTTGATAATATCTTTTAATTCAAACCGCTTAATCAACTTTGTTATAGTATGATTAACGGTTCGGAGCTGGGTTGTACTGGATATTTGAGAGAAGTAAGCCACCCACCCCATACGCTTTCCATCAAACACACATCCAGTAATGCGTAAATTAAGCTTCCATTGACAGTACGCTATTGCCCGTTGTTTATCTTTCTTACTTTTTGCTTTAGTTAATGCATGTCGATATGCAGTAAATATTTTTGCAAGTGATGATTCAAAACGCAATATACTATCTTTTTTGATTGCAATTCCTTTTTCGCTTACCTCATAGCCTAGAAAATTAAAAGCCTCACTTAATACCCCCACTTTTGATTTTGAATTAATCCCCCCAATGGGATGTGGGGTAAGGCCTATATGTTCCAGAGCACCTATAATGTCATCAGCAACTTCGGCAGATTTTCCAGACTGGGTAAGGATAAGGATGTCGTCTACATAACGTTTATACCAAATTTTTGGGATGAGGCTAATTTTTTTGTCAATTTTTTGCAATGCAATTTCTGCCAGAACATTGGAAATAGATAATCCTTGAGGCACTCCAGTTCTATTTTTCACTGAACCTTTACTTCCTGTAGACTCACTGACTGTCGGAGTTGAAATAGCATTACTGATAAGCATTCTGAACTCAATTTTTCTGATCTTGTTTTTTATCGAGCTTTCAATTAACTCGTGAGGAATTGAAGGGTAAAAATTTTTGAGATCAATTTTAGCAAATTCGGTATATTGTCCAGATTCAATAGCATCTTTGAGTGACTCTATTACTACTTGCGGCAGTGATAGTTTTGCATCAGGAAAGACTTCTGAGAGAGACTCACATAGAGCTCGAAGTGTGATTCGGTCTCGAACAGTTGGAATAGAAATCTGCCGGGGAAACGAATATGCCCCCTTCGATATTAACTTTTCTTTATATGCAGTAAATTTATAGCTTCCATCAGTAACTTTTCTGGCAATCAATGACAATTCAGTAGCATAATTTTTCTCAAAACCATTTGGTCTAACTCGATCAATGCCAATAGCTCCCGACTCTTTAACTTTTTCGAAATAAATTTTCTTTAAATTTTTTACTGTAAAACATCTCTTAAAACTACGCACAGCACTACTCATAGAGGTACCACGCAACTATAACCGGGGTAGTATAGAAAATGAGTAAAACAACATACTTGAACACTATAAAAAAATAGACTTGGAAATATTCCTTTTTCCTTGGGTGCCGAGACGTCAACTGTGATGAATTACGTACCCGGAACGTCTTATCGTCCATATCTTGGTGATTTTCTACATCATTCATTAACTCATCATATTTAACGATATCTTCTGGTTGAACGGTATTTCTTGTATTTATGACGTTGTACAAATGTTGCAATGCCAAATAATTTTTTCGCATATTTAACGCTCTGCCGCGGAAATCCCGATTTGCGACAGACAGCGATACACCAAGCAATGTAATAGACAAAATTGCACCAAAAATATCTGTATTTTTACCCAGTAATGTTGGGTATCGGATTGCAACAACCGCTAACGCGGCACCTAAGATAGCGTACCAAACAAGAAGAAATTGCGAATGCGTATCCATCCATTCTAACCGATGGTGTGCCTGAATCCGTGCCTTATAGGTAAACCATACCTTGTTGAGCATGAACATCTCCGTATGAGAAGGGGCGAGAGACAGGGAAATTTGAATACTTATTGAACATCCCGCAGGATCAGTGAGCAGAAGCTCAACAGCTAACGCTGTTCTTTATCAGAGCCGCCCTTACCAAAAAGTAAGAGGAAGAACCTGTCTCTCTTACTATAATTTATATCACCGTTTCTAATAATAAATCAACTTAATATCATAGAGTTAAGTTGAAATAATTTTCTTCCGAAACACCTCAGGTGAGGATGGTGAAGCAAGCATAAAAATATTGACCTGCTCCCCTCCAATTTATGCGGTTGTGATTTACTAACATCTGCTCCTGGCACGGAGCGGACGAACTGGCTGAGTTAAAGGTCTGCCGAGAGCGAACAGCGGAAGTTCGCATTGTTTAACACCACTGATTAAGGTAACACTTAAATCTATGCGCCTTAATTAACGAGTAGTGGATCAAAGGTACCTAGTCCGACATAACGACCTATCATCAATGGGAAACATAAAAAAACTCTCGTTATTTTTAACCTTTACATCTTCTCGAAAAGTGTACTTAGCATATAGTTTCGTATGACTGCGCTTCACTCCCCCATAAAAATGCTGACATTTATCGACATTTTTCGTATACTATTAAAGTCAAATATCATTAACAATTTAATATCCTTATAACATGTGATTTATGACGTTTCAACCTAGAATTATTAAGCCTCAAAAGACAATCAATGCTGCCTAAAAGATATAAAATAATTAAAGTTATAGGTTTGCTGTGACAAATAATGATACGATAGTTAAATATTATATCTATGGATGATGCTTTGTAAGGGCGTTCACAAATATCTCAAAAGGAAAAGGATGCAAAATGATAAGAACATTGGAGTTCATTAATTGGAATAAATTCTTAGAAGAAAAGAATGAGCATATTACACTGATTCTTGATTTTGAAATTGATGCGGGATTTAGTTTTACCAATGCTGTTGCTTTAAGGAAGATGCATAAAACCGGCTCAACTGTACCGCTTGATAGCTCGCTTTGTGTACCATCTAAGATATTACAATTTACTAACCTATTTCTTTCAGACACTATTAAACTACATTCTGTCACGATCGACTCTCACTATCCTCAAAAAATAGAGACGACTGAACGTTATACGCTTTCAGCTAAATTCTCCCGTTGCAGCATTGATTATGAATTGATTAGTTCTGAATTGTCACGACTTATAGATAAGTGCGAGAATTGTTCTGAAGAGAATATCATTAGATCATATATGGTTGATTATTTTCAGGACTCTGCTAATCTTGTTAAAAATAGCATCGTTTCATTTATAGAACTCTCAAGTAATTTTGCAAGGTTTGTAAATGGAACTTATAATTTATATTCCATTAAAGACGGTGTAACTTATCGTATTGTTCAGGAGTCAGGAGCTAGGGAAACAGCATGGCATCATCCTGTACACCCATATTTGCTTATAGCAAGTGCTATTCAAAAACGTTATGAAATGTTATCAAAGCTTCCTGAAAATATTAAGACCTATCTCGTTAAAGGATCGCACTACAAATTCCTTGGTTTTTATGATGAAAGCTTTATTATTTATTATAAGATTGTCGAGACAATATTTAAAGGTAATGTCTTTCCATCTATTTTAGCTCAAGAGGTGTTCGGTTGCGATGACAAAAAATTGCTTGCTACCCTCAAAAGCTCAAACCAAAAAACCATGATGCTTTTTATTTTTCAGTGGTTAGTGCTTAATGAAACTCCTGAAAGCAGTATGAATAAAAAAGATCTTATTGATAAACTTCTGGCAGCTAGTCAATTGCGCAATGATATATCACACAGTGTTGATCAAAGTGAAGAGAGCAAGAAACAATTGCCATTTATCATTATGCTTTCACACGTTCTGATAGAAAGCACTACGACTAATCGTCAATCAAAAAAATGAAAATAGAATAGATAATTTGTGACCTGCTATCCGTTCGACTGGCTCTCTACATTAGCACGGTACATTGTTGAATTGTCCGCTTCTGGCACGAAGCGGACTAGGTAACTGAGCTGAAGGTCCGCTGTGAGCGAAAAGCGGACGTTCTGAATTTATTCTTACATCGAACCGTCTTGAACTATGGGAAGTCGGTCAGTTGTACACATTAACAATGTACGTATGAAATTCATGAGCAAGAAACAGGACCATAGCCTTATAACGTCGACTTCTGTTTCCAGAATGGGATATACCGACACAGCGCCATTTTTGGCGCTGGAAAGTTCAGGATATTTCAACTTCTTTTCTCGACACTCACTACTCGTTTAAATATTTATCAACATCTTGCCGAACGGGGATAGCGTCAATAGCACCAAATTTCATGCAAGTTAATGCGCCACAGATATTGGCCCAACGCACCGCATGCAGGAACTGTGGGCCATCGTCTAATCTGCTGCCGGACCGAGCAATTTGCGCTAACAAGGCACCGATAAACGCATCCCCCGCCCCGGTCGAATCAACAGCATCCACTGGCACTGAGGGGATAAGTTGTTGAATGCCAGATCGATGACTGACCCACGTTCCTCGACGACCACAGGTGACAGTGACATAGCTGACACCGGCCTCATGCAGTATCTGACACCCCTCTGTATTCGTTTTCGCACCGGTAATGAAGTGCAGTTCCTCTTCACTGACTTTCACGATATCCGCCTGCTGAAACCAGGGTGTGCAACGGACGATAAATTCTTGGGGATTTTGCCCCCACAACCCTCCTCGATAGTTGGGATCAAATGAGACCAATAAATCCCGCCGTTTGGCTTCATGCAGAAGGCGCTGATAAGTAGCATAGAGTTCGCCGTCCAGCAGGCCAGTGGCGGCACCAAAATGAACGATGCCGACATCGTCAAGAAAATCGGAGGGGATATCCTGCCAGCCAAGCTCACCATCGGCACCACGGCAAAAGGTAAAATCGCGCTCGCCATCTTTCTGCAATCCGACAAATGCTAACGTTGTGGTTGTAGAACAGCGCGACACACCACTGCAATCGATGCCTTCCGATTCCAGCGTGTGAAGCAGAAAATCACCAAAGGGATCGTAGCCGACTTTTGCCGCCAGCCTGGCTTGCCCACCGCTACGGTTGATTGCTACGGCAACGTTTGCCGGGGCTCCCCCGCCTTTTTTGAGGAAGGAGGCCCCGAACTCCAGCCCCAGACCGATGTCGGTACAGACAAAATCAATTAACAGTTCGCCAATGCAGGCGATGTTGTGACCACGCATTAACGGTGTTCCTCCGCCGTCACTCCGGGAGCGGGTGTCGCTCTGAACGCATTCAGAGCTTTATCTATCATTACCTGGCCGTCAGTGCCTGAGTCCAACACGATATTTTGCTGCGAGGCCGCTTCTATCTGGACGGTAGTCACCGTCAACGTTTCCAGGCCCTGTGTAGACAACAACGCACTGACCTGGGTAGAGAAACATTCATTGGCGTTAGCTACTGCCTGTACGCCGGAGGTTTCGGTCGTAGCAACAATATGGTTATTAGAAACCGTATTGCCTTTGCCAGAGACAACCCGAATAATAACCGGGGTTGCGCCAGTTGGCATAATATATTGCTTATCAATAGTTTCAGAAATATGGTTGGCAATGATCGAGTTATTATCGCCACTGATATACAGCAGTCCATATAAATCATCTAATCCGTTATCGTAAGCCTGCATCGGTCCCCATGGTTCACGTTCGCGGAATAAATGGTTGGACGAAACCAGGTTTTCAGTGCAACCATTTTCCATGATCAGCATGCCTGGATAAAATGAATGGAAGCGATTACTACTGATGGATGAGCGAACCACATTGGATAAATGAACGCTACTTTTACCACGCGGGAAGATATTGTTAGCGGTAATTAACAGGCCACCGAAGTTTTCCGCATAAACAGAATAGCCTCTGTAGCCAGCACCTATCAAGTTATCGGTTATTTTCGAGGCCTGGCCAGATTCGCGTAACTCGATGCAGTTCCCGCATTCAGCAATGAAGTTGTTATGGATAGCCAAGGCATCAGCATTATAAATCGTCACTCCGTGCTCAAGATAGACCATCCCCATGCCGTTGATGCGGAAGGAGTCTTGCGCGCTGGCAATGTAAATGCCCGTCTTGCCATTGAGATAGCTATTCTCCGGATCATTGCTACCAGTATCGTCATCAACAAAGTGCAAGCCGTCAATACAGAAGTCTGCAAACTCGACCGAGCTTATACGTGGGTCGCCACTGCGTGCGATATAGAATGCGGCCCCGGCAGATTCCGCTGCGCCATCTTCCGGTAACCTATCCACCAGGATACGGCTGCCACCCGGCCATATTTCGTGCCAGTTTGGCCAATCACTTTCGGGGGTATTAAAGCGGATGCTGGAGGACGTAAAACCATGCCCGGAACCCATTATTTTTAGATAACTAATATCGATCACGATTTGGGTGAGAAGATGATAATCGCCTGGTGGAATATAAATCACCGCACCGGGTTTACCGCCTTCATTCACATCGGTGTTTGTTTGTCGGCTCTTAATATCGGCGATAATGCTATTAATAACTTCACCAATATCATCATACGGATTACCGGTTTTCCATTCAGTGACATCGTAATAATTATTACTCGACATATGTTAAATCCTTGTGGGGAATTAAAATTAAACCATTTTATTGTTGCGCATAAGCGGCACGATAATGAGTGACTATTGCCGGAGCACCGGCGAGTTGTATTTGTGTCAGTGCATTGCACGAATAATATCGTCGTGTTCCACAGACGCTACCCTGATTGGCGAAGACTTCCACGATCCCGGCATCGAAGCACAATGTGACATCCTCTACGTGGGTCAGTGGTGCATGGTAACGGCCATCATCCTGACCTTTTTCCCGCAGTGACAACGATTTGCCGTCATATTCGAAGACAATTTCCTGGCCGCTGTTTCCGTTTAGCCTCAGACAAAACTCGGCTGTCGGCGTGAACGTGATCATGCAGGCTTTACTGCCCTCTGCACTTGACCAAAGCATGTTATCAGCCAGCCTGTTCTGATTGATGACCAGTGACTCTGGCGGTAAAACCGGAGTCATACACAGTTCTTGTTGCGCGTTGAGATGAAAGCGACGCGGTAAAGACATCTCGCCGCAATACGTGGAATCAACGTTTTTTTGCGTGGCCCAGTTATATAACCAGGCAAAACCGGTGCGTCCCTCTTCTTCACCCCAGGTTTGCAGGGCGTAGAAATCGGTGCCGAAATCCAGCATTTGTAGCGGTTGTGCCGAAGGGGTGAAATGACCGTGTTGAAAATCACCGGTTTGTGCGAACAACAGGTTGTGGCGACCGGTGACAGGTTCGGTATATCCCACAACGCCAAGGATTAACACCCACACGCCATCCAGGCAGAAAAAGTCCGGGCATTCAACGCAACGACCACCATTTTCACGAAAGTAAGCCGGGGCCACGTATAACACATGGTGAAATTCCCAGCGTTCACTGTCAGAAGAGTGGAACAGCAGCATTGCCGGATCGCCATGCACAGAGGCGCCGAGGATCATATAAAAAGAGGAATCGGCCTCCTCATACCAGACTTTAGGATCGCGAAAATCACAATCGACGCCGGAAGGCAGTTCAGTTAACACCGTTTTCACTGACGCAGGTTTGTCGTAACTGTCCAGTGGCACGGCCATTTTCTGAATTTCGCGATAACCGCGATATAAATCGTATGCTGGTAGACGCTCGGTATACCAAAAACGGGTTTGCCCTTGCATATCAATAGACGCGCTTCCGGAAAAGGCACCGCCTGTCGCCCCCAGCGCCGCCAGATTTTGTTCTGGCTGGAGAAAGACCGGGTAATGCCGCCAGTGATAAAGGTCTTTGCTCACCGCGTGATTCCAGTGCATCGGTCCCCACTGGGTGCTGTGCGGGTGATACTGGTAAAACAGATGCCACTCGTCGCCTTTGCGATGCAGGCCGTTTGGATCATTCATCCAGCCGGTGTGAGGCGAAAAATGCAGCATCGGACGTAAAGGATCTTGCAGATATCCATTGGCAATGTCGCGGTCATTCAGCAAACAAAGCGCATTGCCCTCAGTGGCGATAAAACTGACTCCATTCTCGGAGAGTGTATCCGGATGCCAGGTATAACATAGCGAGATCTCGCTATTATCTTGCAACCAGTCCAGACAAGCATTGCCATCCTGCCAGGCGGTCCAGGTAAAATAGGAATAATAACAAGGGGCCGTTTTGATTTTGAATACCACCTCACTCTCAATACGGATGGAAAATAAGGCTTCACTGGCTGGCTTGGTTTCTTTCAGCCATAAATCAATACGCTGGCCTTGCTTAACATTAAACGACAGGGACATCTTTATACTCCTGAGTCTGGGCGGAGCCGTTTTGCAATTCGCGTTTTGCGAGGTCGACTTTAATTTTTTCGAGGAACGTATCGTTCAGTTTGAAATAGCGTACTATCCAGGCGCTAAGGAAATAACTCACCATCGGCAATAACGAAAACATCATAATAATGCCCTGGAGGGCCTGCGTATTTTGCTGTGGTTTATTGGCAATATAACCGGTATAAGACAATATCCACGCAACAATAGCACCTGCGACTGCCAGTCCCATTTTCAGCATGAATAGATTACCAGCAAAAGAAATACCGGTCAGGCGTTTACCTAATTTCCAGTCACCATAATCGTCAACGTCAGACATCATTGCCCACAAAATAGGCCCCGATTGAATCAGGTGCAAAATATTAATCACAATAAACAGTGCCAGCAGCGGCGTCAGGGAATGTGGATCGACAAACCACAGAGCGAAAGAGAGTATGCCGAGAATAATATTAATAATGCGGAATAATTTAATTTTATCAAAGCGATCCGTTAGCGGTTTAGCAATTACGCTACCCAACATGTTGCAGGCCACACCGAGCGCCATGAAGAAGGTAATAAATCCTACCGAAGCCTGCATCACATAAGTGGCATAATAAATGGTCACGGCCCCGCGAATGAATGCCGGGAAAACATTCAAGAAGGTAATCGTGATCATCAATAACCATTGGTCATTTTTAATAATGTCTTTGAGATCCTTTCTTAAGGTCTCATTGGTTTTAATTGAGACCACGCGCTCTTTAATACTGAAGAAGCAGAACAGGAACATTAAGGTAGCTGCGCCGCCCATGATCATCATCGTTAACTGGAAACCGGATGCACGACTGCCATCACCCAGCCAATCGGTTAATGGTAAAATCGAGGAAGAGACGATCAGCGTGGCCAGGCCGTTAAGGAAGAAGCGCCATGACAGGCACCCCATGCGTTCTTTCGGGTTGAGCGTAATGACGCCTGCGACCGAGCAATAAGGGATGTTTATTGCTGTATAAATCAATGACATGACTAAATAGGTGATCCAGGCATAGATGATTTTTCCATTCATGCTCAGGTCGGGCGTGGTGAACATTAAGACAGCACCGAGGCCAAACGGCACGGCCATCCATAATAGCCACGGTCGGAACTTCCCCCAGCGGGTGCGGGTCCGGTCACAAATCGCCCCCATAACTGGATCGCTGAAGGCGTCAAAAACGCGGATCACCAGAAAAAGAGTGCCGACAATCGCGGGATCAAGGCCATAGACATCGGTATAAAACCAGGTCAGATAGAGTGCCAGTACGCTCCAAATCATACAGGAGCCGGCATCACCCATACCGTAGCCAATCTTTTCTTTCAGGCTCAATCTTTCATAAGCGCTGTGTTTTTCGGCGGCTGTATTAGACATACATATCCCTTAATATTGAACTGTCATAATTACAAAGCACGGTTTATGTGCAACGCATGCCGTAGTAAAAATAGGCGGGGTTATACTCTCTACTTTGAGTTATTCTTAATTTATAAATATTATTCTTACAAAGCTGTAATGTTAATATTAACACTGCTTTCACGAATAATTAAGCGAGATACAATTTCATACATTTCAATACTCTCCTGATTATTTTTATTGCTGACCATCTGAAATGCCAGATGCGCAATTTCATTTATCGGCTGAGCTATACTTGTTATTTTTTTAGTTTGTGCCAAAAACGTGTTATCAAAACTGACAATAGCAATGTCCTGCGGGACGGAAATGCCATGATTATTTAATCCATCAATAATATAACTGGCAGCGACGTCATTATAGACCATCAGGCATGTACATACAGTTTCCCGCCTGGCTAATTTTTCTATAATGTCGTCAAGGGTACTTATATGGCCTGATATTTTTTCACCTTCGCCTTTCGTAATCCAGAATTGATTCTGTGGGTTAATGGTTAATCCGTGACCGGTGATTTTTTTACTCCATGCTGACACTTTGCGATTGTCGACTCCCTCCTGCGCAATAAAACCTAAGGCGGTATGTCCGGTCTGGATAAAATGTTCTGCAATGCTTTCTGCACCTTTACTCTGATTAATCGATACCGAATTAAAAAACCGGGAAACCTGTGTTACCACCGCAACCGGAATATGAGTAGCCGCGAGCCACTCTGCAAGTTCAGCTTCCGCTTCCGTCGGTACCCACAGCAGACTATCAATTCCCATACCGATCAGGGTATGAACTATCTGTTTATCCTGCTGTGGTTGGTTTTGATGCGTTTTAACGATCACCGTCTTGCCTATGTATCGCGCTTCTTCCTCAAAAGTCGCCAGCAGTTCGCAAAAGTGCGGATTGACCAGGTTCGGCAACACGACGGCGATGAGGCCAGAACATTTGCCGCTCAGTTGAATCGCGCTTTTACTGGGCACATAACACAGGAAATCCATCGCATCACGTACCGCCTGACGCGTTTCAGGCACCACGCTGGGGTGATTGTTCAGCACCCGCGATACAGTAGCCGTTGATACTCCTGCTTTTTTTGCAACATCTTTAATGGAAGCCATGATGATGAAATGTGTCCTCTAAAAAGTGATGCCACTATAAAGTGTGATAAAGGTCAAAGATGTAAGCCAGTTCACATGTTGTTGCGTTACATGAAACCCAGTTCGCGCTCTCACTTCCATTGGCGTTAGCGCCGCAAAAAATTCAATCCCCGCGAGTTTGCTGATTTGCGAGGTATTATAGGGTCTGAAGTGCGACTGGCGGCTGCGTGGACTGTCTCCCGACGGAAAAATGCCTTTGCTTAGTGTTTAAAACGTTCATTTCTTACACAAAGCCGCCCATCAGCCCTCCACGAAATTAATGAACACATCTAATAAACCCTAGCTAATTACATCTGCTAATCGAATAAATCACTTTGCGTTATGCTTTTCCCGGACAACAGCCAAAGGATAGCGTCATGCAAACTGTAAAACTGAACAACGGTATTGAAATGCCCCTGCTGGGCTTTGGTGTCTTCCAGATGACGGATGCCGCCGTGTGCGAAAGAGCGGTGATTGATGCCATCGATACGGGATACCGGCTGATTGATACCGCCGCGTCTTACCAGAATGAAACCCAGGTCGGGAACGCGTTGAAACAGACCGGTATCGCCCGTAACGAACTGTTTGTAACGACCAAACTGTGGCTGCAGGATACTAATTACGAAGGCGCTAAAGCCCAGTTCGAACGCTCTCTGAATCGGCTGCAACTCGATTATGTTGACCTGTATCTGATTCACCAGCCTTACGGCGATGTCCATGGGGCCTGGCGTGCCATGGAAGAATTGCAGCAGGCAGGCAAAATTCGCGCCATTGGCGTCAGCAACTTCCATCCTGACAGACTGGCCGACCTTATCGCCTTCAACAACGTTGCCCCTGCGGTGAACCAGATTGAAGTTAACCCCTTTAACCAGCAACTGCATGCCGTTCCATGGAATCAAAGCCGTGGTATTCAGCCGGAGGCCTGGGCTCCATTTGCTGAGGGTAAAAATGGTCTGTTTCAGCATCCCGTGTTAACGGCAATTGGTCAGAAGTACGGCAAAAGTGTGGGCCAGGTTGTACTGCGTTGGATCTTCCAGCGAGGCATCATTTCACTGGCGAAATCGGTGCGCAAAGAACGCATGGCAGAGAACATCAACATTCTCGATTTTGAACTCAGTTCTGCAGATATGCTGCAAATTGCCGCGCTCGATACCGCAACCAGCGCCTTCTTCTCTCACCGTGACCCGGCGATGGTGGAATGGGTGATCGGCCGCAAATTTGATGTTTAAGTCGCTAAAAAGAGGTATTCATTCAATGCAAAAACGTTATCTGGGTCAGTCCGGACTCGAAGTCTCCGCACTTGGGCTCGGTTGCATGGGCTTAAGCCACGGCTACGGTCCGGCGACCGATACCCGTCAGGCTATCGAGCTCATTCGCGCTGCGGTTGAACGTGGCGTCACCTTCTTCGATACCGCTGAAGTGTATGGCCCCTTTCTTAACGAAGAGGTTGTCGGGGAGGCTCTAACACCGTTTCGTGACCGTGTGGTTATTGCTACCAAGTTTGGTTTTACCTTCGGTGCGGACAACAAGCAGCAGATTTTAAACAGCCGCCCTGAGCATATCCGTGAAGCTGTGGAAGGATCATTACGCCGTCTAAAGACGGATGTCATTGATCTGCTGTACCAACACCGTGTCGACCCGGCTGTCCCGATTGAAGATGTTGCGGGAACGGTGAAAGACCTGATAGCTGAAGGCAAAGTCAAACATTTCGGTCTGTCCGAGGCTGGCGCGCAAACCATTCGTCGTGCGCATGCCGTACAACCGGTCACTGCGCTGCAAAGCGAATACTCAATGTGGTGGCGCGAGCCTGAGCGGGAGATCCTGCCTTTACTGGAGGAACTGGGCATTGGTTTCGTTCCCTTCAGCCCATTAGGCAAAGGTTTCCTGACGGGATCAATTAAGCCAGGAACCACGTTTGGCAAGGATGATTACCGAAGCCAGGTGCCGCGTTTCACCGAGCAGGCGATTGAAGCCAATGAAAAGCTGGTCTCATTATTGAGTGACCTGGCTACAGAGAAAGGCGTGACGTCTGCGCAAATCGCACTGGCATGGTTGCTGGCACAAAAGCCGTGGATTGCTCCTATCCCTGGCACCACTAAACTACACCGGCTGGAGGAAAACCTGGGGGCTGCCGACATCATTCTTTCGCAGAAAGATACGCAACAGATAACCCAGGCACTGGAAACGATTAACATCGTCGGCGAACGTTACTCTCCTGAGCACCAGGCCCGGGTAGGTCGTTAATACCCGGACGGGTCTACGGACCCGTTATTCCTGGTAGCGAAGTGCATCAATCATCAGCGCAAAAGCGGGCGGATGCTGCTTACGGCTCGGGTAGTAAAGATAATATCCGGGGAAAGAAGGACACCAGTCCTGCAGAACCTGAATAAGCTCCCCTGACTTTATATAATCCTGTACCCTGTCTTCAGGCATACAGGCAATGCCAAAACCGGATAAAGCCGCATCAATCCTTTCCGCCTGCTGATTAAACGTTACCTGCCCTTCCACTCTGACCCGTAACGGTTTCCCATCCTTCTCAAACTCCCAGTGGTAAAGCCCACCGGCAGTCGGCAGGCGCATATTGATGCACCGATGATTTTGTAGTTCGTGCGGCGTTTCGGGCGCGGGGTTTACAGCGAAATAAGACGGTGCTCCCACTACGGCCATTCTCATGTCCGGCCCAATTCTTACAGCAACCATATCCTTATCCACGCTTTCGCCCAGGCGGATCCCGGCATCAAAACGGCCCTCAACAATATCGACAAAGCCGTTATCGACCACCAGTTCGAGATTAATTTCCGGATATTCCCTGAGAAAGGATTTTAACTTCGGCCATACCAGCGTTCGCGCAGCATGCTCCCCAGCAGATAAGCGGATATTACCGGAGGCAGTGCCGTTTAGTTGAACAAGTGATTCCAGCTCCTGCTCAAGATCGGCAATACGGGGTTCAAGGCAGGCAATAATTCTCTCACCAGCTTCCGTAGGGGCAACGCTTCGGGTCGTGCGGGTCAGAAGGCGGATATTGAGCCTTTCTTCCAGCGCCTTCATCGCATGGCTGAGTGCAGACTGAGAAACACCCAGTTTGCCCGCTGCTTTGGTAAAACTTCGCTCCCTTGCCACCACCAGAAAGATTTGCAGTTCGTTGAAGTTTTCTTTAAGCATCGGCGATTTCCTTATGGAGGCATTCCCTTCATCGCGCACTCATGAAGGGCTTTCATAGACACCATCATTTTAGCCCCATTACTGACAATAATGATAATCGATATTCTGAGTGGAGAAAGAATAAGTCTGAATTATCAGAAGGATTATCATGAAAATACTCGTTGCAGGCGCGACAGGAAGTATTGGTCTTCATGTTGTGAATACCATGAAGATCAGAAGAAGACATCGATAAGATAACCCGAACGATTGACTCAAATTTACAACAAATCGCTGAAGATAAGTTTAGAGTCTCGATGATCAGGCATGCTTCAGCCAATTCCGGAATATTTTCGCTTGCAGTATTCCCTGAAAATCAATCAGCCCTGAGCAACCAAGTTTCTTGATCAGATTCTGCCTGGCCTGGTAAATTGTTTTTAAGTGTAGATTTAACATAGCAGATATCTCAGAAACGGTTCGCCCCTCCCCTAGTTGCGTTAGAATGTATTTATCTCGCGCAGTCAAGAAGATATTGAGTTCTGATTGATGCTCGCGCTTACCACCAGCACAAGTAATATCAATAATAAATTGTTTGATTGAGGCAACACGACTATCAACTGGCAGTCTGTAAAGTGAAATATCATTGAGATACTGATACAGATGACCATCAATCAGCAGCACCAGACGATGCGTATTCAGATCGTAGTGTTGCTTTTTTACCGCATCAAAGTGGTTAGCGGTGAAGAAAACAAGTCGCGTCTTGTCATCTTCAAAAACGATATCTGCAAGGATATTCTTTAACCCTTGCCTGATAAAGATATCATCAATCCATAATACTGCGTTTCCTGCATGTTCCTGAGCGATATCCATCATTATGGCCTCAACGAAAAATCACCATTGGCCTAGCCGGGGTGTGAAGTTTTATCGAGTTGAAGATGAGCCAGAATCTGTGAATAAAGATCGGTTAGTATCACATTTTTCTCATTCTTCAACTGGGCGCTAAATGCCTGAATAAGAACGTCATTATTGATACAACCCTGTTTTAACATTACATTACGCTCTATATCCTTATACAAAGCGCAGCGGAAAATAAAATCTTCCGGAATTGAATTAGCCATATCAACTCCATAATATGCAGTCATAAAAATAAGAGGATGCTATGTATAGTCTTAATCCAAACAGCGAAGCGGCAGAACTTACATCATACAATAATAGTGCTGTGTATTTATATTAATGTGCTATTTCATTAGACGTCATCAGCTGTATAACGTAACACTATTTCCAGGGTTTTTCTGATAATGTCTGCCTTGACAACATCAGTTGTTGACTCCAGCGAACTAATCAGGCTTAAAATGATATTTTTATTATTAACATTATCACCTGCCAGAATTACATTTGTTACCGCCTGCCCCAATACCACCGACTCATCGGCCAATAGTTCACCTGCATTATGGAAGTAACTTGCTAAAGCTTTATCCGTCATTACACTGTGGACATTAATTTCATGAAGCATGGTAACCTCGCTTGTATAGTCTGGAGAATTATCTTTAATGTAATTTAGGGTTTTTGCTGGCACTGAAAGCACTCTCATCTCTGGTTTTTTCCGGTTTTCTGCTTATCTTCCCCGGATTAACATTTGTGAAATCATTGATAACGCTGTCAATTAATTGTTTGCGTGTGCTATCCACTTCACTGGCATACATAAGTCGCAATTGCTTAATCAGTGCTGGTAACGAAACGTCTGTATGCATTCGCAAAATTTCTAGCACAGCCAAACCTGTAATTTCATGTTTCAAGCGTTCACTGTCAGGTTTCTTCATAACTCCTTCACTACTTACCCATTATCTTATTAGGGCTTTATTTTATTCGAAAAGTAGGCCGATTAACGCATTGTAATGTTTCTGTTCGTTCTCTCCTGATGCATTTTCAAGACGGTGCAGAAGTTTGGTACACAGTGATTTGCGACTAAGACTGCGCCCATCTTTTAGTATCTCAGTCACGATTTCGCCTAACGTTTCCTGCTGGGTAGGCAGATGCGCTTTAGCAAAGTAGCGAGAAATCGCGCTTGCAGAATCAGTGCGAACGGTATGCTGCTGCATGTATTGCTCCTGTAACAAAATACTTGTGAATATTAAGTTTTATAACAGTAGCAAACCTGTACCCAAAATGTGTACAACATAGCACGCTAATTTTTAGCAAAAAATGCTAAACCAATAAAATCATACACTTAAAAAATTACACTCTGCATAAAATCCAATTTCTTTGTACAAATCGCTTCGTGTAATGAATGAAATTAATCTGTATAACCCCCTTTCACTTGTAAATGCAAAGTTAGAATAATGTATTAAAATCAGGACATAACTTGGTTTTTCTGATACTTTCCAGACCACTTCTCTCTTGATCCCGGACTGTCCATGCTCACGACCATTATTTACCGTAGCCATCTACGCGATGACGCCCCTCTCAAAGCGCTTGAGGATATGGTGACAGCCGCAAATATCAAAAATAGGCGATCTAATGTTACGGGGATCTTACTCTTTAACGGTCATCACTTTTTCCAACTGCTTGAAGGTCCTGAAGAGCAGGTAAAAGAGATCTATCGTTGTATTTGTAACGATCCACGGCACCACAATATCGTTGAGCTGATGTGTGATTACGCGCCTGCAAGAAGATTCGGAAAATTAGGGATGGAGTTATTTGATTTACAAAAGCATGAACGGAATGACGTCCTGCAAGCTGTACTCAATAAGGGAACATCCAAATTTCAGCTCACCTATGATGACAGAGCATTACAGTTTTTCCGCACATTCGTCCTCGCCACGGAAAAATCGAGCTATTTTGAGATACCTGCGCCTGATTACTGGAGTTTTATCACCGACAACACGTGTACCATCCTGGATGAGAGCACACTCCCGTCAGATACTGATTTCAGCTTTGCTTTTCAACCGATTATCGATCCTATGTCACAGCGCGTCATTGCGCTGGAAGCCCTTATTCGCGGTAAAGACGGTGAAACGCCCGCAGCGTATTTTGATAAATTCAAACCTGAGGATGTGTATACCGCGGATCTGCAGAGCAAAAAGACTGCATTTGCAATGGCAAGCGCGCTGAGGCTGAATCACAAAATGCTGTCACTTAATTTGCTACCCATGACCCTGGTAAACAAACCCGATGCAGTCAGCTTTCTCATAAACGAAATCGCGGCGCATGGACTGGTGCCTGAACAAATCATTGTAGAGTTTACCGAAAGTGAGGTTATTTCGCGTTTTGATACGTTCGCGCAGGCGGTGAAGTCACTCAAGGCAGCGGGAATATGTGTGGCGATAGATCATTTCGGGGCAGGTTTTGCCGGGCTTCAGCTTTTGTCTCGCTTTCAACCGGACCGCATTAAGATAAGCCGCGAACTCATCACTGATGTGCATAAAAGTGGACCCAGACAGGCCATCATTCAGGCAATAATCAAATGCTGCGCTTCACTGGAGATTATGATTTCTGCGGTCGGTGTTGAAAAACCTGAAGAGTGGATGTGGCTTGAATCCGCGGGTATTGAAATCTTCCAGGGTAACCTTTTTGCAAAAGCCTGCCTGAATGGCATTCCGTCTGTCGCATGGCCAGAGAAAAAATGATTTCTCAGCGTTATAATAATTAACGTATTGTTATTACAAAATAATCCTGCCACATCTTTTATGCTGAACATAAAAATTCAGCATTTACTTCATACGTGATAGTAAAGTAAATCTTAATTTTGCTAGAATCCTATGTATGTTTTGTACAATTTGATGCATGTTGTACAAAGTGGCAGGAACCGCATATCGGTGATGGAGAATCAGGAGTGGCTGGGGGAATTATGGCTTATTACAGCATTGGGGATGTCGCCGAACGTTGCGGGATAAATCCTGTCACACTTCGGGCATGGCAACGACGTTACGGTTTACTCAAACCTCAACGCAGCGAAGGTGGCCACCGACTCTTTGATGAAGAGGATATTCAACGTATTGAAGAAATAAAACGTTGGATTAGCAGTGGTACACCCGTTGGCAAAGTTAAAGCATTACTGGAAACCAGTCCCCATGAAACTGATGACGACTGGAATCAATTGCAAGAAGAGATGATGGGCATTCTGCGTATGGCGTATCCCCCGAAACTGCGAGCCAAAATTATCGCACTCGGTCGCGCCTACCCCGTAGATGCATTGATTGATCGCGTTTATCTTCCCGTACGTCAACGGTTGATACTTGACCATAATACATCCCGCATCATGAACAGTATGCTTGATGGCGCATTGCTTGAATATGTCGCAACCCTGCTGTCTGAAACGCGGCGCAAATCAGGGAAAGATGCCATCCTGATGGCCTGGGATGTTGAAGACCGAACCCGTTTATGGCTCGAAGCCTGGCGTTTATCACAATCTGGCTGGCATATAGCCGTGCTTGCTGAACCCATTGAATCGCCAAGACCTGAACTTTTCCCAGGGCAAACGCTTTTTGTCTGGACTAGCATTACGCCAACCCGCAGACAAAATGAGCTTCTACAACACTGGAATGAACAAGGTTATAAAGTCATTTTTCACAACCCGTAACCAACATGTATCGCAGTAGCGAGTTGAGTAAGATAAATCTTACGGACTCTCTTTTTTTAGGTGGTTATTTTGAATACCATCCAATAAATCTGTGTTCCCTATCCCCCTGACTTAATACCCGCAATAGCATAACTATACTTACCTTTGGGTATTATTTTTTTGCGGACGACATCACCTTTTTCCTAAGTAAAATTTATTAGATCAACTGGCGCACGTCTAATACTTATTCTAGGGTTAAACCATGTCTTCTGGTACCACATTATTTTTTTCTAAAGTAATAAATGTGCTTATTTGAAAAAGGTAAAGGATATGGCTCTAGTCTTAGACAAACGCTTAATTCTTTGTTGCTGCGCCTTTTCCATTATTCCCGTGGCAAATGCAGCAACTGTTAACGGAACATTTCAGGTACTGATGACCATCCAAAAGGCCTGTACCGTGACTGCTGGTTCGGCTTCAAATATCACGCTTGGGCCGGTGAATACTACGGCAACAAATACCAGTGCAAGCAACACGATTTCGATTAATTGCTCAAAAACCACACCCTATTTTATCGGTCTGGCACCGTCTGCCGCCAATGGAGGGACGACAACGGGCTCAGGTGCCATGTCCTCCGTAGCTAACGCTGCCACCAATACCGATAAAGTGCCCTACCAGCTAAATCGTACATCAGCAACAGGTCCGGTTTGGGGAAACACCGCCACTGACACCGCGCCTGGAAACGGTGTGGCGGCGACGGGGACCGGGCTGGTACAAACGTTTACTGTTTATGCCACCGCACCGAGTGCCAACTTCACTCCTGACGACTATGCCGACACGGTAACGGTTAACGTTAACTATTAACTTCAGGAAGTCACATGAGAGTAAAACTGCCTGTTAAGCAGTGTGCCTGCGCATGCCTGTTAGGAATGGTTGCAAGCGTCAACCCTGCCGCCGCCAGCGGGCTGCAAATCGCCCCGGTCACGTTAACCTTGCATGCGACGCAAAATGCCGAGGGTATCTGGCTTAGTAATGCAGGTGAAAATGTGCTCAATGCACAGGTTCGGGTTTTTCGCTGGAGCCAGAGCGCTTACGGCGACAAACTTTCCCCCTCTCAGGGGCTGGTCATTAGCCCGCCGATGCTGGCATTAGCCCCTGGAGAACGTCAGTTAATTCGCGTTATTCGGACAGGCCCACCTTCGGTAGATACTGAAGACGCTTATCGGTTATCGATAGATGAGTTACCGCCTGCAAAACTAGAAAAAAATAAGCTTCAGTTTGTGCTGCATTATTCCGTCCCCGTATTCATTCAACCAACATCAGCGGCGCAAACACAGGCAAAACTGCAATGGAAATTGCAACAGCTCAATGGCAAAAGATTTATTGAAGTTAGTAACCACGGAAATGGGCATGCACAATTATCAGCTGCAACATTTATAAGCCCTGACGGTGCTAAAAAAGTCATTACGCCCGGACTGTTAGGCTACGTTTTACCCGGCTCAACGATGCGCTGGATAGTCTCCCCGTCGGCCAGTAATACTCATAATGGCGGGAAAGTTGAAGTCACTATCAATGGCCAAAAAACAGTACAAGATCTGTAACAGATCCTGGCTTCTGATGAAATATTGCTTTCTCAATGGAGTCTTACTATCGGGAATGGTTTGCGCACAAACGCTGAATAATAACCAGAGCGAAGATGGTGTTATTAATGGTGCAGCGCAGCTCGTGGGGGTCAATTTGTATCTCGACGTCACCTTAAATGGGAATCCCGTTGGGCTGGTGCATTTGGGTTACGATAACGGAAAGCTCTATGCAGGGGCAGATACCCTGCGAAAAATGGGCTTTCGCTTTGCGCCTGACGCCACTAACGCCATCTGTCTGAATGATATCCCCGAGCTAACCATTGACTACAACGTTCAGTTGCAAACGCTTTCGCTTACTGCACCACTCCGTTCACTCGATCTTGCGACCACGCAACTTAACGCCCCCACCGAAACCGCACCGACGGCGACAACATCACGCGGAGCGCTGCTCAATTACGATATCTATACCCAACAGGGGGATGAAAGCGCAATGAATACCTTCAGCGAACTTCGCGCTTTCAATGCTGCAGGCGTGCTGAGCACCACCCAGTTGACGCAGTACTCCACCGAGGAAAATGCGGATAACAGCGTTGAGCGGCTCGATACCAGCTGGCGTACGTCATTTCCCGAAACGATGTTGACGGTATCCGTTGGCGATACCCTGACAAGTTCACTGACCTGGTCCCGACCGACGCGTATCGGCGGCATTCAGATAGGAACTGATTTTGGTTTGCGGCCCTATATGCCAACCACCCCGCTCCCTGCATATCTTGGCTCCGCCACGTTGCCGTCAAACGTTGAGCTGTACGTCGACGGCGTCAGGTATTACAACGGAGAAGTCCCCGCAGGTAGCTTTCAGATCAACACAATGCCTAACATCAGCGGCGCGGGAACAGGTCAGGTGATGATGACGGATGCGCTGGGCAGAACGAGCGTACAAAATTTCTCGTTCTACAACGATCAGCAACTCCTGCGGGAGGGATTAACCGCCTGGTCGGCAGAATTGGGCACGGTACGCGAAAACTATGGTTACTCCTCTTTTGATTATGCCAGCGCACCGGTACTGAGCGGTACATGGCGTCGTGGGTTTAGCAATACGTTCACCGCCGGGACTCACGCTGAAACCAGCGATGGACTGATTAACGCGGGCTTCAGTAATGACTGGATCCCTGGTACCCGCAGCGGCACGCTTTCGACCTCAGTTGCCGCAAGTACCGACTCAGGAAAGAACGGATTTCTGTACAGTTTTGGTTATCGTTGGTCCGGCGAGCGGTTTAATTTCAGTACCAGTACGACGACCACTTCCGGCGATTATCGCGATGTTGCCACCCATTTTGGCGAGCCGCCACCGACACTTAACAGCAACACAGTCATTGGCTATTCGCTGCAAGCTGCCGGTAATGTCAGCCTGAGTTATCTCCAGTTTCGTTATCCGCACGAAAATGCGGTGCGCTACGCCAACGCCAGCTGGTTCAAATCGATTACCGACAACATTTCACTGAATGCCGGATTCAACCAAAACATCGACGATAACCGCGATCGCAGTCTCTATTTGATGGTGACAATGACCACTGATAACAATCTGAGTGCCAGCAGCACCTTACAACGCGCCAATGATGAAACTGGCTACCAGCTCAACGCCAGCCTGACGCCTCCTGCCGACGGCGGCTGGGGCTGGAATCTGGCCGCCAGTCAGCAAGCTTCCCGACAAAGCGGTCAGGGAGAAGTGGGATATCTGGGTCGTTATGGTAAAGCGTACGCAGGATTCAGCCGTTTACCGGATAACCACTACGGCTATGCAGGCGCAACGGGATCGCTGGTGACCATGGGAGGCGGCCTGTTTGCAGCACGAGAAATCAACAATGGCTTTGCCGTCGTATCAACTGATGGCGTTCCAGACGTCCCGATTAAATTACAAAATAACCTCATTGGTCGCAGCGACGACCAGGGGTTTCTGCTGGTCACGCCGCTGAACAGTTATCAAAAAAACCTGATCAGTATTGACCCAATGGATCTCCCCGCCAATATGCGGATCGCACGCGTTGAGGCGAATGCAACGCCAGCCGATCGTTCCGGTACATTGGTTAGCTTTGGCATCACCCCCGTACGCGCTGCACAGGTCATCCTCGTCGACAATCAGGGTAAGCCCATTCCCGAAGGCAGCATGGCATACGTCATCAGCGGAACAGGACAATCGTCTGTCGTTGGCTTTGATGGGATGACCTGGTTCGACACGCTGGAGCAGCACAACGCGCTACGCGTTGAGACAGACACCGGCAGTTGTCGCGTGCAATTTGACTATCCCGCTTCCGCCAAGGGGATTGTGCAACTAGGCCCACTGGTTTGCCGGCCACACTAACAGGAGTGCGCTTATGAGGTTAAGACATCTGTTACTCATCGCTGCCGTACTCTTTTGTCCGGCGATTAGCCATGCCGTAACCTGTTCGGTGAGCAATGTGCAACCCATAAATTTGGGCTCCGTCAATCCGCTGTCTGCGACAGGCGCAACGTCATCAATGACGTTCAATTACACCTGCACGAAAGAGCTTGGCGACACGCTGGCAGGGATCAACCTCTGTTTTAATATTGGCGCCTCAGCCGTCAGCGGCCAGGTGACCCCCCGAAATATGTCGTTAAGCGGCACACCTGCCAGAACGCTGACATACCAGCTTTACCAGGATGCCGGGCACACGAAAGTCTGGGGGAGCCAGTATCAGTCGGGAACAACTTTTCCAATGGTACAGCTTAACTTGCTGAATCTGACGCCAGTGACGGGCTCACTCACGGTATCAGCGCAGATTGTCACGCCGCAAACCTCAGCGGTACCCGGAAGCTATCAGGATAACTATACGGCGGCGACAGCCCTTGTCACCCTCAATCCTGGATTGCTTTTTCCGCCGACCACCTGTGGCGATACCGTTGCCGCCAGGCTTCCTTTCACCGTATCGGCGACGGTCAGCAAACAATGCAATATCACCTCTGCAACCGATATTAGCTTTGCGCCCACCATAGCGACCGCGCGTAACCTGACGGCTTCAAGTACCGTGGGCGTTGCATGTTCCAATAACACGCCTTACACCATCGGACTTCAGCCCTCTAACGGCAATACGGCAGGCAGCGGCGTGATGGCAGGCACGGGGTCAAATACGGACAAGGTCCCCTACCAGCTTAGCTCGACGCCGGGGCCGTCCGGTACGGTTTGGGGCAATTCATCGCTCAATACCGTCGCGGGCAACGGTACGGGGACAACCGCCACCTACCCGGTTTACGCCACCGTTCCCAGCGCGAACTACACGCCTGACAACTATGCTGATACCGTTACCCTCGCCGTGACCTACTGACCCCAACTTAATCGCAATAAAGCAAATACATTTGATTATCATATTATTTACTTTTAGAGGTGCGTCATAAATCTGACAAATTGCGATTTCTATAAATCATGCATATTAAATTACCTAATCAGCAAGATAACCGAAATATCAGCGCAACCAGAGAATAACTATTCATTTACCAGCTAAAGCCCACACGCTTCATGCCGATAAACTGTGTTAGCCGGACAGGCCATTCTATGAAATAAATGTTAAATTTAGGTTCATATGGTGTGATTCACTGTATACCACGGCCAAATTAAGAACATATTACTTTTATAACTAAGGTTTATCATGGATAAGTTATCTTACGCTTCAGATAGCAGCACATCTGCCTGGAATACCTACCTGCAACAAATCGAGCGTGTGGCCCCTTACCTGGGCGAACTTTCCCATTGGGTGGACACCCTGCGCCACCCGAAACGCGCGCTGATTGTCGATATCCCGGTGCAGATGGATGACGGTACTATCCGTCATTTTGAAGGGTATCGCGTGCAACATAACCTCTCCCGCGGGCCGGGCAAAGGCGGTGTGCGTTTTCATCCTGATGTTGATCTTAATGAAGTGATGGCCCTGTCCGCATGGATGACCATCAAATGCGCAGCGTTGAACCTGCCGTACGGCGGTGCGAAAGGTGGCGTGCGCGTCGATCCGTTCTCGCTTTCCGAAGGTGAACTGGAGCGTTTAACCCGCCGTTATACCAGCGAAATCGGCATTATCATCGGGCCGCAGAAAGACATTCCTGCGCCGGATGTGGGGACTAACGGAAAAGTCATGGCCTGGATGATGGATACCTATTCCATGAACCACGGCACCACCGTGACCAGCGTGGTCACCGGTAAACCTATTCACCTTGGCGGCTCGTTAGGCCGTGATAAAGCCACCGGTCGCGGTGTTTTCGTCAGCGGTCTGGAAGTGGCGCGTCGTGCCAACATCGACGTTGAAGGCGCTCGCGTAGCGGTGCAAGGTTTTGGTAACGTCGGCAGTGAAGCCGCCCGTCTGTTCGCGGCAGCGGGAGCGCGCGTGGTCGCGATTCAGGATCACACCGCAACGCTGTTTAACTCAACGGGTATCGACATGGCCGCGTTGTCTGCCTGGCAGCTGGAGCACAAACAGATTGCCGGTTTCCCGGGCGCTGAAACCATTGCCAGCGAAGCCTTCTGGAGCCTGGAGATGGATATTCTGATCCCGGCCGCGCTCGAAGGCCAGATCACCCGTCACCGCGCGGAAACGCTGACCTGTAAACTGGTACTCGAAGGTGCCAACGGACCAACCTATCCTGACGCCGACGACGTTCTGGCAAGCCGCGGTATCGTGGTTGTCCCTGACGTTGTTTGTAACGCTGGCGGCGTAACCGTCAGCTACTTCGAATGGGTACAGGATATGGCTAGCTTCTTCTGGAGCGAAGAAGAGATTAACAATCGCATGGACAAAATCATGACCGATGCGATGGTACACGTGTGGGAAAAAGCGGCAGAGAAATCCTGCTCACTGCGTACGGCAGCCTACATTGTTGCCTGCGAACGCATCCTGCTAGCACGTAAAGATCGCGGAATTTATCCGGGCTAAGGCTTAGTTCGACTGTGCCAATAAACCACCTGCTCTGCAGGTGGTTTATTTTCCATACACACCCGTTAATAAGTTTCCCACCCAAATGCGGCCCAACCTCTCATTTTCGCTGTTTTATGCACCATGACGTTCCAATACGGAACATTATTATGTTGTTACGTTTCGTATTGAAACGCGCATTGCAGCAATTTTCTTTTGCCAACCCGTGTGCAAAATTACCTTATCGGCAGCGAGCCGTCGCCGTGGCGTTGTATAACCCGATACCCTACATCAGATGCCTGCCCGAATATGGCAGCCATCCAGGACTGTCTGCGGAGCATAAATAATGAAAAAATTGATCAACCGTGTTGAAGACGTACTGACTGAACAACTCGCCGGACTGGCGAAAGCGTATCCTTCCCTGGCACTGCATCAGGATCCGGTATATGTCACCCGTGCAGATGCGCCGGTAATGGGCAAAGTAGCATTGCTTTCCGGCGGCGGTAGCGGACACGAGCCTATGCACTGCGGCTACATTGGTCAGGGCATGCTTTCTGGCGCCTGCCCGGGTGAAATTTTTACCTCACCCACGCCGGATAAAATGTTTGAATGTGCCATGCAAATTGACGGCGGCGAAGGCGTACTGCTGATCATCAAAAATTACACCGGCGATATTCTGAATTTCGAAACCGCCACCGAGCTGTTGCATGAAAGCGGTGTCAAAGTTACCACCATGGTAGTGGATGACGACGTGGCGGTGAAAGACAGTCTGTACACCGCTGGTCGTCGTGGTGTGGCGAATACCGTATTGATCGAAAAACTGGTCGGCGCTGCCGCCGAACGCGGTGACTCACTGGAAGTCTGTGCGGCGCTGGGTCGTAAACTGAATAACCAGGGACACTCCATTGGGATAGCCATTGGCGCCTGTACCGTTCCGGCTGCCGGACAACCGTCGTTCACGTTGCAGGATAACGAAATGGAGTTTGGCGTGGGTATTCATGGGGAACCGGGCATTGACCGCCGCACCTTCACTTCCCTCGATCAGACCGTTGATGAAATGTTCGATACCCTGCTGGAAAACGGCAACTACAGCCGCACGCTCCGCCACTGGGACAACGTCCAGGGCGCGTGGCTGGAAGGTAAAGAAACTAAACGCGCGTTGCAAAGCGGCGATCGCGTCATTGCGCTGGTCAATAATCTCGGTGCAACCCCGCTGTCAGAACTCTTCGGCGTGTATAACCGCCTTGAAAGCCGTTGCCAGGATGCCGGTATCGTCATTGAGCGTAACCTGATCGGCTCTTACTGTACCTCTCTGGATATGACTGGCTTCTCAATCACCCTGTTACAGGTGGATGATGAAACGCTGAGCTTATGGGATGCACCGGTTCACACCCCTGCTCTCAACTGGGGTAAATAAGGAGATACATGATGTCCCTCAACAGAACACAAATTGTTAACTGGCTCTATCGCTGCGGTGAGATCTTCACCACCGAAAGTGATTTTCTCACCGGTCTTGATCGTGAAATCGGTGATGCCGACCACGGTCTGAACATGCACCGTGGCTTTAGCAAAGTCGTCGAAAAGCTGCCATCCATCGCCGATAAAGACATTGGTTTTATTTTGAAAAACACCGGCATGGTGCTGCTCTCAAGCGTCGGGGGGGCCAGTGGTCCACTGTTTGGTACCTTTTTTATCCGCGCCGCCCAGGTGACCCAGGCTCATCAAAGCCTGACGCTTGAGGAGTTGTATCAAATGATTCGTGATGGCGCAGAAGGTGTGATTAGCCGCGGTAAAGCTGAACCTGGCGACAAAACCATGTGCGATGTCTGGCTGCCGGTAGTGGAGTCTTTACGCCAATCCTGCGAGCAAAAGTTGAGCGTACAGGCGGCACTGGAAGCGGCAAGCCAACAAGCGGAAGCAGCAGCGCAAAGCACCATCACCATGCAGGCCCGCAAAGGCCGCGCCAGCTATCTCGGTGAGCGCAGCATTGGGCATCAGGATCCCGGCGCAACCTCCGTAATGTTTATGATGCAAATGCTGGCTCAGGCGTCCAGAGAGTAAGGATAAAGCGATGGTAAACCTGGTTATTGTTTCTCACAGCGCCCAGTTGGGCGAAGGCGTCGGCGCGCTAGCCCGGCAGATGTTAATGGGTGATGGTTGCAAAATCGCTATTGCCGCAGGCATTGACGATCCTGAGAATCCGATTGGCACCGATCCTATCAAGGTGATGGAAGCCATCGAGTCCGTGGCCGATACGGATCACGTGCTGGTAATGATGGATATCGGTAGTGCGCTACTGAGTGCAGAAACCGCGCTGGAACTGCTCGATCCGACCATTGCCGCCAAAGTGCGTCTTTGCGCCGCGCCGCTGGTCGAAGGCACGCTCGCCGCAACGGTTAGCGCTGCCGCAGGTGCTGACATCGAGCGGGTCATCTGTGATGCCATGAACGCCCTTGACGCCAAATGTGAGCAACTGGGTTTACCTTCGCCATCGGCAGCAAAGCCGACATCCGCCGAATTCGCGCCTGATGCAGATGCTCATTCAGTGGCCATAGTGGTGAAAAACCCTAACGGCATCCACGTTCGACCGGCCTCACGGCTGGTTTCCGCACTGTCTGGTTTTAACGCCGATCTGTGGCTGGAGAAAAATGGCAAGTGCGTCGTCCCTGATAGCCTGAATCAGATAGCCCTGCTACAGGTACGCTGTAACGACACGCTGCGCCTGATTGCCAAGGGCGAACAGGCAGAGGATGCGCTGGCCGCCTTCAAACAGCTGGCGGCTGAGAATTTTGGTGAATCGCTTGAGCCCGCGCATGCTGATACGGTGGCGATGAAGGTTCCCTCACAGGTAACGGGGACGGCATACTGTTACACACCGTTCTCACCACAGGTAAGCCAACAGCCTATAGCCTCATTCCAGATTGAGCAGCAACGGTTACGGGTCGCTATCCAAAGCACGCTGAACGATTTAAGCAAGCTAACCACGCTTGCAGAAGAGAGATATTCCGCAGATATCGCCGCTATTTTCTCTGGTCACCACACGCTGTTGGACGACCCGGAGCTGTTCGAAATGGCCTGCGATCTAATGCGTGAAACGCAGCGCAGCGCAGCCTGGGCCTGGCAACACGTACTAAGCGATCTCAGCCAACAGTATTTACAGCTCGACGATCCATACCTGCAGGCGCGCTACATCGATATTGAAGATTTGTTGTCTCGTTCACTGCAATATTTGACGGGAGAGGCTGCACAAATTCCGGCGTTCATCCGCCCCACTATCCTGGTCGCGGATGTCATCTATCCCTCTACGGTGCTGCAACTGGATCCGAAGACCATTAAAGGCATCTGCCTGCGGGACGGGAGCGAAGCGTCCCACCCGGCGATTATCGCCCGTGCAATGGGGTTATGTTGGTTGTGTCAGCAGGGCGAGGCCATCGATAGTATCACGATGGGTGACACTCTGACCCTTGACAGCGTGACCCAGCGGATAACCCGCGCGGGCTGATGTCGGCTGCACACCCTTTCCCGACAAAGGGTGTGCATCTTTTCTGTTCGCGTCGGGAAATGTCTGTTTATTCGCAAAATGGGGCGTCGATCACGCGCAACGGTCGATCCTGAACTAAGGTTTTCTCATGGTAAATGCCGCTGCTTCGGCACACCCTAAGGAGATTAACCGATGATAACGCCTGCAACTCGCCATCCAGGCCTGCTCTCTGTTGCAATAAAACTGACGCTCGCAAGCACCTTTTTTGCCCTATCCTCTTTTGCCGTCAACGCCGAGGACGCGCCAAGCGCTACGCCTCAGCCGCCTGATATTTTGCTTGGCCCACTGTTTAACGATGTACAAACAGCCAAACTGTTTCCTGACCAGAAAACCTTTGCTGACGCGGTTCCTAACAGCGATCCATTAATGATCCTCGCCGATTACCGGATGCAGAAAAATCAGTCCGGATTCGACTTACGTCATTTTGTGGAAGTGAATTTCACCTTGCCGAAAGCTGGCGAGAAATACGTCCCCCCGGCCGGGCAATCGCTGCGCGAGCATATTGACGGACTGTGGCCGGTTCTCACCCGTTCGACAACCGACGCTGAAAAATGGGACTCTCTGCTGCCGCTCCCGGAGCCGTATGTCGTGCCTGGCGGTCGTTTTCACGAAATTTATTATTGGGACAGCTATTTCACTATGCTGGGGCTTGCCGAGAGCAATCACTGGGATAAGGTCTCCGACATGGTGGCAAACTTTGCTTACGAGATTGATGCCTGGGGACACATTCCTAACGGCAACCGCACCTACTATCTGAGCCGTTCTCAACCGCCATTCTTTGCCTTTATGGTGGAACTGCTGGCGCAGCACAACGGGGATGACGCGCTGAAAAAATACCTCCCGCAAATGCTCAAAGAATACACCTACTGGATGGAAGGCGTCGAAACGCTCCAGCCCGGTCAGCAGAATAAGCGCGTGGTTAAACTTGATGACGGCACCATTTTGAATCGCTACTGGGATGACCGCGACACGCCGCGGCCAGAGTCCTGGGTGGAGGATATCGCCACAGCTAAAAGCAATCCGAACCGACCGGCCACAGAAATCTACCGCGACCTGCGTTCTGCCGCCGCGTCGGGTTGGGACTTTAGTTCCCGCTGGATGGATAACCCCAATCAACTAGGTACCCTGCGCACCACCAGCATCGTTCCGGTCGATCTCAATGCGTTGATGTACAAAATGGAAAAGATGATCGCCCTCGCCAGCAAGGCCGCCGGGGATAATGCCAAAGCGGCACAATATGAAGGCTTCGCCAATGCCCGACAAAAAGGCATCGAAAAGCACCTGTGGAACGACAAAGAAGGCTGGTATGCCGATTACGATCTCAAGAGCCACAAAGTACGTAACCAACTCACTGCCGCCGCCCTGTTCCCGTTGTATGTCAATGCAGCGGCAAAAGATCGCGCCAGCAAAGTGGCCGCGGCAACCCAGGCGCATCTGCTGCAACCCGGTGGCCTTGCCACCACGTCGGTCAAAAGCGCTCAGCAGTGGGATGCGCCCAACGGCTGGGCCCCTTTACAGTGGATCGCCGCATCCGGATTACAAAATTACGGTCAGGATAACGTCGCCATGGACGTGACCTGGCGATTCCTCACCAACGTGCAGCACACCTACGATCGTGAGAAAAAGCTGGTTGAAAAGTATGACGTGAGCAGCACAGGCACTGGCGGAGGCGGCGGCGAATATCCGTTGCAGGATGGTTTTGGCTGGACCAACGGCGTAACGCTAAAAATGCTCGACCTGATCTGCGCCAAAGAAAAGCCTTGTGACAGCGTACCCGCATCGCGCCCGGCCCCGCCAAGTACCACGCCAGTCGAGCCTAAAAAACAGGCTCAGCCGACGTCTTAACGCCGTTACCTGAAGCGTTTTACTCCCCGAATCCGCGCTGCGTCGCGGATTTTTTCTGGCTTATATTTCGCCATTCCTGTTGTCTCTACGCCATCTAGCCCTTATGGGGTATTACAGGTTTTCATCCGTGAGAAATTGATTCTGAACATGTTTTTATTCGCTATATATGTAAATATATAGCGAATTTATCACCTTCAGGATAACAATTATGCCACTGACAAGACGGATGTTTGCCCAGCTTGTGGCATCTGCACTGCTGCTACGCCATCTTCCCGCCTTGGCTCAAACGCCGCTAACCGTTGCCGTTGGAGGCCTCCCAGCGCCGGAAGCGGCCCAACGCGTGGTCAGTGCGGGCGCGCCCGCCGACATGCTGCTACTGGCAGTCGCGCCGGAAAAACTGGTTGGCTTTTCATCCTTTGATTTTTCTCGTCAGACCGCCATCCCGTTTCACGAGGACATTCGGGCTTTACCGAAACTGGGCAAGCTGGCGGGGCGCGCCAGCACACTCTCGCTTGAAGCGCTACTGGCGCTTAAACCCGACCTGGTGGTTGACTGCGGCAATGCCGATGAAACCTGGCTTTCTCAGGCCAGACAGGTCAACGCGCAGACGCAAATTCCCTGGCTGCTGATTAACGGCGAACTCCGGCTTACCCCGCAACAGCTACTCGCAGCAGGTGAGGCGCTGGGAGTCGCAACGCGAGCCAGGACTCAGGCCAAACTGGCCCAGCGTTTTATTGATGAAGCGCTCACATTTTCACACTCTCCCGCGGCAAAGCTGCGTTTTTATGCCGCGCGCGGCGCCAGAGGACTTGAAACAGGATTACAAGGTTCATTGCATACCGAAGCGGCAGAACTACTGGGATTACACAATGTGGCGCACATTCCTGGGCGACACGGGCTGGCGCAGGTTTCAATGGAAAATCTGTTGAGCTGGCAGCCCGATATTATTCTGGTACAGGATGCCATTACAGCACAGTACCTGCGAGAAGATCCCGTCTGGCAAGGGGTCAAAGCGGTTGCCGACCAACGCATTCTGTTTCTCAGCGGTCTGCCGTTTGGCTGGCTGGACGCGCCTCCCGGCATCAATCGTTTACTGGGGTTACGCCGCCTGCATGCCTGGCTTGATCCACAAGTTGAAGCGGGCTTTAGAACCGATATGCAGCGCTACAGCGAACTGTTCTGGCACGCCATGCTAAGCGACACACAGTATCAACAGCTGGTGAGCGTCTGATGAAAACATCTACCCTCGGTTTTCTGATGATTACGACGGTGGTGCTTTGCGCGAGCATCGCCGCAGTGTCGGGTGCTTATCGCCTCGATGCACAGCAGGTCGTGGATCTTATTGCAGGTAGGGATGGCGTCCCGATGCAGGACAAAATCGTCTTCTGGCAAATCCGACTGCCGCGCATTCTGGCTGCATTGTTACTCGGCGCGGCGCTGGCTGGCGCAGGAACTACCTATCAGGGAATGTTTCGTAATCCGCTGGTCTCGCCGGATATCCTCGGCGTGGCGGCAGGTGCCGGTTTGGGCGCCTGTACGGCAATCCTGCTGGGGCTACCAATCCTGTTTATTCAACTGTATGCGTTCACTGGCGGGTTGTTCGTGGTCGCCGGTGTCTGGCTGATTACCCGGCGAGTCAAGCGTCACGATCCGGTGTTAACGCTGGTGCTGGTCGGGATTGCGCTGGGTACGGTCTGCGGCGCGGGAATTTCGCTCATCAAAACGCTGGCTGACCCGTACACCCAACTCCCCTCGATCACCTTCTGGCTGCTCGGCGGTTTATCGACAATTACTCTGCACGATCTGTGGTTCTCAGCACCGCTGATCCTCGCAGGCCTGGTCCCGCTATTGCTGCTGCGCTGGCGCATGAACCTGCTCACCCTGTCGGATGATGAGGCCCGATCGCTTGGGATCAACGTCTCCCGACTGCGGCTGGGACTGATCGTCTGCGCAACGTTAGTCACTGCCTGTACCGTCGCCATTGCGGGCATTATCGGCTGGATTGGACTGGTGGTGCCGCACATTGGCAGACTCCTCAGTGGGAATAACCACCAGCAGTTACTGCCGGTGTCCATGGGGATCGGCGCCATTTTACTGCTGCTCACCGACACCCTCGCCCGCACGCTGAGCCGCACGGAAATCCCGCTGGGGATCCTGACTGCATTCATTGGCGCACCGTTCTTTTTGCTGCTTTTGCTGCGGGGAAACCGCCCATGACGCTATTACTCGTGCGCCACGCGTCGCTGGGATACCACAGTAAACAGCCAGTGTTACGCGATATCTCCTTTCAGATTTCGCCCGGTTCTGTCTGCTGTCTGATTGGTGCTAACGGCAGTGGAAAAACCACCCTGATGCGCACCATTCTCGGCGTTCTTTCGCCGCTTCACGGTGACATTCTGCTTGATGGTATCGCGGTGAATCATCTCAGCGATCGGGAACGCGCCGCAGCCATCGCCTGGGTTCCTCAGGCGCATGACGGCGCGTTTGCCTTCACCGCGCTGGACATGGTGATGATGGGGCTGGCCCCGCAACTGGCAGCATTTGCGGTTCCCGGCGCTAAAGAGCGTGAAATTGCCCATCAACAACTGGCGATGATGGAGATTTCTCACCTGGCACTTCGACGCTGGAACACCCTGAGCGGCGGAGAGCGGCAACTGGTGTTGATCGCGCGCGCCCTGGTGCAACGTCCACGCCTTTTATTGCTGGATGAACCCGCATCCAGCCTTGATTTTGGGCATCAAATCCGTCTGCTCGACACGCTGGTGACGCTAAAAAATTCCGGTATGGCCCTGCTGATGTCGACCCATCATCCGCTGCATGCTCGGGCAATCGCCGACAATGTAGTACGCATTGAACCAAACGGCGAGGTGTCGCAGGGCCTGCCTGAACATCAGCTCGCCGCCGACCGCCTGGCTGCGCTGTATCGCGTTACACCGTCACAAATAACCCACCACCTCTATAGTTCACACAATTAAGGAATATTCATGCTCATTGACGACATTGATTTTGCCGATCTTTACCGTAAGCAATTACAGCTGGCGAACAGAACCGAGAAAAAGCCAGAGCACTGGGACAAACGTGCGGAAAAAATGGCGGAGAATTGCGCCTCCTTAACCGACAGCTATCTGCTACAACTGCTGGGGAAAATCGACCTGCAAGGTGCAGAGTCGCTATTTGATATGGGCTGCGGCCCCGGTACAGTCGCGCTGGCGCTGGCTGAAAAGATGCCAATAATTTACGGCGTAGATTACAGCCAGGGAATGTTGAGCGTAGCTGCCCGCCGCGCCGCACAAATGAACGCCCGTCACGTACAATGGGTGCAACGAGCGTGGGAAGAACACTGGGATGATTTACCCCTGTGCGATATCGCCATCGCCTCGCGCTCCACGCTGGTTGCCGATATGCGCCAGGCGATGAGCAAGCTGAACAATCAGGCCCGGCTACGGGTTTATACCACCCACCTTGTCAGTTCATCTTTCGTTTCTCCCACCATTCAGCGCGCACTGGGCCGCGAAGTGATTGAACTGCCCAACTATATCTATGCGCTTAATGTTCTTTATCAAATGGGGATCCACGCGCACGTTGATTTTATCCGCGGTCCCAACTGTCAGCAGGACAACAGCACCTGGCCGCGTTTTCTGGAAAACGTGCGCTGGAGTATGGGTGAACTGAGCGCCGACGAGGTCGAACGTCTGGAAAAGTGGTATCCGCAGCAGGATCCACGCGCGATTGCCCCCGCCAACCGTGACTGGGCGCTTATCTGGTGGGACAGCATCCCGCGGGAGGCGCTGCGATGATCTACTTTTCGCAGGCGCAAACTGACGCGCTGCTGCTGGAAGATATTCAGGGCGGCGATCTGACCACCCGCGCGCTGGGTATCGGCGCACAGCCAGGCGTCATCGAGTTTCACCATCGCCAGGGGGGATGCGTTAGCGGTATCGCTGTTGCCAGACAAATGCTGACGTCATTGGGATTAATCGTCACCGATATTTTGTCCGATGGTGAACGGGCGAGTGCCGGACAGCGACTGATTCGCGCACACGGACCGGCGGCGGCGCTGCACCAGGGCTGGAAAGCGGTACAAAACGTACTGGAGTGGAGCTGCGGCGTGTCGGGCTATCTCGTCGAGATGCTGAGCATGCTGCATCAACGCTATCCCGATGGGCAGATTGCCTGCACCCGCAAAGCCATTCCCGGTACGCGTTTACTGGCGACTCAGGCAATACTCGCCGCCGGGGGCATTATCCATCGGGGAGGATGCGCCGAAACGGTACTGCTGTTTGCTAATCACCGCCGTTTTCTTACCAACCCAAACGACTGGACAGGCGCGATTGCGCACTTACGCAGCCATGCGCCAGAAAAAAAGATCGTGGTCGAAGCGGATACGCCAGATGAGGCATTGGCCGCCCTGCGCGCCGCCCCCGATGTCCTACAACTCGACAAATTTACCCCCGGGCAGGCGGCTGAAATTGCCCGTCAGGCCCCTTCTCTGGCCCCCCAGTGCACGCTGGCGCTGACCGGCGGCATTACCCTCGCCTCGCTGGCGGGTTATCTCGACTGCGGTATCAGACTCTTTATCACTTCCGCGCCTTACTACGCTCCACCTGCGGATATCAAAGTTAGCCTGAGCCCGGACGCACGAGGCTTGTAACATTAAAAATGGACTAAAAATAATGAATTTCAACAAAAGTTGTCTTTACACAGCCCTGTCGTTTGCTTTCACGCACGGTGCTTTTGCTGGGCAGGAAAGCGAAACCATGACCGTCTGGTCTAGTCCGGCCTCCGCGTCAACCACCACGGTTCTCGGCCAGGAAACGATACAACAACTGGATAAACAGAACGTGGCACAGGCGCTGAGCGTCATCCCCGGCATCGTGCTGCAAAAGTCAGGCAACCGCAACGAGCAGCAGGTAAAAGTGCGCGGGTTTGACAGCCGTCAGGTTCCCGTCTTTTTTGACGGCGTGCCGGTGTACATCCCCTATGACGGCAACCTCGATTTAGGCCGTTTTCTGACATCCGATATCGCTTCGGTTGAAGTCTCCAAAGGCTACTCGTCTCTGTTACAGGGGCCGAACCAGATGGGCGGCGCCATCAATATCACCACCAAAAAACCGACCAAACCGCTTGAAGGCAGCATTGGCTATCGCCAGGGCTGGAGCCGCAGCAAAGACAACGCCCACGATATGCACGCTTCATTTGGTGCCAGTAACGATCTCGGCTATATCCAGCTCAGCGGCAGTCAGTTGAAGCAGGATTTCCTCGGGTTACCGCATGGCGTGGACAACCCGGTTGCGGGCAGTCACGGCGAGATTAGCAATTCTTCCGCTGATGACAAGCGTGGCATCGTGAAGCTGGGCTTTACCCCTCGGGGAGATGATGAATATGTGCTGACCTATATAAATCAGGACGGTGAAAAAGATAATCCACCGTATGCCGGAACCAGCAGCCAGAAATCACGCTACTGGCAATGGCCACAATACGATAAAGAGAGCTATTACTATCAGGGAACCACGCATCTGGGCGACCGTTTTACTCTGAAAAGCCGTCTGTATCGCGATACCTTTGAAAATACGTTGATGATGTATAACTCGCTGGCCGATCTGAAAAATAAGAAAGGCAGCTACAGCCATTATTCGGACTATAGCGATGGGGCTGGCCTGCAGCTCGCTGCAGATATGCGTGAAAACGATCTGCTCTCTTTCGCCGTGAACTGGAAGGACGATGTTCACCGCGAGAAAGGCGCACCGAATGCGGCTTACGACCGCTACGAAGACCGCACCTGGTCGGTGGCCAGTGAATACCAGTGGGCTGCCGCGGATAATGTCGATGTGGTGGCGGGAATAAGCTATGACTGGCGAGACAGTCTGCAGGGTATGAAGCACGAGAAAAACGGCAGCGTCACTCACTACGATGACAACAATCAGTCGGCTTTTAACTGGCAGGTGATGACCAAATACCACTTTGAAAATTCAGACACATTAGCGCTGTCTTACTCTGACAGAACGCGTTTCCCAACGTTAAAAGAACGCTACACGACCTCGAAACCGGCCTATAACCAGGTGGCGCTGGTCAATCCACAGCTTAAAGCGGAGCGCGCCCGCAGCGTCGACCTGACATGGAATGGTTCACTTAGCCAGAACTGGGGATTCGAAGCCAGCGTGTATTACAACCGCATCAGCGATGCGATTCTTTCGCACAATATTGATGCCGACACCCTCCAGAATCAGAACAGTGGTCGGGTGGATTACACCGGCCTTGATGCAGGCGTTAAAGGTAAAGTTTTTGATATGCTGGACGTCGGGCTGAGCTACGGCCTTATTCATGCTGATACCAAACGCAGCGACATCGGCAAGATTACCGATCTGCCGACGCAAACCCTGACCGCCTGGATGACGCTGAAGCCGTGGGAGCCACTCCGCATTACGCTGTCCGAAGAGGCCCGTTCGTCAAGCTATAGCAATACCGACGGCTCGCAAAAAGCCGCTGGTTTCGCCATTACCCATTTGCGCGCTGATTACGCCATTGGTCACGGGTTTAGCGTTAACGCTTCGGTCAATAACCTGTTCGATACGCAGTACGTTTACAGTGAAGGATTTATTGAAGAGGGGCGTAATTACTGGGCGGGCATTGAGTATCAGTTCTGACTTAACAATGCAGAAAAACGGCCCCGTCTGGGGCCGTTCGATTAATCTCGTCGTACAAGCCGAAAGACACCCAGCACAACAATCGCGCCGACCACGGCCACCAGGAAGCTGTGGAGATTAAACCCGCTGACATCGCCGCCGATACCGAACATCGTAGCCAGCCATCCACCGACCACAGCACCGACGATACCGAGAATGCAGGTCAGGATAAATCCACCGCCATCGCGCCCCGGCATAATCAGTTTGGCGATAACCCCCGCAATCAGACCAAAAATAATCCAGGTAATAATTCCCATTTCCAGGCCCTCTTTCCAGTGAACGCACGCGCAAGACATTCTTGCGCCAGCACGTTAAGTATAGGCAAGCCATTGCTTCGTGCTTTTTCTCCAGACTTAATTCATTGGGTTTAGTAAAAAATTTCATCCATTTGTATTAAGTTCCGTTGATTGATGCCGATAATCCAACGATAAACCAGGCATCCAGGAGTCATTAGGTGTGAGTAACTACAATGAGCAGTTCCTGAAGCAAAATCCGTTAGCGGTGTTAGGCGTACTCCGGGACTTAAATTCGCAGCAGGTTCCGCTGCGTATCTCCTGGTCAGGTGGCCAGTTTATCAGCAAAATACTGGCGGTCAGCCCGGACGAACTGATCATGGATTTTGGTAGTCAGGAATATGAAAACCAGGCCGTGCAGCGGGCCAGTCAGATAACGATTATCGCCGAAACGCAGGGAGCCAAAGTGGAGTTCACCCTGCCACAGCTGAAAAAAGGCGAATACCAGCGGTTACCCGCATTTATCTCATCATTGCCGCCCTCTCTGTGGTTCGTCCAGCGTCGGGAATATTTTCGTATCGGTGCTCCACTGCATCCTCCCTATCGCTGCACGGTAAAAATGCCGGATAACAGCACGCTGTGTTTTCGCTTATTCGATTTGTCTCTAGGCGGTATGGGCGGGCTGTTAGAAACAGCAAAACCAGAGGGACTGATAGAAGGTATGCGCTTTTCACAGGTTGAACTGAACATGGAGCAATGGGGGGTGTATCAGGTGGACGCCCAGCTAATTTCCATTAGCGAACGCAAAGTTATCGACGGGAAAAACGAAACAATTACCACTCCCCGCCTGAGCTTTCGTTTTCTCAACGTCGGCCCGGCGGTGGAGCGTAACCTACAGCGGATTATTTTTTCCCTTGAGCGCGAGGCCCGGGAAAAGTCGAACAAGGTACGTGATTAGCATCACCTGAATTACATCACATCCAGCGCTTGTTGAAGCTTCCAGATATAGCGCGGGGCCTGCGGCGCCGGATGATTATCCGCAACATGTTCAATAAATTCATCCGGACTGAGATCGTTTATCTTATTAATGGCTTTTTTCCTGTCGGAGGAGAACGTTCGCAGCAGCGCGCCCGCACCGTTGGCGTACGAGACCACCAGCGCATATTGCATCACCTGCGGATCTTCGATCCCGGCCAGCGGCCCGTTCTCAAGAATGCTCAGGTATGCGGCCCCCATCGAGATATTGCGCTCAGGATTTTTCAGCTCGCTGGTCGACGGCTCTCCGCTCCACCCCATACGACGATAAACATCACGCCCTGACGTAGAGGCTTTTAACTGCATCAGGCCTATCGCATTAGACTTACTGACCGCATTCGGGTTTCCACCTGATTCAATGGCGATGATAGCGGTAATCAATTGTGGACTGACACCCCAGGCTGCCCCGGCTTTTTCGCTGATCGGCATCCATTGCATTGCGCGTTTAACCGGAACTTCCGCATTCCACGGTGGATTTTTGTAATCCTGTTTTGAACTACAGCCCGCAAGTAATACAACCAAAAAAGCAAACCATCTCAATTTCACGTCATCTATCCTTATAGCCGGAACCTGTCGCTGAGGTGACAACGACATACCTACGCGGCATGATATACATTTGGTTTTAGTTGTAGCAAGGAAATGCCATGTCCCGGTTTCACTTAATTGCCCCATCGGGCTACTGTATCAACCAGCAGGCTGCCTTACGCGGGCTGGCGCGTCTTACTGAGGCCGGTCATCAGGTCGACAATACCGCGGTCATTGCGCGCCGCTGCCAGCGTTTTGCGGGAACAGAAGCAGAACGGCTTGCTGATGTGAACGCGCTCATAAACCTGAAAACGCCCGATACCATTGTGATGGCAGTACGCGGCGGCTATGGCGCGAGCCGTTTACTGGCAGATATCGACTGGCAGGCGCTGGCGGCCCGTCAGCAACACAACCCGCTGCTGTTGTGCGGACACAGCGATTTTACCGCGATCCAGTGTGGTCTGCTGGCGCAGGGGAATGTGATTAGCTTCAGCGGCCCGATGCTGGCGGCTAACTTTGGCGCCGAGGAGATGAACGCATTTACCGAGCACCATTTCTGGCAGGCTGTTCGCAATGCCCAATTTACCCTCGAGTGGCACGGTAACGGACCGGCGTGTGCGACCGAAGGTACGCTATGGGGCGGAAATCTGGCGATGCTCATTTCTCTGATGGGCACGCCGTGGATGCCAGCGATTGAAAACGGCATTTTGGTGCTGGAAGACATTAACGAGCATCCTTTTCGTATTGAGCGCATGCTGCTGCAGCTGTATCACGCAGGAATACTGGCCCGACAAAACGCCATTATCCTTGGCAGTTTTAGCGGCAGCGCACCTAATGATTACGACGCGGGTTACAATCTTGACTCAGTGTGTGCTTTTCTGCGCGCCAGATTATCGGTTCCGTTGATCGACGGCCTCGATTTTGGCCATGAACAACGCACCGTCACCTTGCCGTTGGGCGCCAGAGCGGTACTGAAAAATGATAAAAACGGCGCTCAGCTCACCTTAAGTGGGCATCCGGTACTTAAATCGTAAAAAAAGCGGTTAACAGGGCTAAGTAAAACGCTGTTTCTATCGTTATTATGTTAGGGTTTATAAATACGAAACAGCGTAATTCAGGAGTAACCGAACGTTGGATGCCGCAGCAATTATTAGCCTTTTTATTTTGGGTTCCGTTCTCGTCACCTGCAGTATCTTACTCAGTTCATTCTCATCACGTCTTGGTATCCCTATCCTGGTGATATTTCTCGCTATCGGTATGTTAGCGGGAGTCGACGGCGTGGGCGGCATTCCTTTCGATAACTACCCTTTTGCCTATATGGTGAGTAACCTGGCACTGGCGGTTATCCTGCTCGACGGCGGGATGCGCACCCAGGCCAGTTCATTTCGTGTCGCGTTAGGCCCGGCGCTGTCGCTGGCGACCGTCGGAGTGCTGATTACCTCCGGACTCACCGGCATGATGGCCGCGTGGCTGTTTCATCTGGATCTTATCGAAGGACTGCTGATTGGCGCGATTGTCGGTTCCACCGACGCCGCGGCGGTCTTTTCCCTGCTCGGCGGCAAGGGGCTTAACGAACGTGTTGGCTCTACGCTGGAAATTGAATCCGGGAGTAATGACCCGATGGCGGTGTTTTTGACCATCACGCTTATTGCCATGATTCAAAATCACGAGACCGGTTTAAGCTGGATGTTTGCGGTGCATATTATCCAGCAGTTCGGCTTAGGGATCGTACTGGGTCTTGGTGGTGGCTACCTGCTTCAGCAAATGATTAACCGCATATCACTGCCTGCCGGACTTTATCCGCTACTGGCCTTAAGCGGTGGGATCCTGATTTTTGCTCTGACCACTGCGCTGGAAGGCAGCGGTATTCTGGCGGTCTATCTGTGTGGTTTCCTGCTGGGTAATCGCCCCATCCGCAACCGATTTGGCATTCTGCAAAACTTCGACGGTCTGGCATGGCTGGCGCAAATCGCCATGTTCCTGGTGCTGGGACTGCTGGTTACGCCGTCCGACCTGCTGCCTATCGCGATCCCTGCGCTAATTTTGTCTGCATGGATGATATTCATTGCCCGTCCGCTGTCGGTCTTCGCCGGACTGCTGCCGTTTCGTGGCTTCAATCTGCGCGAGCGCATTTTCATCAGTTGGGTGGGTCTGCGCGGTGCAGTCCCCATCATCCTCGCCGTGTTCCCAATGATGGCGGGTCTGGAGAATGCGCGCCTGTTCTTTAACGTCGCGTTCTTCGTGGTTCTGATCTCGTTGCTGTTTCAGGGAACATCGCTTTCCTGGGCCGCCAAAAAAGCCAAAGTGGTGGTTCCTCCCGTCGGCTGGCCCGTTTCGCGCATTGGTCTGGATATTCACCCGGAAAACCCCTGGGAGCAGTTTGTTTATCAGCTCAGTGCGGATAAGTGGTGTGTAGGAGCCGCACTGCGCGACCTGCATATGCCGGAAGAGACGCGAATTGCCGCCCTGTTTCGTGACAACGTGCTGTTTCACCCATCCGGCAGCACGCGGCTGCGTGAAGGCGACGTTCTGTGCGTCATTGGCCGCGAGCGCGATCTCCCTGCTCTCGGCAAGCTGTTCAGCCAGTCACCGCCGGTGTCGTTAGACCAGCGCTTCTTCGGTGATTTTATTCTTGAAGCCAGCGCAAAATACGCCGATGTGGCACTGATTTATGGTCTGGAAGATGGCACAGAGTATCGTGATAAACAGCAAACGTTGGGTGAAATTGTCCAGCATCTGCTTGGCGCCGCGCCGGTCGTCGGTGACCAGGTTGAATTTGCTGGCATGATCTGGACGGTTGCTGAGAAAGAAGATAACGCGGTGCTGAAGGTCGGTGTTCGCGTGGCTGAAGATGAGGATGAGGCGCGTTGATGCTTTTGTCGGGCGGCGCAGCGCTTTGCCCGATCTGCGTTTTGCGTCGCATAAACGGTTGTAGCCGGATGAAACGCATCAGCGTCGACATCCGGCTTCAGATACGTTACACCGTCACAACCGGCACGCGCAGAGCCAGAGAACACATCAACTCGTAACCCACCGTACCCGCTGCGCTGGCCACATCGTCAATTTTAATCTCTTTACCCCACAGCTCTACTGGCGTCCCGATCCCCGCCTGCGGACACGGTGTCAGATCTACCGCCAGCATATCCATTGAGACCGTCCCCACCGTTACAGTGCGTACGCCGTCCACCAGTACCGGCGTTCCGCTTGGCGCATGGCGCGGATAACCATCTGCATACCCGGTCGCCACAATGCCAATGCGCTGCTCGCCGCGGGCGGTATAGCGTCCTCCGTAGCCGACCCGGTCTCCTGCTTTCAGCGTTTGTATGCCAATTATCTCGCTGCTGAGAGTCATGACCGGTTTCAGGCCGGTATTGGCAATGTCCCGCCACTGTCCCGAAGGCGATGCGCCATACAAAATAATGCCCGGGCGCACCCAGTCATAATGCGCTTCCGGATGCCATAGCGTAGCGGCCGAATTGGACAACGACCGTCTGCACTCCAGCCCTTCCGTCGCCTGTGCAATACGTGCCATGGCCTCCTGGATACCTTCCGGGTGCTCCGCATCTGCAAAGTGGGACATCAATGTCATTTCACCGACGTTGGGCATTGCCCGCAACTGTTGCCAGATCGTTGATACTCTTTCCGGTAAGAACCCCAGCCGGTTCATGCCGCTGTTCACCTTCAGGTAAACATCCAGCGGCGCGTTGAGGCGCGCATTTTGCAACGCTTTTAGTTGCCAGTTACTGTGTACACAGGTAGTCAGACGATATTTGTCATACACCGTCAGGTCTTCGGCATGGAAAAATCCCTCCAGCATCAGTATCGGGCCTTTCCACCCGCGCTCACGCAGGGTTATCGCTTCTTCAAGATTGAGCATGGCAAAACCGTCGGTTGTGCCCAGCGCATTCCAGACACGTTCAATACCGTGTCCGTACGCATTGGCTTTCACCACCGACCAGACGCGGGCGTCCGGCGCGGCCTGGCGGGTAATGGTCAGGTTTTGTTTCAACGCCTGCAGGTCAATGCTGGCCAGTATCGGGCGAGTCATCTCACGTCCTTATCAGTTATGTGCGCCATGTAAATGCCGTGGACGAGATGGGGTAAACCCCGGGCTGTAACGCGCCACGCTGAGATCGTCGTAAGGAATGGCTGGTGTGCGGCCAGAAAGAATGTCGCTCAGCAACTGACCCGAACCGCAGGCCATGGTCCAGCCCAGCGTGCCGTGGCCGGTATTAAGCAGTAGATTCTTAAAGCGCGTTCGCCCGACCACGGGCGTACCGTCCGGCGTCATCGGACGCAGCCCGGTCCAGAAGGTTGCCTGCTCCACATGCCCCCCGCGTGGGAAGAGATCGCGAACGACCATCTCCAGCGTTTCACGACGGGGTTGCAGCAATTCCGTGTTGAAGCCGACAATCTCCGCCATGCCGCCAACGCGAATACGGTTATCAAAGCGGGTAATGGCGATTTTGTAGGTTTCATCAAGGATCGTAGAAACCGGCGCGCCGTCATCTTGCGCGACCGGAATGGTCAACGAATAGCCTTTGAGCGGATAGACAGGAATATCAACGATCCCTTTCAGCATCGCCGTAGAGTACGAGCCAAACGCCATCACATAGGCATCAGCTTTGACTATCTCCTCGCCACACTTAACGCCATAAATCTGCTCACCCTCGCTCAGCAGCTTATCGACCGGCGTGTTAAAGCGAAACTTAACGCCCGCCTGCTCCGCCATCAGCGCCAGACGCTGGGTAAACAGTTGACAGTCACCGGTTTCGTCATTCGGTAAACGCAGACCGCCGGTCAGCTTATGTGCCACTTCCGCCAGCGCCGGTTCAACATCCGCCAGGCGGCTTGCTTCCAGGAGCTGATATGGCACGCCGGCGTCTTCGAGGACGGCAATATCGCGGGTGGCGTTCTCATACTGTTGAGAGGTACGGAACAGTTGTAACGTTCCGCCCTGGCGTCCTTCGTACTCGATACCGGTAGAGGCGCGTAGCGCTTTCAGGCAATCACGGCTGTATTCCGCCAGTCGCACCATCCGGCCCTTGTTTTCCATGTAATGGCTGGTGTCGCAGTTGCGCAGCATCTGCCACATCCATTTCAACTGGAACTGCGTCCCGTCGAGGCGAACGGCCAGCGGCGCATGGCGCTGAAACATCCATTTAATTGCTTTAAGCGGTACGCCTGGCGCTGCCCAGGGTGCTGCATAACCTGGAGAGATTTGCCCCGCGTTCGCCGCACTGGTTTCCAGTGCCGGACCGGGCTCACGATCAATGACGGTGACTTCGTGTCCAGCCTGACTTAAGTACCAGGCGCTGGTCACGCCAACGACACCACTTCCCAGTATGACAACTCGCATAGCCACTCCGTTAACAGTAAAAGAACAATCATCTAATTACATCTTGATAACTCAGTTGAAAATATTATTCAACATATGGCTTTTTTATGGTGACTTATCTCACATATGGCGGTGATGACGGGGAACTCCCTGCTTTGGTATCTCCTGCTGTGCGTTATTTTTATCCAGCATAAAATTTTGCGGCGATGTCCTTTTTCGACGCCTCGCTAACAAGAAATCGCAAAGAAAAAAATTCAGCCGCAGCACGTTTTTTAACACCATGATCTATGCTTGAAATGAGGTACTCCAGACAGAGAGTGCCGCCAACAATGAGGGTGCGCGAATGGCTACGATTGATTCCATGAACAAGGACAGCACACGGTTAAGCGATGGACCCGACTGGACGTTTGATCTGCTGGATATCTATCTGGCGGAAATAGACCGCGTGGCGAAACTCTACAGACTGGATACCTACCCGCACCAAATCGAGGTGATCACCTCCGAACAAATGATGGACGCTTACTCCAGCGTCGGGATGCCAATCAACTATCCGCACTGGTCGTTTGGTAAAAAATTTATTGAAACCGAGCGTTTGTATAAGCATGGTCAGCAGGGGCTGGCCTATGAGATTGTTATCAACTCCAATCCGTGTATCGCGTATCTGATGGAGGAGAACACCATCACCATGCAAGCGTTGGTGATGGCGCATGCCTGCTACGGACATAACTCCTTTTTCAAAAACAACTACCTGTTCCGTAGCTGGACGGATGCCAGCTCTATCGTCGATTACCTGATCTTCGCGCGAAACTATATTACCCAGTGTGAAGAGCGTTACGGCGTGGATGAAGTCGAAAAGCTCCTCGACTCCTGCCATGCGCTGATGAACTACGGCGTGGATCGTTACAAACGACCGCAAAAAATCTCTCTACAGGAAGAGAAAGCCCGACAGAAAAGCCGTGAAGAGTATCTGCAAAGCCAGGTGAATATGTTGTGGCGTACGCTGCCGAAGAAAGAGGAAGAGAAAACCGTTGCAGAAGCCCGACGTTATCCTTCTGAACCGCAGGAAAACCTGCTGTACTTCATGGAAAAGAACGCCCCGCTGCTGGAATCCTGGCAACGCGAAGTGCTGCGCATTGTGCGCAAAGTCAGCCAGTATTTTTATCCGCAGAAACAGACCCAGGTGATGAATGAAGGGTGGGCCACTTTCTGGCATTACACCATCCTTAATCATCTTTATGACGAAGGGAAAGTCACCGAACGGTTTATGCTGGAGTTTTTACATAGCCATACCAATGTGGTGTTCCAGCCGCCGTACAACAGCCCGTGGTATAGCGGGATAAACCCCTATGCTCTGGGTTTTGCCATGTTCCAGGATATTAAGCGAATTTGTCAGTCCCCTACCGAAGAGGACAAATACTGGTTCCCGGATATAGCAGGTTCTGACTGGCTGGAAACCCTGCATTTCGCGATGCGCGATTTCAAAGATGAGAGCTTCATCAGCCAGTTCCTGTCACCGAAGGTTATGCGTGATTTCCGCCTGTTCACCGTGCTGGATGACGATCGTCATAATTATCTGGAGATTTCCGCCATTCACAACGAGGAAGGGTATCGTGAGATCCGCAACAGGCTGTCGTCGCAATATAACCTGAGCAACCTTGAGCCGAATATTCAAATCTGGAATGTCGATCTGCGCGGCGACCGCTCGCTCACCTTGCGCTATATTCCGCATAACCGCGCTCCACTGGATAAAGGACGCAAAGAGGTGCTCAAGCATGTGCACCGGCTATGGGGTTTTGACGTGATGCTGGAGCAGCAGAATGAAGACGGCAGCGTGGAACTGCTGGAACGTTGCCCGCCGAGGATGAACGGTCTGTAAATCTTAATGCCGGATGGCGACACGAAAACGTCTTATCCGGCCTACAATGCGTGCAGTTCGTAGGCCGGATAAGGTACGATTAGCGCCCCTGAATAGCTAAATCGCCCGGCAGGTTTTTCTGCATACGATGCCAAATCTCACCGCTGTCGTGACCATAGCGACGCACCGTTTCATATACCTGCTCATGAGCACCCTGATCACAAAGTTCTGACAGCTTACGGTAAAAACTCAGCGCCAGCGCGCGGGCTTCCGGATTGGCAAAATAATGGCGGCCAATGCGGGTATATAATCCCTTCATTCCATTGAGGATCAAACCGTAAATCGGATTGCCAGAGGCAAATGCCAGACCGCGGAAAATGTTATAGTCCAGATCGGCGAACGCATCAGCATGGTCAGCCACCTGATTTGCCGTCGCCAGAACCTCCTGCGCTTTATCAGGATGCTGGCGAAACGCGGTACGGACAAAGATCGTCGAGATGTTGGTACGCACGGACAGCAGATTATCAATAAGCTGCGGCACGCTCTCGTGATCGAGACGCGCCAGCGTTTCAAGGATATTCAGCCCGGAGGTTTCCCAGAAGTTATTCACCTTTGTCGGTTTGCCGTGTTGAATGGTCAACCAGCCGTCCCGCGCCAGACGCTGTAAAACCTCGCGTAACGTGGTACGTGTCACTCCAATCAGTTCAGAGAGTTCACGTTCAGCAGGCAAAATAGTGCCAGGTGGGAAGCGGTTATTCCAGATACTTTCAATGATGTACTCTTCCGCGAACCCAGCCGGGCTTTGCGCCTTAATGACCATAGTGATAATTCCATTACACAGCAAAACATAGTTACAGTTATCATACCAGACGGGCTACATGGCTGATAGCTGACGCAATGAAGAAAAAGTGGATCAAGGCTTCATTTTCCAGATTACGCTGAAGCACAGCCAGCCTTGCCCGTCGCGTGAATAGCTTGCCTGTACTTCCTCCTCCCGCTAAGCTTTGCGGTCAAACATAAAAACATGATTTCATTTTTTAAGGTAGGGAAATCACCATGGAGCTATCATGGGGCCGCGCTATGTGGCGCAATTTTTTAGGTCAATCACCAGACTGGTACAAACTTGCACTACTCATATTCTTAGTCGTCAACCCGACGATATTTTTCATCAATCCCTTTATTGCGGGCTGGCTGTTGGTGGCTGAGTTCATTTTTACGCTGGCGATGGCGTTAAAATGTTATCCGCTGCTACCGGGCGGGCTGTTAGCCATCGAGGCGGTCATCATCGGCATGACCAGCGCCAAACATGTCCGTGAAGAGGTTGCGGCTAACCTTGAGGTGCTATTGCTGCTGATGTTTATGGTGGCTGGCATCTACTTTATGAAGCAGTTGCTGCTGTTTATTTTCACCCGCCTACTGCTTACGATCCGCTCCAAGATGCTGCTGTCGCTGGCATTTTGCGTTGCTGCGGCCTTCCTTTCTGCGTTCCTTGATGCGCTGACTGTCGTTGCTGTGGTAATCAGCGTAGCGGTTGGTTTCTATGGTATCTACCATCGCTTTGCTTCTTCCCGCACGGAAGACAACAATATGCTCGATGACAGCCATATCGATCAGCACAATAAAGTCGTCCTGGAGCAGTTCCGTGGTTTTCTGCGCAGCCTGATGATGCATGCGGGTGTCGGTACGGCGTTAGGCGGGGTAATGACTATGGTCGGCGAACCGCAAAACCTGATTATCGCCAAAACGGCTGGCTGGCATTTTGGTGACTTTTTCCTGCGCATGTCACCGGTCACTGTCCCGGTGCTGATTTGCGGCCTGCTAACCTGCATGCTGGTTGAGAAATTCCGCTGGTTTGGCTATGGCGAAACGTTGCCGGAGACCGTCCGCGATGTCCTGCAACAGTTTGACGATCAAAGCCGTCAGCAGCGTACTCGTCAGGAAAAAATCAAACTGATTGTCCAGGCGATTATCGGTATCTGGCTGGTGGTTGCCCTGGCCCTGCATCTGGCGGAAGTCGGATTAATCGGTCTGTCCGTCATTATTCTGGCCACGTCATTGACCGGCGTTACGGACGAACACGCCATTGGTAAAGCGTTTACCGAGTCGCTGCCTTTTACCGCCCTGCTGACCGTGTTCTTCTCTATCGTGGCGGTGATTATCGATCAACAGCTCTTTTCACCGATTATTCAGTTTGTTTTGCAGTCCTCTGAACATGCTCAACTGACACTGTTCTATCTCTTTAACGGTCTGCTGTCGTCTATCTCTGATAACGTGTTTGTCGGCACCATTTACATTAATGAAGCCAAAGCCGCGTTGGAACATGGAACTATCAGCCTTAACCAATTTGAGCTGTTAGCGGTGGCGATCAATACCGGGACTAACCTGCCTTCCGTTGCCACGCCAAACGGCCAGGCGGCATTCCTGTTCCTGCTGACCTCCGCGCTGGCGCCATTGATTCGACTCTCTTATGGTCGCATGGTCTGGATGGCTCTGCCTTATACTCTCGTCCTGACGCTCGTAGGTCTGCTTTGCGTCGAGTTCACGCTTGTTCCGGTGACCGAGTGGATGACCCAAACGGGCTGGTTAGCTACACTTTCATAACAATTAACCGGGCAAATCACTGCCCGGTTTGGCTTTTTGCATGATAATTATCCGATTACTCAAATTTTCAAATCCCGCTAGTGGCGCATAAATTGAATTGGTTTAAACTGCGGTCTCTACGCATGTTGCAGGGAAATTATTATGTTGCGATTTTTAAACCAGTGCTCCCGTGGTCGTGGTGCATGGTTATTGTTGGCGTTAACCGCCTTTGCGCTGGAGCTCGTCGCGCTGTGGTTCCAGCACGTAATGCTGCTAAAACCTTGCGTGTTGTGTATTTACGAACGTAGCGCATTATTTGGCGTGATGGGCGCGGGGCTGGTGGGGGCTATCGCACCAAAAACGCCGCTGCGCTATGTGGCGATGATTATCTGGATTTACAGTGCCTGGCGCGGACTTCAGTTAGCGTATGAGCACACTATGATTCAGTTGCACCCATCACCGTTTATGACCTGTGATTTTGCCGCACGCTTCCCGAGCTGGCTCCCGCTGGACAAATGGCTGCCGCAGGTGTTTTTAGCATCCGGCGACTGTGCTGAGCGCCAGTGGTCTTTTTTAACCCTGGAAATGCCGCAGTGGCTGTTGGGGATCTTCGCCGCTTACCTGGTGGTCGCCGTGCTGGTAGTCATTGCACAGCCGTTTAAACCGAAAAAACGTGACCTCTTCGGTCGTTAACAGAGACGCTCCTTCGGGAGCGTTTTTACCTTATATTCATTGCCTGCTGGCATTCATAAGATAAATATTAAATGCCTCTTGTGGGTACCACTCTAAGGAGAGGTATCAGGCGAAAAAGTCTTAACCTTTAACGCCTGCTAATCGATGGGCGGGTCAGTCCGCCCATGAAGGTTTGTTCAGAATATGCTCCTGCCAGTCACGGACTTCCGATTCTTTCACCGCAATATGGCGCACTGAGATACGTTCACCATGCATCGCCGCTTTTGACCCCGTGAGCAACGGGTGCCACTCCGGCAGCCCTTTTCCTTCTGCGAGCAGACGATAGGCGCAAGTCATCGGCAACCATTCAAAAGTCGGCAGATTATCACGCGTCAGTTTGATGCAGTCAGGCTCGTACTCGAATCGTCGTTCGTAATTGCGACACTGGCAGGTTTTAATGTTGAGTTGACGACAAGCGACGTTGGTAAAGTAGATTTCGTCAGTGTCTTCATCCATCAGCTTATGCAGGCAGCATTGACCACACCCGTCACATAATGACTCCCACTCGGCATCGGTCATTTCATCAAGGGTTTTACTTTGCCAGAAAGGTATGTCGTTCATCAGGGTTTCCGCTATTGCAATAAAGCTGCACCTTATAACCAGTCTGGCACGCTGATGCAAGTTTTGCCGCCCGAAAAGGCGGCAAGCAGAGATTACAGCACGCGGGTGGTTAGCGTTTGACCGTGAAAACTGATGGCCAGTTCGTCACCGCTGCTTAACGGCCCCACGCCTGCTGGCGTTCCTGTCAGCACCACATCGCCCGCTCTGAGGGTAAAGAAACGGCTCATATAAGCAATCAAAGGAACGATGTGATGGATCATATCTGCCGTAGAGCCGTGCTGGCGTGTTTCACCATTGACCGTTAAGCCAAGCATTGTATCCTGCGGATCGCCGTTAAACTCCGCCACCGGAATAAATCCAGACAGCGGGCAAGAGTTATCAAAACCCTTCGCTTTTTCCCATGGCTGCCCCGCCTTCTTCATTTTTCCCTGAATATCACGCAGGGTCAGATCCAGCGCGACACCATAACCGGCAATGGCTTTGCGCACATGATCTTCTGTCGCTTGCCGCAGGGTCGCGCCAATCAGCACAGCCAGCTCAACTTCATGGTGGACCGACCCCATATCAGATGGGATCACCAGCGGCTGGCGCAAATCGCACAGCGCGGTTTCTGGTTTAATAAAGAGAACCGGTTCTTCCGGGGGAGTTCCGCCCATCTCTTTAATATGGTTGGCATAGTTACTCCCTACGCAAACCACCTTACTCACCGGATAATCCAGCAGAGCACCATGCCAGTTGTGATGTTGATACATTACTTTCCCCTAACGTAGTCATAGATTTCAGGTACTGCATCGATGGAACGTGCTGCTGCCGGATGCAGTTTAACGTTTAGCGTCTGGTGTATTTTGTTTTGCCGCTGCCAGATGCTGTTTAAGTAAATCTTCTGGCGGCGGGGGTATTTGTAAATAATAGCCCTGCTCGGTCAGGGCCTGTTTTACTTTTTCAAGATCGGCATTAACTAATTTTTTACGCCCATCAAGCGGTAACATCATTGCCAGCGTCGGCTGACCAAATCCTCTCATCAGTTCTTCAGGAACGCGCGAGAAATCGTCTTTTTTTTCGACATATAAATAGGTCTGGTCACGTTTGCTGCTTCGGTAGATCACACAAAACATATCTTTTACTCTGAATTCACGGAATGGTGGCTTGCCTCAATATAATACTGACTATAACATGCCTTATAGTCTTCGGAATATCACCCCGCGCTGGGGATGATAAATAGCAAATTGAGTAAGGCCAGGATGTCAAACACGCCAATCGAGCTTAAAGGCAGTAGCTTCACCTTATCAGTGGTTCATTTACATGAAGCAGAACCCGAGGTTATTCGTCAGGCGTTGGAAGACAAAATCGCGCAGGCACCGGCTTTTTTAAAACATGCTCCCGTGGTGATTAACGTGAGTGGTCTTGAAAGCCCGGTAAACTGGTCAGCGCTGCAGAACGTTGTCGCGTCTACCGGATTGCGCATTATTGGCGTTAGCGGATGCAAAGACGCCAAACTAAAGGCTGAAATCGACGAAATGGGTCTTCCTTTACTGACTGAAGGCAAAGAAAAAGCTATTCGTCCTGCGCCTGTTGAGGTCCCGGCTCCCGTCGCTCCGCCGCAAAACGTTACTCCCATCACAAAAACACGATTAATAAATGTGCCGGTTCGTTCCGGTCAGCGCATTTATGCTCCACAATGTGATCTGATTGTTACAAGCCACGTCAGTGCGGGCGCAGAGCTTATCGCTGATGGCAATATTCATGTTTATGGAATGATGAGAGGCCGTGCGCTGGCAGGTGCAAGCGGCGATCGCGAAGCGCAAATTTTTTGTACCCATCTGACGGCAGAGCTGGTTTCTATCGCAGGTGTTTATTGGCTGAGTGATAAAATCCCAGCAGAATTTTATGGCAAAGCGGCCCGTCTGCAATTAGCAGAGAACGCTTTGACAGTTCAACCGTTGAATTGATCCCTTTTTAACAAGGAATTTCTATGGCACGCATTATTGTTGTTACTTCGGGTAAAGGGGGCGTTGGCAAAACCACCTCCAGCGCGGCCATCGCTACAGGTTTGGCCCAGAAGGGAAAGAAAACTGTCGTTATTGATTTTGATATCGGCCTGCGTAACCTCGATCTGATTATGGGTTGTGAACGCCGCGTCGTTTACGATTTCGTCAACGTTATTCAGGGCGATGCGACGTTAAATCAGGCGTTAATCAAAGATAAGCGTACCGAAAATCTCTTCATTCTTCCGGCCTCGCAGACTCGCGATAAAGACGCGTTGACGCGTGAAGGCGTCGCGAAAGTTCTGGACGACCTGAAAACGATGGAATTCGATTTCATCGTCTGCGACTCCCCAGCGGGTATCGAAACCGGTGCGCTGATGGCCCTGTATTTTGCCGATGAAGCGATTATCACCACTAACCCGGAAGTCTCCTCTGTACGTGACTCTGACCGTATTCTGGGTATTCTGGCGTCGAAATCTCGTCGTGCGGAAAACGGTGAAGATCCGATTAAAGAGCATTTGTTGCTTACGCGCTATAACCCTGGCCGCGTAAATAAAGGTGACATGCTGAGCATGGAAGACGTACTGGAAATTCTGCGAATCAAGCTGGTTGGCGTGATTCCTGAAGATCAGTCAGTCCTGCGCGCGTCTAACCAGGGTGAGCCGGTGATTCTCGACATCAATGCTGATGCCGGTAAAGCCTATGCTGATACCGTAGACCGTCTGTTGGGAGAAGAACGTCCTTTCCGCTTCATTGAAGAAGAGAAGAAAGGTTTCCTCAAACGCCTGTTCGGAGGATAAGTTATGGCATTACTGGATTTTTTTCTCTCGCGGAAAAAGAGCACAGCGAACATCGCTAAAGAGCGACTGCAGATTATTGTTGCGGAACGTCGTCGTAGTGACGCCGAGCCACATTATTTACCGCAACTGAGGAAAGATATTCTCGAAGTTATCTGCAAGTATGTACAAATTGATCCTGAAATGGTCACCGTACAGCTTGAACAAAAAGACGGCGATATTTCTATCCTCGAACTTAACGTGACATTACCTGAAACCGAAGAGTCTAAATAACGACTTTGGTCAGTGAGTCATCATGGTTGCAAAAAGGCAGATTATTCTGCCTTTTTTATTTTCAGTTTTTTGCCAGGCTATTGCGCATTTATTCCAAAGTAAACTTTGGGTAGTTTTCAGCAAAATAGCGACGCAAATACTCAACCGTAATACGGATTTTTGCCGACGTCGCCAGCCGAGAAACATAAACCGCCCAAATATTTGCTGGTTGATAATACTCAGGCAATATGTGTACCAGATGTCCACCGGCAATGTTGTCACAAACGTCCCACCACGAACGCAAAGCAATTCCCTGCCCATCAAGACACCACTGATGCACCACTTCGCCATGATTAGACGACAGAGGCCCGGTCACTTTAATTGAATGAGCCCCCTCTTTATTGCGCATTTGCCAGATGCCAAACGGATGGTCGCGCTCTTTGATAACCAGACAAGGAAAAGTGGAGAGGTCGTTAAGTTGCTTCGGCGTCCCATGCTGCGCCACAAATTCCGGCGAGGCGCACAGAATACGGTAGTTGGTCGCCAGCTTGCGGGCAATCAGGTTAGGTGCGATATCATCCCCGATACGAATATCAAGATCGACACCTTCATTCACCATATCCACCAGACGGTCTTCAACATCGAACCTCAATTCTAACTGCGGGTAAGCTTTCGCCAGCGCAGAGAGTGCCGGAGCGACCACCCGGCGGCCAAAACCAAAGCTACTAATAATACGAAGCATCCCTTGTGGGATCTGCCGGGCATCAGATAACTCGTCCATCATCTGATCGACATCCTGCAGGATCCGCTGCGCCCATTCGTAGATCCGCTCCCCCTCTTCCGTGATGGTTACACGCCGCGTAGTCCGGTGCAGTAGCACCACATTCAGCGTCTGCTCCAGCAGGGCTACTCGCTTACTGATAAAAGCCGGTGATACGCCCAGCTCCTCGGCAACGGCGGCAAATCCCGCCCGGCGCGCAACCAGCATAAAGACGCGTAAATCATTTAGCAGCGGCAGATTATTCATGATCTGTGTTTTATGTTTCACCAGTTAGGGGGATTAACTATCAATCAGTCAATTATAGGATAAGGGGAAAGTCAATTTTGATGGCGTACAAGTGAGAGCTGCTATGAAGAAAACCTGTCGTATTGCCGCTATCCCCGGAGATGGCATCGGTAAAGAAGTCCTGCCTGAAGGCATTCATGTGTTACAGGCAGCCGCCGAGCGTTGGGGGTTGTCGCTCAGCTTTGAGCAAATGGAATGGGCGAGCTGCGAGTACTACACCCATCACGGCAAAATGATGCCGGATGACTGGCATGAGCAGTTGCAATCCTTTGATGCTATCTATTTTGGCGCCGTTGGCTGGCCGGACACCGTACCGGACCACATTTCATTATGGGGCTCGCTGCTTAAGTTTCGCCGCGAATTCGACCAGTACGTCAACCTGCGTCCGGTACGCCTGTTTCCGGGAGTCCCTTGCCCACTGGCGGGCAAGCAGCCAGGCGACATTGATTTCTACGTCGTACGCGAGAACACCGAGGGAGAATACTCTTCTCTCGGCGGGCGCGTGAGCGAAGGGACGGAACACGAGGTGGTTATCCAGGAATCGGTCTTCACCCGTCGCGGCGTGGATCGAATATTGCGTTACGCTTTCGAGCTGGCGCAAAACCGGCCACGCAAAACCCTGACCTCGGCGACCAAATCCAATGGTCTGGCCATCAGCATGCCTTACTGGGATGAGCGTGTTGAAGCAATGGCAGCTAACTATCCCGGGATCCGTTGGGATAAACAGCATATCGATATACTGTGCGCCCGCTTTGTGATGCAGCCGGAGCGTTTTGACGTTGTGGTTGCCTCCAACCTGTTCGGCGACATCCTCTCCGATCTGGGTCCGGCCTGTACCGGGACGATTGGCATCGCGCCTTCTGCCAACTTAAACCCAGAACGCACCTTCCCGTCCCTGTTCGAGCCGGTACATGGTTCGGCCCCCGATATCTACGGTAAAAACATCGCCAACCCTATTGCCACTATTTGGGCGGGTGCCATGATGCTGGACTTCCTTGGCAAGGGTGATGCCAACTATAAGGCTGCCCACGACGGCATTCTGGCGGCAATTGAGCACGTTATTGCCAGTGGCCCGAAAACGCCGGATATGAAAGGCAGCGCCACCACGCAACAGGTGGGTGAGGCCATCTGTCAGGCACTACGTTAGAGGTCAAACCACGAAATATGAGCCGCGTCACTGACGCGGCTTTTTTATGCGTTTTGCGAAGCCAATAACCTGCGCCAATTCACCTTTTATTATTTCCGTTCCGTGTTTTATTGCTTCACGCATCGGGCAATTGTTTAATTCATGTAAAGAACAAATAATAAAATTGTAAACACAAAGTAACTAACTCTACCCCTACAGCATGATAACAACGACAGGCTAATGCCATACGCGGGCAACTGTGCCCAGGAGATCCCATGTTGAGCAACGTCAAGAAAAAAGACATGCCGCTGATAGCCATCAGCCTGGTGGCTATTCTTTTCATCGCCGCCACACTTAGTCTCTTCCCTCAGCAGTCTGCACAAGTCGCAAATACCCTTTTTAACGGCGTTACCCGGATGCTGGGTTCCGCCGTGCAGATCCTGGTACTGATGGCCATGGGTCTGGTCGTCTGGCTGGCTATCAGCAAATACGGCAATATCCGTCTGGGAGAAGGTAAAGCGGAATACAGCACGCTCTCCTGGCTGTTTATGTTTATATGCGCCGGATTAGGCTCCTCCACGCTCTACTGGGGCGTTGCTGAGTGGGCCTATTATTACCAGACCCCGGGTCTGAATATCGCACCGCACTCGCAAAAAGCGCTGGAATTCAGTCTACCCTACTCCTTTTTCCATTGGGGGATCAGCGCATGGGCGACCTACACGTTGGCTTCATTAACCATGGCCTACCATTTCCATGTGCGTAAAAACAAAGGACTAAGCCTGTCCGGGATTATCGCCGCCATCACCGGCGTGCATCCGCAGGGCGTCTGGGGTCGCCTGGTTGACCTGATGTTCCTGATCGCGACAGTTGGCGCGTTAACCATCTCTCTGGTCGTCACCGCCGCCACCTTTACCCGCGGTTTGTCTGCCCTGACGGGGTTACCGGATAACTTCACGGTGCAGGCGTTTGTCATCCTGTTCTCCGGCGGCATTTTCTGCCTGAGCTCCTGGATTGGCATCAATAACGGCTTGCAACGTCTGAGCAAAATGGTCGGCTGGGGGGCGTTTTTACTGCCGCTGCTGGTGCTGATCGTCGGCCCGACCGAGTTCATTACTAACAACATCATCAACGCCATCGGCCTGACGACACAAAACTTTTTGCAAATGAGCCTCTTCACCGACCCGCTTGGCAACGGTGAGTTCACCCGTAACTGGACGGTGTTCTACTGGCTGTGGTGGATCTCCTACACCCCTGGCGTGGCAATGTTTGTCACTCGCGTATCCCGTGGTCGCAAAATCAAAGAGGTTATCTGGGCATTAATCCTCGGTAGCACCGTTGGCTGCTGGTTCTTCTTTGGCGTGATGGAAAGCTACTCCATTCACCAGTTTGTGAACGGCGTGATCGACGTACCGCAGGTTATGGCGACGCTGGGCGGTGAGACGGCCGTACAGCAAGTGTTGATGTCGTTGCCTGCCGGGAAACTGTTTCTGGTGGCGTACCTGGCGATCATGATTATATTCCTCGCCTCACACATGGATGCCGTCGCCTACACCATGGCGGCCACCAGCACGCGCAACCTGCAGGAAGGGGAAGACCCGCAGCGTGGCCTACGTTTGTTTTGGTGCGTGGTCATCACCCTGATCCCATTATCGATTTTGTTCACCGGCGCCTCCCTGGAAACCATGAAGACCACGGTGGTTCTGACCGCTCTTCCATTCCTCGCCATCCTGTTGGTGAAGGTTGGCGGTTTTCTTCGCTGGTTACGGCAGGACTATGCCCATGTTCCTGCGCATCAAATTGAAAGTCATCTTCCCGAAGCGCCAGTTGACGTACCGATCGCGCCACCTGCCGGGACACTACTCAAAGGCGACAATTAAGCGCCAGTACAAAAATCCTCTTACTCACAAATTAAAGGTATTCCAATGAGCAATCTGAGCCCTGAGTTTATTCTGCCGCAAAATTTCTGTGCCAACCCACAGGATGCCTGGACTATCCCGGCCCGGTTCTATACCGACCATCAGGCTTTTGAACATGAACAAGAGAAGGTGTTCGCTAAAAGCTGGATTTGCGTCGCCCACAGTAGCGAACTGGCGAAACCCAATGATTATGTTACCCGAGAAGTGATTGGCGAGAATATCGTGTTGGTACGGGGTCGCGATAACGTGCTGCGGGCATTCTACAACGTCTGCCCGCATCGCGGTCATCAGTTGTTGAGCGGCGAGGGGAAAGCGAAAAATGTGATTACCTGCCCTTATCACGCATGGGCGTTCAAACTTGACGGCAATCTGGCGCATGCGCGTAACTGCGAAAACGTCGCCAACTTCGACAGCGAAAAAGCGCACCTTACACCGGTACGTCTGGAAGAATATGCCGGATTCGTGTTTATTAACATGGACCCGAACGCGGGCAGCGTGGAAGAACAACTCCCTGGTCTTGCGGACAAAGTTATCGAAGCCTGCCCAGACGTCCATGACCTGAAACTTGCTGCGCGCTTTACTACCCGTACCCCGGCCAACTGGAAGAATATTGTCGATAACTATCTGGAGTGCTACCACTGCGGCCCGGCCCATCCAGGTTTTTCCGACTCGGTTCAGGTTGACCGTTACTGGCACACCATGCACGGCAACTGGACACTGCAATACGGTTTCGCCAAACCCTCAGAGCAGTCATTTAAGTTCGAAGAAGGGGTTGATGCCGCCTTCCACGGTTTCTGGTTGTGGCCGTGCACCATGCTCAACGTAACGCCAATCAAAGGCATGATGACCGTTATCTACGAATTCCCGGTAGATGCGGAAACCACGCTGCAAAACTATGACATCTACTTCACCAACGAAGAGCTGACCGAAGAGCAGAAACAACTGATCGAATGGTATCGCAATGTCTTTCGTCCTGAAGATTTACGTCTGGTTGAAAGCGTACAAAAAGGGCTGAAATCGCGCGGGTATCGTGGCCAGGGACGCATTATGGCGGACGCCAGCGGCAGCGGCATCTCCGAGCATGGCATTGCCCATTTCCATAATCTGGTCGCCCAGGTGTTTCAGGAATAACCCGAGGCTGTTACGACAGGTTCCGGCGCGGCGCTGAGCGGCGTCGGAAAGATTTTTTTGGGAGGCCGCAATGTCTGATTATCACATGCTAGAAGTCCGGGTCAGCCGGATTGAGAGGATTACCGCGCAGGTAAAATGTTTCACCTTAACGCCGACCTCAGGCGAGTCATTGCCTGCGTTTCAGGGTGGCAGCCATATTTTCGTGCAGATGCGCGATGGCGAGAACCTGTACAGCAATGCGTACTCGCTGATGAGTTCACCACGCGATACGAGCGCCTGGAAAATCGCCGTTCGACTGGAGGAAACGTCAAAAGGCGGCTCACGTTACCTGCATCAAAACGTGAAGCCCGGCGACACGCTCACGATCTCCACACCAAACAATCTCTTCGCTCTCGTCCCTCAGGCACAACGACATCTGTTGATTGCCGGAGGTATCGGCATCACACCTTTTTTATCGCAGATCCCGGAGCTGGAACAATCTCAGGCGCAATGGCAACTGCACTATTGCTCTCCCAGCCAGGAGAACTGCGCGTTTCATGACGAACTCATGCAACATCCCAGCGCCGATCGCATTCATCTGCATCTGTCGAGCGCAGGTACCCGCCTCGATTTAGCGCGTCTGCTGGCAGATGTTGAACCCGGCACGCATATCTATACCTGCGGCCCTGCGGTGCTCAACGATGCCGTCAGAGAAACGGCTTCCCGCCTTGGGTTGGACAGCAATACGCTACATTTTGAACAATTTGCCGTGGAAGAGAAAGGCGGCGACGCCTTCACCCTGGTGCTGGCGCGTTCCGGGCGCGAGTTTGTGGTCCCGGATGATATGACCATTTTGCAGGTTATCGAAAATAACAAAGCCGCCCGAGTTGAATGCCTGTGCCGGGAAGGTGTTTGCGGCACCTGCGAAACGACGATTCTCGAAGGGGAAGCGGATCACCGCGATCAGTATTTCAGCGACGACGAAAAAGCCAGCCAGCAAAGCATGCTCATCTGCTGCTCGCGCGCCAAAGGTAAGCGCCTGGTGCTCGATCTGTAGCGTTGCGCAGGCCGGGTCGCACGTTTGCTGACCCGGCGAGTCTGGTGAGTTACTGCGGGTATTCCTGCAGCAGCGCGTTGAGACGATCGGACATCAGTTCGCCACGCCAGCCGGAAACCAGCTCTGGCAGGGATTGCTGCGGCTTTAATTTCCAGTGCCAGTTGAGCAACTGGTTGATCTGGCGACGCGAAGCAAGAAGCTCGACGCTGAGATTATGTTCCGCACTCACCTCAGCTACCAGCGCTTTGATGGCTTTGAACGCCTTGCGATGCCCTGGCATATCCATCAAATTCAGCAGCGGCTGCGGCAGCGACTCTTCCGGTAAAGCCTGTGCCTTTTCTACCAGGGCGATCAGTGTTTTACCGTGGAAACGAATTTCGCTCCCGGAAAGACCCAGGCTATCCAGTTCACCCAGGCTGCCCGGCATATAACGAGCCACCGCCCATAGGTGCTCTTCACGCACCACGAAGTTTACCGCCAGATCGCGCTCGCGTGCTTTACGCAGTCGCCAGTCGGCAAGCAGTTGCAGGCAGGCTAGCTGACGGGTGCGCAGTTGCCACGCGTTGGTGATGTCGCGCCAGGCGTCTTCCGGCGCCAGAATCTCCTGGCGACGCTGCTGCATTAAGCGGCATTCGTCCAGCGCGGCCGGCAGCCAGCCGCTGGCTTCGGTTTCAGCCATCAGCGTTGTGGTGATCGGTAACAGATACCAAACGTCAGCCGCCGCGTATTCACACTGACGCTCGGTCAGCGGTCTGGCCAGCCAGTCGGTACGCGATTCGCTTTTGTCGAGCGCCACACCCGTAAACTCTTCCACCATCGAAGCAAAGCCCCATGACAGCGGACGACCGCAAAACGCGGCCAGGATTTGTGTGTCAATCAACGGCTGTGGAAGTTCGCCAAAAGCGTTGAGAAACACTTCCAGGTCTTCACTTCCCGCATGCAGGAATTTAGTGATGGCGGTATCACGCAGAATATCGCGCAAAGGCGACCAATCGGTGATCCCCAGGGGATCAATCAGAGCAACGTGTTTGCCATCAAACAGCTGGATCAGCCCCAACTGCGGATAATAGGTACGTGTGCGAACAAATTCGGTATCCAGGGCTATTGCCGGAAATTCACGGACGGCTTCGCACAGCGTGGCTAACGCGTCGTCCGTGGTGATCATTTGATAATTCAAATCGTGCTCTCTTAGGTTTGCGCCAAAAAAAACGCCGGATTACCCGGCGTTTTCTATTGGCTGACTTAACGCTCAGCCTTTATTGTCCACTTTGGCGCGTGCTTCGTCACGTAATTCTCGTCGCAAAATTTTACCGACGTTAGATTTCGGCAACTCGTCGCGAAACTCCACCAGCTTCGGTACTTTATAGCCCGTCAGGTGACGACGACAGAAAGTGACCAGCGCCTCATCAGTTAACGAGGCATCTTTCTTCACTACGAAAATTTTCACCGCTTCACCGCTACTGCCCGACGGAACGCCAACCGCGGCCACTTCCTGCACGCCAGGATGTTGCATAACCACGTCTTCAATTTCGTTTGGATAGACGTTAAAGCCGGACACCAGGATCATATCTTTCTTACGATCGACAATACGCAGGAAGCCTTCATCATCCATCACTGCAATATCGCCAGTGTGCAGCCAGCCGTCTTTGACGATTTCGTCGGTGGCATCTGGTCGCTGCCAGTAGCCCAGCATCACCTGCGGACCTTTCACGCACAGTTCGCCCGGTTCTCCCGGCGGCACTTCGTTATCGTCGTCATCCACCAGTTTGACCTCGGTGGAAGGGACCGGTAACCCGATACTGCCGCTGTGGTAGTCGATATCGTGAGGGTTGACGCTCACCAGAGGGGCACACTCCGTCAGGCCATAGCCTTCCAGCAGATACTGACCGGTCAGCTTCACCCAACGTTCAGCTACCGCCTGTTGAACCGGCATCCCGCCGCCGGCCGAAAGGTGCAGTGACGAGAAATCCAGTTGTTGGAACTCTTTGTTATTCAGCAGCGCGTTAAACAGCGTATTAACGCCGGTCATCGCGGTGAACGGATACTTCGCCAGCTCTTTTACCAGTCCCGGAATATCACGCGGGTTGGTAATCAGCAGGTTTTGACCGCCCAGCTCAATAAACAGCAGACAGTTCATCGTCAGCGCAAAAATGTGATACAGCGGTAGGGCCGTCACCACCAGTTCTTTACCCGGATGCAGCAACGGGCCATAAGTGGCGTTAACCTGCTCAAGGTTAGCCAGCATGTTGCGGTGCGTGAGCATCGCGCCCTTCGCCACGCCGGTAGTCCCGCCGGTATATTGCAGGAACGCCAGATCTTCCGACACCACTTCAGGCTTCACATACTGCATGCGATAACCGTTTTGCAGCGCACTACGAAATGAGATGGCATCCGGCAGGTGATATTTCGGCACCAGACGCTTGATATACTTGACGACAAAGTTAACCAACGTCCCTTTTGCGGTCGACAGCTGATCGCCCATACGCGTCAGGATCACGTGTTCCACCGACGTTTTGTCGACGACTTTTTCCAGCGTGTGGGCAAAGTTAGACACGATGACAATCGCCGACGCGCCGCTGTCGTTGAGCTGATGTTCCAGCTCGCGAGGCGTGTACAGCGGGTTCACGTTCACGACGATCATGCCGGCACGTAAAATCCCAAACAGTGCTACCGGATATTGCAGCAGGTTCGGCATCATCAGTGCGACGCGATCGCCCTTTTTCAGCCCGAGTCCCTGTTGTAAATAGGCTGCAAATGCCCGGCTACGCTCTTCAAGCTTGCGGAAGGTCATCACCTCCCCCATGTTTACAAACGCGGGCTGATCGGCATACCGTCTTACTGAGTGTTCAAAGAGTTCCACCAGGGATTGATAACGGTCAGGATTGATCTCCGCAGGAACACCAGCGGGATAACGGTTAAGCCAAACCTTTTTCAATACATCACCTCTAAAATGCGTATTCGTCGTCATCACAACCCCAGGCAATAAACAAACTGTTAACATAATATTAACTCAGCGTACCAGTTTGTTTATTACACAACGACAAGGTTGCGAAGCACGTCACTATTTATTTTTCTTATATCCACGTTAATGCAGAAACAGCGGACGAGCCGCTGTTTCTTTTACTCATAAAACAAAGAGTTACTCAGTTACTATGGTCTGAACCTGTGCCGGGCCGGGATTGTACCATCCCCATCCACCGTAGCCACCGTAAGGCCAGCCACGCGCACCGTAGAACCAGGGGTCGATCGGCTGCGGTGGCATAACAATTTGCTGAGTAATATGCCAGCGTTTATAGCCAGTTACCTGCATCAGCATGAATTTATACGGCGTATTACCGATTTTCCCGTCCACAGTACCGCTAATCGGACCGACGACGGTGACCAGTTGACCGCGGAAGTCTACCGGGTCGAGGAAGCCATTTACATCAGCATAAATTCGCCCGCGGGAGGCTTCGCCCAGCACGGGTCGCGCCCCACTATCAAGAGGAACAGTGGCAATTTCCAGACGGGATTTCCCCTGCTGGTTCTGAATATCCACTACTTTGCCGCCGAAACGCGCTTCCTGTCCGACATACAGCTGCGGCGCGTTCATCACCCGCATCAGATCCTGCTGCGGCGTAGGGCTTGAACCTTTAATCGCGTCCGGAATGGTGACACAGCCACTAAGCATTAACGCGAATGCGCCCGCCAACACACCTTTCAATAACTGCTTTTGCACCGCCATATTGCGACTCCCTTTTCTTAGCTTCTGCCCCGACCCATTCACAATGCTGCGCACTGACGTCTGTGCGAATTAACCGGGGATGTACTACTAAGATTCATTCTTTACCGGGAAGTTTCTTCCACGCCACGGTGTTACGTAAATAAACCGGTTCCGCATGTTCAACCGCCACGGTCTTACCGGCAGCCAGCATTTGCGTGGCGACAGGCAGCATATCTTCAGCCGCCGGAAGTAAAACATCGCCATCGCTCAGCGTTAGACCGCTGTCTTTACCAAGCTCAGGCCAGGCAGGCCAGCCCGTTCCGACCGTGACCCACTCGCCGGACAGTTGCAGTAAACGCGCATGCACCTGCTCGGGGGTTAGCACCGCTTCGGTTTCTTCACCTTGCCAGTTGCCGTTCTCATCTCGCTGGTATTCGGCCCAGTAGACTTCGCCCATTCGCGCGTCAATCGCGGCCAGTACGCGGGCCGCGCCCGACTTACGCCAGGCCCCCTGCGCCATTGTCGCCAGGGTGGAGACGCCGATCATCGGTAAATTCGCGCCTAACGCCAGCCCCTGAGCAATGCCAATCCCAATACGTACACCGGTGAAACTGCCGGGACCGCGACCAAACGCCAGAGCGTCGATATCGGTTAACGTGAGATTGCCAGCGGCCAGGATTTCCTCGACCATTGGTAAAATTCGTTGGGTGTGTTCTCGTGGGCAAAGCTCGAAATGAGCCTTGATAGTACCGTCATTCCACAGGGCAACAGAGCACGCCTCTGTGGCGGTATCGATAGCCAGAATTCGCATGAGTGTTTGTGATCAGATCAATAAATTTGGCGCGCATCTTACCACACTTCGTAACAAATTACTCAGTCGTTGGTATGGCAAGAAAACGAACAGCGCGAGCAATATCACGCGTCCGCGGCGCAGGCGGAAGGCTTGCCAGGAAGGTGGCGCCATAAGGTCGCATCACCAGACGGTTGTCGCAAATCACCAGCACCCCGCGGTCGTCGGCGTCACGAATCAGACGCCCCACGCCCTGTTTCAGGGTGATTACCGCATCCGGCAACTGAACGTCTTCAAACGGATCGCCGCCGCGCAAACGGCAGTCCTCCATCCGCGCTTTTAACAGCGGATCGTCCGGCGAAGTGAATGGCAGTTTATCGATAATCACCAGCGACAGCGTATCGCCTCGCACGTCCACCCCTTCCCAAAAGCTGCTGGTGGCAACCAGTAATGCATTACCAGCGCTGACAAACTGCTGTAACAGTTGCCCTTTACTGGTTTCGCCCTGCAGCAACACCGGAAGGGTCATGGTGGCACGGAATTGTTCCGCCAGATCGCGCATCATCGCGTGCGAGGTACACAGCATAAAGCAGCGACCGTTGTTCGCTTCGATAATGGGACGCAGCATGGATGCCAGCTGACGCGCAGCCCCCGGTTGGTTGGTTTGCGGGAGATTACGCGGCACGCACAGCAGTGCCTGGCGGGTGTAATCAAATGGACTTGGCAGCAGCATCGACTCGGCATCTTCAATACCCAGCCGCGCGGTGAAATGATGAAGATCATCGTTTACCGAAAGCGTCGCGGAGGTAAAAATCCAGCAGCCCGGCTTCTGTTCCATCACTTCTTTGAATTTATCCGCCACCGTGAGCGGCGTCAGCGCAAGGGTGAAATGGCGCGAGGTGCATTCATACCAGTAGCTGAAACCTGGCTGGTTGATCTCTTTCAGGCGCTTCAGACGAGTACGGTAAAGCGTGGCACGTTCAAACGCGGCATCCAGCAAGGCGGAACGTCCGAGAGACAGTTTCGCCACGTCGTAACATAGCTCCAGCGTGTCATCGAGCAACAAAAACGCGCGCTGCACGCGCGGGTCTGCCAGCAGTTCCCGCAAGTTGCCGCGATAGCCCGGCTCGCCCAGTTGCAGGCGGAAGTCCTGCGCGTTTTGCGCCAGCCGGTCGGCGCATTTTTGAAGCTGCTGAGTGTCTTTCAGCTCGGTGCGATAGGCAATAGTGATGTCTTTCGCCAGATCCAACAGTTGGCGGCTGGAGAGCGATTGACCAAAGTACTGGCTGGCGATATCCGGTAACTGATGCGCTTCATCGAAGATCATCACTTCAGCTTCTGGGATCAGCTCGCCAAACCCACTCTCTTTCACCACCATATCCGCGAGAAACAGATGGTGGTTTACCACGACGACATCGGCATCCATCGCCTTCTTGCGCGCTTTAACAACAAAGCACTCTTTGTACAGCGGGCAGTCGCTCCCAAGGCAATTATCGTTTGTGCTCGTCACCAGCGGCCAGGCCTGAGAGTCTTCCGCCACGCTGACGCAGGTGCTGATGTCACCATCAAGAGTTTGATTTGACCAGGAACGTAGCAGAATGACGTCACTTAACGTTTGTACCGGCAGGTCACCGCCCGCCAGCGCCTGTTGTTCGAGACGCTCAAGACACAGATAGTTTGAACGCCCTTTCAGCAGCGCCAGTTTACCGGTGAACTCCAGAGCTTTCGCAACGGTGGGTAGATCACGGCTGTATAGCTGATCCTGCAACGCTTTCGAGCCCGTGGAGACGATCACTTTCTTTCCGGCACGCAGCGCAGGGGCAAGATAAGCGTAGGTTTTACCCGTTCCTGTTCCGGCTTCGACAACAAGCGGCTGTGATTTTTCGATAGCATGACTGACGGCGAAGGCCATCTGCCGCTGTGGTTCACGCGGTTTAAAACCGGGTATCGCTTTAGCCAACTGACCGTCTGCTGCAAAATCGTCCGTCACACTGCCCCCTGTTCATTTGAACAGGGATTATGTCAGGCCAGCGGCGCTTTCGCCAGTTGAAGAGGTGACGTGGGCACAACATTATGGCAGTCTTGGCGCAACACGAAGCCATTATGAAAAAACGTAAATGAGGAATGATTTATGACGATTGTGCGCATTGATGCCGAAGCGCGTTGGTCCGATGTGGTTATCCACAACAACACCTTGTACTACACCGGCGTACCGGAAAATCTGGATGCCGACGCCTTTGAGCAAACGGCAAATACGCTGGCGCAAATTGATGCGGTGCTGGAAAAACAGGGCAGCAACAAGTCACGTATTCTTGATGCCACCCTCTTCCTGGCAGACAAAAACGATTTTGCCGCCATGAACAAAGCCTGGGACGCATGGGTTGTTGCTGGTCACGCGCCGGTACGTTGTACCGTTCAGGCCGGGTTAATGAACCCCAAATACAAAGTTGAAATTAAGATTATCGCTGCGGTATAAACGGCGTTATTCGTCTTCATCTTCAAAACGCGCCACGATCCGCTCGCCGGTATGGCTGGCGCGTAATTCAGCAGCCACTTTCGTAATCGCTTCGCCACTGCTCATCCCCTGGGATATCAGTTCATGAATGCGTTCAACCGCCTGTTGCTGCTGATCGTGCGTGAGTGAAGGTAAACCTGCAATCATGGTGAACTCCTGCTAAATTATTAGCGCTAATTATTTCATGCTACCCGGCACATAGCCAGTGAAGTAGCAACGAGTCAGGACTGATGAAGACGTTATCTCCCGCTGTAATCACACTCCCCTGGCGTCTGGACGCCGCTGAGCACTATTTTGCCACATTAAGCCACCAGCCCTGGGCCATGCTTTTGCATTCAGGCCATGCCGACCATCCGCATAATCGCTTTGATATTCTGGTCGCCGATCCCATCAAAACGCTGGTCACACGCGCAGAAGAGACCGTTGTGCATGACCATGACGGCACTATGCAGACGGTTGATGATCCGATGACGGTTTTACGTTCGGCGCTGACATCACTGACGATTCAGCCCGATTATCATCCCGATTACCCATTCCAGGGAGGCGCACTGGGTCTGTTCGGTTATGACTTAGGCCGTCGTTTTGAATCTCTGCCAACGCAAGCCGAACAGGATATCACGCTACCGGACATGGCGGTTGGCATTTACGATTGGGCGCTGATTGTCGATCATCAGTTGCAAAGGGTGTCGCTACTTAGCCACGCCGATGTACAAGCACGACGCCGTTGGCTGGAAAATCAACAGATACCCGTGCGCGAACCCTTTTCGTTAACCTCCTCGTGGCGGTCCAACATGACCCGCTCGCAGTACGGTGAAAAGTTCCGTCAGGTGCAGCATTATCTGCACAGCGGCGATTGCTATCAGGTCAATCTTGCCCAGCGCTTTCAGGCGCATTATCAAGGAGATGAGTGGTTGGCGTTTTTACGTCTCAACCATGCGAACCGCGCCCCGTTCAGTGCATTTTTACGTCTTGAGGAAGGGGCGATTCTCAGCCTTTCTCCTGAACGGTTTATTCTGCTGGAAAACCAGCACATTCAGACGCGCCCGATTAAAGGCACGTTACCCAGGCTTGAAGATGCCGATGCCGATCGTCTACAGGCGCAATCACTGGCGAACTCGCCAAAAGATCAGGCGGAAAACCTGATGATTGTCGATTTAATGCGTAATGATATCGGTCGTGTTGCCGAACCCGGTTCGGTAAAGGTTCCGGAACTGTTTGTTGTCGAACCATTCCCTGCCGTTCATCATTTGGTCAGCACCATTACCGCGCGTCTGCCAGCGTCATTGCACGCCACCGACCTGCTGCGCGCTGCCTTCCCCGGCGGTTCTATTACTGGTGCGCCAAAAGTGCGGGCAATGGAAATTATTGACGAACTGGAACCGCAAAGACGCAACGCCTGGTGCGGTAGCATTGGCTATCTGAGCTTTTGCGGCAATATGGATACCAGCATCACCATTCGCACGCTGACAGCCACCAACGGACACATTTATTGTTCCGCTGGCGGTGGCATTGTGGCGGACAGCCTGGAAGATGCGGAGTACCAGGAAACGTTTGATAAAGTGAATCGTATTTTGCACCAACTGGAGAACTGACACGTGGAATACAGCAGCCTGACGCTTGATGATTTTTTATCGCGCTTTCAACTCCTGCGCCCGCAGGTCAATCATGCCGCGTTAAACCAGCGTCAGGCCGCCGTACTGATCCCCGTCGTGCGTCGTGCGCAGCCGGGGTTGCTGTTAACTCAGCGATCCGTTCATCTGCGCAAGCACGCCGGACAGGTCGCCTTTCCCGGCGGCGCGGTGGATAGCAGCGATGCCTCGTTAATAGCCGCCGCCCTTCGCGAAGCGCAGGAAGAAGTGGCGATCCCACCATCTTGTGTTGAGGTGATTGGCGTTCTGCCGCCGGTCGACAGCGTTACCGGCTTCCAGGTCACGCCGGTGGTAGGCATTATCCCGCCCAATTTGCCGTATCGCGCAAGTGTTGATGAAGTTTCCGCCGTGTTCGAAATGCCGCTGGCACAAGCCCTGCATTTGGGTCGTTATCACCCGCTGGATATCTACCGTCGCGGCGATTCACATCGTGTATGGCTTTCGTGGTATGAGCAATATTTCGTCTGGGGAATGACCGCCGGAATAATTCGTGAGCTGGCACTGCAAATTGGCGCCAAGCCCTGACTATACTTATCTTTACGCACACCCTAGACAACTTGAAACTAAGGTCGCAACATTAGTAAAACCGCGGTTATCTATTAGTTTAATTCATGTGAATAGTTAAGCCGGTCGCCGCGTTCCCTCTTACACTATGCGCAGTTATAACATCGTTACTGGAAACCCCAGTCGCCCTGTAGGAGTATTATCGTGATTAGTCTATTCGACATGTTTAAGGTGGGGATTGGTCCCTCATCTTCCCATACCGTAGGGCCTATGAAGGCGGGTAAACAGTTCGTCGATGACCTGGTCGAAAAAGGATTACTGGACAGCGTTACTCGTGTCGCCGTCGACGTGTATGGTTCATTGTCGCTCACGGGTAAAGGTCACCACACCGATATCGCCATTATTATGGGTCTGGCGGGCAATGAGCCTGCTACCGTGGATATTGACAGCATCCCCGGATTTATCCGCGACGTAGAAACGCGTGGACGCTTGCTGCTGGCGCAGGGTCAGCACGAAGTGGATTTCCCGCAGAATGACGGGATGCGTTTTCACAACGGCAACCTGCCGCTGCATGAAAACGGAATGCAGATCCACGCATACAGTGGCGAAACCGTCATTTACAGCAAAACCTACTACTCCATCGGCGGTGGATTCATCGTTGATGAAGAACATTTTGGGCAGGATTCCGCGGGCGAGGTCAGTGTGCCTTATCCGTTCAAATCCGCCACTGAAATGCTGGAATACTGCAACAGCACCGGCCTGTCTCTCTCTGGCATGGCGATGCAGAACGAACTTGCTCTGCACAGTAAAAAAGAGATTGAAGAGTACTTTGGTAACGTCTGGCAAACCATGCAGGCTTGTATAGATCGTGGAATGAATACCGAAGGCGTGCTGCCGGGTCCGCTGCGCGTTCCTCGTCGTGCTTCAGCCCTGCGTCGTATGCTGGTTTCCAGCGATAAGCTGTCCAACGATCCGATGAACGTGATCGACTGGGTGAACATGTTCGCGCTGGCTGTTAACGAAGAAAATGCCGCGGGTGGTCGCGTAGTCACTGCGCCAACCAACGGCGCCTGCGGTATCGTGCCTGCGGTTCTTGCCTATTACGATCATTTCATCGAGTCCGTCAGCCCGGATATCTATACCCGTTATTTCCTGGCGGCCGGCGCGATTGGCGCGTTGTACAAAATGAACGCGTCTATCTCCGGTGCCGAAGTGGGTTGTCAGGGTGAAGTGGGCGTAGCCTGTTCCATGGCTGCTGCGGGTTTGGCTGAACTGTTAGGCGCAAGCCCTGAGCAGGTGTGTGTGGCTGCTGAAATCGGCATGGAACATAACCTCGGCTTAACCTGCGATCCGGTTGCGGGACAGGTACAGGTTCCGTGCATCGAACGTAATGCCATTGCTTCAGTGAAGGCGATCAACGCTGCGCGTATGGCAATGCGCCGTACCAGCGCTCCGCGCGTCTCGCTGGATAAAGTCATTGAGACCATGTACGAAACAGGTAAAGACATGAACGCCAAATACCGTGAAACGTCACGCGGTGGCCTGGCAATCAAAGTTCAATGTGACTAATACTTATTTTTCGCCCATCTGCGACGGATGGGCGAATTTGCCCCCTCTCCCTCGTCTGCCGTAATTTTCCCCACTACACTTGCTCTGTCGCTGTTGGCTACTGTGACCAACGGCTTATCGGGCGGCCCGCATGCAAACAACGCAAAGGATCATCAAGAATTATCGCCGGAATCGCTTAATCGTCTGCACATTATGTGCACTACTGACGCTCATTCTCACATTAACTGTCCGATTTATTTCGGAGCGTAATTTAAATCATCGCAATATCGTTACCTTTGCCAACCACGCCGTTGAAGAGCTGGATGACATACTTTTGCCCCTGCAGACCGGACGCGATGTCCTGCTACCGCTGATTGGGCTTCCCTGCTCCGTAGCACGTTTACCCTTGAGTAAACATGCAGCCAGACTGCAAACAGTACGTTCTATCAGCCTGATTCAACGCGGCGTTCTTTATTGTTCCAGCATTTTTGGCTATCGCAATGTGCCTATCCGTCAACTGGAGCCTGAATTACCCAGTCGGGAGCCGCAATTGCTGCTCTCTACCGACCACTCGTTGATTAAGGGCAGTCCGATTCTGACGCAATGGTATCCATCATCTGCCGATGGCTCAGATGGTATGCTGGAAATCGTTAATATTGATTTATTAGCGTCCATGCTGCTTGAACCCCAGCCACCGCAAATTACCCATGCCAGCTTAACCGTCGGTAATCGCCATTTGCTATATGGACAAGGTGTTGTCGATACACTCCCTGAACTGAATAATGAAAAACGCTACCAGCTCTCCTCGCAACATTTCCCCTTTACCATCAGCGTCACCGGCCCGGGCGCCAGCGAACTGGCTATAGAACATCTGCCAACACAACTGCCGCTGGCGGTGCTCCTAAGTTTTTTAGTGGGCTACCTGGCATGGCTGGCGACCGCCAGCAGAATGAGTTTCTCCTGGGAGATAAATCTGGCCCTTGCCGCTCGAGAATTCGAGCTGTTTTGCCAGCCGCTACTTAATGCGCGAACCCAGCAATGTATGGGAGTGGAAATCCTTTTACGCTGGAATAACCCGCGCCAGGGCTGGATCGCTCCCGAAGTGTTTATTCCCATCGCAGAAGAGCACAACCTGATTGTGCCGCTTACCCGTCATGTCATCGCAGAAACCATTCAGCAACGGCACGTATTCCCGATGAACAGCCAGTTTCATATTGGGATTAATGTTGCCGCCAGCCATTTTCGTAACGGTACACTGCTAAAAGATCTCAACCATTACTGGTTCAGCCAGCATCCTGTTCAGCAGTTGGTTATCGAACTCACCGAACGCGATGCGTTACGGGATGTGGATTATCGGGTCGTGCGCGAGTTAAATCGGCTTGGCGTAAAGCTGGCAATTGACGATTTCGGCACCGGCAACAGCTCGCTCTCCTGGCTGGAAAAACTTCGCCCGGATGTGCTGAAGATTGATAAATCATTTACTTCGGCAATCGGAACAGATGCCGTGAATTCAACCGTCACAGACATCATTATCGCTCTGGGGAAAAAACTGAATATCGAACTGGTGGCGGAAGGCGTTGAAACTCAGGCGCAGGCACAGCATTTGCGCCGACACGGCGTACATTTATTGCAAGGTTTTTTGTATGCCAAGCCGATGCCACTGCGTGATTTTCCCAAATGGCTGGCGGGCAGCACATTGCCGCCCACCCGGCATAACGGGCGACACAGTATGCCCGTTATGCCGTTTCGCTAACCCCGGTTACTCGTCTTCGTCGTGAGCGGGTTGTTCTTTAACAATGCGAACTAAATCCACACGATAGTCATTCGCTTCGACAATCGTAATGCTCAACGGTGCAACATCGATAACATCACCTACGCGTGGAATATGACCGTTAACCGCAATGACTAAACCAGCCACCGTGGCAATGTCTTCATCTTCATTCACTAACGTATCCACGTCCAGCGCCTGTTGCAACGCATGCAGATCGGTACCACCTTTCACCAACCAACCGCCTGCATCAGCAATAATTTCAGGCGTTTCATCGGCATCCGGGAATTCACCGGCAATAGCTTCTAATACGTCCAGCGGCGTGACCAGCCCCTGAACAACACCAAACTCGTTAGTGACAATAACAAAGCTGCCTCGGGCGCGTCGCAGAACACCTAACAGATTGATAGGATCCAGCGTTTCCGGGACAATGATAGCCGGAGACGCAGAGGCAATGGCCGCCACATCCACCCCTTCTTCCAGCGCCACCAGCAGCTCTTTAGCACGCACAATACCGATGATTTCGTCCAGTTCGCCACGACACACCGGGAACAGGCTGTGTGGTGACGAGAGCAATTGCTCGCGAATTTCCGCCACGCTCAGGTCTGCATCAACCCAGCTAATTTCGCCACGAGGTGTCATAATGCCGCGTAATGAACGCGACGCCAGAGAAAGGACGCCGTTGATCATATAGCGTTCTTCTTCCACAAATGCGCCTTCCGGGACGGGAACCGGCACCGGGTTGTCGGATTCCATCTGCGCGCTGGCCTGACTTTTACCGCCCATCAGACGCAGGATTGCATCGGCAGTGCGCGCACGCAGCGGCAGCGTCGACTGGTGGCGAATAAAGTTCCGACGGGCAATCTGGTTAAACAACTCAATGATGATTGAGAAGCCAATCGCCGCATACAGATAGCCTTTCGGAATATGGAAGCCAAACCCTTCGGCAACCAGGCTCAGACCAATCATTAACAGGAAGCTCAGACACAGCACCACCACCGTCGGATGTTGGTTCACAAATCGTGTCAGCGGCTTAGAAGCCAGCAGCATCACGGCCATAGCAATCACGACCGCCGCCATCATCACCGGCAGATGGTTGACCATACCGACCGCCGTAATAACAGCATCCAGCGAGAACACCGCATCGAGGATGACAATCTGCGTCACGACAACCCAAAAACTCGCATACCCTTTTGCCTGGCCGGTATCATGTTCACGGTTTTCCAGCCGCTCATGCAGCTCTGTCGTGGCCTTGAACAAGAGGAAAATCCCCCCCAGCAGCATAATCAGATCGCGCCCGGAGAACGCATAGTCCATTACCGTAAACAGCGGCTTAGTTAGCGTCACCATCCACGAAATCACGGACAACAAGCCCAGGCGCATAATCAGTGCCAGTGACAAACCTATTAAACGCGCTTTATCTCGCTGTTTTGGCGGCAGCTTATCAGCCAGGATCGCAATGAAGACCAGGTTATCAATACCCAGAACAATTTCGAGAACGACAAGCGTGAGCAAACCCACCCAAATCTGCGGGTCCATTAATAATTCCATGACAAGCTCCTGCTTAAGGAATGACCAAACTGCGCGCTGAGGATCTCAGGCGTTAAAGCGACATGCAGAGGAAATTTGTGGCAAAAAGTGCCAATCTGACAGGCTTGATACGGCCTGATAGTGAAATGACGTCGGTGACGATCCATATGGTGAGCTACTGCCCTATACTCCTGAGTAATTAAACCGATGCTAAACATAACAGAGACAACCGTTTTTTAGCAAAGATTTACTTTCCTTTGCAATAAGTTGTTTCGGATATATTTTACCCTTCGAAATTTCTTTTCATCGGAAGTTAAATTACGGATCTTCATCACATAAAATATTTTTTTCGATATCTAAAATAATTCACGAAAATCATAGGTTTTTCTTTGTAACCCTTATCTGAATCGATTCGATTGCGGACGACGATTCAAATACATCTTCATGTTGATGTGTTAACGATAATAAAGGAGGTAGCAAGTGACCATTGCTATTGTAATAGGCACACATGGTTGGGCTGCAGAGCAGTTACTTAAGACGGCAGAAATGCTGTTAGGCGAGCAGGAAAACGTCGGCTGGATCGATTTCGTTCCAGGCGAAAATGCCGAAACGCTGATTGAAAAGTACAACGCTCAGTTGGCAAAACTCGATACCAGTAAAGGCGTGCTGTTTCTCGTTGACACATGGGGAGGCAGTCCGTTTAACGCTGCGAGCCGCATTGTCGTCGATAAAGAGCATTACGAAGTCATCGCCGGTGTGAACATTCCCATGCTGGTTGAAACCTTCATGGCGCGTGATGACAACCCCAGCTTCGATGAATTAGTGGCACTGGCCGTTGAAACCGGTAGCGAAGGCGTGAAAGCGTTGAAAGCAAAACCGGTGGAGAAAGCCGCTCCAGCCCCCGTAGCGGCGCCAAAAGCAGCTGTTCCCGCCAAACCGATGGGTCCGAACGATTATATGCTGATCGGCCTGGCGCGTATTGATGACCGCTTAATCCATGGTCAGGTGGCAACTCGCTGGACCAAAGAAACTAACGTAACACGCATTATCGTCGTCAGTGATGAAGTTGCCGCCGATACCGTGCGTAAAACGCTGCTGACCCAGGTAGCACCTCCGGGTGTGACGGCGCATGTGGTTGATGTCGCGAAAATGATCCGCGTCTACAACAACCCGAAATATGCAGGTGAGCGTGTGATGCTGTTGTTCACCAACCCGACCGACGTAGAACGTATCGTTGAAGGTGGTGTGAAAATTACCTCTGTAAACATTGGCGGTATGGCTTTCCGTCAGGGTAAAACGCAGGTAAACAACGCAATTTCTGTCGATGAAAAAGACATCGAAGCCTTCAAGAAACTCAACGAACGCGGTATTGAACTCGAGGCCCGTAAGGTTTCTACCGATCAGAAACTGAAAATGATGGATTTGATTGCCAAGGTGAAATAATTCCCTGGCATTTACTTAGTTTTCACACTTAAGTCTGTATAGCAATAGGAGAAGTACAATGGAGATTACCACTCTTCAGATTGTGCTGGTGTTCATCGTCGCATGTATCGCGGGTATGGAGTCGGTACTCGATGAATTTCAGTTCCACCGTCCGTTGGTGGCCTGTACGCTGATTGGTGCCGTTCTCGGTGATATGAAAACCGGTATCATCATCGGTGGTACCCTGGAAATGATCGCCCTGGGCTGGATGAACATCGGTGCTGCGGTTGCACCTGATGCCGCACTGGCCTCAATTATCTCTACCGTTCTGGTTATCGCGGGTCACCAAAGCATTGGTGCAGGTATCGCGCTGGCTATCCCACTGGCAGCAGCAGGCCAGGTACTGACTATCATCGTTCGTACTATCACCGTAGCATTCCAGCACGCAGCGGATAAGGCGGCAGAAAACGGTAACCTGACGGCGATCTCCTGGCTGCACGTGTCCTCCCTGTTCCTGCAGGCTATGCGTATCGCTATCCCGGCGGTAATCGTGGCGATTTCTGTTGGTACCAGTGAAGTTCAGAGCATGCTTAATGCCATTCCGGAAGTTGTGACCGGTGGTCTGAACATCGCAGGGGGTATGATCGTAGTAGTGGGTTATGCGATGGTCATCAACATGATGCGCGCAGGCTACCTGATGCCGTTCTTCTACCTCGGCTTCGTCACTGCGGCATTTACTAACTTCAACCTGGTTGCTCTGGGTGTGATTGGCGCAGTAATGGCCATCCTCTACATTCAGCTGAGCCCGAAATATAACCGCGTAGCCGGTGCACCTGCTGCTGCGGCTGGCAATAACGATCTCGATAACGAACTGGACTAGCAGGTGAGCGAAATGGTTGATATGACTAAAACTACCACCGAGAAAAAACTCACTCCGAGTGACATTCGTGGCGTGTTCATTCGTTCTAACCTGTTTCAGGGTTCCTGGAACTTCGAACGTATGCAGGCGCTGGGTTTCTGTTTCTCCATGGTGCCGGCTATCCGCCGCCTGTACCCGGAAAACAACGACGCACGTAAGCAGGCTATCAAGCGTCACCTGGAATTCTTTAACACCCATCCGTACGTAGCGGCCCCCGTATTGGGCGTTACGCTGGCCATGGAAGAACAACGTGCAAACGGCGCAGAAATTGACGATGGTGCCATTAACGGTATCAAAGTTGGTCTGATGGGACCGCTTGCAGGCGTGGGCGACCCGATCTTCTGGGGGACTGTACGTCCGGTATTCGCCGCACTTGGCGCAGGTATCGCGATGAGCGGCAGTCTGCTTGGACCACTGCTGTTCTTCATCCTGTTTAACCTGGTTCGTCTGGCAACCCGTTACTACGGCGTAGCCTACGGCTACCGTAAAGGTGTCGATATCGTTAAAGATATGGGCGGCGGCTTCCTGCAGAAACTGACTGAGGGAGCGTCAATTCTCGGCCTGTTTGTCATGGGGGCATTGGTTAACAAGTGGACGCACGTAAACATCCCGCTGGTGGTTTCCACTATCACCGGTCAGGATGGTCAGACTCGCGTCACCACCGTGCAGACTATCCTTGACCAGCTGATGCCGGGTCTGGTTCCTCTGCTGTTGACTTTCGCCTGTATGTGGCTGCTGCGCAAAAAAGTGAACCCGCTGTGGATCATCGTTGGCTTCTTTGTCATCGGTATCGCGGGTTACGCTGTCGGACTGCTCGGCCTGTAAGACTGTTGTACATCACCGGGGGCTTGCCCCCGGTTTTTCTATTTAGAGGGTTGAGGATTCATGACTATCACGGACCTGGTGCTGGTTCTTTTTATCTTTTCGCTGCTGGCGTATGCCATTTACGATCAGTTCATCATGCCCCGCCGTAATGGCCCTACTCTGCTTACTGTCACCCTGCTTCCTCGCAGCAGAGTCGACAGCGTTATCTTCCTTGGCTTGATCGCTATTCTTATCTACAACAACATCACCAGCCACGGCGCGCAATTTACCACATGGTTATTATGTGCTCTGGTATTGATGGGGTTGTATCTGTTCTGGATCCGAACGCCAAAAATAATTTTTAAACAGAAAGGCTTTTTCTTTGCCAATGTCTGGATTGAATATAACCGCATTAAAGAGATGAATTTATCTGAAGACGGTGTACTGGTAATGCAATTAGAACATCGAAGATTATTGATTCGCGTACGAAATATAGACGATCTCGAAAACATATATAAACTTTTAATTTCAAATCAGTGAGTTACAGATATAGCCTGAACTATGTTTTTATATATCCATTCAAAAACAAACATAGCCAAGGCTATATTCCTTCGATCATAATGTTATTTATTTTAACGATTTATTTATAAATAAATCTAAATGAAAATCGTTTTCAATTAGATCTCAAATATTATTTCTCCGTTTCTTGTTTTATATTCTCAAAATATGTTAAGGTTGCGCCCGTCGTTGGGGAGTAGCCGATTTCCAGACTCCGGAAATGTACGTGTCAACATACTCGTTGAAAAAACGTGGCGCGTACGGTCTGACCTTACAGGTTCAGTCAGGCGAGACCATAGGCACATCAACTGCAATGCATATCTGAATGGCGCTGTATTTACAGTGATTCCAGTCTGTATGCATGGTTACTGGGGGCAGTGATGTGTGTTATGGATACCCCGGTCAGGACGCTGTTATGAATCTCACCGCTACTGTTCTTCTCGCCTTCGGCATGTCAATGGATGCGTTCGCTGCATCAATTGGCAAAGGTGCCACCCTGCATAAACCCAAATTTTCTGAAGCTCTGCGCACCGGCCTTATTTTCGGCGCAGTTGAAACACTTACGCCGCTCATTGGCTGGGGCATGGGTATGCTCGCCAGCAAATTTGTACTGGAGTGGAACCATTGGATCGCCTTCATTCTGCTGATCTTTTTAGGCGGACGAATGATAATAGAAGGCTTTCGCGACGACGGGGATGAAGATGAAGAGCCGCAGCGCCGCCATGGTTTCTGGCTGCTGGTCACCACCGCCATTGCAACCAGTCTCGACGCAATGGCTGTCGGGGTAGGTCTGGCTTTCCTGCAGGTCAACATTATTGCCACAGCGCTGGCCATCGGCTGCGCCACATTGATTATGTCCACGCTTGGCGTGATGATCGGTCGTTTCATTGGCCCGATGCTGGGCAAGCGGGCTGAAATTTTAGGTGGAGTGGTACTGATGGGTATTGGCGCCCAGATCCTCTGGGCACACTTCCACGGCTAATTCAGGCGCTGCCAGATATGAATACTAAAATCTGTCTGGCAGTCAAACTTCGGTTTTCCCGCTAACGTTTCCCACACTTCCGGCTTTGCCCGCCAGGCAAACGGCGTCATTTGCAGTAATGCAACGGCCTCGCTGCCTTTGAGCTGCATCTGATACCCCAGCGCAAGACTCTGTTGCAGAATAAAACCATCCAGTTGCTCAGCGTGTGGCGCATGCAAACGCACTTCATCATAAATCAGCCCTTTCAGCTCCATTAAATGACGCGGACCCGGCGTGGCGGTAATAACCCACCCACCCGGTTTGACCACGCGAGCCAGCTCCTGCGCTTTACAGGGAGCATAGATCCGGATGATGGCATCCATTGACTCATCTGCAAACGGCAGGCGATGGCTGGAGGCGACGCAAAATGTCACCTGCGGATAACGCCGGGCTGCGGCCTTAATCGCCGCTTTAGAGACGTCAAGACCAAATGTTGTACAGCCCGCCAGCGCATCGGCAAACGCATGGGTGTAATACCCTTCCCCACACCCAATATCCAGGATCGCCGCATCTTCTGAACTCGGTCTCTGTGTGAGCGCATCCACAATTGCATCGCGCAACGGCTGATAATGTCCGGCATCGAGAAATGCCCGACGCGCCTGCATCATCTCCGCGCTATCACCCGGATCGCGCGACCGTTTGTGCTGAACCGGCAGCAAGTTGACATACCCTTCTTTCGCCACGTCAAACTGGTGCCGTCCAGGGCAGACAAAACTGTTATTCGCTTGAGTAAGGGGCTGGTGGCAAAGAGGACAGGAAAACGACATGACAACTCCGGTAGGTGACTTAAGGGCGCAAGTGTAACGCGAATTACGCCCTGGGAAAATAACTTACAGGGACGGCGAGGATACGTTGCTGCCGTGCATTACCAGCAGATGATCGGAGCCAGCAGGCATACCGTCAGGCTTTACGTTTTCCAGTCGCAGGACATCGCCCATTATCTGGCTGAATACCGGCGCGGAGACTGCTCCCCCATAGTAAGCACCGTTTTGCGGGTTATTAATAACCACTACCAGTGCGAATTTTGGGTCGCTCGCTGGCGCAACGCCCGCCGTATAGGCCACGTATTTGTCGACATATTTGCCGTCATCGCCAATTTTCTTTGCCGTTCCGGTCTTAACCGCTACGCGATAATCTCTGACCGCGGCCTTGGTTCCCCCGCCGCCGGGTAGCGCGACGCTTTCCATCATATGTTCAACCTGGTGAACCAGCGCCTCCGGCATCACCCGCGTACCTATTACCGGCGGATCGATGCGCGTAATAGAAAGGGGCCGATAGATACCAAAACTGCCGATGGTGGCATATACATGCGCCAGCTGGAGCGGCGTCACCATTAATCCATAGCCAAATGCGAAGGTTGCCCGGTCCAGATCGCTCCAGTAGCGGCGTTGAGGCATTAATCCTCGACTTTCCCCGGTTAACCCCAGTCCGGTTGGAGCGCCAAAGCCAAAGCTTTTATAGGTATTCAGTAATTTCTGTACCGGCATCGCCAGCGAAAGGTGTGACACGCCGGTATCGCTCGATTTCTGCAAAATCCCGGTCAGCGATAGCTCCGGGTAAAATCCGACGTCGCGGATGCGATGCCCATCAACAATAAAAGGATGAGTATCAATCACGCTATCAGGCTGTACTATCCCCTGCTGCAGAGCGGTCATAATCACCAGTGGTTTTACGGTTGAACCGGGTTCAAAGGTATCGCTAATTGCACGATTACGAAAATCATCCAGTACCGCGCCATCACGGTTATTGGGATTGAAATCGGGAAAGCTTGCCATGGAGAGTATTTCGCCGGTGGCAATGTTGACCAGCACTGCGGCCCCTGATTCCGCTTTATTCCATGTCACGGCATTGTCCAGCGCGTCTTCCGTAACCGTCTGCAAGCGCTCATCAATACTGAGCTGTAATTCATGTGCAGGCACCGGCATCACTTCCGTGATATTTTCGATGACATGGCCAAATTTATCTTTTCGTACCAGTCGGGAGCCGGGTTTGCCCATCAGTTGGCTATTGAAGCTTTTCTCCAGCCCTTCAATCCCCTGACCGTCAATGTTGGTGAAACCAATCAGATTGGCCGCAACATGTCCGGCGGGATAAAAGCGACGGGACTCTTCACGCAGATTGATCCCCGGCAGATCCAGTTTATCGACCCATTCTGCCTGCTGAGGAGAGATCTGGCGCGCCAGATAAATAAACCGCCCGGCTGGATTGCTGTTAACGCGTTCAGCCAGCGTGCTGAGCGATATATGCAGCGTCTTCGCTAACGCCTGCCAGCGTTCGTTATAGCCAACGCCCCCCTTGCTGATAATCGTCTTCGGATCGGCCCAGACGGCGTTAACCGGAACGCTTACCGCCAACGGTCGTCCTTCTCTATCGGTAATCATCCCGCGCGGCGAAGCTATGGACACCTCGCGTAAGGAACGCATGTCTTCCTGTTTTACCAGATTCGTCGGCGTGACAATTTGCAGCCACGCAACCCGCCCTAGCAACAATCCAAGACTCAATAATATTGCCACGCAAAGCAGGGCAAAACGTACGGGAGTAAAATTGCGCGCATCGCCGTCGTTTTTCTTTTTCACCCGATCTCCAACAAGATAGTTTTTCAGGTGTCTGATTTAACGGGATATGCCGCAAGAAAGCGGGGAAAACTATGCTACGAACATCACGCCTTTGCAACAAAGCGCTAATGGATGGGCATCCAGTAATATTTTGACGTAATTTGAATTAAAAAGCCCCGCATAAGCGAGGCTTTATATCTGAGATGGATGCGCAAAAGCGCTTCAAATCAGTGGTATCGATCAGATAGCTGTTACGTTAACAGCAGCCGGACCTTTCTGGCCGTCCTGAATTTCGAACTCAACGTTCTGGCCTTCAGCCAGAGTTTTGAAGCCGTTACCCTGGATAGCAGAGAAGTGTACGAACACGTCTTTGCTGCCATCAGCCGGAGTAATGAAACCAAAACCTTTAGACTCGTTGAACCACTTAACTTGACCTTTAATCTTTGCCATTTGCAAAATTCCTTAGAGTATTTTCTTCGCCCGTGGGCATAACATAGATAAAACTGAGACATTACTGCTTGAGGCACTAATATAAGGTTCGGCAGAGAAGCGGTATTCAACGTCAACGTGTTTACTCAGGACTTCTTTACTGAAAATGCCACACATAAACAGAACTGTACCTCGTTTAACCCAAAACGTGTTATCACATACAACGTTAATAATGGCAAGCCATTTTTAAACGTGTCTCGATCGGTCGCACAAATCCCGTCGTCCATCAAACAGCAACTGCACAGTTATGCGTCAGGTCGCGCAAGAATTATATTCTTGCTCCTCTCCCCTTTCCCCGCCTGGCTTGCGCCGTAGCCGGGATATTTCTACCATAGCTCAATAGTTTCAGTTGTTCCAGGTTATCTGTTACGGCTCCTGACAGATATCATTTTTTATGCTTAGTAATGCATAAAATGTCACAAGCGCAAAAAAGAGATCTGCCTTCTGGTTTTGCACCAAAATAATGAAAGCATGATGACAAGGCACAAAAAAAGTAAGAGAAACGTTTCGCTGTTAATAAAACGATCGTTATCACAAAAATGACACAATCATATTTTTTGCGTATGGAAGATTATATTTATATCAGACCGGGGATAAGATATTAATTAGTCGGAGCATCTGAAAATACTGAGAATACATGACAGTCCGACCGCCAATTGCACGGCGGGGGCAGAAGAAAATAATCTGTCGCGCTGAGGACAGGGATGAAGCAACTGAGAACAACAGCAGTTCCTCACCCTGCCGGTACCTTTTTTACCGCTCAGCTACCAGGCGGATGATGTCATCATCTTCATCCTTAATGGACAGTGCAGTAGGCTCTGCTGCTTTCTCGGGTTCGTTAGCTTCGCAAAGGCGACGTAGCAAAGCGTTCTGTCTTTTTTGCTGATCTAACAATGCCTCAAGCAGCTCAATCTGCTCGTTAGTACGCGAACTCGCCCGATTGATAAAAAACCAAAGAACAAGCCCGACAATCAGAACCACCACCGATACCGCTAAAGACGCAAAGTTCAACGCGCCAGAATTCAAAACTTCGTTCATTTTACCACCTCAATGTAGACAGCGTAGTTTAACACTGCCGCACAAGAAGGTAATCAACTGTTGCGAAAATGCGCTTACCAGGGAATAAATTTATTGATGGCACAAATACCGCTGAAAAATTGTACGTCCTGATCGCACAGGATGTTGAACACCTGCGCCCACATCAGTATGCCTACCAGTACAATAACAATCAGCACTACCCAGCGAATTTTTTTCACTCCAGCTCCACTCTTCAACCCTACATCTTATGTCTATAAATTATCACGCGTTACCTAAACCCAGCGTTAACTGTATAGGCATTCAATCTTTTTAGGAATGATTGACTTGTTTCATACCGTGTACAGGCTAATCTAATAATAATGAGAAAAGATAAGAGGTTGTAATGCGTCTAATTATCCGCGCTATTGTGTTGTTAGCTCTGGTTTGGATCGGTTTATTATTGAGCGGCTATGGAATTTTGATTGGAAGTCAGGAGAATGCAGCCGGTCTGGGTCTGCAATGCCAATATCTGACTGCCCGTGGAACCAGCACCGCGCAGTACGTCCACACCAGTAGCGGTATCATTGGCCTGTCGGATTGTCCCCTGTTAAGGAAAAGTACGGTCATTATTGATAACGGTTAATAATGCAACATTACATTCGATACATTATTTACACCTGGTAACGTAATGACTGTTCATAAAAAAACCCCAGGTACAAAATACCAGGGGTTTTTAACAATCGCGATTTTGTCAGATTAAAACGGATAGTCGTTATAGCCCATTTGTTCTGAAATCTTGCGCGCTGCCGTATGCAGCATTGCCACATACTCGTGTAAACGCTCTTCTGAGAAACGCAGCGTTGGAAATGAAATACTCAAGCCCGCAATAACCACGCCGAAACGGTCAAAAACCGGCACGCCGATGCAGCGCAGGCCTTCTTCTTGTTCTTCGTTATCTTCGCCGTAGCCCTGCTCACGTACTTTATCCAGCAGTACCAGTAATTCATCAGTATTCGTAATGGTACGATCGGTGCTGCGCTTGTACTCAATGCCATCCAGAATCTGCTTCACTTCATCGCGGTCACGCCATGCCAGCAGGACTTTACCGATAGCCGTACTGTACAGCGGATTACGACGACCGACGCGGGAATACATGCGCAGATTGTACATAGAGTCAATTTTGTGAATGTAGACGATGCTGTCTTCATCCAGCGCACCGAGGTGTACCGTCTCTTTGGTCAGGCGCGAAAGTTCGCGCATCTGAATGTCAGCGCTACGAATAAGATCGACGTTTTGCAACGCGCGCGCACCCAGCTCGAATAACTTCAGGGTCAGTGAGTATTTCTCAGACTCCCCTTCCTGTGCCACATAACCCAGCGTTTTCATGGTCTGCAAAAAGCGATAAACGGTGCTTTTCGACATCATGACGCGTTGCGACAACTCGGTAATACCAATTTCGCGCTCTTCACCCAGCGCCTGCAGAATGCCAAAAACTTTCAGCACGGAAGATACAGAATCGGGTTGCTTATCCAGATCTGCGATTGCCATTTATCACCCCTTTCGAGTGTTTTATAAAAATCAGAACCGGTTTTTATTATAATTTCACGTACCAACCCTCGCAATCGCTCTTTGCTTACTTAGTTACAAATCTGCGACCTAACGCCTGAATATCAATGCTAAAATTATTACTCTCACCATAAATTCCCAAAATATCGACTTTCTATGGAAAAAATTCAGGCCGATGGTCTGCCATTGCCCCAGCGATATGGAGCAATTTTAACCATTGTTATTGGCATTTCTATGGCAGTACTCGACGGCGCAATAGCGAATGTGGCCCTGCCAACTATCGCCGCCGACCTTCAGGCCTCACCTGCCAGCTCAATCTGGATTGTGAACGCCTATCAAATCGCAATCGTCGTTTCGCTCCTGTCCCTCTCTTTTTTAGGCGATATGTTCGGCTACCGGCGCATTTATAAGTGTGGCCTGGTCGTGTTCCTGCTTGCATCGCTATTCTGTGCCTTGTCAGATTCGTTGCACATGCTGACGCTGGCTCGCGTCGCCCAGGGTTTTGGCGGTGCGGCGCTAATGAGCGTGAATACGGCATTGATCCGACTTATTTACCCCCAGCGTCAGCTCGGGCGAGGGATGGGGATTAACTCCTTTATCGTCGCGGTCTCCTCGGCTGCGGGTCCGACCATTGCCGCAGCTATTCTTTCTATTGCCTCCTGGAAATGGCTGTTTCTGATTAACGTCCCGCTGGGAATAGTCGCCCTGTTGCTGGCGATGCGCTTTTTGCCGCCCAATGCGTCCCGCGGCACTAAACCACGCTTTGACCTGCCCAGTGCGGTAATGAATGCCTTAACGTTTGGCTTGTTAATTACGGCGCTCAGCGGCTTTGCACAAGGACAGTCGCTGAAAATTATTGGTGCTGAGCTTGTGGCGCTTATGGTGGTGGGTTTTTTCTTTATCCGACGTCAGCTCGCGCTGGAGGTGCCGTTACTGCCGGTTGACCTGCTACGCATTCCACTGTTTTCCCTCTCGATTTGTACCTCAATATGTTCATTCAGCGCACAAATGCTGGCATTGGTTTCCCTACCCTTCTTTATGCAAACGGTGCTCGGACGAAGCGAGGTCGAAACAGGCCTGCTGTTGACGCCATGGCCGCTGGCAACCATGGTGATGGCGCCGCTGGCGGGATATCTGATTGAACGCGTTCACGCCGGGCTGTTGGGCGCACTGGGCATGGCGTTGATGGCAAGCGGGTTGTTTTCGCTGGTGCTGCTGCCCGTTTCCCCCTCCGATTTTAATATCATCTGGCCGATGATTCTCTGCGGCGCGGGCTTTGGCTTGTTCCAGTCCCCAAATAACCACACCATCATCACCTCCGCGCCGCGTGAACGCAGCGGTGGGGCGAGCGGTATGCTGGGGACGGCGCGCTTGCTGGGTCAGAGTACCGGGGCCGCACTGGTCGCGCTGATGCTAAACCAGTTTGGCGACAGTGGAACGCACGTCTCGCTGATAACCGCTGGTATTCTGGCCTCGCTGGCAGCAATTGTGAGCGGCTTACGCATTACGCAACCGCGAGTTCAGGCATAAAAAAAACGGGAACCACTCGGTTCCCGTTCTCATACAACCCAGAATCTGGATTACATGTTTTCGATGATCGCGTCACCAAACTCTGAACATTTCAGCAGCTTAGCGCCATCCATCAGTCGTTCGAAGTCATAGGTTACGGTTTTCGCGTTAATCGCGCCTTCCATACCTTTAACGATCAGGTCAGCCGCTTCTACCCAACCCATGTGGCGCAGCATCATTTCAGCGGACAGAATAATGGAACCTGGGTTCACTTTATCCTGACCTGCATACTTCGGTGCAGTACCGTGGGTTGCTTCGAACAGCGCACATTCGTCACCGATGTTAGCGCCCGGCGCGATACCAATACCACCAACCTGTGCGGCCAGCGCATCGGAGATGTAGTCGCCGTTCAGGTTCATACAGGCAATCACGTCATATTCAGCCGGACGCAGCAGGATCTGTTGCAGGAACGCATCGGCGATAACATCCTTAACCACGATCTCTTTACCGGTTTTCGGGTTCTTGATTTTCACCCACGGACCGCCGTCGATCAGTTCACCACCGAATTCTTCACGCGCTAACTGATAACCCCAGTCTTTAAACGCGCCTTCGGTGAATTTCATGATGTTACCTTTGTGTACCAGGGTAACAGAATCACGATCGTTAGCGATGGCGTATTCGATCGCCGCACGAACCAGACGTTTAGTCCCTTCTTCAGAACACGGTTTGATACCGATACCGCAATGCTCCGGGAAGCGGATTTTCTTCACGCCCATCTCTTCGCGCAGGAATTTAATCACTTTCTCGGCATCTGCAGAGTCTGCTTTCCATTCGATACCTGCGTAGATATCTTCGGAGTTTTCACGGAAGATGACCATGTCGGTCAGTTCAGGGTGCTTAACCGGGCTAGGCGTGCCCTGGTAATAACGCACCGGGCGCAGGCAGACATACAGGTCAAGTTCCTGACGCAGGGCAACGTTCAGAGAGCGAATACCGCCGCCAACTGGGGTGGTCAGTGGGCCTTTGATGGCAACACGATATTCACGAATCAGATCAAGGGTTTCAGCAGGCAGCCAGACGTCCTGGCCATAAACCTGAGTGGATTTCTCGCCGGTGTAGATTTCCATCCAGGAGATTTTACGCTCGCCTTTATAGGCTTTCTCGACAGCAGCATCGACAACTTTGATCATCGGTGGGGTTACATCAACGCCGATACCGTCGCCTTCAATGAACGGGATAATCGGATTTTCAGGAACGTTGAGTTTGCCGTTTTGCAGGGTGATCTTCTTACCTTCCGCCGGAACAACTACTTTGCTTTCCATTCACCTCTCCTTCGAGCGCTTCTGGTTCTGCTCGTCTGTCATCGCGCTGCATGTGCGTTTGCGTCCTGCTGCACGAATGCGTTAGAGCAATTTTTTGTTAATGTTTTGTAATGAGCATGTCAATACTACCCTAATGTTCGCCGCCATGAAAGACACTCGTTCTTAGGCTATAATGCGGCAATTGATATAATCTGAAAATACCATGCAAAAAACTTCTTTTAGAAATCACCGGGTTGAGCGATTCAGCTCCCGACAAGTCACCAGGCAGCGTAAAGAAAACCAGCCAAAACGCGTGGTTTTGTTCAATAAACCCTACGATGTTTTGCCACAATTCACTGACGAGGCGGGCAGAAGCACGTTAAAAGATTTTATTCCTGTGCCGGGAATCTATGCTGCGGGCCGACTCGACCGGGACAGCGAAGGACTTTTGGTGCTGACCAATGACGGCGCGCTGCAGGCACGGTTAACGCAACCTGGCAAGCGCACGGGGAAAATCTATTACGTCCAGGTGGAAGGCGAGCCAACAGCAGAAGCGCTGGATGCGCTGCGTACCGGAGTGACGCTCAATGATGGTCCCACGCTGCCCGCAGGTATTGAAATAGTAGAGGAACCCGCATGGCTGTGGCCGAGAAACCCGCCTATTCGGGAACGGAAAAATATCCCCACCAGCTGGCTAAAAGTTACTTTATATGAAGGCCGTAACCGTCAGGTTCGTCGTATGACAGCGCATGTTGGATTCCCGACCCTGCGTCTCATCCGTTATGCCATGGGAGATTACACGCTGGAAAATCTCCCCAACGGCCAATGGCGGGATGCAACTTACTGAATAAGGAACAGGTATGTTCAAACCGCACGTCACGGTCGCCTGCATTGTGCATGCAGAAGATAAGTTTTTAGTCGTTGAGGAAACAATCAATGGCAAAGCGCTGTGGAATCAACCTGCAGGACATCTGGAAGCGGATGAAACCCTGGTGCAAGCCGCTGCTCGCGAGCTGTGGGAAGAGACGGGCATCAAAGCGCAGCCGCAACACTTCATCCGGATGCATCAATGGATTGCGCCGGACAAAACGCCCTTTTTACGTTTTCTGTTTTCTATCGAGCTTGCCAATATGTGCGCTACTGAACCTCATGACAGCGATATAGATTGCTGTCACTGGGTCAGCGCAGAAGAGGTTCTCTCCGCGCCAAATCTGCGTTCGCCGTTGGTTGCGGAGAGTATTCGCTGCTATCAGAGCGGACATCGCTACCCGCTGGCGATGATCGGCGAATTTAACTGGCCGTTTACAGAGGGTGTCAAGTAAGGGGCTGCGTGCTAGAATATGCCGCCTTGAAGTTCAATGTCGTGAGTATTCCTATGTCTGAAAGCCCAAAAAAAGTGATCGTCGGCATGTCCGGCGGTGTCGATTCCTCCGTTTCTGCCTGGCTGTTGCAACAACAGGGTTATCAGGTAGAAGGCCTGTTCATGAAGAACTGGGAAGAGGACGATGGCGAGGAATATTGCACAGCGGCCGCCGATCTTGCGGATGCGCAGGCTGTCTGTGACAAACTCGGCATTGAACTGCATACCGTCAACTTTGCTGCAGAATACTGGGACAACGTCTTTGAACTGTTCCTTGAAGAGTACAAAGCGGGCCGTACGCCAAACCCGGATATTCTGTGCAATAAAGAAATCAAGTTTAAAGCCTTCCTCGAGTTTGCCGCCGAAGATTTAGGTGCCGATTATATCGCCACCGGTCACTACGTGCGCCGCGCCGACGTCGACGGTAAAAGCCGCCTGCTGCGTGGACTCGATGGCAATAAAGACCAGAGCTATTTCCTCTACACGCTCGGCCATGAGCAAATCGCGCAAAGCCTGTTCCCGGTAGGCGAACTGGAAAAACCTCAAGTGCGTAAAATCGCCGAAGATCTCGGTCTGATTACGGCCAAGAAAAAAGACTCCACCGGTATCTGCTTCATCGGCGAACGTAAGTTCCGCGAGTTTCTCGGTCGTTACCTGCCGGCTCAGCCTGGCAAAATCATCACCGTTGATGGCGAAGAGATTGGCCAGCATCAGGGGCTGATGTACCACACGCTGGGTCAGCGTAAAGGTCTGGGCATTGGCGGGACGAAAGAAGGCACGGAAGATCCGTGGTACGTGGTGGATAAAGACGTCGAGAACAACATTCTGGTTGTTGCTCAGGGTCATGAACACCCGCGTCTGATGTCCGTTGGCCTGGTGGCGCAACAGCTGCATTGGGTCGATCGCGAACCGTTCACCGGCACAATGCGCTGCACGGTGAAAACCCGCTATCGTCAAACCGACATTCCGTGCACCGTTAAGGCGCTGGATGCTGAGCGTATTGAAGTCATTTTCGACGAACCCGTCGCGGCGGTAACGCCGGGTCAGTCGGCTGTCTTTTATAACGGCGAAGTGTGCCTTGGCGGCGGCATTATCGAACAACGATTGCCTCTGCCGGTATAATTACTTACACATCTGATACAAGGAAGCAGTGAACGTGGCAAAGAATTATTATGACATCACCCTCGCCCTGGCAGGTATTTGTCAGTCGGCACGCCTGGTGCAAGAACTGGCGCACCAGGGGCATTGTGATGCCGATGCATTACACGTTTCACTAAACAGTGTCATCGACATGAATCCCAGCTCTACGCTGGGCGTGTTTGGCGGTAGCGAGGCCAACTTGCGTCTAGGTCTGGAAACGATGCTCGGCGTGCTCAACGCCAGCAGTCGTCAGGGGCTGAACGCGGAACTCACCCGCTACACGTTAAACCTGATGGTGCTGGAGCGTAAGCTGTCAGCCGCTAAAGGCTCTATGGACACGTTGGGAGACCGCATCAACGGCTTGCAGCGCCAACTGGACCATTTTGATTTGCAGTCAGAAACGTTGATGAGTGCGATGGCCGGCATTTATGTTGACGTCATCAGCCCACTCGGCCCACGTATTCAGGTTACGGGCTCCCCGGCCATCCTTCAGAGCCCACAGGTTCAGGCTAAAGTGCGCGCTTCCCTGCTGGCTGGTATTCGCGCTGCTGTGCTCTGGCATCAGGTTGGTGGAGGCCGTCTGCAACTCATGTTTTCTCGTAATCGCCTGACGACTCAGGCTAAACAAATTCTTGCTCATTTAACCCCGGAGTTGTGATCTATGGAATTATCCTCACTGACCGCCGTTTCCCCTGTCGATGGACGCTACGGCGATAA